>ENA-ORTZ01000654-ORTZ01000654.1-human-gut-metagenome-genome-assembly--contig:-NODE-654-length-26484-cov-4.216656_pt1 | contig 26484 bp, 23 predicted proteins | sample MGYA00242075_ERZ509199 | MGnify/ENA primary metagenome ERZ509199 (study PRJEB26280, sample SAMEA2338824) | human gut metagenome | biome: human gut; feature: human-associated habitat; material: faeces...
CTTCCTCCCCTGCCTGAAGGCAGGGGTCTCCGCGCCTAAATTTGATGAAGAGGGTTTGCGTTGTAAAGATCCTTCGCTGAATCCCAATACCTCCGGACAATCTCTTCGGGAGAAGAAGAGAAAAATTCCGAAGTCAAATAATCATCAGATGCTTTTCTTTGGATTTGTCTAATCCTGTTAAACAACGTGCTCAGGAATTTTTCATAAATGAATAAACAATCTTTTTCCTTGAGATCAAAAAAGTAAACTTTTTCCATTTTCATTAACCTTTTTCAGTCTTTGCCCCTAACTTCTTTTTTATGGAATTTTTCGGGCTGTTTATCATTCCTCGCTTACATCCTTATGCTAAGGCACGTCTTGAAAAAGAAAAACCTTCCTTTGAAGGAACGCAAGAGCCTCCTAAAACGGTTTTTCAGTTGGTTGGCGAGGGTTTAATCGGGCAACCGAGTTAATTTTCCGACTGCCCGAGCTTCAATTTATTAAATATGGTCGGAAAACTCTTTATACCTCTGTGAAAGGTAATCACGATTTATTGGTGTTCTATAACTTTCCATGTGGAGTTTCTTATTTTCCAACTCAGACATAAAAGATCCGAAAGTCTTGTCTCCGCTTAACAATAATTTTTTCGATACTTTGATTACTCCATCGGCTGTTATTCCGATCAAGTTCTGGTCGTAGGCCTTGTGGAAGAGGGGAATCAAAGGGATCCCGTTTGAAATTTCCATTCGTGCTTCGACGAAAGCGGTCCACGGAAGAATGTGGGCTGCTTCCAAAAGAGAAGGAATATTGCATTCAGTAATGGCGCACTTCTCTCCGCAGTTTGCCAAAACGGAGGAGCGAAAATAGGACTGATTGGTTCTGGTTCTTATTAGTCTCAAGACCTCGTTCCCTGTACGCGGTTCTTCAATAATCAGGGAGTCACGCAATAATCGGAGATTTTGAGGAATATAAAAAGAAGAAGAGTTTTCGTCGCAGAGTCCTGCCAAAGCATCGTGTAAGAGATCCAACTTAAGATTTCCCGGATCTCCTTCAGCACTAAATTTTTTCATTATCTCTTCATCGGTCTTGCTGTAGTTGCCAAAACCTTTTGGTCCTCCCTTCCGGTGTTTGTCCAGCTCAAGAAGGTTTGAGAGTTTGTAGGAAACCGAACCGGGGGAACGTCCCAGAAGCTTAGCTAACTCCTGAATCGCTTTATTTTTTCCACTGATTTTGGAAGCCGGTGTAACAGCATAAAGTCCCAGAGCAATGGTTACTTCTTCCCGTGACCAACTTTTCCGTACTGCCATTTCACCCTCCTAACGATATGTTTTTGCTATTCTAAAAGTTTGGGTAAGGCCGGGACAAAATTAGGCTAAGCTCAAAACTATTGGAAAGGGTCTGAGAGGTACTTAACCTCGTAGCTAACTTGTTTTACTATTTGGAGATTTCCCGGAATTCATCCGAAGATTTCAGCCAACTTATTGTCTTTTCAACGGTATTTTCAGAAAATTTTTTGTTTCCGAATGCACAGGTCCAGACGACGAGAACTCTCCAGCCGTCTTTGCGAAGCTCTTTGATGTTCTTTTCATCGCGGGCCATATTGCCCCCGATCTTCTTAAGCCAAAAGTCTTTGTTGGTCTCAGGAATCTTGCTCTTGGGACAGTCCTTATGCCCGTGCCAAAAGCACCCGTTGACGAATATCACAGCCCCGTACTTCTTCAGAACAATATCGGGCTTCCCGGGCAGTTTCGAGCAGTTGAGGCGGTAGCGGAATCCTGCCTTGTGCAGCGCTTTGCGCAGAAATACCTCTGGCTTTGTGTCCTTTGAGCGGATCTTTGCCATATTTCTGCTTCGTGCTTCTTTGGTAATTCTGTCCATATTTGCTCGCTTTTGCTTTCGGTCAATTATGCGCCGTCACAGGCGGCCAACTCCCAAATTTGTCCCTTTTTACTCCCAAATCCGTACACAATAGAAGTTGTTTTTACTCCCAAATCTGTCCCCCATAAATGGGAAGGTTTAAGGACTTTATTATTTAAAAACAACATGTTGAAAGGATTCGGTCTCACTCCCAAATCTGTACACAATGGGACGTTTTCGTACTCCCAAATCTGTCCCCTTTTAAAAAGTAGAGAGGCAACTTTTTCTTTTAAATACAGACAGTTGGATGAATCGTAAAAATATGGAATCCGGGGATTTCTTAGGCAAAACCGATTTACTCCCAAATCTGTCCCCTTTTCGTAATGCTGAATAAGAGTATTTTCTTTAATAAACAATAGGTTGAAGAGTATTTTTTTACTCCCAAATCTGTACACAATTCACGGGGAAGCTGTAGATTCGGGCACCGTGTAAACCCTTTGAATTGTGCGATTCACACTGACGGCTGTCAGGAAAAACGGGATTCTGACGACCGTCTCTTAGCTACTCCCAAATCTGTACACAATTGAGTTGATTTTTCACGTATGAATCCGGCTCAAAAGCAGAATCAAAAAATAAACTCGAAAGAGAGAGCTGCCCCGTACTTAACTAAATAAACCCTTTTAAATTAACTGAGGGGACAAATGTTAATAACTTCACTCCCAAATCTGTACACATTAGGAAAGTTATTCACTCCCAAATCTGTACACAATAGAACGAATTTACTCCCAAATGTGTACACATTAACTCCCAAATATGTACACAATAAGCGGGGGAATTTATTTTATTAATTTTGTATTTGAGGCTTTCCGAAAAATTCCCCAAATGAAGTAAAGAATAATATTAATAAAGAATGAAATGAAGACGAAATTGTTAATAACTCATCAAAAAAACAGACCTAAAAAACAAAAAAATATTTTTTGTTTTTCAAAACGCTCTTCGAGCGTAGGGCTGCCAAGGAGGAAGTTGGACCTCTTTCCGTGCTTAATCAAATGAGAACTTTACTATCACAAATCGGGCAGACTCGGAAATAATTGATTGTGTTGGTAGCCAGGAAGTCGTGCCCGCACGCCGGACATTTGGTCAGCAGAGCGAAAGCAAGCGGGTACTTAAAGGATTTGAGACGACAGAATTTGGTGTAAGAAGTTTCATCAACTTCCGCTCGGTCGAACATATTCAGCGCAATTCTGTCGTAAAACCAATTAAAGGTCTGATAAGTCAAAATCGTAAAGGCCGCTGTTGGGTCTATTTTTACGGGACTCCACTGAGCCCACCGGTCGGTGTTTTCAGCCAGTATTTTTATGAAGGAAAGTGCTGTTGCAAAGGCCCTGATGTCTGTGAATTTATTGATTTTCGAAGACGACAACAGATTGTAGAGGGCAAGAAAGATCCGATAAGTCGCTTCGGCCTCGGGATTGGCCCCGTCAATCTTTGAAAAATCCGCTTTGCTTGCTTTGTCCCGAACGGGCGCGGCAAGCACACGAAGCTTCCAAAAATTTGTCGCATCGGCCACAAGGATTCTGTCCACGTCGAAATTCAGCAGGAATGCGCCGTTTTCAATGTCTCTCCTTCTGAAAAAGGAATCATCCGGATCCGCATAATTGGTGTTTAAGACGTTTGACTGGAAGATCTCAAGACTTTCGCCCACGGAAGAGAGGGGCTTGTACTGAGTCTTCGAATTAAGCGCAATGTATTGGTAGAGATAATTGAAAAACGAGTTTTTGTCCTTAAATTCGATCAGCTTTGCCAGAGGATGGACTTTGAGAGAAAAAGAGTTCTCGGTGAGCCAATTTCTTCGTTGAGAAGTCGAAAAAAGTTTCAAAGATTCCGAAATCGAAGAAGGTATGCCAGTCATTAGCTCGGACAGAATCGGACTGACTTCTGACAGACGGATCGCGAGCTCAACAAGGTCCTGCTTAATGCTGTCCAGAATAAGTTTTTTGTCGCGGCGAATTTCAACGGAAGCGAATTCTTTTTTCCTGAGGTCGGCGCTCAAAAGAGGAAAATAAAAATTCTCCTCGTTCGAAGCTTTCTTCAAGTTTTCCAAATCAAGCGAGGAAATGTCCATTCTCTCCGTGGCAAGCAGTGTGCCGGCATCATCGGAGAAAAGTTGTTTTGCGGATTGAGAAATTCCGGAAAGGGAAGATTTTGCTCTTTCCAGGCATTCAACCAGCGCTTCGGCTTCAAAAGATCTCAGTTTGTCCGGATCGGGAAGATTCTCTTCCGACTTGCCCTCTGAATCCGAAAAGTGACCGACATCAAACTTTTTCATAACCGTCAATGGAAATATACGAATAAAAAAACGGATTTCTCATCCGTTGGTACGTTCCATATTAGCTGATAAGGAAGTGAATTTTCAGCGGATTTTCAAGTGAATCAACTATACAACATATTGAGTAATAAAGAAAAATTACAACCTAAACGGAGATTCGGACCTTAGGCCAGAATGTTACGAAATTAAATAGTGTTTTATAATTGTCAAAATCAATGGATTTATAGAAATAAACGTAACGACATGGCTGAAAGTTCATTTGATTTCGGAAAGAGGGCCAATTGTTATGTCCCTGAATACCGAAGCCAATACCACTGCGGATGGCTCAGGGCCTCGGCTCTGTGTTACGTCTTTTGCCTCGATAGAGAGCAATTTCTGGAATATATCCGGTGTGCGGACTTTCCGAAGCCGACCAGAATCAGCCGTGTCATCAGAGTTTGGAATGTCTCCGAAGTAGCCTATTGGCTGAGAAGAAACAAACGAAATCGGCGTGCCGAAGACTACATCGCCAAAGTGGAAAACGAGATCCACGTTAAGGCCATAGTCAACATCCCCATCCTGATGAAAAAAGCAACGCTTGCGCGTTATATCGGTATCACAGCGCCCGTTATGGAGCTTCTTGTCAAAAGAGGAAACGGCTTTCCCAAAGGCGTCAAGGCTTTTGCTTCAGTTCCTCAGTATTGCGTTTGCGACGTTAACGACTGGATGTTTTCCAACCGGGTCGAAAACCCGAGAAGGCTTGTCTTTTTTTGAGTTTTTCCGGTCATGGTAAAGATCGATACAAAGCCTCCTGCCGAGCTTTCTCCGAAGGAACTTGCCTACCAAGTCAAGCTTTCAAATATGTTCGTGCGCTCCTCGAAGCAGTTGAGCGTTTTCGAGACAAGAATCATTGTGTTGGCGCTTGCGAAAATCAATTTCGAGGAGGAGGTCAGCGAAAGTCAGGAGATTTGGCTCACTCTTGAAGACGTGAAGCAAATGGGTGGAAATTCAAACAATTCCTATGCGTTGATCAAGAAAGCGGCAAATGAAGCCTACGAGCGCAGTATTGAACTTACGGATTTCGACGACAAACCGGGCTGGAAAAAGAAATTCAGAATCTTTCAGTCCTGCACCTTTGACGAAAAAAAGCAAATGATCGGGCTGAGGTTTTCATACGACTTTCTTCAGCACGTAAGTATCCTCAGAAATTTCATTCTGTTTCTGCCTAGAGAGCTTAAAGGCTTCTCTAGCAGCTACTCGTCTTCTCTTTACCTGAGACTCATGATCCAGATGAAGGACAAAGCAACAGGCTTGCCCAAAAACAAATGGACCGAGACGATAAAGATCGACGATCTGCGCTGGGCGCTTGGATGCGAAGAAGGGACATATCCGCTTCTTATGAACTTCAAGAGGCGCGTGCTCGATCTCAGCACCAAGGAAATCAATGAAAGTCCGCATACCCGCTTCAAAATTTCCTATGAGAACGACAATAAAACGAAAATCGGAAGGAAGGTTACTGCTTTAAAGTTCCACATGGAATCCAAAAAAGGAGATCTGCCCGAATCAGATTTTGATTACTTGTTTTTTGGTGCCGGGAAACCCGACAAGATTTCCAAGAAAAAACTAGTCTTGACGGAAGCTCAGTTGGACATGGTGAGCGATTGGCTCTCCGGCAACAACGGCTCTCGGAAGCTAGAAAATTCCGGTTTGACGGTTTCACAATTCTATGAATATCTGAGAAAAAACCGACTGATTCCCTTGAACCTCGATGTAAATAATCCGGCGGTTTATAAAAAATGGCTCATTGAAAAACTGAGCCATCCCGACTTTGTTGAGGCGATAAGTCCTTTCCTGAAAAAGCTCGGTTTTCGGTAAACCTTTTCAGTACATCCGTAAGAGCAGGGATAGACACCTTTTCTCCGAAACGGAAAAACTTACCCCGATTTGCGCTCCTAACCAATCTGAAATCAAAAACACTGAAAAATCATTGGGATACAAAGGTAATAAGTATTACCCCTTAATTAGAATTTTGAATCACCCAAAATGTAAAAATTTTAAAATAGGTAATTCCATTGATTAAAACAACTTAAAAAGATGAATAATTATCGCTAAAATAGAAACAAGATGTAAACCAATAAAAACCCAACGGAGAATAAATAATGTTTTTGAAGGAGGTCAGCGGATTTCTGTTTCTGGTCGGCTTCTGTTGTCTGGCCGTCGGAACGCTTTCGCTTTTTTCCGAATCCAGAGAAAACATCAACTTCATTTCTCCGCTCATGGTTTTGACAGCCGTGATCTTCTTCATGTTGAGTTTCGCGGGCTTTTCTGACGGAAGCGGAGGTCGCTTATGACTGACAGAACAAAGACATTGTTCGGCTTCGCGGTTTGCATCGAAGATTTATTGACTCGGATTCTCCGTGTCTTTCCGAATGGAAAGTTCCACCCATCCCCCCGGGTTACAGATGAGTTATCTGCCGGAAAGACACTTTCGCGCCTGCAAAACGACCAAAAAATTCTGCTTTTATCGTTCCCTCGGTCGGAACATAGATTTCCTTGGGGATTTTTTTCGGAAGTGCTGTCATACGGCAGCGGCGCTGTTTTCTATTCCTTTTTTAGCCGCCAGCTGGGAGAAATTATGAGAATCAACAACAAAGAATATCCCAACGTTTCACTGAGTGTCGTCAGTGACAGAAAAGAGCCCGGACTTACGGGCATGAAGAAGATCTGCCTCTACGAAGCCACGATCAAATGCGGAAAACAAATCCAAAAAATGCGTTCCGAGCATTTAGGCGAGCTTCAAAGCTGGATCGAGCGGGAGGTGGAACCGAAGATGACCACGTAAAAGTTTAGACCCGAGAGCTCACGGCCACTTTAACGGGTGGACGGCTTCTTCCTTGGCAGGACAAAGAAGCCCTCGGGTCAATCGAATTTTAACTTGTCCTGCCCCGCACGAAAGAGCGGTGATCGTATTTCTTTCGTTCATAACGTGAGCAACCGTCCTGCCAAGATTTGTGAAGAAATCGTTATGAACAACAAAAAAAAATCCCGAGAAGACGGTTTCCCGAAAAGCGGAAGCCTAGGAATTCTGCGCCCATTTTTCCTCCCCTCGGCTTACGAAAAGGCTTTTGAGTTTTGAAAACCTTTTCTTAAACCAATGACAAATCCTATAGGAGGAAAACATGGCAGAAGTAATTCACATTCGACGAGTAACTATCCATCTCAAGAACGGAACAAATCTGGCCATTGATCTTAAAGCTGAAGAATCGCAACAGATCAACCCGCAGGTTGCCGCTTTCCAAGGTGTCTTAGCCGATCCCGAATCCCAAGAGAAAGTTTTCCAGTTCCGGGGAATTCGCGGCGACAGTTGGATTCGCATCAAAGAAATCGTCGCTTTTGATGCCGTCCCCCTCATTTTTACGCCGGCTGAAAAAGAACCGGCACAGACGTCTCAGACCAAATAAATAGCACAACCCGAGGAGGAGATATGAACAAAATTTTCAAGAAAATATGGAATCGGAAACGGGGGTGCTTTGTCGCTGTTTCCGAAGCCATGACAGCTGCAAGCCAGAACACTGGAAAAGCGGCAGTTATCACAGTCGGTCTAGCACTAGCCCTTGCATCGACGCCTTCATACGCCATTTATAAGCATATTTATGCAGGGGAATCAACAGCCGGACAGAACCTAGACTATGCCGAACAGGATTATTCATTAAATCTGCACGGCAATTACACCGTTGGTGCTGGTTCCAATGTTTCTTGGTCCGTTCGAGGTAGAGCAGCTTTTAACATCGGACCGGACAACACCGTTACTACCGTTAACGGAAATCTGTTACTTCATTCATGGCACAGTGAAGATTTAGGGCATTTTACTTGGGACAGATCAAATTCAATTCTGGTTAATAGCACCGGCTCTCTTTATATCGGTGACTACGATGAAATCGGCAACCTTACCCGAGGCGGAACTGACAAAAGCAATAACCTTACAGAATTTCGGTTGAAGGACTCTTCGTCCATAACTATCAACGGAAGAGGCTTCTCTAACACAACCTTTGTCCAAGAAGGCAACAGCGTTCTTTCTGTCAACGGCTCCGGGATGATTTTTGACGGACCCTTCCATATCAATGGAAATTCACGCGTTGACGTCCACAACAATCTCCAAACCCGCAGCAATACTTACATGACCGGAGGAACTATCAATCCATATGGTAATTGGATAAATACCGGTTCATTTAATTTGCAGGGCGGGAATGTCAATGCCGGAAACGGCAACCTTATTAACAACGGAACTGTGACGCAGACCGGCGGAAACTTTTCCTCTAAGTTAACAGGCAGCGGCACCTATAACTATAACGGCGGTTCATTTAATGCCTCCAAAGTTTCGGGAGATATCGTCGTCAATATCGCTTCCGGTCTCGGGGCTTCTACATCGAACTTTGAAGGCGGAAACATCAACAACCGAGGAACTTTAACTGTCAACGGCGGCTGGTACAAGAATCTCAACAATTACGGTACAGCAAACTTCAACGGCAATGCAACAATTGCCAAAACCACTAACTACGGGACTATCAATAGTTATGGTGCAGTTAATTTCACGGATAAGTTAAATACTTCAGGAACGCTCAACACACATGACGGGGTGTGGTCTTTCGGGCCTTCCGGCGTTTTGGCAGTAAACGGCGGAATTGTCCAAACCAACAACTCATTTAACGTCTTCGATTCATTAGGGACGACTGCTCAACAAGAACTTCATTATGTTGGATTGAATTCGGTTTTACCGCAAGAAGTTAAATCCAGTTTGAATGATTTCTTCACTAAGTATGCCCCCGGTTCAATTGCTCGGAAACTAATTAATCATGCCTCGTTCACCGGCGGAAAAGTGATCGTTACTGGCGTGAACCTCACCCAGACGCAAGCGGACGATTTGACAAAGGCATTCAAAGAACAGTTTGGAAGTGCAACGACCCTCGAGTTCCAAGGCACGATAGCGGGCGTTTCACATGATGATAAATTAACCGTCGCAAAAACCAATGAGCTTTATGACAATGTAGAGCACTTGCGCGATGTTATTTTCGTTGATCGCAAACTTGAAGGCGAAAACGGAGCAATTGTTGTCGGCAATTCCGGGCTTCGGAACAACACCGGTTTTACCGGTATCAATGAGGCGACCGGAACAACAATTCAAGACGGGAAAGAGCTTACTCTGATCGGCGGTAAGTCCGACGGAACAGGAAATCGTTTCACTCTAGCTGAAAAAGTTATATCTGCTGTCGGCAGCGGAGCAAAACTGATCCTGGGCAGTCTCGGTATTAAAGACTCTTCTCTTTATCAGGGTCAGGCCTCGGAAGTCAATCTTTCCAACGGCGGAGAATTGAGAATCGCTGCGGGCGATTATCTTGTCACGAATCACACCTCTTCGGGAGGTACAACAACGGTAGATAAAAATTCTACGTTCCGCAGTGACAACGGCACATTCACCGACAAAGCTGTTCTCGAAAATAACGGCGAAACCGTCCTCGGAGCTTTAAACGGCTGGAACAGCGCAGAGGTCCGCAACAATGGAAAATTGACTGTCAGCGGTAATACTCAGTTCGGCGGCAGATTTATTAATAATGCCAATGCCAAATTAGTTGGAACAGCAGATATCGACGGAACCTTGCAAAACAGCCAAGGCGCTCGGTTAATTGCCAATACGGTTAACGTCAACGGCACACTCAGAAATTTCGGTTACATGGAAGCGCTGGATAATTCAACCGTATTCGGCACTCTTGAAAATCCGGGCGAAATCCGTCTTTTCAATACAGCTATCGGTTCCCGCGGTGACGGCAACATTGGCACCATCGGAAATACTTACACTCTTAAAGCAACGGGTAAAACACAGGTATCCGGTTTGATCGCCAATGCTTCAGGCGCTGTTGCAGAATTTACCGGCGATGATTCGGAACTCACGGTTCTAAGCGGCGGTGTTGTTTCCAACAATGGCACATTGATTGCCGATTCGTTAGTTATTAATAACGGCGGCTATTTTATTAATGGAGACAACGCGCAACAAACTTTCGCTACTTCTCCTCTTCGCTTAAGAAAAGTAGCCAGAGCTGTTGCAAGGGCAACCGAACAATTGAAGAATTTGACGGTTTCTGAGGGCGGTAGCAAGACTAATAACGGCATTGCTTATTACGGAACCGGTTCGATTGCGGGTGAATTTATCAATGCTTCAGGCGCCGAAGCTTTCGGCGGCGTGTCTGACATTTTCGTTGACGGCAGCGGATTAGGTATTACGAATACCGGCGCGATCAAAAATGCAGGTACGTTTACTTTCGGCGGTACTTTGAATAACTCCGGCTCGATTACTGGGGACGGTCTGATAGTGTTCAAACGCGCCGGTCTTGGCAACGATACCTTTACGAATGCCGGACAAATCAAAACCGGAAGCCTTGAGGCTGACAATATTAAATATGTACAGACGGCAGGCAGTCTTTCGAGTGCTTCGGGTTGGTTCAGCAATTCAACAGTTGATCTTACCGGCGGAACGATTGAGCACGCTGTTCTCGGTTCCGGCAATACCTACAATCTCGGCGCGGGCTCCGGTTCCAATGATGCAGCAACATTTACGGTCGGAACACTCGACAGTTCTTCTGTCGTGAATATCAATCGCGGTGCAACACTGAGAACCGAACATATTGCAATGGACGGTCACAAGACCACTAACTTGCAAGGCGGCCGTCTGTCCACAACGTTGGATCAGGTCTTTGCCGATCTGGATTATTCAACACTTAACCTAGATGCAGTAAATCCTGAAGATAAAGTTGAAGTCAGCAGCAATCCTCAAATCGTCACGGGCATCGGTAACGTTATCGGTTCTGTTGCACAGGGTATCGCTTTTCAATGGGGTACTGTCGCGTTTGACGACGCCTCCTACAGTGCTGCTCTTGCCGGTGACGCAGTTAATAAGCTCGTAGCAATCGGAGATGTTCCTGCGGATCGCCGCGGAGAACTTGAAGTTGCATTTAACGGCAAAGCTGCTGAGAGATTTAATGTAGATCTCGCAAATTCCATTAAAGCCACTGCCGCCGGAACTCTAGCCTACGCAACGTTTGCTAATGAAACGCTTTCCAATGAAAGCGCTGCAAATCCGGGCGCAACTTCTTTGGTTGTAGGTGTTAATGACAGCGTAGCCGTTGTTGTTCCGACTTCCGGTACGCCGAACGTTTTAAACCAGTCAATGGGGTTTATGAACGTAACCGGCGTTTCTGACGGCCTCTATATTAATAGTGGCAGCCACTTCGTTTTGGTTGGTCAGGCCCAGCCCAATCCCAATCTCGCTCCGGTGGAATTAGCTGACGGCGCTGTTTGGGTAGGAGGCAACCGCAACGACAACGGAAACTTGACTCCTTCTAAGTTAACGCTAGGCTCTTACGGTTCAGCCGCTGCAACGAAGGGACATCTTGCAGAACTCAATATCGGTATTTCCCCGGCCAATAACAAAATCGGAGGTGCCGGCGGTCAAGTGATTGTCAAAAATGGCGAGTTTACCGTTGACGTCCTGAACAACGGCTCTGCCGGTTACGGTAATGACCGAGAGGGACTGGTTATCGGCAATGCCGATGACACAGCCACTCAGCTGATTGTCGGCAGCTATACGGCTGTTGACGGCAGTGCTATGAGCAACCACGGCATTTTCAAGGCTCAGAATATCGCTTCCCGAAACACCAACAACTCGTTCGTTAATCACGGAACTTTTGATATCGGCACTGCGGATATTAGCGGATACCTAGAAAACAACGGTACCGCAGAGTTCAATGAGCTGACTCTACGCGAATACGGTTCTGTTAATAAGCAAGGTGCTGAACTGACAGCCGGAAAACTGACCGTTTCCGGTAACGCTCTTGCCGGTGCTTCGGGAACTTACGGCATTCGTGGATCGCTGGAAAATCAGGGCAAACTGTCCGTTACGGATGAGCTAACTGTTGCCGGTGATATGACCAACAGCGGCGAAGTGGACATTGCAAAACTCACCGTTCAAGCCGCGACACCCGTTCAGGATGCAACTGCGGGCAGCTTCATCAATAAGGCTCTTGCCAAGGTCGATTCTGTACTGACTGAAGCAGGATCCATTGTTTCCAACGCTACAGACGCTGTTCTAACGATTGCCGGTCTCAACAACGCCTCCGAACTTCAGGGTACAGTCAACAACGACGGTACGATTAAAGTCGAAGGTACTCAGAGCGTTACCGTTGCAGACGGTGAGCTGAACAACAACGGCTCAATGGAAAACACCAACGCTTTGAATGTTGAAGGCGGCCTTGTCAACAACAAGGGCAACCTTGCTCTGACAGGATTAAACATCACCGGCGGACAGGTCTCGAATGACGCTTCTGCATACTTTAAAGATGCGGGAGTAACGGAAATTGCTATGTCCGATACCGGCGACGTGGCAATTCAAAACGCCGGCTTGCTGGAACTGACCGAACTTCAGCTCACAAAAGGCACGATCTCGGGCGGTACAGTTGGTGTAAAGGAAACAACAATTGCATCTGTGAAGGCTGACGGCGTAATTGACGCTGCGAGCGTCGGGTTCAAAGACCTTACAAACGAAGGCGTTATCACTGTTTCCGATGTATTTGCTTCGGCAAATACCGAAAACTCAGGCACGGTTGATGCTGCCAATATCGCCATGAGTGATGGTGATAAGTTTGTGAATAAAGCCGGCGCGACAGCCAAGGCAGATAAGCTAGACATCTCAGGCGGTGAGTTTGTCAATGAAGCCGGCGACACATCTGGTATCGCTTTGACTCAGATCGGCGAAAACGGTCAGTTCACGGCAAATGGCGACACCACACTCCAGCAGGTTGGATCTGCCGGCGGCACCATCAATCTCAACAAAGGCAATCTCAATATTGCCGAGTTGGATGCCAAGGATTCCGTTTACAACCAGACAGCCGGAAACTTCAAGGCCGATAAAGGTTTCTTTGAAAATTCGACTTTGAATATCATGGGCGGTGTGTTTGATGCTTCCGAAGTCCGTGATGCCGAAGGCAATGTCACAGGTCTTCTTGGAAACAACGTTGTCAATATTTCCGGTCCGAATAAGACTCCGGTTATCAACAACGAAGATTCCGCCGAGGACAAGGCTCACTACAAAGACAACCTGACTCAGGTGTTGGCCGGCGTCGTCAACAGCGACACAACCGTCAACATCATGGAAGGCGGTGTTCTTGACGTTGCTGAAATCAAGCTCGACGGAACAAAGGCTGACAGCATTAACCTCAAAGGCGGTGTTCTTCAGACGAGCGCCGATCAAATTTTCGGCTCAGTCACGACTGAGGCAATCCGCATCGACGCGGCTGATCCTGAAACCGGTACAGTTCAGCTTCCGACCGAAGTCCTTTCTGCCACGACGGTAGGTGCAGTCAAAGACGAAATCAAGACCGGTCTCAACATCGAAAGTGGCAACCTCGCTCTTGATGACGATTGGTTCAGCTCTTCTTTGATTGTCAGCGTGACCGACAAGATCGCCAACGCATTTGAAAATGCTGCCAATTTGACGATCAACTTCCTTGGTCAGATGACCGCTCCGTTCACAGTAACAACGGCTAATGATCTTGAAAAAGAAGGTCTCGACGTTGTTCTGAACCCCGGTATCGTGCTCAACACCACAACTCTGCACAACGAGTTCGCAGATGAGTACAACAAAGGCACTGATGCTTCTCAGACGATCAAAGGTTTGATCATTGGTGCCGAGTCCAATGATCCGAATACCAATTCGATCAATATTAGTATGGGATTCAAAGATGTCTCTCATACCGATAAAGTCACAATCGAAGGCGGTAAGGAATTGGTTCTTGTCGGCAATGCCGTCAATGCAATTCCTGAAGGTTCTTTTGGTGATGATGCCAATAAACTGCTGAAGGATTCCGCCGACGGCGGTTCCATTGACGTGAATAACGGTACGTTTACGTTCGGCTCTCACGGCGGTGTTACACCGACAGTCGGATGGATTCTTTCCTCCAATATCGGAGAAAACGGAGCTTTGGAAGCCAAGAACGGCGAATTTGCAGATTGGACTATCGCAAACAACGGTAATGTTTACGTTCACTCCAATGCCATTTTGCATACCAACAGTTTGACCGGCAATGGTTCGACCGTTAACGAGGGAAAACTGTCTCTGGACGAAAAAGACGGCAACGCTCCTGTGTTTGATGTCGTGGGTTCTTTCTTGAACAAAGGTCCAAACTCCGTTCTCGATGCTTCCAAAGTCGATCAAGTATCGGTATATGGAACACACGTCAATGAAGGTAATGCCGAATACCACGATATGATGATTGCTCCGGACGGAAGTTCGAACAACAGCGGTACTGAAAAAGGCAATATTCTTACGGTTCAAGGCAGTCACGCCAACTCCGGCACATCCATTTGGAACGGTGTCACCGTTGCCGATAAGGGCAAAGGCGAAAACGCCGGTAAGCTCGATGTCGGCAGTGTGTTCGACGTTCTCGGTGAGTTCGTCAACAAGGGCGCTGAAGCTGTTCTGGACGCTACCAAGACGGCAGTTACCAACGTAGCAGGCATCCTTCGCAATGAAGGCACGGCCAACTACGACGATATGACGATTGCAGACGGCGGCAAGTCTGAAAACGCAGGCTTCGAAAAGGGTGACATCCTCACGGTTGCAACAGGTGCCGAACACAGCAACAGCGGAACCTCGATTTGGAACAACGTTACTGTTCAGGACGGAGCCACTTCCACCGTTGAAGAAGGAGCCAAAGAGACAATCAACGATGCTTATGTAGTTGCGGGAGACCGTACAAACAAGGGCGAAGTTGATGCGACCGGTGTTGAAAATACCCAGGTTACGGGTACTCTCGACAACCAGGGAACCTCCAACTACGACGATATGACCGTCGCTTCCGGCGGTACGTCGAACAACTCCGGTTACGAGAAAGGAGACATCCTCATCATCGAAGACGGCGGTGAGCACATCAATTCAGGAACCTCGATCTGGAACAACCAAACCGTTCAGGTCGGAGGCTCGGCCACTACCGAAGAAGGCGGTAAAGAGACTATCAATGACAAATATGTCATTGAAGGCGATAAGACCAATAGGGGTGAAGTTGATGCTAAGGGCGTTGAGAATACCGAAGTTAAAGGTAATCTTGACAACCAGGGCAAGTCCGAGTACGACGACATGACCATCGGCGACGGTGGCAAGTCCGACAATTCCGGCTATGAAAAGGGCGACATCCTTACTATCGACAAGGGCGGTGAACATGACAACAGCGGCACGTCTATTTGGAACAACGTTGTTGTTGCAGGCGGTGATGTAAACAACACCGGCGACATTGAAACCGAAAAACTGACGATAGACGACGGTCTGGTCAACATCGGCGAAGGCAGTCTCAATGCCGTTGAAACCGATCTGAACGGAGGCGACCTCGTTATCGGCAACGATAAGGACAGAACTCCTGAAAACAGAGTGACGGCTGAGATCAATCCGAAGAACGACGTTATCGACACGAATATCTACGTGAAGAACAACGGCGATCTGAACCTCGGACCGAAGGGCGGGCTCGATTGGGCTGACTCCATCGGCTCTCCGACAGTACCGAGCGGAACACCAAGCAGACTTGTTATCACGACCAACGTGACGACAGGCCCCGGAGGTGGAATTGCAGTAGGTCCGGAAGTCTGGACAGATAAAGACAATCACGTCCAGATCGGAAACGGCGACCTCTACTTCGCTAAGGATTCTCTGACCGTTATCGACAGTTCCATCCTGACTGACGGGAAGTCTGCGTTCAACACAACTTCCAACGTTGCTAAAGTTACGGTTGAACCGGGTGCAAACCTAGTTCTCGGCAATATTGAAGAAGTGGGCGACTACACAATCGTTAATGGCTACATCACAGGCGGAAATGAATCCGACGGTATGTGGACAGGAGGTTGGACAGGCGATAACCTCTACGCTCTGCCGCAGGACGGCTCCGGTATCAATTGGATCCTGAAGCTGCATAACGACCCGAGCAAGATTTGGGTCAATGCAACGCTGGCCGATGTCCGCACTGTCTATCCTGACATTGCAATTCCGAATATCGCCAACGACGATATGCTCAACTGCAAGTCCGGTGATCCGGGTGCAGACTTCGTTTGCCGCGTACTTCGCGACAAAGAATTGGATGTTGCAGGCAAGACCAAGATTCTGAACTCCGTGGCTAATATCGCCTTCGCAGGCGGTGCTATGTCCGTAGCGATGAATGACTTGAACTCGGCAACCGATTCGATTGAAGGACGCGTCTCTATGAAGAACGAAGCGTTCACCGAATACGGTGTCATGCGCGAGTGGGAACGCGGCAACGACCTGTGGATTGACGTTATCGGCGGCAAACAGAAATACAAGAGCCTGAGCGCTACGGGTATTTCCAAGGCCGGCTATGACACCAACTCCTACGGATTCGTCATGGGCTACGACCGCAAGTTCGCAGACAAACCGATTATCTTGGGCGCCGCCTTCAGTTATAACAACGGTTCGCTTGACTCCACAGGCGACGTTCTGAAGACAAAGAACAAGTACAACTCGTTCGGTCTGCACGCCTACGGTGCTTACGCTCCGGTCGAAAAGGTCAACCTCATCGGTACGTTAAGCTGGATGCACAACTCCTCTGATATTACTCAGTCGATCAATGCTGCCGGCTTCAATAAGGCCGATGCGGATGTCAAGACGAATATGTTCAGCCTCGGTGCTCGTGCCGAAGCGACTATTCCCTCCGGAAAAGCCAATATCGTTCCGCACGCAGGTCTCAGATACGTCTGGGCTAAGTCGGGCAAATACGATACGAAGGTTGACGGCAAGAAAGTATGGAGCAACAAGGCTGATGCCACGAACACATTCCAGCTTCCGATTGGCGTTGCTGTCAGAACCGACATTGCAACAGCCTCCGGCTGGATCGTTCGCCCTCAGGCTGACGTAACCGTCATCCCGCAGTTCGGCGATACGAAGCAGAAGACCAAACTGTCCAACTTCAACGGTGTCAGCGACAAGCTCTCCGGCGAATTTGCAGGCAAGTTCGGTACGAACGTGAACTTAGGCGTCCAGGCTGACAAAGGGCCGGCTACTATCGGCGTCCGCTACGGATTCACCGGCGGTACGAAGGGTAAGGCCGACCATATGTTCAAGCTTGAAGCCCGTTATCGCTTCTAACTAAACCCAAGCCGCTTCTTCTGAGGCGGCTGCCAAAAAGGGAGGGGTCTAAAAAATCTCTCCCTTATTTTCGTGTGCTTCGGTTTTCTGAGGCTCAAAGAAACACATCCAGGTGTTTGCAAACCTCTTCGCGGCTGGTTTCTCCGCGATAGTCATATCGGGACGTTGTGGCGACAGAGGTATGCCCCATAGCTCGTTGAAGAATAAAAAGATCACATCCCTGTTCAAGCATCCTTGTGGCAAATGTCCTGCGCAAGTCATGCGGGCGAACCTTCCCCAGTTCAGCCAATCCCGCTCTTTTTTGGAGAATCCTGTAGATTGATGACGGCTGCATTGTTCTGAAAAGGAGCTTGCTTTTGTCTGCGCCGGGGCAGATTCGAGGAAAAAATATTCCGTCTTCCAAGCCTCGCGCCATGAGCCACTCATCAATGATCCTGTCGATTTTCTTCGGAACGAAGACTCGGCGCTCCTTGTTGCCTTTTCCGATGAAACAAAAAGATCGGTTGCAGCAGTCCCAATCTTTCATTTCCAACTGCACAACTTCAGCCCGTCTTAAACCGCATCCGAGCATTAGAGCAAACATAGCCTTATCTCTCTTGCCTTGATTCGTGCCGTCGTCGCACGCGGCCAGGAGACCGCAGGCTTCCTTTCCGGTCAGACTGCGACCTTTTGGCAGCCTTTCGTATTTGACGCCTGTTAATGCTTGAATTTTCAGGTAAGACGATTGAGGAATGAGATCCAGCGTCCAAGCCTCTTTCGCCACTGTTTTGAAAGCAGTCAGGTAAAGATTTTGTGTTGCACCGCTGCAGCCTTTTTCTGTCAGTGTCCTTTTGATTTCCGTCCAATGATTGCGTTTTAGTTTCGCCCAATCAGCGGTTTCAATATCAGAAGCTCCGAGAATAACGGCTATATGCTTCAGACAGTTGGAAATCGTGATCACCGAACGGGACGAACCGAGCCTGGAAAGGTAGGCAAGAGCGGGATTCTTTTTTTGAGAAGTATTTGGGTTGGTGTTGAGCATTTTCTTCAAAAAATCTTATCTTACGGAGTCGGATTTAAGGAGTTTTCTTTTTGAGTTATATTTGTTAGCAGATTTGCTAACAGATTGTGTTATGGACGAGATCGTATACACGGGAAAGAGTCTGAATAAAATTCTGAGTTGCGGAAGGTAAAAGACGAGGACGAGATCGTATTTCTCACCTTTACAAGAAATCGGCAAAGACTCCCAAACAAGATTTGGATCTGGCAATTAAACGAATGGCGGAGGTTAATCAAGATGGTTAAATACGCTTCGATGACACACGAAGAATTCTTTAGCGAACAAATGAAAGACCCTGAATTTGCCAAGGCATATGAAGAGTCTGAAGAGGAATTCAAAGCCTTACAAAAGGCTATCGAATTAAGAATGCAGCAAAAACTTTCGCAGACTGAGGTAGCGCAGAGAATGAATACTACCCGTTCCGTTGTTTGCCGCTTAGAAGCCGGTCTTTTAAACGGTACACCTCCTTCTTTAGGAATGCTTAAAAGATACGCCTCAGCTCTTGGAAAAAAAGTGGAAATTCGTTTGGTTTGATCGTTCATTTCAAAACTTAAAGATTTTGTTCATTGTTGTTTCCTTTTATAATTGTGGTTACAAAGTGATTACGTTTCTTAAATGAGGTACTGATATGCAGGCTCTTGCTAATGAAATCATCCGAGTGCGCATCAACGAGCAGCTCAAAAAGGATGCAACCTTGGTTTTGGATTCCATGGGGTTAACCATGTCGGATGCAATCCGCATTTTTCTTATGCGACTTGTTGACGAAAAGGCTTTGCCCTTTGAGCTGAAAATGCCTAAACATTTAGACATTTCACAAATGAGCAGACAAGATATAGACCAAGTCTTTGAAGCCAGCTTCAAAGATTTTGAGGAAGGACGTTTCTGTTCGGCAGAAGAAGCTTTTTCTCGCATTAAACACAGAGACATCAAATGAACTTTCAGGTTGTTGTCTCTGAGAAAGCTCAGGAAGAATTGCAGGAAATTTACGACTACATTGCAGATACTGGATTTCCCCAAACGGCTGAAAAAGTAATTGCAGAACTCAAAGAAGCCATACTTTCTCTTAACTACATGCCTGAGCGTTGCCGCCTGTTTGACGTAGAACCTTGGAAGAGCAAGGGAGTAAGAGTTAAAGTAACCGGCGCGTATGGTATTTATTACACGGTAGAACCCGACGATACGGTCAGAATCCATCATGTATTTAATTGCCGGATGGACATTGCCCGACACTTTATGTTCAATTGAATAACTCATAAGAAACCTCCGAATACAAAACCGCTTAACTCAGAACTTCGTCAGAAGCACTGGGCAAAGCGGTTTCTTGTTGGACGCCTAGAAGAAAAAACTTGTCTTTAAATACCTTTGTAGAAGCTCAAGCTTTCTTAAAGGAATTTTTGGAGAGAATAATTATAAAAATAACATTAGTACGCTAAATATCTTTGAGGAGGAGTAGTTTTTGCACAATCAGAACGGCACCGTTTCCATTAAGAGCGGACCGATGCGGGGCAGGTCTTTCCAACAGGTTGTATATCCCGGGCTCAAACGCGCACGGGACATTTTCCAAGCGTCTTTGCCTAATTTAGAAGCTGCAAAGCAGAGCGTATTTTTACCAAAGCGCGTGTTGATTGAATCCATCAGTTCACAGACAACTTGCTGCCGTTCGGTCTCCAGTTCTTCAAAAAGATCCTTCGTGACGGCGTCTTTTGAAATAACTTCGCCAACATATACCCCGGCACGTTTGTACAAGCACCCTTTGCGATAGGTCTGATTAAGTAACCGTCGGGCGTAATGAATAATCGTATTGGTATCCGAAATAGGATAAGGAAGACCAACGCACGGATAGGCGTGCTGCTGGACGTCTTGCAGACGGAAAGGATTCGTGTTCAAGACAATACCGACGGTGTGCGCTACCGTACCTTCGCGACGCAAGGTTCTTCCGCATTCCTGAGCATGGAACGTGATGGCGCCCAGCAAGTCGTCTTTGTCGCAGACTAAATGACTGAAGCTGCGGCTTCTCATGATTTGCTGTCTTTTTGGTTTCACAAGCTCAAGCGGGATACAGGAGGTTCCCTGAAGTTCTCTTACCGTCATGGAAAGCGTAATGCCAAACCGATCTCGGATGGCCTCTGCATCTGCACAGGCTAAATCTAAGGCCGTCCGAATACCCATCTTTTCTAGGTGTTCCGTATAACGTCTCCCTACACCCCAAATTTCAGAAACTGGCTCGCAAGCAAGCGCTTTTGCCTGTCTTTGAGGCGTTAAGTCGAGCCAATTGCACACACCTTTAAGCCCGGCGTAGTGTTTGGCCAAATGGTTGCAGTATTTGGCTAAAGTTTTTGTCGGTGCGATACCGACGCACGTTGGGATGCCGACATCCCTAAATACTTTTTCCTTGATCCGAAAGCCCAACTGGGTTAGTTCAGTACCCAGACCTTCGTAGCCGCTCATGTTGGCGAAGCACTCATCTATGCTATACAGATCAATGCAGCCAACTTGAGAGGCGATGGTGGACATCATGCGCCCGGAGAGATTGGCGTAGAGTTCGTAGTTACTTGAGAAAACGGCGACGTTTTCCCGTATGCAGAATTCTTCGATCTGGAAGTACGGCTGGCACATTTTGATGCCGAGTTTTTTTGCTTCTTTTGATCGAGCGACGACGCATCCGTCATTGTTACTAAGCACTATAACAGGACGATCAGTTAAGTCCGGACGAAAGACTTTTTCGCAGGAGGCAAAGAAAGAGTTTCCGTCCACCAGCGCGAACACTTGCATACTTAGTTACTTTTAATCGTGTACTTCACAACACCGATAAAGCGCCACTCGTCGTAGTCTTTGGGAAGAATGGGTTTGTAGATGGGGTTTGAGCTTTCCGGAAGCAGACGCAGTCCCTTATCGTCTTTCACATAACGCTTAACGGTAAATTCGTTGTTAATGCTCATGATGACGATGTCTCCGTTCTTGGGTTCCGGCGAGCGGTCGACGACCAAGAGGTCGCCTTCGTCCATACCGGCCAAGTCCATTGAGTCGCCTGTTACGTAGACGAAGAATGTTGAGGCAGGATTAGCGATTAAGAATTCGTTAAGGTCCAGTGACCTGTCTATATAGCTTTCTGCCGGGGAAGGGAATCCGGCTTGGACACCGCATTCGTAGACCGGAATGCTTAGATGTGTCGGATTCATTGCCGGAACTAAAATCTCGTCTGTATCAAGTGTGCGTGCGGGTTCTGCGACACGTTCCAGTTCACAGCGAAGCCATTTTGCGCCGCCTAACTGCTTGAAAACAGGAACCAGTTCATCTGTAAGGCAAATGGAAACACGTTTTGTATTACCAAGGCCTTTGCGGCCTGCACCTTCGCGAGCGCCGCCACGGTTTTCTTTTTTAGTTGTTTTATCCATGATGAAATAAAAAGAGGAAAATTTTTGAAATAATAATACTATTTCAAAAATCATATTGTCAATTTTGCATAATAACTGTGAAACAGTCGCATACTCGGGCGGGGAGAATTGAGGAGCTTCGTAAGGACACGCGGCCGCACAGGCACCGCATCCGATGCACTTATTTTGATCAATGAGAACAACGCCGCCTAGTTCTACATGTTTAACATGAGCTCCTGTCGGACAAACTTTGGGACAAGCTGGGTCATCGAAATGATTGCAAGAAACCGAAACAAAATAAGCCCAAATGTTTTGTTTCCATGTTCTCTCAGATTTATCTTCAATCATGGATTTACAGTTAAACGCTTTAACAAGCAGGGCGATCAGTTCTTTCTTACTCCCGACAGCTTCAATCCGATGTATAAACCTGTTCATCCGAAATTTGGTCAGGAATGGGAAATTATCGGAGTCCTCACTTATTCAATTAAGGAACATCGATGTTCCCAAGACAAAACTTGCCAGCCTCAGTTGTGGTGTAAGTGTTACCGTAATCACAGTCTTTGAAGCTGGACATAATTAGAAAAGCCGAGTGTCAAAACTTTAATCGGATAGTCAGGGATTCTTATTTCAGAAACGAAAATTGATCTTTCTGCTTGAACCAGAAGGGTATCAGTTCCTCTTCTGTTTTGAAAATTTGGACTTTGCCGACAAACTCAACATCATCAAGGTTGTCCAGCGTAACCTTTTCATCATTGGAGAAGTAGAAGTCGAATTTGTTATCTTCTCTTTCGGTAATTCTTGCAATGTATTGAGTTTCACCCAAGTGCTGGGGAAGCTCTCGAATTGGTTTGACGATATAGATCCCGGATCCGTAAAAGTAATTCAGCCATTTGTAATAACCGAGCCACATATTCTTGGGAGCTTCGGGCAATAATGAGTCATCTGTGGCGTATGTGGCCGACCAAAGTTTTCTGTCGTTGATGCCAAGCTTTCTGAACAGCCTTTCCATCGCTAAATAACACTCTGCCCACTTGATCTCAGAGACTTTATTGGTGTTGAGCAACGGAATTTGAATGTAGCGCTGTCTGTTGAGTTTGCTCTTTCTTCTGCTGATTTTCATAAGACTGCCTATTTTGAAAAAGTCATACCTTTTCAAAATAATAACATCATTTAAGGAAGCAGTAGAGTGAGTCAACCAATCTTATGAAAAAAGCATTTTGAAGCGGGTCGCAGGCTGTTCCGGGCATAGCGTTTTGATAACGGAGTAAGTACACCCTACAGGGAATACTATTGCCGTTTTTGTAATTGAAAAACTCTCTCAACTACAACAATAGTAATTTAAATTACTAAAACACTTGTATTAAACAATAAATAAAATACTATTAAAAGAACTAAGAAGAGAATATAAAAATTAGAAAAACAATACGAAGCAAACACAAGAAGTACAAAAATTACAAAAAACACAAGCCAAATTAAGTGGCAACACTTCCAATGGATTTGTAGTATCTCCTCGTATAAGCCCGATTATATGGGACTTCCGGAAGGCGGATTACTTCAAATACTTTTCTAATATCTCCAATGGAAAGAATGCGAGACCAATACAAAAATACTTATTCAACTTCGAATGCAAGCTAAGTAATTGAGAAGAAGTACAGATAGTATTAAAAATAGTTTTGTGTTGTTTCAAATTTAAATCTATTATTTAAGTAGTACAAAACAACGATAAAAGAGATATAATAGAAATGTAAGAAATACTTTGATTGCTTTTGAACTATGAGCACGACTGAACTGACAAACAAGACAACGGGAGACGTAACGATTTCTTCTCAGCGTCGTCAGACCAACCCGGCTGCTCTTTATCTGCTTACTCTCAGCGAAGGAAGCAGCAGAGACGGAATGGAGCAGATTCTGAAAAGAACGGCTCGATTCTTCGGTTTTGCCGATTGGACGGATTGTCCTTGGCAGACCATTACAGCGGCTCATGTCATCGGTTACCGTGCCATTCTCCAAAAACAGGGAAAGAGTCCCGCAACTATCAATCTTGTATTGGCGGCAATCAAAGGTGTTGTCAGATGTGCCTGGCAGGAAAACCTGATCTCCGATCACGAACGAATGGTCATTGACTCCATTAAAAGCGTGAAAGGAAGCAGAGTCAGATCCGGACGAGCCTTAACTTACGAGGAAACGGCAACACTCTTCACGGATTGTCTTTCGGAAAATACTGCGGCCGGTTTCAGGGATGCAGCGATTTTGGCTTGCGGTGTCGGTTTGGGATTAAGAAGAGCCGAGATTGCGGGAGCTAGATTAAGTAAGGTCGATAAGACAAATTGCTCCCTGAAGATCATAGGAAAAGGCAACAAAGAAAGAGAAGTGTTTTTCCCTGAGCAGGCTTGGCTTCTTTTTGAGAAGTGGCTTCAAGTCAGAGGGACAGGCGGTTCGGATTTTGTTTTTTGTCCGATAGACAGAAGAGGAGAGATGCTCTACCACTCCGGACTTCAACCGTCTGCGATCTTACAGATATTACAGAAGCGGGGAATCAAGTCCGATTTGGAAAAGTTTTCTCCGCATGACTTAAGAAGGACGTTTGCCAGCAGGCTGCTGGAAAACGGAGTGGATCTTTCGATGGTAAGGGACGCCCTCGGACACTCTTCCATCGGCACCACGGTGATATACGACCATCGCGGTAAAGAAAAGCTTAAACAATGTCTGAGAAACAAAGTGAGGCTGTGATGAGCGGCGATACTCTTGCAACAATCTTCCTGGCAATGATGGCGATTGGGCTTATGGGTTTGGATATTTTCTCTTTCCTTTTCCTGTGCGTCATTACTTATTTCGGATACAACATTTACCACTTTTTCTTCTAATTAAAATATGAACATCGTTGTGGCAAATACAAAAGGCGGAACAGGGAAGACCACCACCGCCGTCCAATTGGCGCTCTATCTGACCGGAATCGGTAAAAAGGTTCTCTTGGTAGATGCCGATATTCAGGGGTCGGCTTTCAAAGCTCTGGCAGAAAGAGGAAAGCTCGAAATAGAGCCGATCCAACCTTGTGCCTTCCTTCCCGATCCCGTGCAGCTTAGAACTCAGATCAAAGCGTACCAAGCCGACTATGACCACATCATCATTGATTCCGGCGGTCGCGCAGGATCTCATCTTGTGGCTTCAATCCTGTCCTCCGAGGTCCTGCTTGTTCCCATCACTCCCAGCGCAGTTGATGCTTCGGCCTTGGGAGATCTGAAAGCGATTATCACGGACGCAAGAGAGGTGTTCGGTGCCGAGTTCAAGGCGCTGTCTTTCATTTCAATGGCAGACGTTTCCGGTTCCGACAACTTTCTCACGGAAAAGCGAATCAGAAGAAGCGGATTCTTGGAATTTTTGGATACTTCGTTGGGTAAGCGAAAAGCCTTCAGGAATGCAACGGCTCTGGGAGTCGGCGTTTACGAAATGAAGAATCCGGACTCAAAAGCCTGCAACGAAATCAGAAGATTGGCTCAGGCCATTTTCACTACAAACGAAGAAAAACAGAATTCTTAAACAGTAAGGTATAGGCATGACACAAATTGATATTAGAAAAAGCCTGAGAGACAATGCGGAGCAGGGCATTTCGGAAGAAGAAAAAAGGTTCTATCAGAACTATGACGATAGGATTGTCCAAGTAAAAAGCGGGTTTACCGCCCCCGTTCCGGAAGAAAAAGAAGTCCCGACGGAATTTCCCGAGGTGAATCCTCCGTCTGCTCCAACAGAGACTCTCGGCACAGTGAACAACCTTCCGCCGATTGTTGAAAACAAAACAATGCCTCTCCCCGTGGCAGAACAGGAGGTTTCCCAGCCTAAAGAAAATCTTCCGGAGCCGTCTGCAAAGGTTTCCGAAAACCTTTCCCGCAAAGAGGAATTCATCCGTCTTCGAGAAAAGCTCCTAAGCAATAAATGCAGGATGATGAAGAGCTGTCATTTCACTATTTCCCTTCCCATTGAACTGAAAAATCTGATAGAAGACATTTCGGTTACTTTCCACTATCCGAGAAGTACCGTTGTCCAATGGCTGCTTATCGAAGGGTTGAATAGTGAGTTCGACCTCAAAACAGAAAAACAATTCAATCTCAATCAAGGGAACTAACAAATGAAACATAAACTTTTTTTGGCTGTTATTTCCGTATCTTCATTGCTGACCGCCTGCGGACACGTATCCAACGCTGTTCTTTCGGAACAGGATCTTCTCGATAAAGCAGAGTTTGCAACAGGCAGAAGAATAATTTTCTTCCCGGGCTTGTTTTTCCCGGAGGAAAGTGTTAAATTGGGTTCGTTTTAAGAACGATGAGTATGGAAATAGATTCATTTCTGAGTTATTTGAAAAATATTAAGCGCTATTCAGCGCTTACTATTACAGCTTATAAAGAAGATTTGAATCAGTTTCGTGAGTTCTGTGAAAAAGTGGAATTGATCCGGCAGGATGAGGAAATTACTTCCAAGATGGTCCGGCGGTTTGAAATGGGATTGATGTCCGGTGGGTTGAAGATTGGCGGGGTGGACGGTGAAGAAAAGCTGAGGCCGATGACTGCCCGTTCCGTTAGGCGTAAATTGAGTTCTTTACGGACTTATTTCCGTTATCTGGTACGGGAGGGAAAGTTGACGGAAGATCCGACGGAGATTGTCGTGGCACCTAAAATGGGAAAGCGATTGCCGGGGTTTGTGCCCGATTATCAAATGGATGAGGTGTTGGATAAACACGCTT
>ENA-ORTZ01000657-ORTZ01000657.1-human-gut-metagenome-genome-assembly--contig:-NODE-657-length-26438-cov-34.399500_pt1 | contig 26438 bp, 21 predicted proteins | sample MGYA00242075_ERZ509199 | MGnify/ENA primary metagenome ERZ509199 (study PRJEB26280, sample SAMEA2338824) | human gut metagenome | biome: human gut; feature: human-associated habitat; material: faeces...
TTGGTTAAGGTTTGTAAATAAGGTTCTAATGATTAGGTGTTGTATCGTATTTTCCGCACCTCCTGAAAATTTATCCGTAGTACATTTTTACTAATAGCGCAATCTTTTACAAAAATAAAGATATATTTAATTTTTCTTTTATGCAAATTTTAATTAAAAAATATGGATGTCGAGGGGGAAAATAGCTTCCGATAATTTTCCCGATGTGCATTTTATGACGGTCGTGTGCGTGTAACCGATGGATTTTTCCTATATTTGCCTAATTAATAGGTGGACTAATTCTTTTACAAATGCGGATACGACTTTTCACGATACCGAATTTATTGACCCTCATGAATCTGCTCTGCGGGTCGTTTGCCGTCGTGGCAGCACTGATGTACAATGATTTGACGCTCGCTTTCTGGCTGATAGTCGCGGGAATCGTGTTCGATTTTTTCGATGGTTTCGTGGCCCGTCTGTTGCATTCGCCTTCGGCGATCGGGGTGCAGCTCGATTCGTTGGCGGATGTCATTACTTCGGGACTGGCTCCTGCCGCAGTGCTCTGGCAGGTTTGCCTGCAGACCGAACCTTGCTGGCTGCCGGAGGCCTGGAAGCTCGGGTATGGCGTGTTCGTCCTGGCGGCGTTTTCTGCGCTGCGTCTGGCCAAGTTCAACATCGACGAAACGCAGACGGTCGAATTCTGCGGACTTCCGACGCCCGCCGGATCGCTTCTCTGCGCTTCGCTCGGCATGCTGTGGCAGCAGGGAATGCTCGCTCTCTCTTCGGACGGGGTGTTGCTGATCGCCGTGCTGACCTCCCTGCTCCTCGTTTCTCCGATCCGCATGTTCGCTCTCAAGTTCCACGGCTTCGGTTGGCGCGGAAACGAGGTGCGATACCTCTTTCTGCTGGCGAGTATCGTGTTGATAATTATACTTCGTACATACGCTATCCCGGTAATTATCGTTTTATATATCGTCGTGTCGGCGGTTCGCTGGCTCTGCATGCACTCGGGAAATCCCGATAAAGCACCGAAAGCCTGATTTTTTACTATCTTTGCCGCGATTTGCGCGTACGTATTCCGATGTTTCCGAAGGTGTTGAAAAAAATTCTGTGGATTTTGCTGTGGGGAGGGCTGTTGGCCTTTCCGACGTTGGAGGCATCCGCTCAATTCGACGCCAGCGCGATCCTGCGAAATCAGAACAATCAGAATCCGAACGACCCGAATAATCCGAACAATATGCTCGGCAGCAACCCGTTCCAGACGCAGAACGGCGAGGAACAACCCGCCATGCCGACCGATTCGACCAAGAAAAAGCGGATTCGAAAGCCTCTCGAATCCTATTTTTTCAACGATTCGATCCGTGCGCTGCCCAACTTTTCGTGGACGATCTCGCGGGACTACAACCAGGTGCATATCAATCCGCTCGATACCACGCTCGCCACTTTCCGCATCGACTACCCGTTTTATAAGGAAGGCGTCGGCCATGCTGCCGTGGGTGCGTTGGGACAGGCTTCGTTACCGTACAACTACTTCGAACGGCCTCAATACCGCGACTTCTCTTTTGCCGAAGGGTTCGATGTCTATACCTATCGCATGGAAAACGTCCCCTTCTACAACCTCAAACGGCCGTATTTTCACTTCATGTACCTTGAGTCTGGACAGAAGAAGTTCCGGGAGGAGAATTTCAGCCTGACGCTGGGGCATAATATTTCGCCGACTACCGGCTTCAACGTCAATTATCGGTCGCGCGGTACCAAGGGCCTTTACGAGTGGTCCCGTACCAAGAACCACAACCTTTCGGTCGCCGTTTCGCATACGGGAAAGCGTTATTCGGTGCATGCCGGATTCATCAACAACCACATCGAGACGCGTGAGAACGGCGGCGTGGTGGGTGAATGGGCGATTCGGGATACGACCTTCGAAATGCCGTCGGGCGTGCCGATGAAACTGACCTCTTCGGAAGCCACCAATACTTACCGCAACAATGCGTTCTTTGTCGAACAGTCGTACGGTATTCCGTTGCTGCCGGTTACCGAAAGCGACTTTTCGATCGCCAATCTGCCTGCCGTATTCATCGGTCATTCGTTCGAATACAACTCCTGGAGCAAGGTTTATAAGGATATTCGGGGAACCTATACCGACGACCGTTACGAGCGAGATGCAGATGGTAATTTTGTGCCGCAGGATGGACTCGAATATTACAAGAACTGGTTCATCAATCCCACGCAGACGCGCGACTCGATCTATGAGCGGGTGATTTCCAACCGGGTGTTCATTCAGGCGCAGCCCTGGGATCGTAACGGCGTGGTCGGTACGGTGAACGGAGGTGTAGGACTCGACCTGCACACCTATTCGCAGTTCAGGTTGGATTCCTACCTGAACGGTAAGTACGACAAGGTGGGTAAAAGCAGTTACTTCGTGTATGGATCGGTCGAAGGAAAGATCAAGAAATATGTCGATTGGGGAGCTGACGCCAAGTTCTACCCGTCGGGATATCGCGGCGGTGACGTTTCGTTCGGGGCCAACCTGACCCTGACGGGATATATCCGCAAACGTCCCCTGATTCTCGAAGGGCGTTTCCGTATGGAAACGCGTTCGCCGGATTACTGGCAGGAGAATCTATTCTCTAACCACTACGTGTGGTTGACTCCTTTGCGCAAGGAGAATGAAACTCGTTTCGAAGTTGCTTTCCGTGTCCCCGATTATGCGTTCGAGGTCGGTGTGTGGCAAGGCATTGTCACCGATAAGATTTATTACGGCGCCGACAGCCAGATAACGCAGGACAACGGAACCGTCAGCGTGACGAGCGTGTACGCCCGCAAAGATTTCCGGATCGCCGGACTTCATTTGGACCATAAGGTTTTGTTGCAGTGGAGTACGAATCATAGTGTCATACCTGTTCCGCTCGTCAGCGCCTTCCTCTCGTATTATTACGAGTTTTGGGCGGTGCGCGACGTGCTCCGGGTGCAGTTCGGTGTCGATGGCCATTTCAATACGCGCTACTATGCGCCCGGCTACAACCCTGCGCTCTCGGAGTTCTTCAATCAACGGGAAATCGAGGTGGGGAATTATCCCTACATGGATCTTTTCCTGATGGGCAAGTGGAAGAGAATGCGGATATTCCTGAAATATCAGCATATCAACCGGGGCCTGTTCGGAAACGGCGAATATTTCGCGATTGCGAAGTACCCGCTCAATCCGGGCATGTTCAAGATGGGTATCTCGTGGGGTTTCTATGATTAGCGTACTGTACGGCACAGGAAGCTGCCTGCAAAAGCAAGTTTTATGTTAAAGAAAACCTGTTTAATTTTCGTATTTTTAACATTACAGACCACTTTTTACGGATTCAACGCCGATTTTTCGACGTCGTCCGAAGCGGGGATTACCCTGGAGGAGAAAATGGAAGCCCGGTATGTGATCTCTCCTTACGATCACGTAATTCGGAATATCAGCGAACGGGAGGGGAACGACTGGCGCCTGATGAGTGCCATCGCTTATCATGAGTCGCGTTTTACGGCCGATATCGTTTCCCGCCGGGGAGCGAGGGGATTGATGCAGATCATGCCTGCGGTGGCCCGGCAGTTCGATGTGGTTTCGGAGGAGGCTCTGCTCGATCCGGAAACCAATGTATTGTTGGCTAATAAAGTGTGGAATCGGATCGATTCGACGCTCGACCTGCCGGCCGGAATTTCCGAGAAAGATCGAATGAGCTTGATTTTGGCCTGCTACAACGGCGGAATCGGTCATGTCAATGATGCCCGGCGGCTGGCCCGTGTGAACGGCGAAGACCCCAATTCCTGGGAGGTGGTGCTCCGCTACCTGGAACTCAAGTCCGATCCCGCCTATTACCAGCACGAGGTCGTGAAGTGCGGCAAATTTACCGGCTACCGTCAGACGCGGGCTTTCGTGCAGGACGTAATGAATCGTTATAATAAGTATTGTCGGATCGCGCAGCTCTGATCCGGAGGGCGCCGAGAGGGTAAGTCCGATAGCAGAACAAAAAAGCAGGGAATCACTCCCTGCTTTTTTGTTGGAAAGCGCTGCGGATTCAGCGTTTGGTTTTCGTCGTTCGTATCCGATCGGAGGGATAGTCTGACGGCGAATATACCTATTCACCGGTTTTGTCCAGCCGGTCGTAAATCAGTTCGAGGTCATCGACAACGAGTACGCTCGAAGTGCTTCCGATGAAATAGTCGCCCCAACGGGAAGCCGAGCAGACTACGACGATATGGGTCGGCTTGCGGTTCGTCGCCACGTACTTCAGCGGTATGGTGAATTCCTGCCATTCGGAGTAGCTGGTCGTGAGCGGCAGTTGTCCGTAGCCGATTACGGCCGGACTTGCCGGATCGAAGAACGAACTGGGGTTGCGGGTGTCGATCGCAATCGGGTTTTCGGCCGATCCGAACTGTTCTCCCTGCGAGATGCCGTACTCTTCCGGGGTCCAGGTGCCGACGGCGATGTAGATCATGCCGTTGTCGGGATCGCCGACCTTGAGGTTCATCCCCGGCGGCTGGGTGCTGCCCACGTTGGTCAGCATTCCCTGGTTGTATTTGAACCAGCCGTGCAGAGCCGTCGGACGGGCTTCGAAAGGTTGTCCGAAGCAGACGATACCGTGCGTGAGATTTCGGATTCCGTAGAATATGCCTGTAAAGAGATTGCCGGCGGCCAATTTGTAAACGCCGACCAGACCTGCGAGCTTCGACGAAAGCTGTGCGGCATAGATGCCCGATGTGCCGGGACGCACGTCCGTCGTCTTGTCGGTCGGAGTAGCGTTGCCGATGCTGGCGCCTTTGTTGCCTGAATTCCAGAAGTGAATGCCGTCGGCCAGGTAGGGATAGACGACTTTGTCGATCGTTTCCCACTCTTCGAAACCTCCGTTCGGGAGTTGTGGTGCTGCTTCGGTCGTGACGCTTGCTACTTCCGTTTCGTTGCTGCCGGAGTAGGCGACTACTTCGTATTGGGTTTCCGGGGTAAGTCCCGTGATACAGGTGTCGAATGCACCGCCCGAGATGTTGATTTGCTTCTTATCGACTTCGGTCCACGCCTCGTCGCCGGTCTTGCGATAACGGAATCCCAGTTCGTCCGCGCTGTTGCCTTCGGCATAGGCCCAGATGACCCCGCTCCAGGCATCGACCTGCGTGAAGCGTACCTTGGTATCGGTAGCTTCGACGTAAAGCGACCATTTCTCTTCGAAGTCGTGGTAAGCGACGTAAACGTAGCGGACCGATTCGAACGAAGTCAGCTCGTCGATCGGAGGTGTCATCGTGGTAATGTCCGCCGGGCCGAGTTTCAGCCGTGTGACCTTGAGGTCGCTCAAATCGGTTCCTTCCGGGACGTATGCTTTCGCTGTAAGTTGATCGACGTCGATTTCTGCGGCACCGATTTGCGATTCGACTTCGAAATAACGCTCGATCTTCTGGTCCGCCACGATCGTCCATTCGTAATCCTGATAAAACGAAAGGGTGATGTATAGCGGAGTCCGCAGGTCGAATGTTCCCGAAAGGGGTTTCGACGACCGGGCATTTTCGGTGACCGATATTTTGTCGATCTTTACGTTGGAGATGTCGGTTTGTTCGTCCAAATGAAGTGTGACGATTCGTTCCTGGGTATTGATATCTTCGGGTGCGCAGGTGAAACCTTCGCCTTCGACACCGAGGATTTGCAGCGTGACGACCGGATATGGAATCGAATTTTCGATGCAGGAGGTCAGCAGCAGGAGTATGCCGATAAGTATATGTCGGAGATGTTTCATCATGCTTTGTTGGCTTTCTTGTTCCATAGATGAACGGTAACGCCGATGCGGATATTGAGCAGGTTGAGCCGGAACCGCATTTTCGAAGCGGTTCGTTGCCCGATCTCGTTGCCGTCGGCATCTTTCTGTTTGATCTTGGTGTATTCGATACCGCCCAGTCCGAAGGAAATGGTGCTGCACACGTTCGGGAAGATATAAACCGCCAGACCCGGGTTGAACCCGAGCGACAGTTTCAGGTCGTCGCTGAACGTGCTTCTGAGGGTGCCTTCGGTTTCGTAGGTAAACTCCGAATTACCGGTCTTCATCGAAAGATCTACTTCACCGAAAAGCCCGAAGTGTCCTTTGCTGTCCAATCCCGCATAGGAGCGGAAATAGAGGCCGACCGACAGTGCACTGCTTTGCAGGTGGAGGTTTTTGAAGGCCAGATTGACGTCGTTTTGCTCTCCCAGATTGAAATTGCCCGTGTCCAGCGTTCCGTTGATGTTGGTGTATCCGAAACGGACGCCGGCCGACATGTTGTCCTTGAAGAAGTAGCCTACAGAGGGGTTGATGGTGAAGATACTGCCGTTCAGATTCAGGTTGTCCAGGATCAGCAGGTAGTCCGTGTCGTCGCTTGAGAGGGTGCCGTAAGATACGGTGAGGCCCAGGGCGATTTCACCTGCATAGGCGAATTTGATTTTGTTGATTTCACGGTCGATTCTCCGTTTCATCGGCAGGAATCGTTGTTTCCGACGTACCGGGGAAACCGAGGTCGGCATCGATGCGGACGAGTCGCTCAGATCGGCGTAGAACGTCGGGGCCGGAAGTTCCTCGATGACAGGGACGGTCGTCGGAACCGGAGTGGCGTAGAGGCTGTCCTGCAAGCGGGAAGACGGAATTGCCTCCAGGGATGTCGGTTCCTGGGCTCGGAGCATGGAAACCGTTGCGACGGCTATCAGTATGGTAAAAATCAGTCGTTTCATCGTATTTCCGCGTTATAGATAGAGAGATATACCCAGCCCGATCGACAGGATATTGACTTTGAAATTCATCAGGCTCGAAGTTCGCTTTCCGACGGTTACCTGGTTGTGTACCTGGCGTGTCCGGGTGTAGGAAAGACCCATTACGCCGACATTGACTTCGAAAGCTACGTTGTTGGTGGCGAAGGCTACCAGGCCGGGCGATATGCCGATCGAGGCGGAGAAATTGGTTTCGTAAGTGCCCCGGATCGGGGAGTCCGCAGCGAACCGGGACTGGCCGCCGCCCAATGTCAGGCTGGTTTCGTTGAACAGGGCGAAGCGCTTGTTTTGTCCCAGAGGGATGTACTGACGCCAGATGAAAGCTCCGGAGTAGTTGTGTTGCAGTGCGTTGTAGAAATCGACACCGAGGTCGATGTCGCTGCCCAGTTTGATGCTGCCGCTATCTATGCGGAGCAATGAGCGGGAATAGATGAATTTGACGCCGATAGCCATGTTGTCCCGGATCGCGTAGGCGATCAGGGGGGTGACTTTGAAGGTGTAGCCGTCTGAGTTGATATCTTCGATTACCAGAAACGTGTAATCTTTGTTCGTGTGGGTAGAGTAGGAGGCGGAGGCTCCGAAAATCCATTGTCCCCGGGGGACGAACTGGTTGGACATGGAAGTCAGGCCCCGTTCTGCGCGAGGATCGGCCTTACGCTCCGGGGCGGATTCCATCGGAGCAGGCGATTGTGCATCGGTCCGAAGCGGATGTTCGGGCCGAGGGCTTTCGGAGCCCGTGTTCACGGTTTCCGAAGAATCGGGTTGCGGTATTGCCGAATCAATCGCAGGTCCCGGAGCGGCCTGCGATTGATTGCTTGCAAAACATAGACACAGTGACAGTGTCAGTGTCAGGATGGCGACGGTTCCTCGCATGAAAATCAATATACAAATTCGATGTCGTCGATATACATTCTGCTCTCCTTGTTCCCTTCCATGTAGTCACCGCGGTAGCTCGCCGAGGCTGTTACCATCAGGTAATTGGGCTTTTCATCACTGCGGTATTTGATGGGAATTACGATCTTTTTCCAATCGCTTTGGGAGGTATCGTTGAGCCAGTCCCCGTGGCCGTAGATGGGGCCTTCGGGCAGGCTTTCCTGGGAAGGATCGAAGAAGGTGCTCTGGTCGTTCGTGTCGATCTTGTGGTAGGAGCTCCATTTGCCCATGCAGACGAAGAAGCGGGCCTTGTCGCCGGACCCGACCGTCCCTTTGTACCAGAATGTGATCGCTTTGGGACGGGCGTTGAAGGTGAACGGACGACCCATATACACATCGCCTTTGGTGATGTCGTGAACACCGCCGAAGGCTCCGATGAAGAGGTTGCCGGCAGCGATTACGCCGAAAGCGCTCTGGGTCTTGAGCAGGGCGGACTTGCTCCCGGTCGATCCCGGACGGGGATCGTCTGCGGGTTCGGTCACCACGATACCGGCGGCATTGGCACCGGGGTTACCCGTACCCCAGAATCCGGTATAGCCTGTACCCATGCCGTTCGAGCCGATTTCGTCCGCCGAGCAGGGGTACCAGGTTTTGCTGTTCGTCCAGGTTTCGAATCCCGCATTGGGAAGCTGAATGCCCGTTGCGGCCGAGAAATTGTGTATCTCGCCCGTTTCCGCATCGTTGATGAGCAACTGGTATTCGTAATCGCGGTCTGCGGCGAAGTCGATGGCTTGTGCCGTATAGGTATAGTCGGCACCCGCAACGGCGGTTACGGTCTTCCACTCACCGAAGGCAGGCGACTCCGCCAGGCGTTCGCGTTCGCGGTAACGTACTTTGACGTTGGTGAGCGCCGGATCGGTGACGATTACCTGAAAATCGGCCGTATTGAGCCAGAGGTCGTACACCGCCAGGTCGGTGAGTCCGGGTGTTGCGATGCGGGCTTTGCCCGTACCTTCGGCTTGTGCGACGTCGGTCATCGTAAATTCTACTTCGTGAATGCCGCCGGCGAACGTGGAGAAGAAGGTTCCGCCGAGGGAGAGTTTGCCGCTGTTGTCGTCGGTCTTGGTGTAGCTGATGCCTTTGGCTGCGGCTTCCGGAAGCAGCGCGCCGTCGCTCAACACCTGGATCGTTTCGTCGTTGGCCTTGATGGAGATGCCCGAAAGCGCCTGTACCGAGGATACTGCGAACGAAATGTCGTCCGTGTTGAATCCGATTACCGAGTTGATGTCGAATCCGTCGCCCTTGATCGTCGGCTGCGGGCTGAAGATGAAGGGATCTTCGTGGATCTCTCCGTCCTGATCGACCTGTACGGTGATGCCCAGGTAACCGTTCGGAGTCTTCGAATACTTGAATGTCAGCGTATAAAGATTGCCGCTTTCGGGTGTCGGAATGACTCCGGTTTTAGAAACGCTACCCAACTCCGTGCTCGAGCTGTAAAAGCCCCAACTCAGGTTGTGAACATCTTCGGGCAGCAGGTAATAACCCGTTGCGTTCTCGGTGTATTTGAGCGTCGGTACCGAGCCGTTTTCAGCTTCCGTTTTGGAGAAGGTGTCGATGGCGCTGACGTAAGCCTTGAATCCCGGATCCATTTTGTCCAGAATCGTCTGATCGAAGACGACTTTGACGCCGATGTTGGTGGTTGGGCAGACTACCTCTTTGAGGACGGTCTGTTGGGGTTCGATATCGACGTCCAATTCGTCGTAATAACTCTTGTTGGTGAAGGTCGCCTGGCTCTGGTCCCCTGCTTCCACTTTGATACGGTAGGACCCTGCCACCAGGTAGAAATCACCCGGAGCTTCCGTAGCCGGCTGGTATTTGCGGATCAGCTTCTCTTCTCCGTTTTCGATCTTATAGACGCGCATGATACTCCGATCCAGAGCGTTGTATGCGTCGGCACGCGAGCCGCCGATATTGACGCTCAGGCGCAGGGTTCCCATCTCTTCCGAGGCGTTGCCGTCGATGTCGCTCTGCGAGCAGGCTGCGGTCAGGAAGGCCACGCCTGCAAGCAGCGAAATATATTTAAGAATCTTTTTCATCACTGTTTCGGTTTACTGTTGGGGAACATAGAGCATGATGGACTTGATGTTCTGTCCCGAAGCATCCGTTGCGGTCAATTTGAAGTCCGTGTTGCCCGGAGCTACGGCATAGAGCATCGTCATAAACTGAGAAATGTCGAATTGCAGGGTTTTCTGTCCGACGATTTCGTCTTTGGTCTTAAACCCTAACGAGTGGAGTCCTTCGTCCATTTTGTCGGAAGCCGGATTGACCAGATCCATATGCGCTTCCAAGCCGATACCGAGGCTTTCGAGGACTTCGGCGGTGAGGGCATCGCTGATGATATCGACCGTCAGGCCGGTTATTCCGCTCTCGGAGGCGAGGTTGATGAAGACGTTCATACCCTCCTCCGTGAGCGTGTGGCGGGAGTCGATATCGACGATATCCGTACCTTCCGGATTGGTGCTCCAGAAGATGTTCGGTCCCTCTGCGGTGCCGCTGTCGTGGGTGACCTTGATGGTCATTGTCGTGTAGGAGCGACGGCCTTCGGAGTCGATGGCGATGAACTTCGCGGTATGGGTGCCCGTGTGGTCGTACAATCCTTTCATACCGTTGTAATTGACCTTGACGAGCAGATCGGAGCCGCTTTGCTTGACTACGCAGTAGTCGCCGGCCGGATTTTCGCCCGGCCAGAGGGCTACCGTGTTGTCGCTGTAGCCGGCCGTTGCGAGAGCTTCCAGGAACTGGGCGTTGTCCGAATCGAAGACAACCTCCAGCGAGGCGACGGTCGAACCCTGGTAAGGAGTTACGACGGCCGTAATCATCGGGGAGCAGCTCTGAACGTCGAAGTCGAACATGCTGGTCGTGATGGGGTAGGGCTGGGCGATATCCCCGTTTTCGAGGGTTACTGCCGGAGAGTTCTCGTCCGAAATTTCTTCGTCGGGAATCTCCTCTTCGCCGTAAGAATAGAACGAAGACATGACGTCCACGTCGATTTTCTCGTCGTAAACCCATGTTTCGACCGTAACCTGGAATTGGACGTTGCCGTCGCTGGCATGCAGTATCTTGATGTTGATCTTGCGCCATTGTCCGGCTTTGACGTTCTGTATCTCCTGGCTCCAATTGACCGGCACATAGGAGGCCGGTTCTCCCTCGCCGGCTTTGTTGTATTGGCCGGAAAGGACGATCTTCAGGGTGTTGTCCGTATCAACTGCACGGAAGAAACCGGGTTTGAGCGTTTCGCCCGTAGCTTCGGCGCGGCCGTAAACCAGGGAATTGTCCTGGATCGAAAGGGTGACGGTGAGTTTGTCTGTTTCGTCGTCCGGCTTGAACAGGTTGTCCAAATCGGCGGAAAGTCCGACCGTCGTCTTGATATTGCCCAATTTGCAGACCAGGTTATTGACCGTTGTCGTGAGCTTTTTGATTACGTTGACCGAAACTTCGCCGTAATAGACGGGCGTTTCCCACGCTACGTCGGGAATGCTGGCGTAATTGGGCGATTCCGCCGTGACGGTATAGCTGTCCTGCGGTAATTCGATATTGCCCGTGGTCTTTATTTCGGCATAGGTGTAGCTGCCGACCTGTTCTTTTTTCGAATTGTAAATCTTTACGATATAATCGTCCGGTGCGTCCACCGTGCTGCGCGTCGAAGAGGTGCCGGGAGCGTTGTCCGTCGGCAAAATTTCCATGTCGTCCGCTACGGTCAGGTCCCAGTTCTCAAAGCTCAGGATACCCGTTTCCGAACCGGGTCCTTCCGGTTGTCCGCCCGTCGGGAGATCGTCTTTTCCGCATCCCGCCGCCATGAAAAGACAGCAGAGCGGCAAGAGCAAATATTTGGTAAAAGTCTTCATAGGATCTGTTTTTAGCTTATTTTATACGGGGTTATGCTTCGGGGTTGAGTTCGATTTCCTGCGGGGGTACTTCGGTCAGCGTATCGTCCAGTCGGATGCTGATGCTGCCCTGTCCCGCCTGCGAAGCGTCGATCCGGATTTTGTGCCAGGTGCGGGCCGTCGTGACACCGATCTGCTGCTGCGGGAATTCCACTTTCACGCCGTTCTGCGCCTTCACCGCCGTACCTTTGAGCAGAAGTTTGCTTCCCGGCTTGACGAAGATCGGAGTGTCGGGCGAAGAGGAGTGGGTGAAACTGAAATTGTTGCCCGCTTCGGTCTGGACGGTGAATTGCGCTTCGGAATAGTATTTCTTGAACCACTCGCCGCATTCGAGGCTGATTACCGAGTTCGTGAGCGAGGCGGTAATGGTCTTTTGAATCGTCTTGCGGGCGAGTATCGTAAAGTCGAGCGCTCCCTGGTAGCAGAAAGCCGTGCTGCCCTCCTGCTGCGGATCGCCGTAGCTGATCGTCGCCGTATAGTCGCCGCTGGGCATGAAGGGGGCCGTATATTCGCTGAGCGTGGTGTATTCGGCGAGGTATTCCGCTGTCGCTGTGCCTTCTTTGCCTTTTACGACCAGCTTGAAGCTGTTGCCGGACGGCTTGCAGTTGTCCGGCAGGGACGTTTGCGCCCGGGTCGTCTGCGAATCGACCTCGGAGCAGGTCGTGGTCCGGAATTCGACCGAGCCCTCCCCGTCTGTCGTTTCGGGGATTTCCTCTTTCGAGCAGCCCCCCCCCAACAGTGCAAGGGTCGTTAGAATCAACAGGTATTTTTTCATAGGGTTATTGATTTGGAGGTTTATTTTACGATGGTTACGCGGATGTTGTCGAGGTACATATACCAAGTTCTCGATACCCATCCGTTGCCGGTGAAGTTGTATGTTCTCTGAGTCAGCCACGACAGGCGCGTTGCATTCGTTGCTGCGGGAACTTCGCAGGTGCATACTCCCTGAATATTTCCGAACGATACGCCGCTCAGTGTATTGAGGTTGTCGATCTGTTCTTTCAGCGTATTTTCGAGGCCGTCGTTACCTTTTTTAGGGGCCGTATCCGTGAGGGTTCCGAAACTGCAATAGAGATAGTCGTTGTCCTTGTTGGCATTGAAGGTCACTTTCAGCTTTACGGTTTTTCCGGGTTTGATATAGGCGAGCGGCGGAGTGTCGAGCCGTCCCGGATACTGGGCTACGGTTTCGTGTCGGACGGAAATACGCATCGCCTTTTGCGAAACCTGAAGACGGGTTCCCGTCCAACCCTCGTCAAAGCCGTACTGCGACAGAGAGATACCGTCCGGATTGGATGTCGTAGCTTCTGTTTTGTATTCGAAATCGGTTTTATCGTCGAAATCTTCCGAAAGAAGGTACGGGATTTTGAGTGCGATCGGCAGATGTTCGCCGGGAGTGAACGAAGCGACGCTTACATTTTGCGGCACGAGGGCATTTTCGGTTTCGAAGCTGACCTGCAACGGTTGTTGAGCCAGCAGATCGCCGTAAAGGTCGCCGTAGAAAGCCACCGTGTATTTGTTGGATTCGTCGATGGGGAAGGTCTGCTCGGTCGTCCCGTCGCGGAAAGTCATTCCTTCGGGAGCTTTGACGATCAGGTTGTAAGGCTCTTCACCCAGATTCGAGGAGTCGCCCGTGACCGAAAAATCGACATAGCTTACCGGCAACTCGGTCGGGATCGTCAAGGTAATGGGGGTGATGTGCCCTGCCGCCATTTCGCGGTCGATCGGGACGGAGAGCGTGTGGGAACGGTATCCGTTTGCTGTATAGGCCGTAAAAGAGATGTCGCCGCTTACCGTCGTGGGGTTGATGAAGGCCCAGGCATAGTTTTCGGCTTCGTCCGTCAGCGGGGTATTCAGATCGAGCGTGATGCTCTTCGAGCCTTCGGTCAGGGACATTGGGGCCGACGGATCGGCAGCGTCGAACGAAACGGTTCCGACGACTTCTGTCGGGAAATCGATGACCAGACGTGTGATCGGTTCGCCCCAGATGTTGCGGCCTGCAGGGACTTCGATTCGCAGTGCGTGGCATTTGTGACGGAAGCGCAGCGCGTGCGACGGTGGAGTTTCGAGCATTTGGTCGGACTGTTCGAACAAGGGAAGCGCGTCGGCGGTCAATGGATCGGCGGCCAGAATATCCCATTTTCCCTCGTAACGGCCCGTCTGTTTTGCCGGAATTTGGTAAGATACCTGCGTGCCGCTGACGCTTTCGGGCACCGGGCTGACGGCCGTGTAGGTATAGGTTCCTGCCGGCATATCGGCGACCGTCGAATTGAAAACGGCGGTCGAATAGCTGGGGGTGAAGTAGGCCAGCGAGAAATTCTGGGCGTTGAGCGTATAGTTGCTGCCGTCGGCGGTCGCCCAAAGGGCGATCTTGTCATTTTTGTCCCAGCGGGTCGAAGCCCAGTCGTTGTCGTCGATCCAGGTTCGGGTACCGTCGGGCAGACTGTAAACCTGCGGTTCTTTCGTGTTGTCGCACAAAATGGCGACTTCGACTCCGCCGGACGGAGAAGTCGGCTGCTCGATTTCCTCGTTGCGGGAGCAGGCGCCGATCAGAAGCAGCGCCAGTACAGGGAGAAGGATCCGATGTTTTTTCGCCATAAGACAGTTAGTGAATGATATTCACAATTTTCACAAAAATAAACGGGTTTTTTCTATAATGGAAATAAATTCAACGAAACGGGTAAAGTTCATCACGAATCCCCGGTTTTACGGGCGTTTTGTTTGAGATAACAGCGTGGAATTAACGTCAAATACCTCCTTATTCCAAGGAGGTATTTGACGGAATATCGCTGGAATGGAGTTAATATACCCATTCGAAGTCATCGACATAGAGGCAGGCTTTCGAGTAGCCCGTCATGTAGTCGCCGTAGGCATTCGCGGCGCATGAGATCACGATCGTGTAGTTCCCTGTGGGAGACGGAGCTTTCTCTTCGTACCAATGGATTTTGAGTGCGTCTTCGGAAGAAACCAAGGCATCGCCGGGGGTGCTTTGATCGATCCACATCGAGCCGTAGCCGACGACTTTACCTGCTTCCGATACGACGTCCGCTCCGTTGGCCGGATCCCAGGCTCCCGTGGTCGAGCCGGTTCCCGAAACGACCGTGTGGGGCTGGGACCAGTCCACGATCGCCACGAAGATACGGCATTTGTCGGGATCGCCCTTTGCCACACCGGGGGCCGGATTTTGCGATCGCACGATGTCGATGTCGCCGGTCGTGGCGTGATATTTTACGCGCAAAAGTACAACGGCTATCTATAAAAAGCAAATCAAAGTATAATAACTGATCTTCAGATTGTTATTCATCATATCGGTATTGAAATAGCGAGAGACTGTGAATCATTCTGCATAAATAACCGAGAGTTGCGTTTCCAAATCATTACCTTGTTTTGGGATGCCTTTGGTTACATACGACGGTTATTTACAGTCTATTACGTTTATATTCATCTTGTCGGACGACTCTGCCGAAATTATTTTTGTCCAACTTAAAAAAGCAGAGTTTATGCGCAGTACTTTCAAGGTTTTGTTCTACCTCAAACGAACAAAGAATACCCCGCGTGCAGTCTATCCGATTATGGGCCGCATCACGATCAACGGCACGATTTCACAGTTCAGTGCCAAGATCAACGTTCCGGAACAACTGTGGGAGGTTAAAGGCGGCCGAGCCAAAGGCAAAAGCATCGAGTCGGAACGCATCAACCGCCATCTGGACAATATCCGCATCCAGATCGGCAAACACTATCAGTCGATTTGCGATCACGATGCCTACGTCACGGCTGAAAAGGTCAAGAATGCCTGGCTGGGTATGGGCGAACGATACCGGACTCTTGTGGATGTTTTCGAACATTACACGAATGATCTTTTCAAACGTATCGGCGTAGACCGCTCGAAAAGTACCTGGTGGCGCTATCGGGCGGTGCTGGGTCATCTCCGAGCCTTTCTGAAATACGAGTACAACCTCCACGATATTCCGCTGCTCGAATTGGAACAGTCGTTCATCGAGCAATACCACGTCTATTTGAAAACTGTCTGCCATTTGAAGGCGGGCAGCGCATGCCGCTACATAGATTGTTTGAACAACGTGGTGAGAATTTCGTTCAACAACGGTCTTATGCCGCGTAATCCGTTCGCTTCCTACAGTTATTCCGCTCCGAAGGAACCGAGAACTTTTCTCAGCGAGAAGGAACTGCGGATTTTTCAGACGACACGATTGAAGAGTGCCAAACACGAATACCACCGCGACCTGTTTCTCTTTTCCTGTTTTACGGGAATCTGCTACAAAGACATGCGCTATCTGACCTGTGAACAAATCATACCGGACACCAAGGGGCACCTGTGGATACACGGCAACCGTTGCAAGACGGGAGGAGAATATATGGTCAAATTTCTCCCCGCAGCTTTGCGTCTTCTGGAAAAATATCGCGGAACAGCTCCGTCACCGCTTGCATTCGATATGCCGAAACTTAGCAGTATCAATTGCTCCTTGCGTCGTATTACCAAACAGTGCGGTATCTCACGGCACATAACCTTTCACTGCTTAAGACACTCGTATATTTTCTTATTTACTAGAAATAAGAAACTTACAAGAAATAAACTTTTAGACAGGTAACGATTTAGAAACGAGGGAAGTTCTGTATTCTGTCTTGTTTTGCATTATTCAAAGAACGCTAACTAGTATATACAAATATAGTGATAATATAAAAGAAAAGCAAGTTTTTATTTCTTTTTTATGATACTTTTTTATGATACATGCCATATTTTGTATAGAGATAATTTAACAACAAACTTAATTAAGTTTATAACAGTTACAAACATTACTATTATTTATTCATAATATGCTGTATTAAAAAATATTATTCTATTTTCAAGCTTTTAATATAAGATACCAAATCACCTACCTTATTAATATTCTTTGATTTGTATCTTACTAATAAATCTGATTCATTCAACCTTATTGAGTATTTATCAAATAAGAACTTGATAAAAAGGTTCCTGCTATCCTTGTCTATAAACAAATTGTCTATAGAATCACTGTAGCACAATTTTATATCTATATATTGCCAAAGAGCAGATAATATACCGAACTCCATTTTTTTTGTAATATCGATAGAATACCCTGTTACTTCGTTATATTTAAACTCTAAATTACATTTTGGGCAAAGGCACCTTGTATTAAATTTATTGGCAAGTTCACAAAATGAAAATAACAGCCCTGGATGTCTTAGTTTTAGTATTTTCTGGCTGTTATTCTCCAGAATAATATTATTTGTACTTCCACAAATCGGACACTGCATATTACTATTCATTATTTTATCTCCATTGATTTAAATTATAATTAGATTCTATTTCATTCTCAACGTCATCAGGCAGTTGTGAGAAAAAGTCTAAACCTGTTATTCTTTCAACCTGGTTTACAGAATTTACATAATGGTCCAATGGATTGTTGCCAGATGTATTCTTGTATATAAACCCAATAGCTCTTGGTTTACCTTCATCCAAACCTGCTAATATAACTTTAAAGAATGCATTAGGAACACGGATTTTACGCTCTTCTCCAATATAACTTATATCGTTTTTATACAATATAGGGCCACAAGCAATATAAATAATACCAGACTCTTCAACCCATCTTCTACAATCATCTTCCAACTCTTTCCAATCGCCTCTATTAAGATTATGATGTTGTGGACAAATGTTCGTCATATAAAAACTCTCTCTCATTGCTTGTTTGTCCCATTTGTTATCTGCTGCCGGACACATATGTCCTCTATCATATCCTGAATTACTATAATCACCTGTTTCTACAGCTATACCTCTTGGTATATCTGGATCCGGATAAAAATGTCCGGCTCTACTTTCTCTTTCTATTAATTTCGAAGAATTAAGTTCCCATGCTACCCAATTAGGTATATTAAGCTCAGGATTAAAAGATACAGTATAACCTAACCTATAATAAATATTCTCTGCCCTCTCAATAGTATTAATAGGAATCTCTAAATTTTGTGATTGTTGATAGCTATTCGAACAAGAAATTAGACTTGTACAAATAAAAATAAAAACAGAAAATATTAATCTCATAACGCAAGATGTAAAATAACACATAAAAAAAGTGATGAAGATATGTATTATTGTAACATACCTTCATCACCTATAATTAATTATTAGTTTTTCTTAGCACTTAATAGATGCCATAGTTCTCTAACCCAAAGGACAAGTGAAGATAAGACTACAATAATAAGCCAATCTATAATACCTGATACATTCAAAGTCCAATTAAGTGTGTGGAACATTGGCTCAACATTAAAGAACTCATAGAATACTTCTACTATGATAATTTGTCCAATAACAATAACACCAACTATCGTTTTGAATCCTGAGCTTAGCTTAAGTTTGAACAAGCTTTTTCCAGTTTCGAAGGAACGGGTATTAAACATATACCAGAAATGTGTCCACACAAATATTGAGAAAATCAGTGTCTGCTCATAAGGAGTTACGCTATTTGCTTCGCCCAACTGTAAAGTTAATAAGTCCATTAAACTAGTAACATCACTGTGCTGGAAAATATAAACGAATAATAGTGTCAACAGGAAGAAGAAACCACCAACACCAACAATATCGAAAGCCATAGGCTTATTGATGATAAAGGCCTGTCTTTCCCTTGGCTTATCATTCATAACTTCTGCTGAAGGAGGAAGTGAAGCCAATGCCATTGCGCCAAATGTATCCATAATCAAGTTCACCCACAACATTTGTGTAACAGTTAGTGGTGATTCAGCACCCATAAATGCTCCAACTAGAACAATAAAACAAGCTGCAACATTTACGGTTAACTGGAATAGTAAGAAACGTTGAATATTCTGGTAAAGAGAGCGACCCCACATAACAGCCCTACCAATACTGCTAAATGAGTTATCAATAATAGTTATATCACTAGCTTCTTTAGCGACTGAAGTACCAGCACCCATAGACAAACCAACATGAGCGGCTTTCAAAGCAGGAGCGTCATTAGTACCATCTCCAGTAACTGATACAACCTGATTCTTCCTTTGCAGAGATTCAACCAAACGCTGTTTGTCCATTGGTCTCGCTCTGGCTATAATCTTAAGATCAAGAACTATATCATCTAATTCACTGTCGCTTAATTTAGCAAATTCAGGACCAGTTATAATATGCTTATCGCTGTCAGTATTTGACCAAAGTCCAATCTGTCTACCGATTTCAATAGCAGTACCAGTAGTATCTCCTGTTACTATTTTAACTTTAATACCGGCTTTTATACATTCTGTTACAGCAGCTGGAACATCTGTTCTAATAGGGTCAGAGATAGCTACAATACCTAAGAAATTAAGACCTGTAGCAACTACCTTTCCACTTTCGATATATTTATCATTATCATCCAGTATCTGATAAGCAAATCCCAATGTACGCATAGCTTTTTTCTGATAAGCCTGAAGCTGATTGTCAACTTCTGATTTACTTACATTAGCAGAAGAACTGTTACACATTCCGTAAACTATTTCAGGAGCACCCTTTACATACAGGATTTTCTTTCCATTAACTGAAGAAGTAACGACAGTAGCCATGTATTTTCTTTCTGTAGAGAATGGTATCTCAGATAAAGTATTAGCACTCTCTTTTAAAGTTACATGGTCTATTCCTTGTTTGTGTAACCATAATAGTAAGGCACCTTCAGTAGGATTTCCAACAACATTTGGTTCAGTTCCTGACAGGTCTAGTGATGCTGTTGAGTTAACAGCAATACCTTCAGCTATAAGTTTGCTTGCCTCGTCTTCTTTAAGCTGTTGTTTATCCAGATTATAAAATTTGGTTTCATAAACCTGCATTTTATTTTGTGTCAAAGTACCAGTTTTATCAGTACAAATAACGGTAATTGCACCCATTGTTTCACAAGCATGCATTTTACGAACCAGGTTATTTGTTTTCAGCATACTTCTCATAGAATAAGCAAGACTCAATGTTACTGCCATAGGCAACCCTTCTGGTACAGCTACAACAATAAGAGTTACAGCAATCATAAGGGTGTCCAATGTATGAGCTAAGAGTCCTGACAATTCTGCCTCAGGCAACAAATATTCATGTAAACCTAAAACAGCACCTATGAATATAACCGCAAAAGTTATAATAGTAGAAACACATGCAGTTTTTGACCAGTCTTCAAATTTCTTAATAACCAGGTAAAAGAAAAGAGCAGTTGGAATAATCAAACAGCATGCCAACAGATTCCATGAGAAATAATGAGCTATTCTACCAACAATGATTAATGTAGCAAAGCCATAACTTAAATTTGTAATAAGTTCACTTAAACCATCCAATTGCTCATTCAGAGGAGTTTTAACACCTTTCCTTACACCCTGTTGAGCAGCTAGAAGTTTAATGTATTCCTTATTTTCTTCTTCCGTTAGTTCTCTCTCTTCCTTTATTTCATCATATTCTTCCAACTTTTCATCTATATCACTACCTGTCATTTTAGCGAAAAGTTTTCCATTTTCAGTAGAATCGCCAACCTTATCTACTCTATATACACCGTGTCCTTCCATTACTCTTGTACCACGCAATACATAATTAGAAGGATAAGTAGCTTCAGAATCAAATTCAGATTCAATAGTAGTTTTGCTACAAACCGGCTCTCCAGTTAAGGTTGACTCATCCATATGGAGTGTAATTGATTCCAGCAGTTCTCCATCAGCAGGAACTTCATCACCAGTACTCAATAAAACAATATCCCCAACAACAATATCTTTTTTAGGAACTACCGTTACGTTGCTATTTCTAATTACTTTTACCGGTTCGTCATTATTAACCTTGTTCAATAGGTTAAAAGCCTTGTTTGCCTTAAGCTCAAAATAGAATGCCAAACCTGTTGCCAACAGTATAGCTACAAAAATACCAGCTGGTTCAAAAAAAACTGTCAAACCTTCCCCAAGGCCAAAATATTCATAGCAAGCGATACCAATAGATAAGATACCGGCTATTATTAATATGACAATTAAAGGATCAGAGAATTTCTCTAGAAATTGTTTCCAAAGTGAATCCTTCTTAGGTGGCGTTAAAAGATTCACGCCATACTTGGCACGACTCTCAACAACTTGTTGGTCGTTTAAACCTTCGTAATGTTTTCTTTTTTCCATGTATATTATGTATTAATTATTAATTTCTTCCATAAAGCCCTCAAGTCCACCTTCAAGTTGTTTACTTAAATCTTCCATTTGTTTTTTAAGATCTTTGACAGCACTTTTTGCCATCTTTGCTAGAATCTGGCCTTTAATTCTGCCTATCTCCTTTAGTTCCTCATCAGTATATTCATACTTAGATAACTCTTCCTCTATCTCTGTAAATTCATTTGTTATATTATTCCAATCTTCTTCAGAGTAATTTTCACTGTTATTATCTATCTTTTCCAACAAGGAAGATAATTCATCAACAGGAGTTTGAGAGGTTTCACAAGAAGTAAATACCAAAGGGGAAATTAAAAGAAAAAGAAATAGTTTAAAAATATTCATAGCTCAATTATTTAAAAAACTCTGTTTCGTCGATTTTAATTGTATTGAAATTATTATTTACAATACCATTTTGAATATTAATATTCAAAATATAATTAATAGTATGTTGAGAATTTTTCTTGCCAAAATCAAAGACATCTACGCTTTTTTCATAATAACAGTTACGTGTAAACTTACCATGAGTCATACCATCTTCGAATTTTTCCATCCAATCATAACCATAGGCTATCTTAAGATAATACTGGCCTTGTGGTATCTGATTTATTGTTATTGAAGAATTTTCGCTCACAAATATATATCGTATGCACCTGTCATTTGACAGGTCTATTATCTTCACAGCAATATCACAGCCCTCACCCATATTAATATCAAAATAATTGTCCTGAAGGCCATATTTCGGTTTAACCCCATAGGAAGAAGGTAGTTCTCCATCCATACTGCTATCCGATTTTAGAAGCCAACCTTCATCTATGTATTTCTTTTGTATCTCGCTTAGAACAGGTGAAGTCTCAACCTTTTCTTTTTTATTATTTGCACATCCGCTAAAAAGTAGAAGAGCAAAACATAAAATAAATATAGTTTTAATTCTCATAGAACTTAAAACAAACCATTAATTAATGCAGCAATAACAATGACCAGACCAATTATCTTACACACCATCCTTAATGCTGCCTTGTTTTTCTTTTTCTTAAAATTATTTTCGAGAAGTATAGGTATTACAAACCATATACATAACCCTATTATAACTGATATAATCATATTTCAATGTTTACGAAATAAAGAAACCAATGAAGAATATCGGTTTCTTTATTTCAGTATTTACAGTTTTAATCAACTAAACCATCACGATACATTTCGTTAACCTTGTTTTGGATAACAGTGTATTCGTCACCGAGCTTTTGTTTTCTCTCCAATCCATTGCCGTAAGTACCACGTATAACAGCAATAGCTTTCTGTTCGAGGCTACCATTTACAGGTATTGCAGATGATGTTTGAGTTTTTTTCTCTACTTTGACAACATCCGGCTTTGAACTTTGTTTAGAGTTGCTTTCTGATGAAGGCATCTCTGCTGTTGCTTTAGTAGGTTCTTCCTTTAATGTATTGTCTGTTTTCTCTACATTTGTTGAATCAACCTTTTCTGCTGTTTCTTCTGTTTTGGCAGGCTGAATAGAATCAGCTTTAGCAGTAACAGGATTCTGAGCTACATTTGTTTGTACTGATGTCTCATTATCTTTACCCACAAAAACAAAGAACAATATAGCAGCCAAAACAACTATACCCAAAAAGACCCAAAGGTTACGCTTTTTACCACCTCCTGTTTTATTAACAGGTTCCTGCGGAGCTGTATTCTTTGGTTGTATATCTTGTTTTACATCAGAATCAGCTATCTTGGTCTTAAGAGTAACTTTTTTCTTTAGTTGTACCATATTAGCAATTTACAATTAATTCAAAGCCAGGAATTTTCTCATATGCAGTGCTTAAATCCATTACATTGCTTTCGTTCTTCAATGCATAAACTCCATCCTTATTCTTAATTGAACAAACGCAGTAAACATGGCCTTCCTCTTTAGAGTCTGCTAACACTTCCAGATAGTCACCTGAGTCACTTTGAAGTTCTACACGTCCACCTTCGTCAGCATAGGTAACATCTTCACCTTCAACGGCAGCGTTATAATTCACGATACAAACATAAGCTGTGTCGATTTCACTAAGACTGGCAATATTTATTTGTTCTGTTTCCTCACCACCTGGAACCGGTTCTTTATTATCACCCATGTGAAGCATAAATGGGAATTTGCTTAAATCACCTAGGTCAGATTTCTTTCCTCTATATTCATTAGAGAATATACCACCGATTGAGCCGTCTTTTTTCTTAAAGAATAGGCATAAATCAAGGTCTGTATCAGAAGACCAAATAAGTTTTACTTTAAGTTTACCAGAGAAAGTGAAAGCAGCTTGTTCTTCTTTTCTACGAAGAGTAATTTTCTTTTTTAATGTTACTTCAGCCATAATTATAAAAATTAAAAGTTATTATTCGCATATTAGTGAGAACCCAGGTATTTTATCAAAAGCAGTACCCAAATCCATAACAACACCTTCATTTATAACAGAGTTAATACCCTCATTATTCTTGATACTACATACATGGTAAACATGTCCATCCTCGGTAGCATCAATCAGGACTTCCAGATAGTCACCTGAGTCACTTTGTATTTCTACTCTACCTGAATCCTGGGCAAAGTTTACCTCTTCTCCGTCTATAGCTTTACTGTAATTTAATACGCATACATGCGCTGTATCTATATCATTTAGACTGGCAATATTGATTTGCTCTATAGATTCTCCCCCAGGTGCCGGTTCTGCTTCATCTCCCTTATGTAACATGAAAGGGAATTCAGACAAATTACCTAAATCAGATTTTTTCTGACGGAATGCTGAAGAGAATACGCCTCCGATTTGTCCATCTTTTCTTTTAAAGAAAATACACAAATCCAAGTCTGTTTTAGACTGCCACAACAATTTTACTTTTAGCAGTCCATCAAATGTAAATTCCGCTGGCTTTTCCTTACGGCGCAGCGTAATTTTTCTTTTAAGCTGTACTTCTGCCATATGTTATTAGTTTAAAAAGTTAAAAATAATCCATTCTAACCCAATTCATTTTTTTTAATATCAGCTTTTAAAGAAATCATCTTTTGCAGATGGTTTCGTATGCTGTTTCTGTTTTGATTTCTCTAATTTAGAAGAATCAGAATCAAAGAAACTATCACCTGAAGATTCCTTTTTCTGACTATTCGTATTAGAAGGAACACTCTTGCCTTTATTTTGACCTAAGCTGTTCCCTTTAGGACTATCGGAGCCAAAGAAGTCATCACCTGAAGATTCTTTTTTCTGCCTACTTGTCTTATAAGGAGTTTCCTTATTTTGGTCTAAGTTGTTTCCTTTAGGATTATCAGTGCCAAAGAAGTCATCAAAAGAAGAATCTTTAGAAGGTCTATCTATTTTTACTGGAGGTTTTCCATACTCTTCAGTATTATTTGGCATAGGAGAAGATATATGTTTCTTTCCACTATGTTTATTCTCCCAGGCTTCTTCTGCATCAAAAATTTGTTTACGAAGATTCCTTATAATATCACTTCTGTCAGGATATTTCTCGTGTAATACCTTGATAATTTCTTTAGCTTCAGGCCATTGTCTATCAGCAATAAATGTTTTCACATTAGAAACCAAGCTCTCAAAATTCTTTTGATCTTGAATTAGCTTGAACTTGTCCTGTGCCTTTTCCAAATATCGTTTAATAGAATCATCAGATTTTATAGATAATGCTTTGTTGCATAGCTCTATAAGTTCTTCCCAATGTTCATTAAAACTTGCTTCATTTATCTTAATCTTTAACGATTCAAACAGCTCTATATCCTTAAGATATTTGTTCCGTCTTTCTTTAAGATAAACTATATGCTCATTCCATTTTCTAGGATTCTGAATATCCTTGTCAATGAGCTTATTGCATATTTCTATGGCTATGTCAAAGTTATCTTCTTTTTCGACCTTAGTAAGTTCCTGTTCTAATAAGCCCAATTCTTCTTTATGCTTCTTCTGTATAATATTTTGGATTTTGGATATACGTTCCTCAATCTCTTTATTATTAGAATCAGCATGCTTAGCCTTATTCAGTTCTTCTAATGCTTCCTTATATAATTTCTGACCAATAAAGGTGTCAGCTCGTAAAAGAAACTCTTTAAGGCTTTCTGTTAATTTGATTTTTCTTTGTGATTCAGTAAGAATACGTTTTGCCTCAGAAGAATCAGGGCGTAATTCTAAAGCTGCCTCACTCTTTGAATAAGCATCCTGCCATCGCTGTGAGTTCAAGGCATCCTGAGCCATCCTGATGGTTTTATTATATTGCTCATTCTTGACCTTGATTTCGGATAGCTTTCTGTTTGCTTCATCCAACATTTTCTTTACTTCCTTATCATCAGGCTTTAAAGTAAGAGCAATGTTTAGAAGATCTATCATGCTGCTATAGTCGCCTTTCTTCTCATAAGATTCAGCGTCAACAATGGCGGCATTGAACTTTCTCTCATCTTCACGCATAGCAGCATTAGCAAGATCAATTTCTTCCTGCTTCTTAAGTGCAGCTTCTCTAGCTTTTCTATCTTCTTCTGCAATTTTAATCTGTTCTAATTGTTCATAAGAGAGATTTTCGATATTCTTTCTTAAACTATCAAATTGAGACAAGTCCATTTGACTGTAAATACCAACAATCTCAGGAATATCCTTATTCCCAAAAGCAACTATATTGTTCGGAGTTACAGGATAACGCTGTAATAACTCTTCCTTGAACATGCTATTCTTAAATGAATCACCTATGAAAATAATATGACTTATATCTGAGAATACAATATCAAGTTCTTTTACATATTGAACAATATTGTCAACTACATCATTGACTATTGTTTTGGTTCTTTCCTCAATAACATTCTTCAGAATAGTAGCATTCTGCTTATTATGTGGGGCTCTGGAGAAAGTTATATCGTTATATATAACAGGACGACCAAACTTGGTGTTGTCAAGTTGTAATAGCCATCTTTCCAGATTTTGGTTCAATCTGTTAATTTCCTCTTCCTCTTCCTCTTTTCTTAGGAATTTAGTTGAATTATTAATTTGCCAAACAATCTGTTCCAGTAATGCCCGGCCTCTCAAATCAGTTCCATAACCTCTTAGGAGTCCTTCATTTCCTTGTCTAACAAAAACATTATTACTTTGTTTGTAAACGACATATCGGAGATTCTCATTGCAAGCTGTAATAACGAGAATGCAATTTGAATCATTCAACAGGCCCTTTTTATTGGAAAGTTCTACAGCTAAGTGAGAGATTCTAGCAACACTCTCTTTGATAACAAAATTATTCTCTTCCAATATATCGAGAAAAACCTTCTGGGCGGCATACGAAACATCAACTGAAAAAGAGATGTAGGTATCTATTTTCTCATTTTCATTAAAGTCCCTAGTTAGGTGTTCAAGTATATCAGATGCCTTAAAGATTTCTTTCAAACTAACATCTTTTCCAAATCTTTTAAAGGTTTCATCTTCTTTTACGACTTTAGAGAATATATCACCATAGTAATGAAGCTCCTTATCCAGATAATGCTTCTGATAAGATTTACCATAAATAACTCTATCATTATTAATATCTTCATAAAAATAGAGCCAAATACGGTCTTCCCTATTAGGCAGATCTATACGACGAGGTATATTGTCGTAGCAGACTGCTGCGGCAATATACCATCTGTCTATATATAGTGATAATGTCTTCATTAACCAATAGTTCGTTAAATTTTCCAGGCCCTAAGCGGCCCTGGCAGTAAATAAAACCA
>ENA-ORTZ01000700-ORTZ01000700.1-human-gut-metagenome-genome-assembly--contig:-NODE-700-length-25067-cov-23.996482_pt1 | contig 25067 bp, 50 predicted proteins | sample MGYA00242075_ERZ509199 | MGnify/ENA primary metagenome ERZ509199 (study PRJEB26280, sample SAMEA2338824) | human gut metagenome | biome: human gut; feature: human-associated habitat; material: faeces...
ACAGCCGAACAAATTTTCTGTCTTGTTCGACTGCTCCGAAGATGATACAATATGTCTTGCCAGAATATAGCATCTCTCCGGAGATGTATAAACGCCGTCCCGGTACGCCAATGCCGGGGCGGTTTTTTTATTTAATTATGTGATTTCCAATTTGATCTCATTATAATTCCAACAATCCAATATATTCCGCCAGAACAAGCACCCAATATTAAAATCCAAAACCAGCTTAGATACCATGGCATTTTCCGTTTTATATACGGTGTACCCGAACTTGCTGCTGAGGACGCAGAGGAAGATGCAGAATTGTTAATGATAATATCTCTGTTATTGGAAGCTAATTGTTCTACTTGCTTTCCACACTTAGGACACACTACACAGTCGTCGTCAATAAGTTCTCCGCAGTGCTTACAATATTTTTTCTTTTCATTCATGATAAACACCCTCCTGATATGTTTTCGCCACACTTCGCACTTTTTATGCGGATTATGTATTTTGTACCGCTGATTTTGCAATATTATGTAAAGTACGGTTATTCGTGGTATTTTTATTTTATCATTTTAAGAGCATATTGTAAAGATTTAGAACGAAATAGAGTGATTTAGATGAAAAAGAAATGTTTTAAGTGCTTTGTACTTCTCTTGCTGATCTATAAGGTATTTAGTCTTGTACATACCCCACAAAAGATAATTTCCAATAATAATCAGAAAGATATGCAGATAGTTCATTCGTATATGGTATATCAGGAACATTCTGTCCAGAAGTATCCACATACAAACAACGGCGGTGGAAAAGTTTGTGATCTCGCATTTTTCCTCTGCAAAAGCATAATTTTCTTTGAGATTGTAAAGTTTGCCTACGAAATAACAAAAGTCCATGTGTATATTTGGCAGTTGCCAAGAGTCGGAATAGGTGGTATAATAGCAAAAGCGAACTAATGTTCGGTTCTATTTCCCGCAGCCGGGCATATATTTTAGTGTAGGTGGTAGTTGTGACAGGGAGGATTATTTATGGATTATAAGAAGGAAATTATTGAGATGATAGAGAATACTGAAAATGAGGGCAAGTTAAAATTTGTCTATACAATTCTTATCAAATATCTAAAATCAAAGAAGCAAGGGGATTAACCCTTGCTCTTTTTGTTTAGTGATGAAACTATTTGTTTTATTGCTTTCTTATCTTCTTTATCGAGTGTTTTGTATTCCTCGATAAAATCTAAGATGTCAGGTTCTGACATAAGATTTCCAATTATGATTGCATAATCGTCATCGCTTTTAGAACCCATGAGATATGTCGGTGTTACTTCCAAAACGCCACATAGAAGCTCAATGGTGTCCATATCTGGTTTACACTTATCTTTTTCCCAGTCGCTAATTGAATTATGCTTTGCATTGATTTTTTCTGCAAGTTGCTTCTGAGTCAGCTTCTTTGCCGTTCTGGCTTGCTTGATTTTCTCGCCAAATGTCATTATCGGTTCCTCCTTTCATGATTAATAATAATATAGAAATTTCGAACTGTCAATAAAATAATTTCGATTTTCTCGAAATTTCTTCTTGACATTCGGATAGTTCGAAGTTATACTGTAATTGTTCGATGAGAACGAAATTCAAACAGAAAGGAGAAATGAGAATGTGCGTTGGTAAAAAAATTAAGTCATACCTTGAGAACAACGGCATAACACAGACATTTGTCGCCAATAAAACTGGCATTCCTGTTCAGAAACTCAATCTTTCTCTCAATGGAAATCGCAGATTAGATTTCGATGAATACGAATTAATTTGCGGGGCGTTATCTGTTGGGACTGACAAGTTTCTTGAACCGAAAATTCCAGAGCAGAAAGGAGAATAAATGGACGCATTACAATTTAATAAAGCCGTCAGTCAACACTGCAAAGAATCTGGTGGAGACTGTTGCAAATGTGACCTTCGGCTTTACTGTTATCTATCGCCAAGTGAGCGACCAGATGAGTTAGTGAGTCTGGTTATTGATTTTTTGCATAACCACATTGAAAACCATGATCATTATACCCATCACAGTGCGGCTTCATTTCCGTGTATTGATGATATGGACATGAGCACCGCAGTAGGCGGCGACTGTTACCAGAAACCTCATACTCTTCACAAACAGTCACGTGTTTGTGAATCTTGTGGCAATGATACAGTCGTGTAATTGTTTCAACCATATAATTCCCCTTTCGTTATACTCGGCATGTCGGTGCCTGTAAATGCATTATAGGTAGAGGGGAAAGGAAATACAATAGGTTGAATAAAAATCGTATTAAGAGATAAAAGCAAAGTAAGGAGGTAAAAAAAATATGAAACGCCATCTGATTATGGAATATGTGATTCCAGCAATTGTAGCAAGTGCGACAACAGTTTTAATCCGTTTAGCGCTAGGGTGGTAAGAATCGAAACAATAAATCGGTTGAGATACACAATATCGCCTCCCGTCTACTGGGAGTATACCACAAGAAAGGAGACTTATGAACGAATTACAGATTTTTAATTCAGGGGAGTTCGGAGAAATTCGAACAATAGAAATTGACGGGAAACCGTATTTTGTCGGAACTGATGTTGCAAAAGCTCTTGGATACAACAATCCCAGAGATGCCGTATCAAGGCATTGCAAGGGAGTCGTAAAACACGACACCCCTACATCTAGTGGAATTCAGTCAATGTCATACATAAATGAGGGAGATTTGTACCGCTTGATTATGAAATCGAAACTTCCATCAGCAGAGAAATTCGAATCATGGGTTATGGATGAAGTTCTTCCGACAATCAGAAAGACAGGCTCATACCGGAAACCACTGACGACAGTTGAACAGATACAGGTTATTGCGACAGGATTCTTAGATCACGAAGAACGGCTTAACAGACTTGAAAACACCATGACTATTGACTATGCACAGCAGGAAGCTATTAGGGACTTAGTGTCAAGTGTCGTAATTGCTCACCTTGGTGGGAAAGAATCAAATGCTTACAAGGAAATTGGCAAGAAAGTATTTGCTGAATGCAACAGGGATATAAAGACTTACTTCACAGTAAATGCCCGCAATAACATTCCTAAGCTGAGATTTGAAGAATCTATGGAATATGTCAGAAATTGGCATCCATGCACCAATACAGTAATGATGATACGTGACTGTAACGCTCAAATGAGTATCAGTTAGAAAAGAGGTTTATATGAGTGCAGTTGATAATTACGTAGAGCAGAATGCACAGATTCATCAGTTCGCCGCAGAGGTTGCGAGAATTATATCAGGCATTCCACAGATGCCGGAATTCTCGTCAGAAATTCTGACCGTAGCCGACGCGAGCCAATTGATCGGACTTCCTGTTACAGCAATCCGGGCAGGGATTGTGTACGGATGGTTGCCGATTGGCGTGGCTGTGCAGAATAACAAGCCAGCAAAAAGTCTTTCCGGTGGACGAATCACATACATCATAAGCCCTAGGAAAGTCTATGAAGTAACTGGCCATGTCTGGAAAGGCAAAGAGGCTCTCAATAAGTGAGTGCCCCGGAGGGAGACGACACCTCCACCCCGGAGCTTTGCACCACTAAAACACCTTAGTGGATAGATACATTATAGTTCTCTATCTGCTAATTGTAAAGACAAATAAGAAAAAATAAGGAGAAATTAGCTAGATATGAGTGAAATTAGAAACGAAAGCCAGCTTACATGGGCTGACATCGAAGTAGCACTTGCGACTGAAATTGTCGAAGAAAGCAAGAAAAAGTCAAAAAGATGGTTCACTGCATGGATTGTAACAGCCGCCGCACTGGTAGCGAGCAACCTTGCGTGGATTCTGGGAGAAATAAAATGAAAGAGTATATGCTAATTGCTGTTTGTATGCTTGCCGGGAAATATGTGAATATACCTATCTGGCTGAACATCTTTTTCGGTATCTCGGCAGCATGGGCGGTGCGCCAGATGAAAGCAGACTGGCAGTAGGAAATAAGGAGGATAAGAAGATGTTCGAGAAAGAGATTGATGAAATATATGGATTATGCAAAAGAGTTGTGAACGAAGTTCCGACAGCAAATATCACCTTTGATTTCTCAGGCTACGGCTTAGATGTAAGAGGGCTTAAAAGAAAAGAAGACGTCAGACTTCCTAAAGGCGTGTTTAAGTGGGATTTGTACCAAAACGTATCTTTTAACCCATTTTATGAGAAAAAAAGTCGTGAAAGTCTCAGAATAATCAAAGCTTTCTTGCTGGAACTTCTGATAGATGGGAAGTGTCCAAATGAGTAAGCAAATAGCGATTATGAAACTTCTTCCCAGCCTGGAGATAGCAGGATGTATCAACGAACTGCTCAGAGAGCTTCAGTCCAGAGGTGATTACATTCTGGACTATGAGAACTGTGACATGTCTCTGGACCATGTGGAGTACCACAAAGCTGAAGATATTGATGGAGAGAAGTCCGGGGACGCTTCGGATAACCTGTACTGCTTTTTCAAGGTGGTGTGAACATGGATGAGAGAATTAATGAGGTTCTGAGATTGATTGATATACAGCTTGCCACAGTCCCGGATAACCCCATTGAAGAATCGTACAAGGCAAGAACATTGGCGAGTTACGTACAGGCTCTAAATGGGCTTTTAACGGCTCAGAAATCGTATAAGGAGGAAAATATCGGTGAGGAAGACAAGTGAAAGCGGTAATATATCAATCCATGATTTGACAGTGGATACAGCAGGGCTTATGCAATTAATGCACGTAGGCAGACAAACTGCTACGGAAGTAGGAATAGCGGCGAAAGCTAAAATTCGTATTGGAAACCGTGTTTTATGGAATGTATCCAAAATTAAAAAATATTTGGATGACATAAGTGAGGGGGAAGATAACGAATGAGTGAATTTGAAATCCGTATTCCGGCAAGAAAGAAACAACTGATAACCGGAAAAGACAACCAAGTTGTAAAGGTTTCATCAGACGCATACAACGCACTGGTCGAAATCTATAACGAATCAACCTTATCAATGAAAGATATTGCAAGTTTACTGATTATTGAGGGCAGTAAATATGTGGTTTATGACAAGGAGGAATAACAGTGAATATATATGAGAAGTTAGGGATTATTCAGTCAAAGCTGAAAGCCCCTAAAGGGCAGTACAATTCCTTCGGGAAATACAAATACAGAAGTTGTGAAGATATTCTGGAAGCTGTAAAGCCACTTCTGGCAGAAACAAAGACCGTGTTAAGTGTCACAGATCGGATGGAAGTTGTTGGTGACAGAATATATGTCAGAGCAGAAGCTCATCTGAACGACTGTGAAGATACCGGCGAGATTACAACTGTTGCTTATGCAAGGGAAGAAGAGTCTAAGAAAGGCATGGATTCTTCGCAGGTGACAGGTGCAGCTTCATCTTATGCCAGAAAATACGCTTTGAATGGGCTGTTCTGCATTGATGATAATAAAGACAGTGATTCTACTAATACAGGAGAGAAAGAAAAAACGTCCGGCAGGAAAGCGGAATCGGCAAAAGAAACCGAGATGATTAGTTCTGAGACTACTATGTCAATTAAAAACATTATTGATAAGTACCCGGAAACTAAACTTTTAGACCAGATCAAGACTCGTTTCAAGGTAAATGACATTAAGTCACTTACAAAAGAGAAAGGACACAAATGTCTTAAAATGTTAATTGACTATGACAAACAGCATACGGAAAAGGAGTAACAGCATGAATAAAGCAATTCTTACAGGAAGATTTACACGTGATCCAGAAATCAAGTACACCAATGATGGAACATCTATTGCAAGGTTTTCTATTGCGGTAAACAGAAGATTTGTGAAAGAGGGTTCTGATCAGAAAGCAGATTTTTTGAATTGTATCGCTTTCGGAAAGTCGGCAGAATTTATCGAGAAATATTTTTCTAAAGGAATGAAAGCGGACTTATCCGGGAGAATCCAGACCGGCAGTTACACTAATCGTGATGGGCAGAAGGTGTACACAACGGACATTGTTGTGGAAGAAATTGAGTTTGGTGAAAGCAAAGGTGCTAACCAGAGCCAGCAGAAGTCGGAGACGCCACGTCCAGAAACAGACCCGGACGGATTTATGAATATCCCAGATGGAATTGACGAGGAGTTTCCGTTTGCATGATACAAATTGACAGTAGGGAACATCAAAAAATTATTGATGGCATTAAGAAAGCATTTGATGCAGCAGGAGAAAAATGGTTCGTGTCAAAGCTTTACGTCGGAGATTACATGAATTATGACAACCCTCGACTGGTTGTTGACCGGAAACAAAATCTTTCTGAATTATGCGGCAATGTATGCCAACAACATGAAAGATTCCGTGCTGAGATTATCCGGGCAAACGAAGCAGGAATAAAACTTGTGTTCCTGTGTGAGCACGGAAAAGGGATTGAGAAACTGGATGATGTCCTCTGGTGGGAGAACCCCCGGGCGAAGAAAAGGGTTAAAAAGAATGGCATCTGGGTAGATCAGGAGCAGAAAGTTATGCATGGGGACGTTCTGTATAAGATTCTCTGCACAATGCAACGGAAATATGGCGTTGAATTTCTGTTTTGTGACAAAAAAGACACCGGCAAAAGAATTTTGGAGATTCTGTCAAATGGATAAAGAAACAATTAAACAACAGAATAGCATGAGGGACGTCCTGAGCAGATATGGCATGGTTCCGAACAGAGCAGGGTTTATACAGTGCCCCTTTCACAGCGGCGACCGTACTGCATCCATGAAAATCTACAAAGACAGCTATTATTGTTTCGGCTGTGGTGCGACTGGTGACATATTTACATTCGTTCAGAACATGGATAATTGCGATTTTAAGACAGCTTTTACCGTACTTGGAGGAACTTACCAGAAACCAGATTTTTCTTCCAGAATGGCAATATATCACCATCAGAAGCAGATGGAAATGAGGCAAAAGGAAGAATGGAAGAAAAAGGCCGAGTTGCAAGAATGCTTGTCTGATGTAGATTTCTACCGGGCTATCCTTGACAGGGTGAAACCATTGTCTGACGGATGGTGTGAGGCGTGGAACAGGTTACAACTTGAACTATATCACCATGGATTCATAACAGGGCTGGAAGAAGGTGATTAAAAGTGGAAATGATAAACAAGCTCACGAAGGATTCTATTCTGGACGAAGAAGTGTTTGACGAGATATTCAGTCAGGAAGACGAGATATACAAGGCACGTCTTACGCTGACTCTTCTGGACAGAGCCAAAGAGCTTGGCGTAAAGAAAAAATTTGAAGATTTGCTTAAAGCTTACACAAAAGTACAGAAGCAGATGATTGAGAAAGAGAAAAGTAATAGGACGTTGTCTATGCTGGACCAGTGGACTAATTTCTCTGATTGTGAATATGACAGAATGAAGTGTCTTAACTGGGTGGCGGACGATGATGGAATCAGAATATCAAATACTAATCCAGGATCGCCGGATATTATAGCCTGCTATCATCCTATTCTTCCGATTGAACGAATGAAGAATCTGGAGACTGGAGAAGAACAGATAAAGCTAATCTATAAGAGAAATAATAAATGGTCCGAGGTTATTGTACCGAAAACCATGGTTGCATCATCTACTAAAATCGTTGGCTTATCTGCGCTTGGGATTTCAGTAACTTCAGAGAATGCAAAGTTTCTTGTGCGGTATCTGTCAGATGTTGAGAATGCAAATGACGATTATATCAATATTCAGTATTCTTCCAGTAAAATTGGTTGGATCAGGGATTATTTCTTGCCTTATGACAAGGATATTGTATTCGATGGAGATATGAGGTTCCGGCAGCTGTATGAAAGTATCAGTGTAGGCGGCAGCAGAACAGAATGGTATGAGCACGTGAAGAAGGTTCGTACCACTGGGAGAATAGAGCCAAAAATCATGTTGGCTGCAAGTTTTGCAAGCATTCTAATTAAACTGGTCGGTGCTCTTCCGTTCTTTGTGGACTTATGGGGCGAAACCGAGGGTGGTAAGACTGTAACACTTATGCTAGGAGCTTCTGTCTGGGCGAACCCTGGTGAATCCAGATACATAGGAGATTTTAAAACAACCGATGTGGCCCTGGAAGCAAAATCCGATATGCTCAACAACTTACCGCTGATCCTGGACGATACTTCCAAAGTATCGGCTAAAATCCGGGATAATTTCGAAGGAATTGTATATGACCTGTGTTCTGGAAAAGGAAAGAGCCGTTCCAACAAGGAGCTGGGTGTGAACCGGGAGAACCGCTGGCAGAACTGCATTCTGACCAATGGTGAGCGTCCGCTTGCAGGATATGTCAGCCAAGGTGGAGCAATTAACCGAATTATTGAGGTTGAGTGTTCTGAAAAGATATTTGATGATCCACAGCTTACCGCAGATACCCTTAAAAAGAACTACGGGTACGCAGGAATTGATTTTGTGAACGCAGTCAAGGAAATGTCCATTGATGATATAAAAGCCATGCAGAAGCATTTTCAGAGCCTTATACAGGATGATGATAAAATGCAGAAGCAAAGCATATCAATGAGCATTATCCTGGCAGCAGATAAAATCGCAACAGATCAGCTATTCCATGATGGCCAGTACATTGACATTGAGACGGCGAAGAGCCTCCTGACAGAGAAAGAAATGGTTTCTGAAAATGAACGTGCCTACTGGTTTGTACTTGATAAGATTGCCATGAACGGAATTAAATTCGACGATAACCCAGATATCAAAACAGAAAGATGGGGAATTATTGACAATGACCCGGTAGAGAAAACGTCGACTGCAATAATCTATAGTGTAGCGTTTGATGATCTGTGCAAAATTGGAAGATTCTCTCGGAAAGCATTTTTATCATGGGCTGTTAAGAAGGGACTTGTGGAAACCGACAGTAGAGGTTATCCGACCAAGGCGAAGAAATTGGACGGAATTGTTACAAAATGTGTGTTCTTGAAAATTGTAGATGAAATTCCGAAAGGATTCGTGAATTGTAGTGATGATTTTGAAATTACGGACGATATTGTGTTTGATTAACAAACAATTCGTTCAAAAGGTAACCGGGTAACCTAGGTAACCTTTGATTCTGTATATATATATTTGAGTATTTATATGCACATATTGAGTATAAAAGTTTCCCTATATGAGAAAGTCAGGGTTACTCGGTTACTCGGTTACCTACCTGTAAAATCAATGGTTTACACAAATTAGTACGGTTACATCTCGGTTACTGTGGGTTACTTGTATTAAAATAATATAAATATATTATATTTATAAAATAAAATTAAATAGAGCGTATACAGTATATTGTATACAATACTCAAAGGGGATGATAAAAATAAAAGTAGAAGCAAAGGATATTCCATATATTCAAAGATTTATGACTGAATTTTGGAAAGTTATAAAAGATTTCTATTCAGTAGAACTTACAGACGAATATTCTAAGCAGGCCACTGATCGTCTGATAGAGCTTGGAGAGTATGCGGAAATGTGTCCTGATGATAATGATAAACAGTTTATCAAGAATTGTCTAGTTGCTTTTAATAAGTTATTAGATTCCAAACAGAGGGAAGTGAGAAAAAATGTACAACACTAAGAACAAATACGAACAGGGACAGGCTCTTAGAAAAGAAATATATATGTATATCGTCAGTTATATTAAACTGGTTGGATATGCACCGTCGGTCAGCGAGATTTGCGAGAAGGTAGACGCAAGCAGAGCTACCATCTGGAGACATTTAAACCAGCTTATTGATGATGGGTTGCTTAAAACAGCACACCCAAGTACTGATAGAGCCTATGCTCCGACAGGATACGGGTTCGGAAAGGTGAAGAAATGAACAAAATGCGTGAATATGAACGCGGCAGGGAAGATGGTCTTGACCTTACTAGACGAATCACCAGAGAGGGCGGTCTTGAAGCCCTCGAAAAGGAATGCAGATTCAGGGGAGTAACAGGAATACATACTTCCCTGGCAAGAAAGGACCTGGACAAAGCATCTGAAAAGATCAAACAGCTTGTGTCGGAATGCTGCGTGATCATGGCGATAGCTGTTCTGCATGATGAATTTGGATTCGGTCAGAAAAGATGCCAGAAGTTCATGGCAGGCATGGACAAAGCTTCGGACTATATCGACCAGGGCTTGGCTGAATGGATTGATTATGTGCAGGCTATCAAGGAAGAATTGGGAATTGAATTAAGCTTTTCAGGGGAAATAAAAAGTCATGCAGAATAACGGACAGGTAGCATTTGGATAGGAGAAAAATGAAAGTTCGATTAATAGATGTAGATGGACATAACTTTCCTAATTTGCCACTAATGAAGCTATCTGCTTATCACAAGAATCATGGTGATGATATCGGATGGTACAATCCTTTGGTTGAATGGCAATCCCCCCCCGACAGGGTATATATGAGTAAAGTATTTACATTTACACAAGATTATCAACACCCTGTTTGCGGAAAAGAAATAATAAAAGGCGGAACAGGATATGAATATCCATGGAGTGTTCCTTGATGAATTAGAACCAAACAGGGGAAACATAAATACAGAAATCATGGAAGACTGCACAATAGCGTGTCAGTTACTTACATGGGGAAAGTGAGGATGAAAATGAAAAATAATAATTACGCTTCATTTTTTAAAACGAAACCAAAGAAAGTAGAGAGATACATTCGTTGCAGAAAATGTGGTGGAAACATGGAATGGGTTGAGTACTATCCGCCGGAAATCAAATGCCCGAAGTGTGGATATACGGTATATCCAAAACCTTATGAGCCTAACTGCAATGAGATTGAGAATTAGAAGGAGGACGCAAAATGAAATTATTTAAAACAGTAGATGAGAAATTAGCAGAAATTGGATTTACAAAAGTAGAAGAGGATAAACATGGATGTATCTATGAGAGAAAAGATAAGAAATATAATTTTACACAAAAAGTTTTCATTGAACACAAAAAATCTGGTAGACATATTTTGCAGTCATATGATCCAGAATTAGGAGATTCGAAAGGAATTGGAAATACATGCGTTGGATTGACAGGATATGAAATGAAATTGTTTGTCAAAAAGATGAAACAATTAAAGATGTATTCAGGTAAGGAGGACACAAAATGTTAATCAGAAGTCAGAATAAGATGTCTCTGGTAAAGTTTGAGAATATTGTTATAAACATCAACAATATCAATGGCAAAGAAATCATTTGTTGGAGTCAGATGAATCCAGGAGAAGATGAATATATTTCATTGGGTCATTATTCCGCCAAAGCAAAAGCCATGAAAGTACTGGATATGATTCAGGAAGCCTATGCAGATGCGGCGTTAATTCCAATGGCAGTTCCGAATATCGGAAAGATGTTCGCAGAAGCATCAGCATCAAAAGAGAATGAACTTTTAGCTGAAGCTATTGGTAAAGCACTTACGAATAAAATGGTCTTTCAGATGCCAGAAGATTCGGAGGTGGAAGTATGATTACGTTTTTGCTAGGATTCGTCCTTGGAATCATATTCGGAGTGGCTGGTCTTGCATGTGCAGCGATCATGTACGATAAGCACCACCCAGACAAATAGTAGAAAGGAGCAACGGTATGCTGACAAGGAATAAAAAACTGAAAGACTACGGTATTCCGGCAGAGGACGTTGAAAAACTGAATACGATGCTGAAAGACTTCCCGGCAGAGTACGGATACCTGCTTACCAGTGCCGCCTTGTCAGCTTGCCCGAAAAACACGGTGATAGCGGATATGGTTATTGAGAATATCCTGCACCGGAAAAGTTACAGAAAAATCAGCAAAGAAAGATATATCCCGATGAACCCGAAGGACTTTTATGGATACAGGCGCAAGACCGTCGCTGTACTGTATGAGAGAATGCGGTTATTGGGAGTGTGGGAGAATAGAAAATGACTGAAAATCCTAATTACGATCCCGACTACTGCTATGAATGTGGCGGGTATGGAGATGATTACTACATAGACGAAGACGGAGAACTGGTTTGCAGGTGTCCAGAATGTCCGTTTAGCGAATTTTGGGAGGATGAATAAATGCGCTTAATAGATGCAGACGAATTAATTGAATACATTAAAGCTTTTGAAATTGGCACAAGTATTAGTTCTGACCAGAAAGAGTTTATTGATTGCGTTAATAAACAGTTTACAGCTTTTGATGCGGACAAGGTCATTAGTGAATTGAAAAGAGATAAATTCATTGAATCAGAATGTATCTTATCTGACATACATCAAGGATATAATGCTGGACTGAACAGAGCAATAGAAATCGTGAAAGGCGGTGAAACTGAATGAGAGAAATTCTTTTCAAGGCAAAGCAGATTGATAATGGTGAATGGATAGAAGGAAGCCTCATAGATTTAGACATTGACAGCGGATATTGTTATATTGTTCAGCCGTATAAAAAAGCGAGTATATTGCCAATCATCTTTTTAATAACAGACAGAATGAAATTGGTTGATCCAGAAACCCTCTGCCAGTTCACAGGACTTTGCGACAAGAATGGGAAGAAAATTTGGGAAAATGACATTTTGATGTGCCATGGAAACCCAGAAGACCTTGCAAAAGCGGCATTTGGAGAATTTGGTGTAAGAAATATTGAAACCGGAACCATTGTAGATAAAGTTATCGGATGGCATTATGAGATTATTCCGACAGATACAATCAGCAGATGTGAACCATTCTGCTGGTCAATGCCACTGACCAAATATTATATCGACAGGTGCGAAATGGAAGTAGTTGGAAACATTTTCGACAATAAAGAATTATTACAGGAGGAATACTGATGCAAAGAGAATTTATTTGTGGCGACTGTATGAAATCCCTTCCAAACTTTCCAGATAATTACTTCGATGTGGCAGTTGTAGACCCGCCATACGGAATCAAAGAACACGGCGGTAAGAATCGTAGTAAATATGTAAAGCAGAAAAATGGAAGTTCCATTTATGTTCCTGATGGCGGCTATACGAATTATGGTTGGGATAATAAACCGCCAGATCGAGAGTATTTTAAACAACTATTCAGAGTATCAAAGAATCAGATTATCTGGGGATGTAATTACTTTGATTACTCAATGGCAGGTGGTTTGATAATCTGGGATAAATGCAATGATGGTTCAGATCAATCAGACGCAGAAGTCGCTTACTGCAGTCTTACAAGAAGGGTTGACGTTTTTCGCTATATGTGGAGAGGAATGTTTCAAGGAAAATCAATAATTGAAGGAACAATACAGCAGGGCAACAAAAAAATGAATGAAAAGCGAATCCACCCAACCCAAAAGCCTGTAAATTTATATCGTTGGATATGTCATAAATATCTGGAGAAAGGAATGAAGATTCTTGATACCCATGTGGGGAGTGCAAGCTCACTGATTGCATATGAGGAATACGGTCTGGAATATGTTGGTTATGAAATCAATAAAGATTATTACGATTCAGCTCAAAAACGGTTGAACGAGTTCAAATCACAATTAACATTATTTGATTTAGGAATGGAGGTGCCGGAATGAGTAAATCAGTATTAGTGATAAATACGCCAAAATATTGTGCTTTATGCGTTTTACGCAGTGGAGTGCATCACCCGTTCTGTAGAGTAAACAATAGAGATATTACAGATTTGAGTATTAGACCTGATTGGTGTCCACTGAAACCATTGCCGGAGAAAATGAAAGCAACTGGGCTTTATAACGGCGAGTATTTCAAAGCAGGAGGCAAACTGCCGAGCTATAAGATTGGTTGGAACGATTGTATTGATGAAATTATAGGAGGAGGGAATTCTGATGATTAATTTAACTGGGAAAAGCGTACTCGTAAAAACGCAGGAAGAATATTTGAGTGTTCTGAAAATGGCAAAGCTTCAGGAATTCACATGGATGAGAAAGAATCATTTAAGCCCTATCGAAATTCCATTTCCAAACATATTGAATTTTTACGACGGCAAGATCGTTACTTACAGAGATGACGAAAAGACATTGTATGAAGCATCCGAAATCGTCGAAGATGAAGAAAAAATCAAGGATGCAGTAAAACTTGTCAGAACGTTCGCTAAATACCCAGACAGAACAGCATTGACGGATGCATTCATTGAATCGTTGAAGCTGCTCACAGACGCTATAGAGAGTCAGATGGAAGAGGTGAAGTAGATGGAGAGATTAACAGAAAGAGAAAGAAATGTTGATGGTACAGGAGTTGCAAAAGAAGAAATTACGGATGGATTATTAAAACCGTTTGCGGATAAAATTCTTACGAAACTTGCTGTTTATGAAGACTTAGAAGAACAGGGATTGCTTGTGAGATTGCCGTGTAAGGTTGGGGACACGGTTTGGGTGGTAACATCGCCAATTAATGTGTTTGGTTATGATGAATATGATGGAGATGCGGAATATGAAGTATATGAATCTTTTTTATCAAGCGTATCTTATTATGCGTCTGGAGAACAATTCAGAATTTATGCAAAAGTAACGAATAGTTTTATTGCGGCATACTTTAGAGAATGTGATTTTGGAGAATCTATATTCCTCACCCGCGAAGATGCTGAGAAGAAGTTGGAGGAGATGAAGAAATGAATAGCAAACCTACACCAGACATAACGCCAAATCTTGCTATATCAGCATACCACGTACTACAGCAATATTGTACTGGACAGCCAGCGGATTGCAAAGGCTGCGGATTCTACGAACACTGTCCAGAATGTTTTCGAGGCGCACCATGTGAATGGAACTTAAATGAAGAAGGTGAAATAAATGAAACTGAGAAAGGCAACACTGATTGACTACGGAGTGCCGCCGGATGATATACCGACATTACAAAGTCACTTGCGGAATCTTAGCGAGAGCGATAAATATAATCTGTTGCAGGTATCTATTAAATATGCACCCGGTATTGAATCACAAATCTATGACAGCATCGTGAACAGTATCGGCTATCGGACAATGGAGAAGATTAGGACGGTTCCTGCAACAGAGAATGACTTCTACGGCTACAAACGCAAGGTCATGGCTGAATATTATCATCTGGCCAAATTGATTGGTAGACTTTAAAAAACTTAAAAATTTATAAAAGTGGTAGAGAGCTAAATCTCCCCAGTGTGGTATTATATTTGTATATAACTGCTATACTGGGGACTTTTTGAATTGAGGTGATGATATGGCGAACTTAAAAGCAGTTACAAGAAAACTCCAAAAAGCTATATTGTCCACTGGATTAATTATAAAAATCGGAACATCGCAATTCTACAGCCATGAGCAGGAACGATTGATAACAATAACAATTATATCAACGCCAGTATTTAGACCAACAAAACGCGGTAAATGGAAAGATTGTGATTACGAAATACTCCGAACTGCATCCCAGTATGATGTGGTCATGTGCCTAAAAGAAATATGGGAGGCAGTCAGAAAATGAGGATAGACAGAGGTGATTAGATGGACTTAACGCCTAAACAGAAAGCGTTTGCAAATGAATATATAAAGAATGGCGGAAATGCATCTGATGCCGCAAGAAAAGCTGGATATGCCGAGAAAAACGCGGATGTAACAGGGCGTGAGAACCTACGAAAGCCTACGGTTTCTGCGTATATAGCCAAAAAGCAGGCCGAAATTGAGAAGCAAAAAGGCACTGACATAATGTCTCTGGCAGAAATTCAGCAACGCCGCTCCATGATCGCAAGAGGTGAGCTAACTGATTCATTTGGATTTGCCCCGGATTTCTCCGATCAGCTAAAATCTATGAATGATCTGGAAAAAACGCTTGCTATAAAAGAAGCCAGAGAAGAACAGAAGAAAGCAGAAGAAAAAGCCAGATTACAAGGCGAATATCATATTGATCTGAATATTGTCCCGGATGTATTCCATAAAATGATTAGGGATATTCGAGCAAAGAAACATAGCGAATACATTCTCCCTGGCGGACGTGGTTCTATGAAGTCCTCAACTATATCTCTGATCATACCGGAACTGCTGAAGAATAATCCGAACATGCACGCTCTGATTCTGCGAAAAGTCGGAAACACCATCAAAGATTCTGTTTATGCTCAGATGAAATGGGCTATTGATAAATTAAATCTAAATGAGGAATTTACATGCAAGGTATCTCCTATGGAGATTACGTATAAGCCTACTGGGCAGAAGATTTACTTTCGTGGTGCTGATGATCCATTAAAGATTAAGTCTATCAAGCCAGAGTTTGGATATATTGGAATAGTCTGGTTCGAGGAGTTAGATCAGTTTTCTAACCCAGAAGAAATTCGAAACATTCAGCAGTCTGCTATTCGTGGCGGTAATGAAGCGTATAAATTCAAGTCGTTCAATCCACCTAGAAGTAAAAATAACTGGGCGAATGAATATACAGCAGAAGCAGAAGAAAAAGATAAAAATGTAATGGTTGTGCATAGCACATACCTTGATTTAGGGATTGAACAAGAGTGGCTTGGCGACGTATTTCTCACAGATGCCGAACATCTAAAAGAAGTAAATCCAGATGCTTACGACAATGAGTACCTTGGACACGCTAACGGAAATGGTGGAAATATCTTTGAATATATCGAAGAAAGAACTATCACAGACGAAGAGATCAGCCATTTTGATAGAATTTATCAAGGGGTTGACTGGGGCTGGTATCCGGACAAATATGCTTTCTCCAGAATCTATTATGATTCAGCTAGAGAAACAATCTATTTCATTGACGAGATTTACGAAAACAAAAAATCAAATGAATGGACTGCAAACGAAATCAAGCGAAGACAATATGACGATTATGAAATTACTTGCGATTCTGCCGAGCCTAAATCAATCAATGATTACAGAGATTCAGGGCTCCCAGCAAGAGGAGCAATCAAAGGACCTGGAAGCATTGAGTATTCTATGAAGTGGCTGCAAAGAAGAAAGCTTGTGTTTGATCCAAAAAGAACGCCAAATGCTTGCAAAGAGTTCAAGAAGTATGAATACGAACGTGATAAAGATGGAAATATTTGCAGTGGATATCCGGATAAGGATAATCATATAATAGATTCCGTTCGGTATGGCTCAGAATCATTGTGGAGAAGACGAGGTAACAGTGCATAATGGGACTTATAACAACACTAAAAAGGTGGTTTAACATGATATTCAAAAAACAAGCTGAAGAGGATTTCAACATCCAGGCAGCGGAATTCCCAGAAATGGAATCGCTGATTAACCGGTGTGCGAACATTTACAGAGGTGCGCCGGAATGGCTGGATGATAAGAATAATATCAAGACGATCAATTTTGCTAAATCTGTCTGCTCAGAAACAGCTCGGCTCGCAACGCTGGCGATCGGCATTCAGATAGACGGTTCTGCAAGGGCTACGTGGCTACAGGAACAGATCGACAAGGTATATTTTCAAATCCGTCACTGGGTAGAATATGGCTGTGCTTATGGAACAGTATTTATTAAGCCAAATGGTGAAAGCATTGACGTATTTACTCCGGCAGATGTGATGATCGTGGACTATGATAATCAGGAAATTAAGGGAATCATATTCAAGGATTCTTATACTGTTGGACGGAAATACTATACACGGCTTGAATATCATAGATTTGTTGAGACTACCGTGGATGGCGTGACGACCTATCCGTACTACGTTTCTAATAGAGCCTATGTGTCAAAATCCCCTCAGTCAATCGGCGATAAGATTGACCTTAAACAGACCAAATGGGCTGACCTTATGGCAGATACGCCGCCGATTCTCAAGGCAAATGGAGAGAAGCTGGACGGGCCTCTGTACGGAGTACTGCGGACGCCGCAAGCGAATAACGTGGATATTAATGCACCATTGGGATTGCCGATTTTTGCCGAAGCTATCGAGGAGTTAAAAGACCTCGACATTGCATACAGCCGTAATGCCGGAGAGATTTTTGACTCTCAGAAGATTGTTCTGGCAGATGATAGACTGCTGATGCCAAGCGGTACACCTGTATCAGCCATGTCGCCACAGGGCATGGAAAACAGACGGAATGAGATGAGCTTACCACACTTTGTCAAGAATGTATTCGGACAGGACGAGAAAGAGTTTTATCAGGAAATCAATCCGCAGCTCAACACGGACACTCGTATAAGCGGTATAAATGCCATTTTAAGCCAGTTGGGGTACAAGATTGGATTCTCTAACGGGTACTTTGTTTTTAACGAATCTAGCGGTATTCAGACGGCTACAGGAGTAGAAGCAGAACAGCAGAGGACGGTACAGTTCATTAAAGATGTTCGAGACAAACTGGAATCCTGTCTGGACGAAGTTATCTACGCATTGAACGTTTACGCTGACCTGTACGGACTTGCGCCAGTCGGAGCATACGAGGTCAATTATGATTTTGGAGACATTCTCTATGTAAGAGAAAACGACCGTGCAAGATGGTGGCAATATGTGACTACTGGCAAGGTTCCGGCATGGCTGTATTTCGTGAAGTTTGAAGGAATGACCGAAGAAGAAGCCAGAGCAATGGTCAAAGAAGCTCAGCCAGACGAACCAACACTATTTGGAGAGGAGTAAAAAGATGGCAGACAAACCAGTAACAAGGGAAGAAAAATATCTTGCGTACTTGACAGGTGATTACACGGGCGAACTCCCGAAGCCTATTACAAGAAAAGAGAAGTATTTATACGAATTATGCTTAAAAGGAATTGGCGGTGAGATTTCGCCGGAAGAAATCAAGAATGCAGTAAATGAGTACCTTGAAAAGAATCCGGTCAAGCCCGGAGCTACGACAGAACAGGCGCAGCAGATCGAGCAGAACAAGACGGACGTTGCTTCACTGAAAAAGGAAACTGGTTCGCTAAAGGAAGATATAGGTGAGATTCCTAAAAAACAAGGGTATCTAAGCAGTTACGTCACGGACAGTACTATAAAAATTGATAATGAAATTTATGATGTCACGACTATTATAGATGAACTGTTAAAAAAGGATGTAAAAAAAATAGTAGTGGATGTTGATTGCTATGTTCAGAAATCAATTATTCCAAAGAATGGAATAGAAATAGTCGGAAATGGTAAAAGCGTTATTTATTTTGAATCTGGAGATGGATTTAATTTTTCGGAGGGTAGCAGTAACACATCCATACATGATTTAATAATAAAGGGATATAACATACAAGATGATGTAAATGTTAAAGATAACTGGCTTATCAATATATCAAGTGATTTACATAATGTCAAATTATACAACTTGGATATAGAGAGCGGTTATAACGGTATAAAGATAAATGGATGGATAAATAATTATCAAAATATAATTGTTAGTTATTTTAAAGGAATTGGCGTTTATATTGGAAGAAGTGACAACACTTTTAACACTTTTTATATAAACGGTTGCCGAAAAGAGGGTTTATATATTTCATCCAGTAATAACAGAATTGATAATATAAAGATATTGTCATGCGGGAAAAATTCTGATTCTTCTTGTTATTTTAAAGGTAATAGGAATACTATATCGAATGTAGAGATCCAAGATATATTTAACAAATGTGCGATATTCGAGGATTTTAATAATAATATATTAAACATTAACTTAGATGGGATAAGAACGCACATTACGGACGACGCATCAATCGTACTTGCTGAATTTGTAAATTGTAGCAGAAATATTATCAATTTAATTTCATCAAAGTATGGTTCTAGCGTTAATGAATCGTCTAAGGACGATATCATAAGTTTAAATAGCAATTGTAATACCAATTCATTGATATTATCATCATTGAAAGTCGCATTGCAGGATGGTGGAGTGAAAAATAACATAACGGTGTTAAAAAACGATATTGTTAGTTACAATATTGATAAAATTTTGACTCTGGAAGAAAAATACAGTGTAAAAAAACCGACAGCAATCAATTATGTTGAGTGTTCTGACATATCCAATGAATATAACGATGCTATGTACGCTTTTAAAAACAGTGGAAATGTTGGATATAGCGGACCTAGGTTCACATTGAAAGAAAAACAGAAACTTTTTTGCGTGGTGGTTTTATCTTCAAACACCGCCTATACTGAGCAAACACAAACAATTCTTATGTTAGTTGATCAACAAGGCAATATGAATAGAACTAAAAGTATCGGAAATCTTGAAAATAACCAAGTTCTTACTTTAATAGGGGCTGATGATGCATCACTTTCGCCATGGGCTGTATTAAATAACGCGATGAGTTCAAGCACGATAACAAAAATTAAGTATATAGGTTTTTTTGATTTTAAAAATTATTCTGCCATAATGTCTGATATTATTAATTAACTAAATGGGGCTTTAGTTAACCAGTAAAAAAAACAAAACATGTACCACAACATTTATCGAAAGAGGTGATATACTATGCTTAGTCCAGAATATTTACGCCGGATAACAGAGGGTAGCGAACAAATTGCTGAAGAACTGCATCAGTATATCATCTCTGAGATCGTGTCAAGGATGATGGCAAGAATCGGCAGAGGCGAGGATTATATTCTGACCAATGCCGATGCGTGGAGAATCAGAACGCTACAGGAATCCGGTGAATTGCTAGAGGACATTCTAGCGGAACTATCCAGATACACGAAACGTGAACAGCAGGAACTTCTTGAAGCGTTTGAGGATGCCGGAATCACTGCAATGAACTATGATGATAAGGTCTATAAGGCGGCAGGATTAAGCCCTGTGCCGCTCGAACAATCCCCGACTATGATAAGACTCATGGAGCGAAATATGCTTGCGACCATGGGAGAGTGGAAGAACTTCACACGAACAACCGCAAGTGCCGCTCAGAGGCTCTATATTGAACAATGTGACCTTGCATATAATCATGTGATGACCGGGGCAGTTGGGTATACGCAAGCCATCAAAGAGGCAGTTAATAATGTTGTGAGTGATGGCGTTACCGTCACATATCCATCTGGCAGAAAAGATACAATCGAAACAGCAGTAGCACGTTCTGTCAGAACTGGTGTGGCGCAGGCTACGGGAGATGTATCCCTAAAACGCATGGAAGAAATGGACTGGGACTTAGTTCTGGTCAGTGCGCACATAGGAGCTAGAACGGGTGACGGCGGTGAGAATCCGGGAAATCACTCATGGTGGCAAGGCAAGATATACTCTCGTTCTGGCAAGAGTAAGAAATTTCCACCTTTCTCATTGACCGGATATGGAACGGCAAGTGGACTATCAGGGGTCAACTGTCGGCATAGTTTTGGAGCCAGTGACGGGGAATTTAACCCTTATGTAGAACTATCAGCACAGGATAAAGCTGACAAAGGCAAACAGTACGAAAAGGAACAGCGGCAACGTACTTATGAACGGAGAATCAGAAAGACAAAGAGAGAAGTTCTCGGAATGCAAGCGGCGGTTGATAACTGTAAGGACGAACAGACAAGATTTGCGCTCCAACAAGACCTTGACCGGAAGTCTTATCTTTTGCAGAAACAAAATGCTGCATACAAAGATTATTGCAAACGGAATGACCTGAGGGAACTACAAGACCGGCTTATGATTGCTAAGTGGAACCGCCAGAACGCCGCAAAAGCCAGAGGAGCGGCAAAGAGATATAAAACAGCAAAGGGGATTGACTGATGGATAGATGGGAGTATTACAATCCGAATCCTGCCGGGAATCGAGTAGGAGATTGCGTTGTCCGGGCAATATGTAAAGCAACCGGGTTCGACTGGGAAACAGTATTCGCCGGATTAATGATACAGGCGTGTGCTCTGTCGGATATGCCATCAGCTAATTACGTTTGGGGTGCGTATCTCTATAAACGTGGGTACAGACGTAAGCTAATTGAACAGTCAGAACGATATATCTATACAGTCAATGACTTCTGTGCAGACCATCCGACAGGTACATATATTCTCTGCATAGATGGCCATGTAGTGACAGTACAAGAGGGAAAATATTTTGATACATGGAATAGCGGTAATGAGATCCCAGTATATTGCTGGGAAAAGGAGTAACTAAATGAGCATATCAGAATTTATACAGATTTTCCTTTCTATCTGCGGAGGGGTGTCTATTGTCGGAGGGGCGGCGGCTGTAATCTTTAAATGGATTACTCCAGCATTTCGACTTAATAAGCAAGTAGAGACACTGGAAGAGCATGATAGACGAGATTATGAAAGTCTTCGGAGAATCGCAGAACGAGATTCATTAATTCTGGAAGTGTTATCAACCATGTTGGACAGCCAGATCAGTGGGAATAATGTCGAGGAGTTAAAAAAAACAAAGCAGAAGCTCACGGAGTATCTTGCACAGAATCAGCGTTAGCATTAGTAAGGGGTATGCTCATGAAATTATATGTGTTCACTAAGAAAGATATAGACAGATTCTTGATAGAGTGTAATTTTACACCGGACGAAGAAAGACTGTTCCGGCTGAGATGTAAGGAATATACGCTTGAATATTGTGCTGAGAAAATGAACGTGAGCATATCTACGGCGAAACGATTAAGCCGGAGGGTGAATAATAAAATAATTAAAGTGTGTTAAAAATATGGAGAGGATATTTCTACCCTCTCCTTTTTTTATTTCTCACAATCTTCCAAGACAGCTCGCTCTAACAGCTGTCTCACATAATCCGGACATTTGCTTTTTCCGGATTCCCAGTTTTCGAGCGTTCTAACCGGTATGTTGTACCTCCTTGAGAATTCTGCTCGGGATATCTTTAAGTGTTCACGCATTTCCATAGTGGACATATTTTCTTTTTGCTTCAGATCATCTTCCATAGATCCTTTTGTTTTGTAAGACATGAATCCTACCGCGGATGGGAAAATACGGGTATAACTGGTTTTGCCTTCGTCGATCCATGTAATGCTGACATACACCTTTGCACATAAATATGGCCATTCCGGACTTAATATAGTACCGTCCGCATATACACAAACATCACATTCTTCAGCAATAGAATTATCATATATGATACGATCGACTTCTTCTTTAAAGAATTTCGCACGGCAATAGGCCACGATATCGTCTAACTGGTATCCGTCGCATTCAGGTATAAAACTTTTGATCTGTTTTCGCTTGATCTCCCATAGATTCGTGCTATAATCTTTATCCATTTTAACGAGGCTGTCGACAAACCCACCGACAGGAGAGGGATTTAAGATTTTGTAAGCTACATCAAGTTCGGCTTCAGATTTTCCACAGCCTTTCTTGAAATCATGCATTAATTCATCCATCATGGATTCAAATTCAGATTGATTATATCTATACATACATTTCGTCCTCATTTCTATCAATGCTCTTTGACATATTTATGTATACGCTCATATAAATTCATTTCATTTCGGTTCGCCATTAATTCGCTTAAATCGTTTGAATCATAATTTGTAGAATATACGGCATAACTGCGATTTTCGATAAACCATGAAGCTTCTTTGATGTTGCTAAGAATCTCCATATCTTTAGCTCTTTTTTCTGCACGAGCAGGTCTGTCTTCGGCTTCGTATTTTCTAACGAGAGCAGATAAATATGAAATCATGTTTTTTCTTATATCTTCAGCCCATGCAATCTGTTTTGGACTTCCGACGAGTTCAACTAATTTTTGTTCCATTGTTTTCGCTTCCTCCCATGCTTTCTTAAGACCGGAGGATATAGTTAATGCTGACTTTTTAACCAGTTCCCATGCTCTTTTCATAATGTTTGATAAGTTATATTTTTTCATTTTGTTTTCCTCCGTTCCTTTGATGATTATATAATACCACCAATTTGGTGGTGTGTCAATACTTTTTCGATACTTTTTTGAACTTTTTAGATTGATACATCTATGCAAAAATATAATCAGAAAGGCGGTGCATAAGATGGCATTATATAACAATCCTTATCAATATAGTTTTGGTGTTCCGGGACAGATGAACCAGTTCCAGCAACAGCCTGTCCAGATGCCAGTTCAACCAGCGCAACAACCGCAACAGAATAACAATGGTATCCTGTGGGTATCTGGCGAAGTCGGTGCAAAATCCTATCTAGTAGCACCTGGGACAAGTGTTTTACTGATGGATTCAGAGAGCGAAAAGTTCTACATAAAATCTACAGACGCTTCTGGTATGCCACAACCATTACGGACGTTTGAATACCATGAAGTAGGCACTCAGATGCCACCTAAGCAGCCTGTTCAGAACATGGACAGTAAATATGTCACCAGACAGGAATACGACGATTTAAAGGGTAAATACGAAGCTATCATAAACCGATTAAATTCTTTTTCTGAACCTGTTAGGGCTAATACCGTGCAGGAATCAGCAGTCAAGGGAGGAAACGCAGATGAGTAATCCATTATTCAATGCCCTCGGTGGTGGGATGCCACAGGGAAACGGGCCAATGCAGATGATGCAGCAGTTTATGCAGTTTAAACAGAATTTTAAGGGAGACCCGAAAGCAGAAGTTGAGAAAATGTTGCAGTCTGGAAAGATTTCTCAGCAGCAGCTTAATCAGGTTCAGCAGATGGCAGGACAGTTTCAACACATGTTGAAAGGAATGAAATAGTACATTACAATCTGGCCAGATTGATGTAAATACACAAAAAGGAGATTATATTATGGATGGAAATTATAGCTTAGCAGATATTGCCGCTGCTACTGGAAACGGTAGAAATAATGACGGCATGTTTGGCGGAGATGGTAGCTGGTGGATTATTGTTTTATTCATTTTTGCTTTCTTTGGATGGGGAAACAACGGCTGGGGTAATAACGGCAATGGCGGTGGATATGCAGCCACAGCAGCTACTCAGGCAGACATTCAGAGAGGATTTGACAATTCCGCAGTAATCAGCAAACTTGACGGAATCAATAGTGGCCTGTGTGATGGATTCTATGCCATGAATAACGGTATGCTTACCGGTTTTAACGGAATCAATACAAACATCATGCAGACCGGCTTTGGAATCCAGCAGGCAATCAATGCTGATACTGTAGCAAACATGCAGAATACAAATGCTTTACAGGCTCAGCTTGCGAACTGTTGCTGCGAGACCCGGGAAGCTATCCAGGGCGTGAACTACAATATGGCACAGAACACCTGTGCATTGCAGAACACCATGAACAGTAACACAAGAGACATCATTGATAACCAGAATGCAAATGCGAGAGCCGTTTTAGATTATCTTTGCAATGAAAAGATTTCTAGTCTGCAGGCTGAGAATAATGATCTCAGAC
>ENA-ORTZ01000749-ORTZ01000749.1-human-gut-metagenome-genome-assembly--contig:-NODE-749-length-23475-cov-4.252348_pt1 | contig 23475 bp, 16 predicted proteins | sample MGYA00242075_ERZ509199 | MGnify/ENA primary metagenome ERZ509199 (study PRJEB26280, sample SAMEA2338824) | human gut metagenome | biome: human gut; feature: human-associated habitat; material: faeces...
TAAAACATCGATGAATAAAGGGATACAGACGAACTGTTAGAGCATGAGAGCAAAACGGCTATCAAATCACTGTGGAAAAATAAATATAGACGGCTATCATATTAAGCAAAAAACGGTCAAAAAGAGCAGGAAATAAATGATAGTACATAAGATACCTATTCCGATCCCCGTGATTTTTGTTTTAACTGTAATATCAACAGAATCTATTTGCTTGATTTTGAATAACTTTCTTTCTACCACAAAGAATACTGTAGAGTACAAAAGTGGAAGAATATAAAAGACTACTGGATTTAACTCTATAAAAATGGCATAAAACGGAAACATAGCTCTAAAAAAGACCATAAACACCAATGCCTGCGTTAAAATCCAATATAACTTTTTATTTTTCCAATAACTGATTCCTGTCAGTATAACAATTATCCAGAAAAATGCCGGACAAAATACATTCTCTTTGTACTTACAAAAATCAGCAAGTCCCCCATACATTGCATCAGCTTCGGCCATAGAATACAAAGTACGATAGTCATGAATCTCCAAACAGAGAAAAATGATTCCTGCAATAATCTCTATAAAAGGAATCAATTTTAGTATATTCTTTTTAACTGGAGACCGCTCTTTCATGTATCAAATTATTTTTCAAACAAATATAGTTTTTATTAATTGAAAAAACAAATACATAATTATAGATACAGGCAAATAAAGATTGGGCATTCCCGAGCAAAATCCACCTTCAGTTGTTATTCAAAGACAAGGATATTTTATACTATAAAAAGTCAATGTCATGGAAAAAAACATTTTTAAGTTAGATAATGAACAGCTCAAAGCGATTGTATGCTCATTTCGGGATAAAACAGAAGAAGGGTTAAAAACGGAAAATGCAGAGATACAATGCATTCCTACTTTCATTGCTCCAAAAACAACCCATATTAAAGGAAAGTCACTGGTACTTGACCTGGGAGGAACCAATTATCGGGTGGCAATCGTAGATTTCGACAAAGCAACACCAACCGTTCACCCGAACAATGGCTGGAAAAAAGACATGTCAATTATGAAGTCCGTCGGATATACCCGCGAAGAGTTATTCAAAGAACTCGCCGATATGATTATAGGAATCAAACGTGAGGAAGAAATGCCTATCGGTTATTGTTTTTCTTATCCGGCCGAGTCCGTACCGGGTGGAGACGCCAAACTGTTACGCTGGACAAAAGGAGTAGATATTAAAGAAATGGTTGGAGAATTTATCGGAAAACCTTTACTCGACTATCTGAATGAAAGAAACAAAATTAAGTTTACAGGCATCAAGGTAGTAAACGATACTATAGCCAGTTTATTCGCCGGTCTCACAGATAATAGTTATGATGCATATATCGGCCTCATCGTAGGGACAGGAACCAATATGGCAACTTTTATCCCTGCCGATAAAATTGAAAAACTGGATCAGTCATGCAATGCACATGGATTGATTCCTGTCAATTTGGAATCAGGCAATTTCCATCCGCCCTTTCTGACTGCGGTAGATGATACCGTTGACGCTATTTCCGGTAATCCGGGAAAGCAACGTTTTGAGAAAGCGGTATCCGGTATGTATCTGGGAGACATACTGAAAACAGCCTTTCCGCTGGAAGAGTTCGAAGAGAAATTCGACGCACAGAAACTGACTTCCATTATGAATTACCCGGACATCTACAAGGATGTATATGTACAGGTAGCACAATGGATTTATGGCAGATCCGCACAATTGGTTGCCGCCTCACTTACGGGGCTTATCATGTTACTGAAATCCTATAATAAGGATATACGAAAGGTTTGCCTGGTAGCCGAAGGCAGCCTTTTCTGGAGTGAAAACAGGAAGGATAAAAACTATAACATTCTCGTTATGGAAAAACTGAGAGAACTCCTTCAATTATTCGGCCTGAAAGATATTGAAGTGGATATAAAAAGTATGAATAACGCAAACCTGATAGGGACAGGCATTGCGGCATTATCATAATATACTCCCGTCACTGCCGGCATCCTCACAATTCTATGAGGCATTTTAATGTAGCGGATTCATCAATAAACTTTTCTTAAAGTTTATGATGAATCACGACTACATTTGAAAAATCATAGACAAACACAAAGACTGGTAAAACCAAGTCATAAAACCGATGTTGCTACAACCGTGTTTACCTCATTTAAAGAAATGTCCGCCCGATATTATTTATTATAAGGAATCACACTTAAACTATAATTACCATCAGGCAACAAATCCGAATCAAATTCTATTTCAATATCTTTAGACTCTCCTTTCAACAATGTGAAATAATTATCGTTCATCAAAGCAGGTAATATACGCTCACCATCAGAAGAGCGAATAGCCTGTACGTGAACAGCAAAAGCGACTGATGATCCCACATTTTCGATCTTTGCTTTAATCACTTTCTTACCATTACTATCCACTAAGCTTGATGTTGTGCGCAATTTGGCTTTCGGCAAATTATTCAATGCTTTATAATCTCCCGGTTTATTGGAACGCCAATAAAAGTTATCAGAAAGCAGTTGCCCGTTTTCATCGTTCAGTTCCAACTTGATGAAATGCACAGGAGTCAAATCCGTTGGCTTCTTTTTTCTACCATATAATTCAAATTCATAAAGTGAATATCCCCACATAGTAGCCTGTTTCAACCCTTGCATTTTCACATAACGAGTACAAACAGGTTTTATCTTAATCTCTTCGACACCGCCTTTAGAGTCCTCATTGATATAAATTTCTTTCCAGTTTATTGCATCATCCGAAATCAACAGTTTATAAGCTTTTGCATGAGCAGCCTCCCAGTTCAATATGACAGAGGCTATTTCAGTAGGTTCACCCAGATCAACATAAATCCATTCTTCATCACGGGGTTCACTCGCCCAACGACTGCCATCACTGGCATCAATCGCGGCACTTGGCTCTCCGGCATCTGCCGAAATGGAGGAAGCAACCGCTTTCTTACCGAAAGCAAGGTTGTCTGTTGTAAAATTCAGATGGAAACAATAGGAATCCTTATTAGCGGCGGCATCCAAAACTACAGACTGGCTATAACGCCCCATTTCTTTCCCATCCAGATTATAGACTTTACCTGTAGCCGTAAGTCCTTTCTGCTCTTTCAAAGTGGTATTGATCACTTTTACACTATTATCAGCATAACTCCACTGAATATGAACCGGTTCACACGCCTTTCTGATTCCCCAGTAAGCCCCCGTCAAGTCATAATAATAATCATAGGTTTGCCATACCAATGAAGGATAAGCCGACTGCCCCATCCAAGTCAATATGCCGGAAGCATCTTCCCAAATATGATGTTGAAAGCCTTCGTACATCGCTTTATTCACCTCAACATTCACTAATTGAGCTTTCCGGCAAAAATCTTCAATACCTTTCGCTTTACCATAATTGAACTCTACGGTAGAGAAATATTTGTCGGGACTGGCGTTCCCCGCCGAATTGCCAAAGAAATGCTTGTCCCACATTTCATTACGTGGCCACCAATCTTTTTCGGGCATAAATTTCTTAAAGCTATCGAAAGTAGTAAAGACAGCTGTACCTATTTCTGTACGGAATCCCCATCCTTTGGTTATATTGGCACCATATCCATAAGGGGCTTTGGTAAAATACCAGTTAGGATGAGAGTTAGTCCAAGGTCCACTCCCGGAAAGGCCGTCACTATGGGAATTGGCATGATAGGCCCGATCACCCCCATCGTATGTCCTAACGTCTTCCTCCAGCCACTTATTAAGAGGCGGTAACGGATACCCCTCATTATCACCACACCACACTGCAATACAAGCATGATTACGCAAACGCTTGATCTTTTCCACTGCATTCATATTGAAAGCAAAAACATCATCCGGAAGATTCGAATTTGAATTTAACCAGAAGTCGTCCCACACCATAATGCCGTATTTATCGCAAGCTTCATAAAACTCATCATCCGTAACCGAACCGATCCAATTGCGTATCATATTAAAATGCATCTCATTGTGAAGTTTCAATTTAAGATCATATTCTTCACCCCGACAACGCAACATATATTCGCTCATTCCCCAGTTTCCTCCTTTTACATAAACAGGTTCACCATTTATTTTAAGATGAAGCACACCGTCAACCAGCTCGGAACCGTATTCACGAATACCAAATGTAATATTCTGTTTATCAGAAGCCTTACCATTCACCATATAAGTCAGTTCGCAGGTATAAAGATTCGGCTGTCCGTAACCATTAGGCCACCACAAAGCAGGATTCTGAATTATAAATTGACTGAACTTGCTATCATCCAGAAGAAAAGTCCGCTGTTTGCCTGCCTCAATTACCAAATCTTCGGTAAATTCAATGTTGCCCGGCTGAATGATACCTTTCAACACTCCTTTCTGCTCTATATCTGTATGATTCCGTAGTTCCAGCTGCAAGCTTAAAACCGCTTTGTTTTTAGAAGGAACTTTCGAACGTATCCAAGGATCGACGATAGACACTTCGCCGGTTTTTGTCAAATAGACATCGTCAGTAATACCAGTCAAAAGACCGGGAACATAAGGCATCCAATCCCAGCCGGCACATGACATATAAGTAGGACTTGCATAATTGGGAACCGGAGTGCCTACCCAATGCACAAGGACGGCAAGCACATTCTTACCGTTTTTTGACAGCAAATCGGTTATATCGAAATTCCCCCGATGCATAAATCCATCAAGCAATCCGAGACGCGTCCCATTAAAAAATATTTCTCCTTTACGGTTAACCCCTTCAAAATTTAGCCATACCCTTTCTCCGTTTTCCACCTCCGGCGAATTAAACTCTGTACGATACCAGAAGTTACGGTCATATTTTGCTTTATCGACTTTATACGCATTATCAGCAAAATTCGGATCAGGCTCCAGTCCTTCTAATACATACGAACCAAATACCGTTCCCGGCACAGTTGCTTTGACCCAATCCCTCGTGTCATATCGGGTAGTCATCATATCAAAAGGATGCTCAATTTCTGCCTGAGCTTTCACCTTCCATATCGTCAGATTTTCATCACTATTCAATGAAATTTTTACTTTTTGTGCATGAACGGTGATACCAGTAAATAATAAAACAAGTAACAGTGTAGTCTTCCAAATATTCATATCTTCTATTTCTTTTTCACATTACAGATCAGTATATGAACGATTAATCGCTCATATACCCCTAAAAAAGAAATCAGATAGTCATATTATTATATTTTGTATTCCTCTATCTTCCTGTACAAAGTGGTAAGACCGATTTTCAGCAAGCGGGCGGTTTCCGTCTTGTTGCCTTTCGTATATTCCAGGACGCGGGCAATATGCCTTCGTTCCATAGCAGCCAGTTCAAAACTACCGATAGTATCATCCGAACATTCATAATGAGTATTCTGAATCTCCAGCGGAAGATCGCACACATCCAGATGCCCGCCTTCGCAGACAATCAGACTCCGTTCTATCACATTCCGCAATTCACGGATATTTCCTTTCCAGGGTTGCTGTTCCAACGCATGAAGAAAAGCAGGTGTCATCTCATTGACCGTATACGAAAGTTTCTCGGAAAAGCTCTTTGCAAAGGCAGTGGCAAGAATTCTGATATCACCGGTACGTTCGCGAAGTGCCGGCAGATGTACCTGAAATACCGAAAGACGATAAAACAGGTCTTCACGGAAACGTCCCGCCTTGATTTCCTCTGTCAGATTGCGGTTGGTAGCAGCAATAATACGAACATTCACGTGCGTCGGTTTCGTATCTCCTATCTTTATATATTCGCCTGTTTCGAGAATACGCAGCAATTTGGCCTGTAGTTCAAAAGCCATTTCTCCGATTTCATCCAAAAAGATCGTACCGTTGTTGGCTTCTTCGAAGAGTCCTTTCTTGTCCTTCAAAGCTCCGGTGAAGGACCCGGCTTTATGCCCGAACATTTCACTCTCCAGCAGTTCCTTACTGAAAGACGAACAGTTCACGGCAACAAAGCTCTGTTTGCTCCGCTTGCTATTATAATGTATGGCTTGTGCAAATACTTCTTTTCCGGTCCCCGTTTCTCCGGTCAACAACACCGGAACATCAGTCACCGAAACCTTCTGTGCCAGCATAACAGCTTCTTTCAGCACTTTCGATTCTCCCAAAATGGAATCAAAAGAATATAGCTGACTGACTTTCTTTTCCAGTTTCTCTAACCGGACATTCATCTTAGCCTTCTCAACGGCACGACTGATCAGAGGGATAATCTTATTATTATCGTCCCCTTTGGTTATATAATCAAATGCACCGTTCTTGATTGCCTGCACTCCGTCGGGTATATTACCGTGAGCGGTAAGAAGAATGACTTCCACATTCGGAGCTGTCTTTTTAATGTTCAGCACCAGATCGACCCCGTTTCCATCGGGAAGAAAGACATCACACAAAGCCACATCCGGCTGTTGAATTTCCAACAGTCTGATAGCTGCCTTGCAATCACCCGCCTGACACACCTCATAACCCTCCAGTCCGAGCATACGAGCCAACAGGCTACGAATCTGAACCTCATCGTCAATGATAAGAATTTTACTCATAATTAATTTATAAAAAATGAAGAAAGACAAACAGGGTGCGCAAATATAAGTCTTTTTTCTATGATCCGAGAACAATTCTCCCTACTTTATTGTTATTTCCACAGGAAACTATTTACGCAACAAACTTATGAAGATCATTATTATTGGAGGCGTTGCCGGAGGAGCTACCACTGCTGCCCGGATCAGACGCACAAACGAAGCAGCTGAAATCATCCTTTTAGAAAAAGGAAAGTATATCTCTTATGCCAATTGCGGACTGCCGTATTACATCGGAGGCGTGATCAAAGAACGGGAAAAACTGTTTGTACAGACGCCCGAAGCATTTCTACGCGCTTTCGTGTAGACGTACGAACTGAAAATGAAGTAATCTTCATCGACCGGAAGAGAAAAACAGTAACGGTAAGACAAAGTAGCGGAGACACTTATGAGGAAAGCTACGACAAATTACTGATATCGACCGGAGCCTCCCCTGTACGTCCTCCCCTGCCGGGAATCGACCTGAACGGAATCTTCACACTCAGGAATGTAGCCGACACAGACCGAATCAAAGAATATATCAACAGTCATGCTCCCCGAAAGGCTGTTGTCATCGGAGCCGGATTTATCGGGCTGGAAATGGCAGAGAACCTGCACGCACAAGGAGCTAAAGTTTCTATTGTGGAAATGGGCAATCAAGTGATGGCTCCCATCGACTTCTCCATGGCATCCCTTGTACACCAGCATTTGATGGACAAAGGAGTGAACCTGTATCTGGAGCAGGCAGTAGCCTCTTTTGAAAGAGACGGAAAAGGATTGAAAGTCATCTTCAAGAACGGACAGTCCATCTCTGCCGACATCGTTATACTTTCCATCGGCGTACGTCCGGAAACGACACTGGCACGTGCCGCAGAACTGAAGATCGGCGAAGCCGGAGGAATCGCCGTCAACGACTACCTGCAAACGTCGGACGAATCGATTTACGCCATCGGTGACGCTATCGAATTCCGCCACCCGATCACCGGAAAACCGTGGCTCAATTACCTTGCTGGTCCCGCCAATCGTCAGGGACGAATTGTCGCAGACAACATTCAGGGAGCACACATCCCTTATGAAGGAGCCATCGGAACTTCCATTGCAAAAGTATTCGACATGACTGTTGCTTCTACCGGATTACCCGGCAAACGATTGCGGCAGGCAGAAATCAATTATATGTCTTCGACCATCCATCCGTCCTCTCACGCAGGATATTACCCGGATGCCATGCCGATGAGTATTAAAATCACTTTCGACCCGAAGACAGGTAAACTGTACGGCGGACAGATCGTCGGCTATGACGGTGTAGACAAACGAATTGACGAAATCGCGCTTGTCATCAAGCATGAAGGTACGATCTATGATCTGATGAAAGTGGAGCAGGCTTACGCCCCTCCGTTCTCTTCTGCCAAAGATCCGGTAGCCGTTGCAGGATACGTAGCCGAAAACATCATAACTGGGAAAGTACAACCCGTCTATTGGAGACAGTTGAGGGATATCGAGATGGAAAACAATTTCCTGCTGGATGTACGTACTCCTGACGAATTCTCGCTCAATACACTGCCAGGTGCAGTGAACATTCCGCTGGACGAACTGCGTGACCGGCTGGATGAACTGCCGAAAGACAAGATGATCTATACATTCTGTGCCGTCGGACTCAGAGGATACCTTGCTTATCGCATTCTGGTACAGCATGGATTTGAAAAGGTACGCAACCTTTCCGGAGGATTGAAAACATACCACGCTGCCGCAGCACCCATCATCCTGAGAGAAGAAAGTGAGAACGAAGTACCTGCACAACCGAACGCAAACATACAACAGCCGGCAGATGCGCAACCTCAAAAGACAGTTTCACCAGTTGAAGCAGTGAAGACAATCCGTGTAGACGCTTGCGGACTGCAATGTCCGGGTCCGATTCTGAAAATGAAAAAGACAATGGATTCGCTGGTTTCCGGCGACCGGGTAGAAATTACCTCAACCGATCCGGGATTCCCGCGTGATGCTGCCGCATGGTGCAACTCGACAGGAAATCAGTTGATTTCCAAAGAGGCGGCAGGAGGAAAATCTGTAGTAGTGATCGAAAAGGGCGAACCTAAATCCTGCAATATTGTTACCTCCTGTGAAGGCAAAGGAAAAACTTTCATCATGTTCAGTGATGATTTAGACAAAGCTTTAGCTACCTTTGTGCTCGCTAATGGCGCAGCTGCCACCGGACAAAAGGTAACGATCTTTTTCACCTTCTGGGGACTGAACGTTATCAAGAAGCTGCATAAGCCGAACGTCGAAAAAGATATCTTTGGAAAAATGTTCGGCATGATGCTCCCTTCCAGTTCCCGAAAGCTGAAACTCTCTAAAATGAGCATGGGAGGAATAGGAGGAAAAATGATGCGGTACATCATGAACCGGAAAGGAATCGACTCTCTGGAGTCCTTACGCCAACAAGCTCTGGAGAACGGTGTGGAATTTATCGCCTGCCAAATGTCCATGGACGTTATGGGAGTGAAACAGGAAGAACTTCTGGACGAAGTGACAATAGGCGGAGTAGCAACATACATGGAACGGGCGGATAATGCAAATATCAACCTGTTTATATAGAAAAAGAACAAACAAAAAAACAAGTAGCATATGAAGACAATATGTGTAATGCGCGATGTATTCAAAGCAATGGCAAGATTTGAAGATGCATTTGAAAAAGTGTATCAGGTATCATTAAATGAAGCGATGATATTATGTGCCCTGCAAGAAGCCTCGCCCAATAATATGACGGCCACGAGCCTGTCCAAACGAACGGAGCTGACACCCTCGCACGCTTCAAAGATGCTCCGGATTCTGGAAGAAAAAGAACTGATTGTCAGAACACTCGGGGAAGAGGACCGGAGACTGATGCAGTTCCATCTCAGTCAGAGCGGTAAAAAACTAGTCCGACAATTAGCACTTGAAAAAGTGGAAATACCGGAATTACTGAAACCGCTATTCGAATCGGTAGATTCCTAAATCAAGCAGCCCGATACATGTAATATCGGCTTGCAGAAGAATAAAACGGTGAACCGCCTGTTCATATATTACAGGTTGTTCACCGTTTCTCGTTTCGTCATTCTTCAAGCCACCCTCTAAGAAGAGACATCACTTTCTGCTTCTGATCTTCGGACATTGTACCGATGCGTGCAAGATGACTGCCTCCCGGCTCTACAAAAACATGAATATTCTTTTTATTCTTCAGCCATGTTACTCCGGCAGCTGTCCAGGGATCATTCTGACCATAGATAAAAATCATCTTCGGATCGTTCTTCTTCAAGAACCGCACAATCTTATTGCTCATCTTATCGAATTTCATCTTCCGCATATCTTCCGGCAACATCAGTCTTCTCAGATAATCCTTGCTGGTCTTTATAGAAAGGTAAGGTTTAAAAGGAACGATATCGTATCCATAATACCCCAATTCGCGGGCAGCCTGCACGAAGAAAGAAAGAGTCGGGCTGTCTACTATAAAATAAGAAGGTCCGCTGATTGCCAGCAAATGATCCAGCAGTGTATCGTCAGAAGCCGAGGTTTCCGGTATACTACGGATATCCGTTCCCCATTGCCAGATAGAGAAAGAATATTCCAGCACACAGAAATCGTATATTTCTTCCAGAGGAGCGCGGAATGTATAGTTCTTTTCAGTACACATTTTTTCAAAACGGGGCAACAAACGAGCCTTTCGCTTCAATACTTCCAACTGGAAATCTTCTATTTTTTTCCTATCGGCTTCCGTACCTACCCGGCGGAGGAAAGGTTCGTGCCGACCGTCTTCACGCGCATAACAAAGAGGAGCAACATAAGGCACGGAAACATCCACATCGTCGGGGAAGAAAACACGGTATAATAAGGAGGTCTGCCCACCCTTGCTGATCCCCGTACTGATCCATTTGCCAGGATATAAAGTCTTGAAAGCGGTTGTCACGGCATGCAAATCCTCGGCAGAATTCTCTGCGGTCAGGTATTGCCAGTCGCACGGTTCGGGAGTGGATTCGAGAAAGTAGCGATGCTCCACAAAGATCATATTGGCATCGAACAATTCAGAAAGTTCTTCCCGATAAGTGGGGCGCAAAGCATACCCTGCCCCATATCCTTCAGTGACAATCACTGTGGGACGGTCATAACCGACGTGTCCCACAATCACCCGCTGGCGGAAACTTCCCTTTTCGGGATGTCGATGATCCAGCGGCTGAGTCAGGTACATTACATACTTTTCCGGGAAGCGGCTGGTGTCGAGCGACTTTATTCCGCTGACGGACTTATTTTTTTCGATCTTCTGAATAAACGATTCCTGCGCCGACAATGAGACGGGCGCAACTGCGATCAGCAGCACGATTGAGAACCATACGAAAAGAGGTATCCGAATGTGTTTCATAAGCATTTGAGTGTTAATTTTCTCGCAAAGATAATCATTTGCACGAACCTTTTTACACATTTCTTGTTGTTTGTAACAAAAGCCCCAAGGTACCAGGGCGTGATTTTTATATAACCTAAACATTATAAAAGATATGAAGAAATTAATTCCTATTTTATTGGCGGTCTTTGCACTCGCTTCTTGCGAAAAAGACCCGGACATGGGTAAGCTGGATGACAACTATCTGGTATACACTAACTACGACAAGCAAGCCAACTTCAAAGACTTCAGCACATTCTATCTGGCTGACAAAATCTTGGTTATCTCTGACAGCAAAGAACCGGAATATCTCGAAGGAGAAGGCGCTGAGCAAATTCTGGCTGCTTATACAGAAAATATGGAAGCAAAAGGTTATCAACCGGCTGCCGATAAAGAAAGTGCCGATCTTGGTATTCAAGTAAGCTACATCGCAAGTACTTATTATTTCACCGGCTACACACAACCTGAATGGTGGTGGGGATATCCCGGCTACTGGGGACCCAGCTACTGGGGTAACTGGGGCGGATGGTACTATCCGTACGCTGTGACCTACAGCTATAGCACCAACTCATTCATTACAGAAATGGTGAACCTGAAAGCAGATGAAGGTGAAGGCAAAAAACTTCCTGTAGTCTGGACAAGCTATCTGACTGGATTTGAAACAGGCTCTAAAGCTATCAACCGCACTCTTGCTATTGAAGCAGTGAACCAGTCATTCACTCAGTCACCTTATCTTACTAACAAATAAACAATTACAACTGTTATGAAAACAAGAAAGAATATATATTTCAAGGTAGTGGCGCTAGCAGCCATTGCCATCGCCTTTGCCATGCCGGCTAAGGCACAGCTATCAGACAATGGATATGCTAATATAGACTGGCAGTTCAATGTTCCATTGAGCAATAATTTTGCAGACAAAGCCAGCGGTTGGGGTATGAACTTTGAAGGTGGTTATTTCGTTACTCCTAACCTGGGTCTGGGTCTTTTCCTGAACTATCACAGCAACCACGAGTATATTCCTCGCGAAACATTCAAGATAGGTGCAGGTGACGTTACAACTGATCAGCAACACACAATGTTCCAGTTGCCTTTCGGTGCTGCCGCCCGCTACCAATGGAATCGCGGTGGAGCCGTACAACCTTATGTCAGTGCAAAATTAGGTGCTGAATATGCTAAGATCCGTTCCAACTTCAATATGTTGGAAGCCAGAGAAAACAGCTGGGGATTCTACGCTTCTCCTGAAGTAGGTGTCAATGTATTCCCTTGGGTTTACGGACCGGGTCTGCACTTTGCTCTGTACTACAGCTATGGTACCAATAAGGCTGATGTACTGCATTACAGTGTAGACGGACTGAACAACTTCGGTTTCCGCGTGGGTGTTTCATTCTAACCCGAGCAACTACTTGATTTTACATTAATAAGCAAGAGCCCCTCTACTTCGGCAGAGGGGCTCTTCATTTTTTATTTGCTTTGAATCGCTTTATAGATCGCATCCTGTATCTGTTCGCGAATTTCCAGACGGCTTAGCTTCCGGTTGGTTACGTCCGGATAAATCCGGTTGCTCAGAAATACATAAACCAAGCCATTGTCGGGGTCTACCCAGGCACACGTTCCGGTAAATCCGGTATGACCGTATACTTTTGCCGGTGTATGCTTTCCGCAAGGGCTCTTTTCCGGATTACGGGTATCCGGCTTGTCAAATCCAAGTCCGCGACGGCTGATTTTGGAAACTTCCGTTGTAAACAACTGGCAGGTTTCCTTGCTTAAATAACGCTGTCCGTTCAACTCACCACCGTTCAGCAACATCTGATAAACCTGTGCCACTTCACGTGCATTCGAGAATAATCCGGCATTTCCCGAAACGCCTCCCTGGAAAGCGGCAGCCTCATCGTGCACAAATCCCTGAAGGGTAGTCTTACGCAAGAAGCGGTCGACAGAAGAAGGTACGACTTCCGATTTCGGAAAGCGACGCAAAGGAAGGTATCCTGTACGTTCCAGTCCCATCGGTTCATAAAGTTCACGTTGCAAGTAGGCATCCATCGGCATTCCCGCAAGTTTCTCAACCAGAAGACGCAACAGGATAAAACCGACATCGCTGTATCGGTAAGTTTTAGGTTTCATCGGTGCGTCTGCAATCTTCTTCTCCATTTCCTTGAAGAAAGAAGGATTCAGCCACAGACTATCACAGATTTGCAAGGTGTAATCTCCGGTTTTAACCTTTGAAACATATTCCTTTTTAAATGCAAAATTAGGATTCGCCCATGTGGAAGTTCCCAACTGCAACGGATGCCGTGCATCTTTGCGGGACATGAACAGTCTGCCTTCATAACTATCTTCATCGATGGCTTCCCGATAAAAAGCAATTCCGGGCGGCAAGCCGGACTGATGGTAAAGCAGTTCCTGAATGGTTATGTCTTTCTTGTTAGTACGCTGAAGGAAAGGCAGATAGTCTGCAATTCTGTCCGTCAGATTAAAACGTCCCTTATCGTAAAGTTTCATTAAAGCAAGCACTGTACCAGTAGTCTTGGAGAGTGAAGCCAAGTCATAGATATCGGTCGGCTGCACACGTGCGCTTCCCGTTCCGGTGTGAGTGCCGAATGTCTTGTCTACCATCACATGACCCTCTTTCATCACGATCACCTGGCAACCGGGATAAGCTCCCTGACGTACACCGTCCAAAGCGATCGAATCAATTCGTTGCAGGGCGACAGAAGAAAGCCCATGTTCTTCCGGAATAAAATGCAAAGGTGTTTTCGGAGTAATCGTGACACCGTCTCCTGCCTGAAAGAGTTCTCCAAGACTGGCCGATAATCTTCCGTCCGCCGTAGCTTTGGCAAAGAGCACATCCGCCACCTGCCGCTGCACATCTTCATTAGGGCTGTGTCCCAGCACCACTGCCGAGGCACGGGCAACCGCACGCTGTATCTGCAACATCATCTTACCCTGCGTAAAGAAAGCATAGATGACCGGAGTTTCAGTAGTAAATTTACCGAAGAAGGTCTGATAAGGTGACAGCTTCTGTTCACTTACGGCGACAATAATTCGTTTATAGGCAGCCAATGAGTCCCGTAACCGCTGATTCGCCTCTTCCGTCATACCGGGACGAAGACGGAAACGTGACAAAGAAGTGTATTTCGACAACTGTTCCGCCAATGCATTGGTTTCACCCGCATCACCGACTTCAAGCAATGCCATCGTTTCTTTTTGATTCGTATGCAAAGGAAGAACATGATTTTCATTATTCAGCACAGTAATCGCAGCCAGATTCAACCGACGGATTAAATCACGTGTCTGAGGAGTATTGATCCGTTGTCCCAAACCGGATAGCTGGACAAACGGTTTCTTTTTTAGTCCGAGCACATATTTATAAGTCAGTACTTTGCGGCATTTCTCTTCAATATCTTCGCGTGTCAATTCTCCCTTATCAATGGCATCGAGTACGGCGGCTATCTCCTCCTTCAGGTTCCGGGGAGCCAGCACCATATCATTCCCTGCCTTCAGTGCCTGCAGACTGACATTTCCATTCCCCGAAACACCTTTCATGGCAAGTGCATCCGTGAAGATCAGTCCTTTGAATGCAAATTCTTCTGTCAGCAGATCGTAAACGATATTACGGGATAAAGAAGAAGGAAGTCCGCCTATCGGTTCAATAACCGGCACTTGCAGGTGTCCGACCATCATACCGCTCAATCCGGCACGGATCGCTTCTTTAAAAGGATGGAGCTCTACACTGTCCAGACGTTCGCGAGTGAAGGGAAGTACCGGAAGTGTTTTGTGCGAGTCTACATCCGTATCACCATGTCCGGGGAAATGCTTGCAGACGGATAGTACGCCTCCGCCTTCCAGACCGGAAGCATAAGCTACTACCTTATCCGCCACCCGTACGGGGTCTTCACCGAAGGAACGGGTATTGATGACCGGATTCTTAGGGTTGATATTCACATCCGCCACCGGAGCAAAGTTGACTTGTACACCTAGCTGTACACATTGGCGTGCCATATTCATAAATCAAACGGTTGTCCTGGATACATCCTAATACCATGTTTCTCGGAAAGACAGGAGTACCACGCAGACGCATTGCCAGCCCCCATTCTCCGTCAAAAGTGATCATTAACGGTAACTTTGCCATGCGCTGGGCCCGATTAGTCAGTTCCGCCTGGGTCTGCATCTTCCCACCGGAAAACAGCAGTCCGCCGACTTTATAGGTATCGACGGCATCCTTCAGCAGTATCTGGTTGCGCTTGGTATCTACCGGAGCAATCGTATATATAAACAACTGACCGACTTTCTCTTTAAGCGTCAGCTTATTCATAATGGAGTCTACCCATTGTTGACAACGGACATCTTGTTTAGCTTTATAAAGTAGTAAAGGTTCTACGGGAGTATCTATTGCTTCTCCCCTGGCCTTGACAGGAAGAAATAGCAGGATAGCCAGTATATATGTTAGTAATCTCATTTTTTATTCAAGGTCAAATCTAGTCGTCCAACATAAATTCCATTCTTTCCGGTGTGCATAACGGGGACATTTTTCCCGTCTATGTTCAGATAATTCTTGGGGCTTTCCATAAAGGTATGAGAATGCCCACCCAGAATAACATCGATATTACGGGTGTTGGCTACCAGCTTCTCATCCATCTGAATACCCAGATGTGACAGGCATACAATGACATCGCATCCTTCTTCTTTCAGTTGTGCGGCAATGTCATTGGATACGGCGATCGGGTCTTTATAGATTACCCCTTCGCATTTATTGGCCTGTATCAGTCCTTCCGGCTTCGCTCCCAACCCGAAAACTCCGATCTTCAAGCCGAAACGATCCAGAATGACATAAGGTTTTACGATATCTTTGAGTACTGTGGCATCAAGATCATAGTTGGCACATACTACCGGAAACTTGGCTAATTTAAATAGACGAGCCATGTTGTCCAAACCGAAATCGAACTCGTGGTTACCGATTGTCATTGCATCGTATCCCATTTCATTCATCAGGGTGACTTCTACCTCACCTTTAAACATATTATAATAAGGAGTGCCTTGCGAGATATCGCCGCAATCGAACAGCAGTACATCCGGATTTTCTTTGCGGAACTGCTGCAGGAAACTTGCCCGACGGACAAATCCACCCTGACCGTAGTTCCGGTCGCCTTCCTGAGTCATAGGTTCAATCCGGCTGTGTACATCACTGGTTTGCAGTATGATTAGTTTTTTTGTTTCTTGGGCAGTTGCCAATGCAGGTAGTAAAAGGAGGAAAAGCATCAGCCACTTTCCGGTTCTTCCTTTGAATATATTCAAGACGGAAGTTATATGATTATGAGTTGTCATAGGATACTGAGATTTCATTGTAAACCTTGGTTATTTATTCTCTTTTCATTTTTTTATTTCCGGTCGGATGCCGGAACAACGGTGATACGTCCATCCAGTTTAGAGGTAATCTTCTTGCCTGCAGCTGTCTGTTGCCTTACGTAGTCGAGGAACAGTCCGCGCAATGTCAATCCATCCGGACATTCACGCTTATCCGCATTGATAAAGGGAGTGAGTCCGTCGTTTCCGTCCGCCAGATAGTCAATGGTAGCTACGGTATAGTCTTTGTCATCTTCGATCTCTTTTTCCTGTACGGTTGCTTTCAGAAGTTTTCCGTCTTTTGTTATTTCCAGATGTGCTCCGCTCAGTCCTTCACCGTGCAAAGAAGCTATGACTTCCATCAGTCTTTTTATTTCCGTACCTTTCATCGTCAGTACGCAGAGAGAATTTTCAAAAGGAAGTATTTCGAAAACAGCATCGACTGTGATATTACCCTGTGGAAGTATGTTGCGCAAACCGCCCATATTCATGATTCCAATATCGGCAGGATGCTTCAGTACACGCTCTGCAGAGAGTCGTAGCACTTCGGCGACTAGATTGGAAAGCAAGCTCTCAGGACGTCCTTTGTCCATCGTCATCTCGCTGACGCCAATCACCTCATACATCATCTTATCTATTTTTTCTTTGTAGGGTTTAAGCAGGGCGGCAGCCTTTTCGTCGGGATGAGCATCCCAGGTTGAATCCATACAAATCCGGGTTCCTTCTATCTGGACAACTTCATAATTTGCCTGAACTTCACGGGTAGATTGGCAGGAAGTGAATAGGATTAGTCCTGTCAGAATAGCTCCCGAAGTATACTTTACGTAATTTCGTTTCATCTTCTTTCTTTTGTTTATGCTACAAATGTACATTTTATATTTTAAAGTCATGCGGAAGAAGAAGAAACTTATAGCAAGTTTAGTCCTATTTCAAGGGGAATTAGCTGCAAAATGCACTTAAAAATGTTAATTGAAAGTATTCTGAGGCAGGGTTGATTTAATTAAAAAAAAGGACGTTCCCAGGGAAAAAGGGGAAATTAGGAACGTCCTTTGAATAGAGTTAGCGAAAAGTCCGGTCTTTCGCAAGTGCAGACCTTTCCTCTCTTCACTAAAATAAACTAAGGACTATAGTGGGGAAATCCTTAGTGGGGAAAAACGACTATCAATCGCTTCACAGAGACAGATACCCGCAAAGTAGTCGCATCCGTTACTTACGTATCGGTTGAGCAACATGATTTATTCAGCAATACAGATACTCACCCGGTTTTCTTCCGGTGTTTTGTAGGGCTGAACAGTATCACCTTTGGAATCGGCAATGATTCTATCAGGAGTTATTCCTTTTGTTTTCAGAACTTCTGCAACATTAGCTGCACGTTTTTCGGACAGTGTTTTATTGATCTTAGAATTTCCTGTATTAGCATCCGCATAGCCAGTCACTTTTACCTTGGCAGACGGATTCTTCTGCAAATATTCTACCAACATATTGATTTTAGGCTTTTGGTCGTCTTGTATCTTAGCCGAGTTCAAGGCAAAAAAGATATCCTGTTTCATTGGCTGTACTACTACCTCTTTTCTAGGTTGTGGCTGCTCTACCACAGGAGCAGGTTTCGGTTGTTCCACCACGACCGGTTCCGGTTCGTAATACACAGGCGGGATTTCTTTATAACCTTTGCCAAATTTAATAGTCAAACCCACCAAAGCATTGAACTGCCAGTCGGCATTTCCCGCTTTCTTCGAATTAAACTTGTCGGAAAGAACATTGGCATTACCTTCTATATTGATAGCCAAACGGTCATTCAAGCGCAAGTTGCATCCCAGACCTAAGCGCCCGGCAACAAGAAACTTTCCTTCTGTCCAAAGATAGCCCATCGGGTAACCGGCTGCGTTAATTGCAACAGCTTCGTCATTGTCGAAGCCACGGTTAAGACCCGCTCCGGCAAATATATAGCCATTGAATACACGCTTGGGATTGAAACCACAAAACAGCGTACTCAAATCAGATACTATATCCACATTACCTTGAAGATATTTATATTTATAATCCTGCCGTGGAGCAACCCAACTACCTTTAGCCTGCCATCCGCTAACGCCTACACGAGCACTCCATGCGGGAGCAAACTGATAACCGACATTCAATGCAACTGCAGGAGATATAAGATCAGTGAATTTGGCCTCACCAACGGTATGCGCAGCACCAGCTTGTACCTGCATAAACCAATGGGATTTGAATTCCGTCTTACCTTCTTCTTTAATTCTCTGTTCTTGTGCAGAGACGGCTATACTGCCAAATAGCAAAGAAAACGCTGCTATCCACAATTTCTTTTTATTCATGCTCATCTCTTTTCTTTAAATAAGATATTTATTAAAGAAGGGTACCCTCTCTTATGAAGATACCCTTCTAAAACTATTTACAAGTTAATGTTAGTTCAAATCAGCGTATGAGCCTAATCCTTCAGGAGCAGCCAATGTACCCAAGAATCCTGTACTTGGCTTCGTATACTTAGTATCAGCTTTCTTCACATATACAGTGACTTCGTGAACTTGCTTCGTTGTTTGAGCCGGATCACCCATCCATGTATTCTCTATTGTTACATTGATTACAATCGGCTGGTCAACTGAACCAACAGCTGCACCACCAGTATTTTCCCATTTCAGCAAACCAACTTCTTTCTCACCATTCTTCACAATAGAAGCATGTCTCTTCACAATGTCATTATTCTTATCAGAGAGCTCATAAGAAACCTTAACCTGATGCATCTTGAACAGAGATTTTCCACTTTCTACAGTATTCAACTTAGCCCAAGGAGCTTTTTGGCTACCATCATACATCAGCCCATTGGTAGTTTCACCTCTGTGTGTATCATACAGCTTAATGAAACGATAGATTGGCAGATAAGCACCGTTATCCCATGTTGCTGTAGGAGCTTGGTCAACCAAATACCAAGCAGACGCATTGATCGGAGTATATGCTACCGGGTTAGGGAATACAATATCAAATTCTTTGGACTCTGCACCAGCAGATACATAGTTGTCAATTGTACGACCTATTGCAAGCTCTTCTGTTACCTTGATACGAATCTTCTTATCCATCCATTCTTTCTTCAGGATTTGCAATTCATGTTTACCACCAACTAAAACTATCTTGGCATCAGTAGCTTCAATTGTAGCATCTGCTATAGCAAATGTCCAGTTACCACAACAAGGTGCAGGTTCTTTGAATCCATCTTCAAGGACAGCCTTCATCAAGAACGGTGTATCGTAGTCTCCTGAAGTAGGTTGACCATAACCCAGCATATTCTCTGTACCATTCCACATAGATGGATTATATACCCAAACATGCTTAGGATCTTTCACTACCAACGTAGTAGTAATAGTGAATGAACCGTATTCAGCCAATTTATTGGTTGTAGCATACTTGAACTTAATTACATAAGTACCTGCATGCAATGCCGGTTTCAATCCGAAGTAGATATAGTTATTTAAAGTAGTAGCCGTTCCTGAAACATTAGAATAATCAATTCTCAGATTCTTGCTATCATCAGCTGTCAAACTCCAACCAGTGAATTCTTCACCATCTTTCTTAACCTCAACTACAGGATTTGCGCCATAGTATTCAACAAACTTCTCTTTGCTTATTTTCAGCTTATTGAAGTATTGGTCAAAGTCAATCTTAAGACCATCTACCTTATACAGATAATCTAACTCACCAGCGGTGTCCACGTGTTTGAAAGGAACTTCCTGATCCAATATTAAACCACCACCATAGATGGGTGAACAAGCAAGCGTCTGAGGAAGCAAATCTTTATTAATAAAGTCTTCTGTCAACTGTTCGTGTTGTGTAATCTTTATTTTCAGCAACTTAGTCATTACAAAGACGCCATCTACGTACATTTGAACTTTCAGAACAGGTTCACGGTCAATAGCGGCATCCTGTTGATTAATCACAGAGATTGTACTTCCATCAAGTTTCAGATATCTGAAAGTCTGATCAACTTCTCCTAAAGGATTTGACATCAATTCATATTTGAATGTAACGTTTTCGAATCCCAGATCAGTCAGCAAATATTGACCGTCCTTTGCATTAAACCCTGTATTGGTATGGAATTTTGTAGCAATCCCTTTCAGTACCGTATTCAAATCCAAAGACTCAGTATATTTCAGTTTCAACAAAGGCTGGATAGCTGCCACCTTAGCATTTACTAATGCTTGGTCTACTTTACCGTCTTTCGTTACATCTGCCAACTTATAAATTGCAGTCAATTCAGTCAGAACCTGAGCTTCCTGATCAATCACTGCAGGTCTGTCAGTTCCCTTAAGCGGCATAGCAATAGTTGTTTCTTGTTGTTCAACTACCATACGTTTTGCAGCAACATAGTCAGACACTACATTAACATTTTCAGCAGCACCTAATTGTTCATTTGTATTCTTAACTACATAAGCAAGCATGTTAGCCTTACCTAGACCGTTTTCTTTTACTTCACCATATTCATCTGCTTCAGAGAATGGTTTGCCAACAGGATTATTATATCTGCTAACCATAGTTCCATCCTCATTGTATTCAGTAAACATCTTAAATGCATTCTGATTCTCTGCATTATCACCAGCAGTAGCTTTTACGATCAATTTGCCACGATCTTCGTTAGGAACAACTTTAGCAATAGGTAATCCTATTTCAGTAACAGCTTTAGTTGCTACTGTAGCTGTTTTTTCGACAAAACTTACTCCTGTGTAATACTTAGGATTAACATTAGCCGGATTCAGTTTGTACTCAAATGTAGCCCATCCATTAACCAAAGTCGCATCTACAACCTTATTAGAACTGTTATATTCATATACAGGAGCTGCTTCCTTAGAGTTCTCATCATAACCAATAACCGGCAAAAATACTACATCTCCTAATTCTTTATGAATATTAGAAGGTACATGTACTAAAGAAGAAACAAAAGTAGCAGAGTATTTATAAACTGTAGCAGAAGTCGCTTCACCAGCTTCATTCTTCAGATTACTGAAAATATAGTAATCTCCCATATCTGCAACAGAAACGACTCCTGGGATAACCCAAGTCATATCAGTCTTGTTTTCCGGCTTCACTTCATTCTTGTACCAGAATCCGTCTTCACCTGGAATATAGGTATCACCGTCTTTACCTGGAGTACCCGGCTGTCCTGGTTCTCCCGGTTCACCCGGAGTACCTGGAGTTCCCGGCTCGCCCGGAGTGCCCGGTTCTCCTTGATCACCTTTATCACCTTTAGCCTTGAACTCTGTTTTCTTGCCATCCTGATACCAGTATCCGTCATCACCAATTGTCCATTGAGTACCATCTTTTCCGGCATCACCATTTTTGATGGTAAAGCTCTTACCGTTGCTCAATGTTACTTCCACACCACCGGTAATGTTCTCAACTTTTGTGATCACAGATCCCCCTTCGATCAGCTTGTTGATTTCCGCAATAGCGTTGGCATTTTCGGTTATCTTCTGCTCTAACCGATCGATATCGTCATCGTAGTCCTTACAACCTACATATGAAAATGTGGTTAGCGCCAATGCTCCGAAAAACATCACTCTAATAAATTTTTTCTTCATAACTACTTAAAAATTACATTAATAATATATTATTAAACACTAAGTTCAAATAATATTCGCCCGTTACTTTGTAGGTAACGGGAAACAGCCTGTAGCTACTTCTGAAGAAGCGTCTAAAGGGTAGACAAGAAACATAAGTATCAAAATATATTTAACCCCTGCTTTAGAATAGCAGCAGAGGGGAGGGAAATCTTTTGCAACAATAAGAGAGCATGGTGTGTTCTTCACAAAAAATCCGCAGTTTTGTTTGGTGTATTTCCTTTTTTTAGTAGTTTATCAGAAAAAATATCTTTTTTGTTTGCATGTTTTCCAAAATATGTTCATCTTTGCAGCGTATTATCTCCCCGTTACCTACAAAGTAACAGGCTTTAATTCAAATAATTACCTACCGAGAAAGACTTCCTAAAGGAAGAGAAAACCATTACATTCGCTTCATCAATTTTCTTATTCTTGAAAGGTTTCAGATAGGTCTCTGTGACAGTGATAGATGAATGTCCCATCGCTTCTGAAATGACACCGGGGTGCACCTCACAATAATAAGCCATCGTAGCCCATGTGTGACGCGCTGTATATGAACTCAGATCCGTAGTCAGTCCCAGCACTTGTTTCAGAATCATCAGCTGATAATTAAAGTTACGCAATGCCAACTGGTATTCCTTATATGCTTCCTCCGTTCCTTCCTTGCTGGAAATCAACGAAAAGAGATAAGGAGAAGCAGGATCGGTATTCATATGCTGTTTGATCAATTTCACCGCTTCCGGCAAAAGAGTCACAGTCAGCATTCTGCCTGTTTTCCTCCGACGATAAGTAAGGACATTTCCGTCTATATCATGTTTTTTCAGATAAGCAAGATCGACGAAAGGCATACCACGCAGCAAAAACATTAATATGAAAAAACCACGAGCACGCTGCAATTCCCTGTTTCCCGAGTGCAGCTGTTTCGGAATATCTTTCATAAGACGTTCCATATCCTCTTTTTCCAATGCACGCTTTTTATCAGCACGTGTCCCCGTATAGACATACCGGAAATGATGCGGTACATAAGGTGCAATGCGTCGGTCTACTGCCCGATTGTACACAGCTCTCAGCGTACGCATATAAGTAGAAACCGTATTCCAGCTACAATTTCTTCCACGCAGATACGCTTCAAAACTTTTCAAAAACTCCGGAGTCACTTTTCGGAAAGGCAGATTCCCGCTTTCATTGAATGCAAGGATTGCACTCATGCTACTCCTGTAAATATGGGCGGTCCCATAATTCCCACTTTCCCGTAGCCCGTCGGCTACCTTCTTCATAAATGAAATTAAATTCCCCATTTTTTACTGTTTAAAATGATCAATAAAGGCTGCTGCAAAAGAGAAGTGAACCCTTCTCCACATTCCCCGGCAGTGCCTTTTTTCCTATTCCCAATCATAAAGATACAAATCTATTGCCACATTTGTTTGATGTAACCCCAAAAACATTCGATACCAGCTCACAGCCGATCATTTTCTCCAAAACATTTGGCTATCTGATAAATAATTCGTTACTTTGCACCGCTTTCGCGCAATCGCTGTCAAGAGAAGAGATA
>ENA-ORTZ01000762-ORTZ01000762.1-human-gut-metagenome-genome-assembly--contig:-NODE-762-length-23200-cov-8.368676_pt1 | contig 23200 bp, 13 predicted proteins | sample MGYA00242075_ERZ509199 | MGnify/ENA primary metagenome ERZ509199 (study PRJEB26280, sample SAMEA2338824) | human gut metagenome | biome: human gut; feature: human-associated habitat; material: faeces...
GTTTCCCTTTTTGGCGTGCAACACCGCAGTAACCTCATCATTCATAAGCTGCGGACATCCTCTCAAAAAATAAGACTGCCCGCAGGCAGCCTTATTGGTAATTTTATGAAAAGATAAAATCACGTAGGTTTTCTTTGATATGTTCTCCGATTTCTTGGAACAGGACAAACAGGAACAACACCGCATAAACCGCCAGCCCAATTCCAACCAATAGACCAAGCTGCAACCACAGAGATTGAAAAACGCAGTAAATGCAGCAACCAAGAATATATAAGATCAGTGCTCCTATGGCAAAGGAAGAAACATTCACGACAAGTTTTGCCAGAAGGCAAATCAGACCTAATACGAACAGCACAGGCAACGCAACCAGCTTTAAGACCATTTTCCCTACAAATTTCAGAAACCTCATAGAAACACACCCCTTTCTTATCTTCATTATACTGTTTTGAAAAATAAAACACAATGATGTCAATATGTACGGCTGCGGCAATTTTCTTGCCACAGCCCATTTTTATGATTACTGAATACTGGACAGGCACACCAGCACCTCCTTCATGTCTGTCCAGATTTCCTCCAATCGTTCCTGCAAATCCCTGATGTCCGACTCATAAATATTGCCGGTTTCATTGGCTCTTTTAGCATACTGATTCAGGTTGTTGCTGCATCTTCTCAGAAGGGAAACCAGCTCTTTCACATCCTGTAAATCCAGGTTGATGCAGTATCCATCCAGAGCCATCTTCCTAAGATATGCCCCCATGCTCCGGATACCTAGCTCATCCATTTTTTCATGGATTCGCTGTACTTCCTCTTTCGATGCCAGGAAGTGAACATCCTGGTCCCGTCTGCCCATTACAGCACCTCCTCACGCCCACCAGATGCTCGATATGGAGGAATATGCTCTGACTTGGCTTTCAGATCTGCCAGCACAGAAGGTTTATCTGCCTGTTCTGCTTCCTCACGCTCCGGCATGGAGTCCTCCATATTAAGAGCCGCATCCAGTTCTGCCAGACGAGCACTTTTTTCAGCAAGCTCCGCTTCCTGTGGGAAGGGTTTTCCTAGTTCCGCTCTGGTCGCTTCCTGCTGATTTTGAAGATTGGTGAGCTGTTCATGGGCTTTCTCCAGCTTCTCAGGGATGCTGGAGAGGGCATTATCCAGTCGGATGATATTTCCCCTGGCATCAGTTCCAAGCGATACACGATGGCTTACAGCGCCTTTCAGGGTAATATCAAAGTCATGCCGGAAACTATCAAAGGAAAGTTCCATCTGAAAACCACGATAACTGCCAAGAGGGATTGGCTCGGTCGCTTTCATCTCCTTGCAGGCGGCAAGAATCATTTCACCGGCATCCTCTTTTTCCATATAGTGCTTGCCCAAAATTTCCATACCGCAGAATCCTTCCACAATCTGCGGATGAGTTGTAACCGTTTGGATGTCTGCTTCAAATCCACGAATATAGCCTGTCTGCCTTTCAATCTCCGCAGGGAAGTATTTCAGGAGTTTATCTTCCATGCGATACTGCTGGCTCTGATGGTCAGCTTTTAGAACCTTAAGCCTTGCCACATCAATGTCCAAGTCCATTTTTTCTTTAATCAACGGATTCCCGGCACACAGAGCCTTAATTTCGGCATAGGACAGAGCTTGCTCGTCTACATCATCACAGGAACGGACAGGCGATTTCGAGGTCATAATCTGAGAAATGAATTTTTGCTTGTTTTCCAGTGTCTGATAAAGATACGCATCAAAAGTTCCCTCGGTTACATACTGATAGATCTGAACCTCCTTGTTTTGATTGCCCTGACGGATAATTCGACCATTTCGCTGGGTCATATCAGATGGACGCCAGCCCACATCCAAGTGATGAAGCGCCACCAAGCGATCCTGGCAGTTTGTTCCGGCTCCCATTTTCTGTGTACTGCCCATCAGCACACGAACCTGACCAGTACGCACCTTTGCAAACAATTCTTTTTTCTTTGCTTCAGAATCTGCATCGTGAATAAATGCAATTTCTTTCTCTGGCACACCGGCTGCTATCAGCTTCGCCTTGATGTCATCATAAACATTAAACGTGCCATCGTTTTTCGGGGTGGAGAGGTCACAGAACAGAAGCTGGGTCAGCCTGTCAGCTTTTCCTTCTTCCCAAATCCGCAGCACATTTTGCACACAGGCATTGAGCTTGCTTTCCGGGTCATCTGGCAACAGAGGATTGATTAAACGCTGATCTAACCCCAACTTTCTTCCATCGCCGGTAATCTTGAGCATATTGTCCTCGGATGGGTCAACCATACCGGAATGAACCGCCGCTGCACGTTCCGAAAGGTCTGCTACCATGTCTTGCTGATAATCAGAAGGCTGCACAACAACCGTTTCAAATTTCGCATCCGGCACTGGGAGGTGAAGCTGGTCGGAGGTTTTAATATCCGCAACTTCCTTAAACATATTCATGAGTTCCGGAAGATTAAAAAACTTTGCAAATCTGGTTCTGGCACGATAGCCGGTTCCTTCCGGAGCCAACTCAATAGCGGTGGTTGTTTCACCAAAGGTAGATGCCCAGCAGTCAAAATGGGTCAGATTTTTCTTTTGAAGTGTGCCGTACTGAAGGTATCGCATAACAGTATAAAGCTCCGTCATGGAGTTCGATACGGGAGTACCTGTTGCAAAGATAACGCCTCGCCCGCCGGTCAATTCATCCATATAGCGGCACTTCATAAACATATCCGAAGATTTCTGTGCTTCCGAAGTGGAAAGACCAGCGACATTCCTCATTTTTGTGTACAAAAAGAGGTTTTTGAAAGCGTGGCTCTCGTCTACAAACAGCCGATCAACGCCCAGCTGTTCAAAGGTAACAACATCATCCTTTCTGTCAGTAGAGAGAAGTTTATCCAGTCTGGTTTGCAGGGATTTTCTCGTTTTCTCCATCTGTTTGATGGTGAAATTCTCGCCGTTCTGATATTTGAGTTCTGCAATCGCTCCCTCAATCTCATCAATCTGTTCACGCAGCTGGCGCTCCTGACGTTCCGGAGAAAGAGGGATTTTTTCAAACTGACTGTGACCGATAATGACTGCATCATAGTCACCGGTGGCAATTCTCGCACAGAATTTCTTGCGGTTTGCCGTTTCAAAATCCTTTTTGGTTGCCACCAGAAGTTTGGCACTGGGATACAGATGAAGAAATTCATTTGCCCACTGCAAGGTCAGATGGTTGGGAACAACAAACAATGCCTTCTGGCTCAGTCCCAGGCGTTTACTTTCCATAGCGGAAGCCGCCATTTCAAAGGTTTTGCCCGCACCAACCTCATGTGCCAACAGGGTATTCCCACCATACAGCACATGGGCAATGGCATTTCGCTGGTGTTCCCGAAGGGTTATATCGGGATTCATGCCACCAAATCGGATATGGCTACCATCGTATTCACGAGGTCTGGTGGAGTTAAACAGTTCATTATACTTGGTCACAAGTGCTTCACGGCGGTGCGAGTCTTTCCAAATCCAGTCTCGGAACGCATCCTTGATTGCCTGCTGTTTCTGCTGTGCCAGCATAGTCTCCCGCTTGTTCAGCACACGTTTTGGCTTGCCCTCGGCATCCTCAATGGTGTCGTAGATACGAATATCTTTCAGATTCAGAGTTTCCTCTAAAATACGGTAGGCGTTGGCACGTTCCGTACCATAGGTCGTGTATGCTGCCACATCATTCTGGCTCGGAGAACTCTTTCCGTTGATTCTCCATTCTGCTGTCAGTTCCGAAAATTTGACCTCAATCGTGCGGCGGAGATAATACGGAGTTTCAAAAGTTTCCTGCATGAACTGCTGGATATAGGCAGAATCAATCCATGTTGCGCCCAGACGGACATCAATTTCAGAAGCATCCAAATCCTTCGGCTGCGCCTTTTCCAGTGCCTGCACATTGATTTCAAAAGAACTGTCTTTCTGTGCAGCCATCTGTGCAATCCTCAGCTTACTTCTCACATCGCCGGAAAGATACTCATCGGCTGTCTGCCAGCCCGAAACAGGGTCATCCGGAGCCATTGGGTCTTTAAAAATCACACCTTGCAGCTCGGTTTTAATGGAATCATATTCGCCGGGAGTCCCCAGCAGTTCTGCCATATAAGGCAAATCCACCTTGCCATGCTCACCAATAGAAATCGCAAGTGCTTCAGACGGTGTATCCACGCTGTTCACTTTACGTTCCGGTTTAATGGTACGCTTAGTGAACATATCCGCTTTGCTCTTGAGATGACCATCCTCATCCAAGTTTTCCAGTGAACACAGAAGATAATAGCTGGAATCATCAGCAAAAGCCTGACTGTTGGCTCTGTTGTTGATTAACCCGTTTTTTGCGGTAAACGCATCATAGGCAGCATTCAGCTCTACCTGTTTTGCCTGAATCATATCATCCGGATAGTCCTCCAGCTGATATTCAATCAGTTCATTTACAATGCGGCGAAGTTCCACCATGCCGCTGACACGTTCTTTGGCTTTGTCGTTCAGCTCTACCAGACGCATGACAGAGTTTTCCCGGAAATATACCTCATCGTCTACAACCGTGTAGGAGAAGTTTTTCACATCTGGGCGGGCAGGAATGGTAATCTGTTCTTTTTCCTGGCTGTTTGCTTCTTCAGTTAGCTCCGCAGGAGCATAAGTGCCACCGATACGGGTAACAGCTTCACGAAGAAGGTCAGCCAGTTCCATATCTTCACGGGGACGGACTGTGAGATCATCCTTACCATATTGGGTACTTTCCATAGAAAGTTCTCCCAAAACCATTTCCGGATGCTCTACAAAGTAGCTGTTCATGGTGTAACCATCCGGTGTAGTATTCAGCTGCACCCAGTCCGGCATGATGTCGATGGGGTGGTCACGCTTTTGCAGGAAAATGATGTCAGATACAACCTCTGTACCGGCGTTTGCCTTAAATGCCGTATTGGGCAGTCTAATGGCTCCCAGGAGTTCCGCTCTCTGTGCCATATATTTTCTGGCATCAGAATTTTTTGAGTCCATCGTAAAACGGCTGGTCACAAATGCAACCACACCGCCCGGACGAACCTGATCGAGCGTTTTTGCGAAAAAATAGTTATGAATAGAGAACCCCAACTTATCATAGGGCTTATCCGAAACCTTATAGTTGCCGAACGGAACGTTGCCGACTGCCAAATCATAAAAATCCCGGCGATCCGTAGTTTCAAAGCCCGCCACCTTGATTTCAGCGTTAGGATAGAGTTTCTGAGCGATACGCCCACTGATGGAGTCCAACTCCACTCCATAGAGATTGCTGTTTCGCATGGCGTCAGGGAGCATACCGAAAAAGTTACCGATACCCATTGCAGGTTCCAGAATATTTCCTGTTTCAAATCCCATCTGTCCGACCGCATCATAGATGGCACGAATGACGGTAGGACTGGTATAGTGGGCATTCAGGGTACTAGCTCGTGCTGCGGCATATTCTTCCGGAGACAGGGCTGTATAAAGTTCTCTGAACTCCTCAGCCCAGCTTGCCTTGTTTTCATCAAAAGCAGCTGCAAGCCCACCCCAACCGACATATTGGGAAAGGATTTCCTGTTCTTCCGGAGTAGCATTTCGCTCATCAAACTCCAATTCTTTTAGGACACGGATTGCATCCATATTGGCTCTGAATTTTGCTTTCGCTCCGCCCTCGCCAAGATGGTCATTTGTGATGTGAAAATTGATTGCTGGAATATCGGGACTTTCCTTTGTTTGAATTGCAGTTTCAATTTTTTGAACCAAGTCCAGAATCTCAGGGTTTTCCCAACCAGCAACTTTTGTGTAGTCCTGGACAAGTTTATCTTCGCCATCTTTACACTGAATCAGATCCAGGCTACCGGGGAATGGAGTCCGTGTGTTTTGCACTCCCAGAGCTTTCATTCTTTCAGATGGAAGGGACTTGTATGCTCTCATTGCGTCCTCGAATGTGCTGTACTCCTTGAGCTGAAGCGCCCCTCGAACCTGCAAATCTTCTACCACATAGTAATGGTCGATAAAATGTTCCGGCTCAGCTGTGGCAACAGTTTTTTCCGGTTCTTCACCTGAAATAAATCGGGCATTGCGTTCATCCTGTCTTAAAAGGCGTTCAAAATTCTCTTTGCTTTCCGCCCGATAAATTGGGTACACCATTCCTGGAGGCAGCAACTGTACATCAGTAGTTCCAATGGCAGTGATATTGTATGCTTCTCCCTCCAGAAAAACAGTGTCACCCACCTGATAAACCGGTTCCTGTGTTGCTTCAAATTTAGAGCGTTCATTGTACAGCCACTCCGCAGATTCTTTGGCAGAAACCGCTTTTTTGACTTCCTGCAAATAATCGTTTGCCTGCCACTCACTGGTGAATTCCTCACTGACACCCTCATCATCTACATAGATTTCATCCCGAATATCATCCCAGACAGCATAACCGTTTTCTGTTTCAATCACACTGAATCGCTCATAGGATTCTTCTTCGGCAGCAATAGCTTCTACATCACGCATGACCTGTGCAACAAACGGGCTTTCTTCTGCTTCATCCACAGAGGGTGCTTCTTCCTCCAAGTCGATTACCGGAGCATCTTCCACACGGAAGCCTTTCGGCGGTGGGTCAAGTTCGCTGAGAAAATCTTGTGGGATGGTGTTTCCCTGTTCGTCCCGATACAGAACAACAGTGAATGGAACACCATAGAATGTTTCATCTTCAATATTCTTGATAAACTGTTCCGGATCAGTATATTCAATCACTTCACCCGGTCTGCCATTTGTTCCAAGATATTCAATGCGTCCCACAGGATTCGGCTCGTTTTCTATATCCGATGCTCGTTCTTGTTGAACATCTTTCAAAACTTCAGGAGAAATATAACGCTCCTGCTTAATCAACGAATCAATGCGATTGGCAACCTGTGTCCAGGACAGCTGCACCTTATCACAGCCGCTTTTGGTGTATCGGATTCCTTTGGCATCGTGATCTTCACCACTGCCAGAAGCACCGGAAAGCGCATGAGAACGACCGCCTGTCCCATACTCATTTTTCAAAAAGTCCGCTTTTTCTTTTGCAGAATGTCCTTTCTGCCAATACTCATAAATACGGGCTTTTCCACCAGAGAAACCACTGCCCCCGGACAGGGATTCATTGATTTCATCATCCGTAATAAACTGACGGACAAGAGGTGGCATGGTCATACTGCTCTGATATTCTCTGAGTGGCAGATCAAGCTCATCCAGTCGCTGTGCCAAGCGTTCCAATTTGTGATAATGGAATCGCAGCAAAGAAGAATCCTCATTGTGTGCCTGTAAAAAGTTCTGATATTCAGCTTTCAGTCCGGCTCTGAATTGACTATCATTCAGCTTTTCAGCCAGCTCTGCTGTTTCTGCCGGAAATCCCACACTGCGGACTTCCTGTAAAGAAGGGAAGAAGCCTTGTTCTCTGGCATTATCAGAAAGATCATGATACAAATACCAAAGAGATTCTGCGACCTTTGTTCTCTCATAACCCGGAGCCTCCACCAACTCTACATTGGTGGCATACTCGCCATTCTCCAGTAACTTACCGATACGCTCGGCGGCTTCCTGCCAGGATACGATCTGTCTGGACGGTGCAAAACGGGCAGTCTTTCCTCTGGCAAGATGAATACACTGCTCATCAAACCATGCGCTGACCTCATGACTATCCAATTTAAAGCCATTGCTGCCACGATAGAGTGCAGGCAGACGCTTTGCAATCTCCTCTGTGGATTTTCCTTTCATATATTCCAGTGCCACCATCATTCGGAGATTAGCTTCATTTCCGCCAACAGTAAGCACCTGGTCGATCTGATTTTCAGATAAAGAAAAAGCAGAGAGCGTTTTGCTCTCTGCTTCGTCAATAAAGCTGATTTGTTCTGATTCTGAAAGGAAAAGGTTCAAACTCAGCTGTTGATAAGCTCCGCTGTCACGATTTCCTCTGCCTGTGCTTTCAGGCTGTTCATGTGCTTCACCCATGCCATCTGCTGTGTTGCTTTGTCCGGTGCCGGATTCTTCTCCAGCAGTTCTGTCATCAGCTGCTCCACTCTGCGGTGCGCTGTCTCGTCGATCTCCTGGAGATGCGGGAACAGCTGCTCGCTGAGAATCAGATCGTTCAGCAACATCGGATTGTTCTCTTGCAGAAACGCCCTCCGCATTCTGCCGTACTTGCCCAACGGTTTCGTTTCGGTGTTCTTCAGTTCGATGTCCGGAATCCGGTAATCCCCGACCTGTGTGTAAGTCATTTCGTTCATAATCATGGCTCCTTTCCACGGTTTTTGTCTGTTCAAAGGCTTCTATGGCTTTTTCGATTTCTCCAAACATTCGAGAGCTGACTGCATTGACCGCCGTACCCAGAGCATTTACCGTCTGACGGGTATTAAAGTCGAATACATTTTGAAAATCTTCATGCTCAAAATAGTTATCCGGATTCTCGGTAATACGGCTGTACATCGCATAGGAGACACTATTTGCCACTGCGGTCTTAAATGCTACCTCGATGTTATATTCATCATACTCCTCAAGGAAGCTATCTGCAACGATGTCGAGGATCGGCTTTTTGAAATCGTCCCAATACTCTCTGGCAAGGTTGATTGCGATATTTTCCAGCTGATATTCCAGAATTCCCTCTGACGGAACCTGAAAGACACGTTCCATCTCATCCATTATAAAACGGCGGTTTTCATCGGTCACTCTCCACGGCGTAATTGACGGAGAAGAACGACGCACACCTGTGTCCGCCACATCAAAGACATAACGCAGATACGGTTTATCCTGGTTCATCACAAAAAGGGCAATACCAGTGGAACCCCTTTTCACATAGCGCCGATACTGGTCTGTGTTCCATTCCTCATAAGGTTTGCACAGTGTAGCATTGGGACGCTGCGCATAAATCATCACCTGTTCTGGATAGGTGAAATCATAATTTCGAGCCATCGTTGCCAGAAAAGAAGTCCAGTTTTCTCGGTTGGCAGTAATTCTATGGATCGTTTCTCTTGCCACACCGGAATAATACCTCTCTTTCGGATTCATTATTTCCCTCCAATCTTTATAAATCCAGAGAAAGACTCAGCTTTTCAAAGACTTCATCATCCATATCTGATAACTTCTGCAAAACAGAGTTGGTCAAATCCAACAATTCTGTTTCATCCTCCTCAAGCTGCTCTTTCATCTGCTGTAATGCTCCATACAGCCCCATTCTGGTTCCTGGGCTGTACAGAAGTATCAGCATTTTTTCATCAATGGTTAAATCCATCATTCCATCTCCCTCTCTGTTCGGGCTTTGGGCGGTTTATGGGGACTATCCAGAACAGGCTGTTCTTTCAGCTGTGCCAATACAGAAGAACGTTCTTCCGTTGCAGGTGCTTTGCCATTATTGATAACGCCATCCAGCATCCCATAATCGTCCTCCATCGCCATCTCTGCATTTTTCAGGTAGTTCTCCGGCTTCATAAAGCCCTGAAGCTCCTGAAAGCCGATAGAATCCACATAGTGAAAAGATACCACAGCATCGGTTTTCAGTGCCACGATGTCGCTGACGGACAGGCTGTGCCCCCGGAAATCCTCTGGACGCTCCACATTAAACTTTGTGTACAGCCCTTCCAGCATGGCAGTCTGGTCAGTATAAGAGGAGAGCGGAGCCACATAAACCACATCATAATGGTCAATGTTCGGCTCTTTTCCTTGACGTTTCAGGGCTTCATAGGATTCAAAGCGTTCATAAACGGTTTCATCTGTACGGCGCAGCTGCAAAATCGCATACGCATCCGTGGTACTGTCCAAAAATGCTTGCAGCTTTTCACCATTATCGAGATTGCCATCGACTTCATTCCAACGTTCAATCTTTTCCTGTGACATAGATTATCCTCCTTATCTTTCGGGTTCCTTAAAACTGTGCGACATTTTAGATGGTACTGTCTGTCCCGAAATCTGTTTTAACTGATCAATTACGGATTCTTTAGGTCGAGAAACCGCCTTATCCAACTCATTCTTTAACTGTGTTGCTGCCTGTACCACAGAAATTTCATCCGAATCTTCAATAACCTGTTCTAAAAAATCTCGGTACGGAGCAGCGTTTCCATTTGTGAGATCATGATAAATCTCAACAATGTTGCTCTTTTTATCATCAACTCTGTCAGCATATTCATAGTGATCGTACTCATCAGAGAACTGGTCAATTTGTTTTGCCAGGTCAAGCAAAGAAGCATTTACAGCTTCAACAGCCTCTGCTTTTTCCATGACTTCTTCATATACTTGTACTCGCAGTTCTCTCATCTGAAGTCCAAATCCAGCCAGAATTTCAGCTCGTGCTTCCAGCATAGACAGCTCTGGATTGTCCAACTGACCGCCATCAATCTCATGAAATTCTTTATCAAAGAGCGTATAGTCATAACCATCTTCACAGGTCTGGATTGCAAGATACTGATCTCGCCCAACCTGCCATGCAGCTTCATCACCCATGATTTCCGGTTCCGCCTGACAATAGCTTCCGTTACGCTCCAGGAGTTCTGCAAACTGGCAGATGTGGAACACATTGTTTCCAATCTGTGTATGGTACTCATCAATAAACTTGCAGGGCTTAATGACTACTGAATCATCGGAGTAGTGTACCTGAATCGTTCCGCCATCCGGGATGCGAAACAAATCTCTATAATGGCTGTCAATGAACCGAATGTCCTTGCCATCCGGATTAAACTCATTCATCATTTACTTTTTCCTCCGTTCTCAAAATTCATATTAAACTGCGGTTTCCCTTCCTCCGTTACTGTCATTACAACGGTTGCATCGTACATTCTGCCGGTCTTAGCAGATTTACATCCTTTGAGCTTAACCTCTCCATTGGACAAGAGCTTTTGTGCCACCGCTGATGTCAGGCTTTTTCCGATGCTCTCGAAGTAACGGCTGTTTTTCCATAGAGCGAAATGGCATTCTCTTTTGGAACAGAAAAATCCTTTCTGCCGTTCTGTGACGGAACTGCCACAGACAGGGCAAACACCCACTGTCTGCACTTCCTTTGCCATAAGCACATCAGACCCTTTTACCTTTTCATAGGTCTGCACCAGTGCAGAAATCATATCCTGAATTTCTTTCAGAAAAGCATTGCTGTCATATTCTCCACGCTCAATCATGAGCAGCTTTTCTTCCCAGTCAGCGGTCATGGATGGAGATTGAATCTGTTCCGGCATCACGGTTACCAGAGCGGTTCCTTTATGGGTGGAAATCAGGTGCTTGGTTTTCTTATCACCTTTACGTTCCAAAAAACCGATTCGTACCAGCTTTTCAATCGTAGCAGCACGAGTCGCCGGTGTCCCCAATCCCTTGCGCTCCGCATCTTCCGGCATTTCATCTGCACCGGCAGTTTCCATACTTTGCAGAAGGGTGTCTTCTGTAAAATGCTTGGGCGGTGATGTTTTTCCTTCTTTTACCTCAGTGGAATAAACACTCAAGCCCTCACCAACTGTGAGAGAAGGGAGCTGCTTTTCACCCTCTTTATCCTTATCAGCAGGTTTTCCGGAGAAAATTTTCCATCCAGACTGTACTGTTGTTTTGCCCTTTGCAGAAAAGATATAATTTCCATCCGAAAGTTCAATCACGCTTTCGTTGTACCGGAAAGGCTCACCGACCGCACAAAACAGGCGGGTGGCAATCAACCTGAGAATTGCCTGTTCACCCTTTGGCAGATCATCCAGGCTGCATTTTATGGCTTCTTTGGTGGGGATAATGGCGTGGTGGTCAGAAACTTTCTTGTCATTGATAACCTGCGCCGCATGAACCGGAACGTTTTTCACATCCTCCACAGGGAAAATGTTGAAAAGCGACTTTATCAATTCCGGAAGCATATCCTTCATGTCACTTGTCAGATAACGGCTGTCAGTACGGGGATAAGTGACCAGTTTTTTCTCGTATAGACTCTGGGTATAGTCCAGTGTCTGCTGTGCTGTGAATCCCAACACCCGGTTTGCATCCCTCTGCAAAGAAGTTAAATCATACAGGGCAGGCGGCTTTTCAGATTTTTCCTTGTTTTCTGCCTTTGTGACATTCAGAACCGAACCAACACACTTCCGGGCAACATCATCCGCAAGAACTTTTTGCTTCATCCGCTCGCCAGATGCAGTGAAGTCCTGAAAAGCCAGTTCTACTGTATAAAAAGGCTCAGGTCTAAAAGCTGAGATTGCAGCTTCACGCATCACGACCATTGCCAGAGTGGGCGTCATAACCCGACCCACATTCAACGTCTGTCCATAAAGGGTAGAAAAAAGCCGGGTAGCGTTAATTCCAACCAACCAGTCGGCTCGCTCCCGGCATAATGCCGCTTCGTACAAAGCATCATATTCTGTTGACGGTTTCAGCTGCTCAAATCCCTCTCTGATAGCGGAATCCTCCATAGAGGAAATCCAGAGTCTTTCAAAGGGCTTTCGACATCCAGCCTGCTGATAAACCAGACGGAAAATCAGTTCTCCCTCTCGACCGGCATCTGTCGCACACACAAGGCTCTCTACATCTTTTCTTGCCATCAGTTTTTTGAGAATTCCAAACTGCTTTTTGGTACTAGCAGACACCTGATATTTCCACTGATCCGGAAAAATAGGAAGGTCTGCATACGCCCATTTATTATATTTCTCGTCATAGGCTTCAGGCTGTGACAGCTCTACCAGATGCCCCACACACCAACTGACTACATAACCGTTTCCCTCCAGGTATCCATCCTCACGCTTTGTCGCACCCAATACCTTTGCAATACTTTGTGCCACTGATGGCTTTTCAGCCAATACTAATTTCATTTGCATCTGCTCCTTTCTGGAAAATAAAAAAGCAGCCATACACCGAAATGTAAGACTGCTATGTAACAGGGGGTTATCTCCCTCATTGATGAAATATCTCCGTCATTCTTTTTTCAAATGACGGAGATAACGGAATTATTTATTCCTGTAACAGCCACTCTGCAATATCGTGAATCTCAATCCCTTCATAGCTGTACTTTGGATGTCTGGTTCGTGCGATAATCATTTTCGGATACGCATCTCGAATTTGCAACAATGGAGAATATTCTCTTTCAAAGGTTTCCTGCCCGGAGATATTGTCGCTGACCTGAATATAGATTTTCTCACTGCCTTTCTGGGCTACAAAATCAATTTCTTTCTGATACAGCTTTCCAACATAAACATCGTAACCACGGCGCAGAAGTTCGATGCAGACCATATTTTCATAAACTCTGCCGTAATCCATATTTCTGCTGCCCAGGATTGCATAACGAATCCCCGTATCACACAGATAGAATTTCTCGGAGCTTTCCAGATACTTCTTGCCACGAATATCATATCGCTTAATATCATAGAAAACAAAAGCGTTGCACAGATATTTGATATATTTGCCCACCGTTACGTGACTTGTCGCTATATCATTCGCATTCAAAAGCTGACTGACCTTGTTCGGAGAAGTCAAATTGCTGATATTGTCCATCAGGAACTCGCTCAGTCTTTGCAAAACGGTTGTATCAGATAAAGCGTATTTCTGCACCAGATCTCTTGTAACAATGGTTTCATATACTTCCTTGATATAGGTGATTCGATCTCTGTCGTTTGGATAGGCATAAGAGCCAGCCAAACCACCTTTGAAAGAGTATTCATCAAAGAGCTTATCCTTGTCGGTGACATTATCGTAGTATTTGCAGTATTCCTGAAAACTGAATGGGAACACATGGATTTCAATATATCGTCCGGTAAAAAGGGTTGCCAGGTCAGCACTCAGCAGGAAGGCATTGGAACCGGTCATGTAAATGTCATATTTGCCTTTGGAATAAAGGCTGTTAATAGCCAACTCAAACTTCGGACACATCTGAACTTCGTCAATAAAGAGGTAATTGGTTTTGCCTTCTGCATAATGCTGCTCCACATAGGAGTGGAGAGCGTGATATTCCTTGATTTCTTCAAATTCCAAATCCATGAAGTCAATGAAGATGATATTGATATTCTCGCAATTTGTTTTCAGGTGTTCCATGTATGCCTGCATCAGCTTGGACTTACCGGAACGGCGAATACCTGTGATGATCTTGATGTCCGGCGTACCATTTAACTCGATGATTCTATCGAGGTATTTTTTTCGCACAATCGTTTTCATATATCCACCCGCTTTCAAAAGTTGATAATTTTTTGAGTTTTGAAATTAAACTGTTACTCTCATTATACAATCCTCAAATAGTATATGCAAGATGCCGCTTTCAAAAACGTGAAAATATTTGTTTTCTGAAAGTGTGTATGTAAAGGGCAATCCGAAGATTGCCCCAGGCTCAATGCCAGACTTCAATTACACCAGTTCTTTGTCCTCACTGTCGGAAATGATGTCGCCATCATCTTCCTCGTCATAGCCATAATCCTCGTCATCGTCCACATAATCAGCATCCGGATCGGGCTTTTCCTGGGCTTTTTCTTCTTTCTTACCCTTGAGTTTTTTGAAAGCATAGAATCCGCCGCCACCAGCAAGCAGGAGAATTGTCAAAATAGCAGGAAGAACATTGGGTTTCTTTTCCGGCTCCGGCTCTGGTTCTTGAACTTCAGTATCAGTCTCCGGCTTGGTTTCCGGCTCAGGAGTTGGCTTGGTTTCCTCAACAGGTTTCAGCTGCTCCAGTTCTTCCTCATCCATCAGCTTCATCAGATCAACTTCATCGACCTGATTCAAAAAGTGAACTGTTTCTTTACCCTCATCATCACGATCAATAATGAGATAAAAATAATTCCCAGTTTTTGTTACAACGGTGATAAACTGTTTTCCCTCAGAAGGGTGTTCTCCTTCATCATCCACCAGTGTCATATTGCCATCCGGTGTAAGCGGCTTCATCGGCTCACTGGTTTCCGGTACGGTTTCTTCTGTCTGCTCCTGCGTAGTTTCAGCAGGAGCCTCAGAAGCATAGGCAAATGCCGTTGTGGAAAATATCCCGATGCTCAAAAGCAGCGCCATACAGGTAGCGCCCAAATACTTAATTTTCATGTGTAGTTTCCTCCTCTGTTACAGATTGAATCGTTTCCGGTTTTGGTGCGGAATCTTCCGCAAACATTTTAAGAAGTTCGGAAAGCTGGTCAGGGGTCAGGTTGGCGGCGTGTACCATCTCGTGAATCTCGGAGTTTTCCTCCTCACGGTATCTGCGCTCCAAATCCTTTACCCTGGAATCCCATTCCGCTTTCTTTTTTCGTGCCTTTGCAAGTTCAGCACCAAGCCTTTCTAATTTTGCGCCCATAGTTCTCCTTTCCGGCAGCTTAAGGGATTCTGCCAAAGCAGTAAAAGTGCTGCTGCCAATAATTTGTTTCGATGGAAGCATAAGAAATCGGATCACCACAGTGAATCATCATCCCGTTGCCCACATAGTAGAGTAGGAAAGTGCCGCCTTATCGTATTTCTACGACAGGTTTGCACAGACCTCTCCCAGAACCGTGCTTGCGCCTCTCAACGCACACGGCTCCCCATTTTTTGCTCCATTTCAAAAGTCATTCCGTTTTAGTTCCATGATGAATTCTCATGTGGCATTTGTGGCACACAACGATTGTCTTGCGCCTCTTTGCCAGCATGACTTTCTCCCAATCAGCTTTACCTTTCAGGTTTTTGACCTTGTTTACATGGTGGATTTCATAGCTATCGCTGTCTGTACAGCCGCAGACTTCACAGACTTTGGCCTTCAGACGTTCCTCGAAGGATGTTGTGTTGTGCGAATAGCGATACGCCAAATCGGGCACTTTTTCCGTCAAATCTTTGCCTTTGCAATCGCTGTACTTAGCGAACATCATACGGCGTTTTCCCTTTTTGGTTTCATACGGAACACCCCATGCGCCAGTCCCATCTCTGTATTCATAACGAACCTTAGCAATTCGGGAGCGATGCTTGTTTGCGAGTGTTTTCAGACAGCTGTATTCCATCAGATAACCAAAGTAAACGAGCTTGTTGAAGTTGCTTGCAATGGCATAATAGTTACAGAGTCCTCGGAGTTCCGCATTATAAATCATTACGATTTCCAAATCCGTGCGGTTCAGCAGAATTGGGCGATGAATAGGAATCAACCTCTTACCATCCCTTTTAGCGATGCTATGGGACAGTAAATAGGTCTCCACCTTATCTTTCAGTGGAATATTGAGTTCCACTTTGTTGTTCATAGTGCGCATTTTTCGTTTTCCAGAGCGTTTAACGCTGGAATCTCTGCGCACCCGAACATCAAAACCAAGGAATCGGGCAGGAGTGTTACTGTGAGTGATAAGGGTCTTTTCTTGGCTCAACTCCATTTTCAAAGTGTCCCGGACAAAATCCGTGAGTTTTGCCTTAATTTCCTCGCATTCCTCTCTTGTCCCATTGATTGCAATCAGAAAGTCATCTGCATAGCGAACATATTTCAATCGCTTATCGGTACACGCTTTTGCAGGTGTCCGAAACAACTGTTTTGTCAGTTGCTTGTGCTGAGCAATGAGCTGCTCCCGCATTGTCCCTTCAGCTTTCTTGATTTTCTCATGCAGTGCATCTCGTTTGTGCCGTATCGTGTTGTATTCTTCCGTAAAGTTTCTCGGATTGTATCCGTGGTCAAATTCCTTCTTCAGCTGCGTAATATACCTGTCCAGTTCGTTCAGATAAATGTTTGCAAGAATCGGGGAGATGATTCCACCCTGCGGGCATCCGCTATAGGTTTCATGGAAATTCCAGTCTTCCATATAGCCGGCTTTCAGAAACATACGAATCAGGTTCAGAAAACGAGCGTCCTTGATTTTTCGGTTCAGCACACCAATCAGCGTGGGATGGTCGATGTTATCAAAACATCCCTTGATGTCGCCCTCAATGAACCACTTTGCTCCGGTAAACTCATGCTTGATCATGGCAAGTGCCGTGTGGCAGCTTCTGCCCGGTCGAAAGCCGTGGGAATAGATAGAGAAAATTGGCTCATAGATGGCTTCCAGAATCATACGGATAGCTTCTTGCACCAGCTTGTCAGCGAATACAGGAAGTCCCAACGGGCGCAGCTTACCGTTCTTCTTTTGAATATAGGTTCTGCGTACCGGCTTGGGTTCATATGACCCTGTTCTCAATGCTTCAATGATGGCTGTCACATACTGCTCGCTAAATCCATCAGCCGTATCATCATTCACACCCTTCGTTCCTGCACCCTTATTGGAGTAAAGATGCTGGTAGGCGATGAAGTAAATATCTGGCCTCAAAAGATAGCGGTACAGTCGTGTGAAAATTTCATCGTGGTTCTTTTGGGAATTCTCTTGTAATTTTGTTAAAATCTCCATTGTTGATTTCATTGAGGCTTTCCTCTCTAATCAATTTCTGATTTTAATGCGCAAAAAACTGCTTCTCTTCGCCATGTGAGCGGCTTTCCCGCATCCGATTTTACGGCTTTTCCTGTCAATTCAGGATTCTCGGACTACTACAGAAGCTCCGTTGTCATGCCGGATTTTCAGTGTCATCTTTCTAGCATAGCTTTGAAATTTATCACATTGCTGCATTACACATAGCTTTTTCAAGCGTTCCGGTTTAGACAATCTCCAGTTGACGATAGTAGTAGGTCAATGTGAATTATCGGATATGCTTTTGTTCCGTTACTATCGGTTCTCCGACGTGCCGCACAGGGGATTAGCAACCCATAGGAAGGAATTTATTTCCTACGGTCCCTGTACCAAAGGTTTCAGACAATTTTCCTTTGCCCACACGTAACAAGGGCTTGGAACTCACCTTAAACAATTCAGTTTTATCCTTATATTCACTTATCCTTGCGGTTCAGTCGTGCCCGATTGTCTTTAGGCAACTTACCGCTTTCCTGCCGTGCTCTTTTCCCGTACATCTTTCGACTTTCGGTAAAGCAGGTGGATTCCCGCGTTGCTTTGCGGGGTAGTACCTTAGCCACAGCCTCCTTTCTCTACTTCTACTATCGTCCTTACTGGACGCACGATACCAACGTGTGATGCACCGGAGGTATCATAAGTGCCTTGGAAGAAAATCAAATCTCCCGGTTTGGCAGAGCTTTTCGGGATAATGTCGCATACGCCCATCAAACCGTTTGCGGTCAAACGACCAACACTCCAACCGTTTCCGCAGTGATTGATTACATAGGAAACAAATCCGGAGCAGTCAAAGGAGGTAGACGGGCTGCTGCCGCCCCACACATACGGGTATCCCAGATATTTTTCAGCTTCCCGAATCATATTGGCAAATCTTGTGTCTGTCAGCGCTTCGCCCGGAATATCATAATCGGTGTACTCGCCGCCAGGGGTGGCGTAAATGTCATTTCCGAAAATATCCGGTCTGTTGCCCCTTGTCTGAAGCAAAATTCTATATCGCTCCATATCATCTTCCGACAAGCCGGAATTTGAAATCACACTGTTCAAGCCCTTATTTCTGAGCTTCACATTCAGAATATAATATTCGTAATCTTCTTCCTCTGTTGTTGTCTCTCCCGTTTCGGGATCAGTAGAAGATGTTGTTCGTGTACGAATCTCTACTACTTCCGTCAGGGTCAGCTCATATTGTTGCTCAAATAGCCATTGCAGGGTAGCCTGCACCTCATCTCTGGTGTAATCCTCAAACTTCACCGTCAAATACGCCGCCAGCTCATAAGGATTGTGGTTGATTTCATCAAGGTCATACCGGTACTCGTCATATCCGCTATGAGTACGCTCGATATTATTGATTTTATTGCGGAGCGCAGCTTCCAAAGCCTTGTAATCATTGTCCGCACCAATAATATCTTCCTCTTTTGCAGTAAAAGAAGTTCCCAGAATGATCTGTGTGCCGCCTTGGAACATAGCCGAACAAGACGAGAACATCCCTGAGAGTATCATAAAAAGCAGTCCGGCAATCAAAACAAACAGAATCGTTTTAGAGTGTGTGGTGCAGAACTCCGTTACTCTTTCTGTGATGTTCTTGGCTCCCTGAGCTGCTTTGCCCGTTGCCTTGCCTGCACCCTTAGATGCAGAAGCCGTTGTCGAAGCGGTATTCTTACCGGCTTTGGCGGCAGCATATTCTTTCTTGATTGCCCTTTTCTGTTGCCAACGGGAAAAGGGATTGGAACCGGCATCGGGGTTGTCCTTTTTGAACTTCTCATACAGGGCATTTACATTTGCTTTATCTGACTTCTCAACCAGCTTTTCCGCCTTGTCGTAGGCTTTCAGCTTGTGACTGTAAACGGCATGATCGACGGTATAGACAGTGGATTCAACAGCCTTGGTCGTTTCCTGCACAGCCTGAACGCCGATATTATCATCCTCATATTCTGACACCGCCCGATGTGCTTTGGATGTGAGCGTGACTGCGGCACCACGGCTTGCCATGTGCTTTGCCACAGATGGGCGCTCGATTTCCGTAAACTCCGCTTTTTCAAAACGGAGCTTTGCTTTACGGGAACCGGCTGCATCTGTTTCCAGCTTTAGCTTCGGCTTTGCCTTTTTAGAAGCCAATTTGTCTGCCGCTTTTTCAGCCCTATCAACCGCCTTATCTGCACGGTCGGCAGCTTTCTTCACATGAGAATCTGCAAGGTCATCTTCGGTAAAACGGAGTCGTGTAGGTCTTTTCGCCATACATTACGCCTCCTTTTCCTGTGCCACCTCGTTTAACTTCGTGGTCATAATGCGATACAGTTCCAGATCTGTCGGGAATCGGTCAATGAACGGCAGAATCACATTGCCATAGAACAGAAGTCCTTCGCCCTCACCGGAGTTGGTTACATAGGACAGCTGATGCGGCGAAATGTTCAACCGCTGTGCCAGAATACTTCGGTCATCGCTTGCCTGATTCAGCATATAGATGAAATCAGAGTTTTCGAGGATGTTGGCAATCTCCGGGGAACGAAGCAGGTCTTTGACATTCTGAGTAATACCGGTCGGCAAGCCGCCCCATTTACGGAATCGCTTCCAGATTTCTACGGAATAGGTTGCCGTCTGTTCTTCCTTCAGAAGCAGATGGAACTCGTCAATATAATATCTGGTCGATTTACCGGCAGAACGGTTGGCAGTTACACGCCCCCAGACCTGATCCTGAACGATCAGCATACCGATTTTTTTCAGCTGATTGCCCAGCTCCTTAATGTCGAAGCACACCAGACGATTCTGAATATCCACATTGGTTCTGTTGTTAAACAGTTTCAGAGAACCCTTAACATAGATTTCCAAGGCGGTCGCTACATGGTGGGCTTCCTTTTCGTCCTGTTTCAGAAGGGCATCATACAAATCCTCAAGGATCGGCATATTCTCAGGGGCAGGATTGTCGAAATATCTCTGGTAAATCTGATGCACACAACGGTCGATAACCGTCTTTTCGATAGGCTGCAAGCCATCCTTACTGCCCATAATCAACTCACAGAGGGACAGGATAAAATCAGCTTTCAGTGCTACCGGGTTGTCATCCTCAGAGTAGTTCAGGTTGATGTCCATAGGGTTGATATAGTTGGTACTGGAGGAGCTGATTTTTACCACCTGACCATTGAACTTGTGAACCAGAGCCGCATATTCCGCTTCGGGGTCGCAGATGATAATATCGTCATCCGTAACCAGGAACGCATTGGTGATTTCACGCTTTGCGGAAAAGGATTTACCGGAACCGGGAGTACCCAGAATCAGTCCGTTGGGGTTCTTGAGCTTCTTTCTGTCCACCATGATAAGGTTGTTCGACAGAGCATTCAGCCCGTAATAGAGCGTTTCTCCACCATTCTGGAACAGCTCCTGCGTGGTGAAAGGCACAAAAATAGCCGTGGAACTGGTAGTCAGGCCACGACGAATCTCAATCAGGTTTTGTGCCAAAGGCAGGCTGCTCATCAGTCCGGATTCCTGCTGAAAATCCAAACGACGCAGATTGCAGTTATGCTTCTGGGCGATGCTCTGTGCCTGGAACACATTGTTCTCCAGTTCCTGCTCGGTGCGCCCGGTGTTCAGCACCAGAAATGTCACCATGAACATTCGCTCATTCTGGCTCTGCAATTCTTTCAGAAGTGACTTCGCATCTTTACCATAGGTAGCAAGGTCAGATGGGATAATGTCCATGTCATAGCCAGAACGCACAGCCTTTTTCTGTTCCTCGATTTTGGAACGGTCAAGCTCGGTGATGATTCTCTTGATGGTCTTAATCGCCGCAGTCTGGTCAACCGACTGGATGTGCATGGTCACGATCTGCGTGGATTCCATATCCAGAAAATCCGCCAGCATACGATCAGACAGGTCTGATGCCGTAATTGCCAGATAAGACATCGAACCGAAGATACTGCCCATCTGGAAGGTGCGGTTGGTCTTAAAGGCAAACGCCGTCGGAGCAATGAAGTCCTTTACGGACAGCCCGGATTCCACAAGATACTTCCAATCGAAGAAGAACTTATCATTATCACCCATGTGGAACATAGAGTGCATCAGATGCAGCCGCTCTTTGCCGTTCATGGTAGTGGCAATGACACCCAAACGCCGAAAGTTATTGAGCAGATCGTTTTCGATATGGTTGAGTCTCGGCTTTGCCTGCCGCATGGATTCGGCTTCAATGCCGAATGTCAGGTACTTGGTTTTGGTCAAGCCGTTGTTGCCCTGCGCCAACTGCTTTTTCAGCATCTGGCTATACTCGGCACGGACGGGATTGAAGCTGTCCTTCTTGAACGGGATACGGATACTCTTTTCAAAGCTTTCAGCATCGGTACTCAGGTTCATAAAGGAAAGCTCAAAGTGAATGGAGCTGTCAAAGAAATTCAGGAAACTGCACCACTCATCGAAGATGGCAGTCTTATCTTCCTGCTGTGCCAGCTGATAGTTGATGTCCTGAAACTGAATGGTCTTGGTGTAATAACTGTCAGTGACACGGCAGATGCCATCCGGGAACATTCTCTGAAAGGGAATGGACTGCTGTGCAGTCTGCGGAATACCGTTGTCCTTCTTTGCCCGTTCCACAACAGCTTTAATTTCTCGCTGCTGCTTCCGATTCAGATTTGCAGGCATTTTGATGTTTCTTGCCTGTGGCTTCTTTTTGAAAAACAATTCGTTCAACCTCCTTTTCCAGTTTGTACTGACGCATCAAAGCGTCATAATAGTTGTCCGTCTGATAAGGGCGAACCTTGGGACGAACGAATTTGGTCTGAATGAAGTGTTCTACAACCACTTCCAACGGCTGACTATCCTTTTCATACATTGCCAGAAAGAACAACGGTAACATGACGATCATCATGGACAGTGCTGCAAGGCTCACATTTCCGGTTGCTTTGACCAGAAAGAAAATCGGCACTCCGATGAGCGCCGCCGCACCAAAGCAAAGTAACTGCCGTTTCGTCAGATTGAAGAACACTTTTGTTTTTACCCTCGTCAGGTCACGAGGTACGGGAATATACGCTGCCAAACAATTTCCTCCTTCCCTTAGTGAGCGCTGAATACACCCTTCGCAAGCGAACCAGTCTTAAACAGGGTGAAGCACAAAAGGACGGTGTAGCCCATAACACCCCAGATAGAACCGATGATGTCATCACTGAATGCGATAGACTGAATCAGCACCGCATAAATGCCCACGCAGATCATAATCAGGAATCCCTGGAATCCGATTGCAAACAGCGAACGCAGATAATTCTGTCCGATATTGCTCTGTTCTCTGTTTCCAAAAGTGGAAAGCGGAATCGGGGCAAGGCTGACCATCAGATAAATTTCAATCATTCGACCGTAGACGATCACAAAGATGATGATTGCCAAAGCGGACATCGTGACCTGCACGATAAAGGATTGCAGGAACAAGCCGAGCAAAGGACCCAAATCCATTGCCATCAGCGTTTCTTCCATTGTTTCCAATGCCGAAGCATCTATGGCAGTATTTCCGGATATGATACCGGCGCTTGCGTTTATAACGTGCTGTGTCACATCAAACACAGCCATCGTGATATTGAATGTGTTTGTGATTAACATGACCGCAACAAAAGTCTTGAACACCCATTTGAAGAAGATCCAGGTTTCAAAATTTGCCAGATTGTTGTGGTCAATAATCATCTGAATTAGCTCATAACAGGCAATGAAGGTCAGAATCAAGCCTGCGATTGGGATAATCACTGACTCGGAGATGTTTCGTACCATGGCAAAGACACCCGGCGAAAAATTCGCCGGGGTCATGCCAACGGAGGTTGCTATCTCGCCAACCTGGTTGTTGACGGACTCAAACATCCCCGACAGATTTCCCATAATAGCTGAAACGAGCATTTCTTTCAGCCAGTCTGTGATCTGTTGGAGTATGCTGTCCAAAGGCGATT
>ENA-ORTZ01000766-ORTZ01000766.1-human-gut-metagenome-genome-assembly--contig:-NODE-766-length-23041-cov-8.701079_pt1 | contig 23041 bp, 15 predicted proteins | sample MGYA00242075_ERZ509199 | MGnify/ENA primary metagenome ERZ509199 (study PRJEB26280, sample SAMEA2338824) | human gut metagenome | biome: human gut; feature: human-associated habitat; material: faeces...
CTGATATCGCTGCTCAGGGTGGTACAATCCTTTTCGTAGGTACAAAGAAGCAGGCACAGGATGCAATCGCTAATGAAGCTACAAGATGTGGTATGTATTTCGTTAACGAAAGATGGTTAGGTGGTATGCTCACTAACTTCAAGACAATCCAGTCAAGAATTGCAAGACTTAAAGAAATCGAAACAATGCAGGAAGATGGAACATTTGATGTTCTTCCTAAGAAGGAAGTTATTAACTTAAAGAAGGAATTAGAAAAGCTTCAGAAGAACCTTGGTGGTATCAAGGAAATGAAGAGAATTCCAGATGCTATCTTTATCGTAGATCCTAAGAAGGAAAGAATCTGCGTTCAGGAAGCACACGCACTTGGTATCACATTAATCGGTATCGCTGATACTAACTGTGATCCAGATGAATTAGATTATGTTATTCCTGGTAACGATGACGCTATCAGAGCTGTTAACTTAATCGTTTCAAAGATGGCTGACGCTGTTATCGAAGCTAATCAGGGTGAAGAAGCTGTAGCCGCTGATGCAGAAGAAGTAGCTGAGGAAGCTTAATATTTAAGGTTTGACTTAAGTTTATGTATGCTTCAGCCTGTAGTTTCAGGTTGAAGCATTTTTTAAGATTATTTTAAAATATTATAATTTGGAGGAAAGTAAAATGGCAGCAATTACAGCAGCAATGGTTAAAGAACTTAGAGAGTCTACTGGTGCAGGTATGATGGAATGTAAGAAGGCTCTTACAGAGACAGATGGAGATATGGAAGCAGCTGTTGATGTTCTTAGAAAGAGCGGAGCAGCTAAGGTAGAAAAGAAAGCCGGCAGAATCGCAGCAGAAGGTATCACAAGAGTTGCATCAGAAGGCAACACAGCAGTAGTAGTAGAAGTTAACTCAGAGACAGATTTCGTTGCAAAGAACGCTGTATTCCAGGAATTTGTTCAGAACGTAGCTGATAAGGCTCTTAAGGCTTCAGTTGATAAGGCTGGAGATGGCGAAGATGTATGTGCAATTCTTGATATGAAGTCTGAGCTTGAAGAAAAGACTATCGTAATCGGTGAAAAGCTTTCTTTAAGAAGATTTGAAAAGCTTACAGGTGACTGTGTTGCTTCATATGTTCACGGTGGTGGAAGAATTGGCGTTCTTGTTGCAGCAGAAGGTGCTACAGGAGATGCAGTTAAAGAAGCACTTACTAACATTGCTATGCAGATAGCAGCTATGAACCCACAGTATATCAGTAGAAATGATATGTCAGCGGAAGAACTTACTAAGTTAAGAGAAATCATCGAAGAGAGTGCGTTAAATGACCCAGCTACTCTTCCAAAGCCAATCTTAAATAAGTTAATTGATAAGGCTGTTAATGATAAAGTATGGAGCGATGAAGATATTGCAACATATGAAGAACATAAGAGCAATATGCAGTATTTATTCAACTTCCTTTCAAAGGAAGCTGCTTCTCAGTTAGCTGAGCTTGCATTAGCTGACAGAGCTAATATTGCTGCTGATAAGATTTTTAATGGATTAGTAGAAGGCCGTGTGTCTAAGCAGCTTAAGGAAATCTGCCTTATGGATCAGGTATATGTTAAGGCTGAGGATGGAAAGCAGTCAGTATCTAAGTATATTGCAGAAGTAGGCAAGGCAGCTGGTTCACCATTTACTATTAAGAAGTTTGTTCGTTTTGAAGTTGGTGAAGGTCTTGAGAAGAAGAATGAAGATTTCGCAGCGGAAGTTGCAGCTCAGATTAAGTAATTAATAATTATACTTACTAAACCATATCTTGTTAATACAGGATATGGTTTTTTTAATGAATAGTATTTAATAAAAATTAATAATTTCTATTGAAATATAAAAGAGTGATTGATATAATAAATCTAAGTTATATATGAGACGTGTTAATTTTGGATAATAATTGTTGGAAAATTGGATTTATTATATCATATGCACTGCGTTGCTTTTCCACGCATCCGAAGTCTCGAAGAAACTTCTAAGTGACTACGAAGTAGTCATATTATATCATATGCACTGCGTTGCTTTCCCACGCATCCGAAGTTTCGAAGAAACTTCTAAGTGACTACGAAGTAGTCATATTATGTCATATTAAAAAGTAAATATGTAATGCTGCGAAGTATATATTAGTGTGTTATATATTTAGAACATAATATAACAGCATATGACAATTAATATATGTGGGGTATAATATTATGTGTATTTTATGCACGCCTTGTATGAAACAAAAAGTTACATAAAAAGGAGAAAAATATGAATGTAAAAGATTCGATTAGAAAAAGGTTGAACAAGAGCTTTGCTATGATATCTCTTGTATGCAGTATTGGTCTTGTTATATGTGGTATTTCATTATTTGTAATAAGCAGCCAGTATCATAATGCACTTACTAATTATGGATTTGCCCAGGGAGATATTGGTAAGGCTATGGTAACATTCTCTGAGGCAAGAAGTTCGTTAAGAGCTGTAATTGGTTATACAGATATGAATGAGATTGCTGATGAACAGAAGAAGTATGAGACTAAGAAGTCAGCATTTGAAGGTTATATGGCAGATGTTGAGAAGACAATAGTAACTAAGGCCGGTAAAGATGCTTATGCACAGGTTGAATCAGCACTTAATGGTTACTGGACCAAGGCTGACAGCATTTTAAAGCAGGGTGCTACAACAGATAATGGAGCTTCTGGTGCAGCTCAGAAGAAAGAGATTGAAGAGCTTTCACCTATGTACGATAATGTATATGCTGCATTAAAGAATATAATTGATATCAATGTTGCTAAGGGTGATGAAGTACAGAATACATTGAATGTTCTTATGTATATATTAATTGTTTTAGTTGTTGCAATTATTGCATTTAGTGTATATATGTCAACACACCTTGGAAGAAGAATTGCTGATAATATTGAGAAGCCAGTAGAAGCATTGGCTGAAAGACTTAAGAAGTTCGCAGCAGGTGATCTTGACAGCGAATTCCCAGAAAGTGAGATTGATGATGAGATAGCTTATATGAATAATGTAGCTAAGGAGATGGCTGCTGAGCTTAATCTTATCATCAGCGACTTAAGCAGACTTATGGATGAGATGGCAGCCGGTAACTTTAAGATTAAGACAGATATCGAAGATAAATATGTTGGTAAATTTGTTAATCTTAAAGATGCAATTCGTAATATGAATAGAAAGATGGATGCTACACTTAAGAGTGTTGATGAATCATCACAGCAGGTAACAGTAGGTTCAGAGAACCTTGCACAGTCTGCACAGGAATTAGCAGAAGGCGCTACAGAACAGGCTGGAGCTGTTGAAGAGCTTCAGGCTACAATAGCAACTCTTACTGAGCAGATTGCAGATACAGCAGATAATTTACAAAAGACAAGTGACAAGGCTGTAGACCATGCGAAGAATGCTGATGCCAGCAAGGTAGAGATGCACTCACTTATGGAAGCTATGCAGCGTATTAGTGATACATCTAAGAAGATTGAGAATATCATTTCTGATATTGAAAGTATTGCAAGCCAGACTAATCTTCTTTCTCTTAATGCAGCTATTGAGGCAGCAAGAGCAGGTGAGGCTGGTAAGGGCTTTGCAGTTGTTGCTGAGCAGATTAGAATGCTTGCTGACCAGAGTGCCCAGTCAGCCGTTGATACAAGAACTCTTATTGAAGGCGCTTTAAATGAAATAGAAGAAGGTAATACAGTAGCTATGAAGGTTGCTGAATCAATGGATTCAGTTGTTCAGGAAATCAATGATATTGCTGATGTATCTAAGCAGCTTAGCGAGAACTCTAATGTTCAGATTGCAGCTATGAGAGAGGCTGAAAAGGGAATCGACCAGATTTCAGAAGTTGTACAGTCTAACTCAGCAGCATCAGAAGAGTGTTCTGCTACAAGTGAAGAGCTTTCTGCACAGGCAGAAGCTATGAATGAATTAATTTCACAGTTCACACTTAGAGATTAATTAATATTGAAGAATATAATGTATTGTGTTATAATTAATCGGATAATGATTGTTATAATGCAATACATTTTTTTGGCTGGTTTGCATTATAAGACAGGCTTGAATTATGGTTATAATCAGTGCTGGTTATAATGGACAATATTTTATATATATCAGACTAATGGAGGATTAAGATGGGCTTATTTGGCAGTAAATCTGATGATAATTCTAAAGATGTATTCAGCAGACTTGGAAAAGAAGTTAAAGAAGATATGATGGTCAATACATTAGAAGATAATGATCTGGCTAAGTTAGCAGCTGGAATGAAAAGTGAGCTTACAGGCTCAGAGAGCAGAGAGTCTATTACAGATAAGCTTGAGGCAGAGCTTAATAATGAGAGCGAAGCTATAGAGACGTTCAGTGACAGTGTTGCACAAGATGAACCAAGATCGGAGTTAGAGCAGATGGCAGAGGAGACAGCGGTTATAACAGCAGGTCTTGTTGTCAGCGGTGATTTGGACTCAGTAGGTTCTATAGATGTATTTGGAACTGTTGAAGGTAATGTTGCCTGCTGTGGAAAGCTTACAGTAAGCGGTACAATAGAAGGAGCGATTATGGCTAATGAAGTGTTTGCTAATAATGCAAAGATTTCAGGAGATATACAGTCTAAGGGTTCAGCTAAGATAGGGCAGGGTACAGTTGTTATAGGTAATATAACAGCAACATCTGCCGTTATAGCTGGTGCTGTTAAAGGTAATGTGGACATTAATGGCCCGGTTGTCATAGACTCATCCGCTGTAATAGTTGGTGATATTAAGTCTAAGTCAGTTCAGATTAATAATGGAGCTACAATAGATGGAAGATGTTCGCAGTGCTATGCCGATGTTGATACATCTTCAATATTTGATATAAAGGCAGTTGGAAAGCATAACAAAGACGAGATTAAGAGTAGTGTCAATAAAGAGACAGCAGGGTTAGACAGCAAGTCAGCAGATAGCAAGTCAGTTAACGACAGAGCAGTCGATGGCAAAGAAGCAGATAGTAAGTCAGCTAACGACAGAGCGGTCGATGGCAAAGCAGCAGATAATATGTCAGCTAACGACAGAGCGGTCGATGGCAAAGCAGCAGATAATATGTCAGCTGATAACAGTACAGCCGGCAGCAGGCCAGCGAATTAACAGATATTATAGATAATAAAGAAATAACAGTTAATAATCGGTAAAGATAATAGTTAGTACTCTGATAAAATACAATATATATAAAGAATGGAGAAATAATATGAACGACATTAAAAGAGTAATTCTTAAGTTAAGTGGAGAAGCTTTATCAGGTGATAAGAAGTCAGGCTATGATGATGAATTAATTATGGATATAGCAGGACAGGTAAAGCAGATTATAGACAAAGGCATTAATGTAGGTGTTGTAATTGGTGGTGGTAACTACTGGAGAGGACGTTCTAATGATAATATCGACAGAACAAAGGCTGACCAGATTGGTATGCTTGCAACCATTATGAACTGCATATATGTATCAGAAATATTCAGATCACAGGGACTTAAGACTAATATACTTACACCATTTGAGTGTGGAAGTATGACAAAGCTTTTCTCTAAGGATAGAGCTAATAAGTATTTTGAAAAGGGGATGGTTGTATTCTTTGCAGGTGGAACAGGACATCCATATTTCTCAACAGATACAGGTATAGTGCTTAGAGCCATTGAATTAGATGCAGATGCTATACTTTTAGCTAAGGCAATTGATGGCGTATATGACAGCGACCCTAAGATCAATCCAAAAGCTAAGAAGTATGATAAAATATCCATTACAGATGTTGTTGATAAGCATCTTGGCGTAATTGATATGACGGCTTCTGTTATGTGTATGGAGAATAAGATGCCGCTTATGGTATTTGGACTTAATGAGAAAGACAGCATTGTTAATGCACTTTCAGGTAAATTTAATGGAACAATTGTAACTGTTGATTAATTTGCCGATTTATTGTAATATTCAGTTATATAATAAAAGATATTAAGAAAGAGAGAAATATAATGAGTGACATTAAAGAATACGAAGATAAAATGAAGAAATCAGTAGACTCATTAAAAGAGGACTACACAACAATAAGAGCAGGAAGAGCTAACCCACATATATTAGATAAAATTAAGGTTGATTATTATGGAACACCTACTTCACTTCAGCAGGTGGCTAATATCTCTGTTCCAGAAGCAAGAATGATTCAGATTCAGCCTTGGGAAGCAAGCCTTATTAAAGATATTGAAAAGGCTATTCTTGTATCAGACCTTGGACTTACACCTAATAATGATGGTAAGGTAATAAGACTTATATTCCCTGAACTTACAGAGGAAAGACGTAAAGAACTTGCTAAGGACGTAAAGAAGAAGGGTGACAATGCTAAGGTTGCCATAAGAAATGTAAGAAGAGATGCTAATGATACTGTTAAGAAAGAGAACAAGGCAGGAGAGCTTTCAGATGATGAAGCTAAGAATCTTGAAGATGATGTTCAGAAGCTTACAGATAAATATATAGCTTTAATAGATAAGGCAATAGAAGAAAAGACTTCTGAGATACTTACAGTATAATGAATAATATATGGGGAGGCTGTTGGTTTATAGCAACAGCCTCCTAATAAGTTATATGGATAATATTATATATACATTAATATAATGATGCTATCTGGCATATAAAAATATAATAATATATGAAATGATAAATGTATCTAAATATGAAGTTATAAGGATACCGATATATGAAACTATAAAATATTGACTGTGGGGTAATGTATGGATAAATATAATGAGGAATTAGGGCTTAAGATACCTGCTCATGTTGCTGTCATACTTGATGGTAATGGACGCTGGGCTAAAAAGAAGCATATGCCAAGAACATATGGACATATGCAGGGAAGTAAAGTTGTAGAAGATATGTTGTATGTTGCAGATGACCTTGGCATACAATATTTTACAGTATATGCTTTTTCAACAGAGAACTGGAAGCGTTCAGAAGAAGAAGTAGGCACTCTTATGAGCATTTTAAGAAAGTATCTTAAAGATTGTGTCAAGAAGTCTATGAAGAACAATGTAAGGTGCCGTGTTATAGGACGCAGGGAAGAATTAAGTGATGATATAGTTGAGAGTATTAATAATCTTGAAGAAAAGACTAAGAATAATACAGGACTCAATTTCACAATAGCAATCAATTATGGTGGCAGAGATGAGATTGTAAGAGCCGTCCAGAAGATTGCACAGGATGTTAAAGAGGGAAAGATTGCACCAGAGGCTATAGATGAGGCTATGATAAATGCTAATCTTGACACAAAGGATATTCCTGACCCGGATCTTTTGATAAGAACTAGTGGCGAGCAAAGACTTTCTAATTATCTTCCATGGCAGCTTGCATATACAGAATTCTACTTTACAGATGTATTCTGGCCGGATTTTAATAGGGAAGAACTTATTAAGGCTTGTGAGAAATATAATAAAAGAGACAGAAGATATGGCGGAGTTAAGGAGGAATAGAATTTGTTAAAGAGGATAATAAGCGGAATATGCCTTGTGGCAATTGCCGTTCCATCATTGTATTTTGGTGGCTGGCTGTTATATGCGGTATGTCTTATGGTAGCACTTATAGGTAATTTTGAATTGTTAAGGGTCACCAATCTTCAAAAGACACCATTGGGAATATGTGCATATGCGGCAACAATAGCATATTTTATAAGCCTTAACATAGCAGAGCATAGATATACTACGCTAATTCTTGTAGTAACATTTCTTGTTATGATGAGCGTGTATGTATTCACGTTTCCAAAGTATAAGGCGGAAAATGTTATGTGGGCATTCTTTGGAATCATATATGTAACCGTGATGATAGCTTATATATATGAAACAAGAATGTCAGATAATGGAATATTTATTGTGTGGCTTATATTTATTGCTTCGTGGGGAAATGATACATTTGCTTATTTCACAGGAGTGTGCATAGGAAAGCACAAAATGGCACCTGTGTTATCACCTAAGAAGTCGGTTGAAGGTGCAATAGGCGGAGTGATTGGTGCAACAATACTCGGTGCGGTATACGGAGCTTTAGTAAGTTCTAAAATGGCAGGGGTTATTGATAATTCGTCTGTGGCATTTGCAGTAGCAAGCCTTGCAGGGGCGTTATTGTCAATAGTTGGTGACTTGGCGGCATCTGCAATTAAGAGAAATTATAATGTTAAAGATTATGGTACATTAATTCCGGGACATGGTGGAATTATGGATAGATTTGACAGCGTAATATTCACAGCACCGGTTGTATACTGGGCGATAATACTGCTTAACAGTATAGGACTTTAAAGTTACTATAGTATAGATTAGGAAAGGGTGTAGATAATGAGAGGAATATCAGTTCTAGGTTCGACTGGTTCAATAGGAACTCAGACTTTAGATGTTATTAGAAGAAATAAAGATATAAAGGTTGTTGCACTTGCAGCAGGAACAAGAGTGAAAGAATTAGCAGAACAGGTAAGGGAATTCAGACCATCTTTGGTATGTATTGGAACTGAAAAGCTTGCGGGCGAGTTAAAGCTTCTGCTTTCAGATATTGATGTAAAGATAGTGTATGGTGATGAGGGACTTATAGAAGCGGCAACACATAAAGAAGCTGATATTGTTCTTACGGCCGTTGTTGGAATGATGGGCATTGTTCCAACGATTAAAGCAATTGAAGCACATAAGGATATTGCACTTGCCAATAAGGAGACACTTGTAACAGCAGGACATATTATAATGAAGCTTGCTAAGGACAATAATGTTAATATATATCCTGTAGACAGCGAACATTCAGCGATATTTCAGTCACTTAACGGCGAATATCCTAAGGAGGTTGAAAGAATACTTCTTACAGCATCAGGCGGTCCATTCAGAGGAAAGAAAAGAGCTGACCTTGTAAATGTGACAGTTGAGGATGCACTTAACCACCCTAACTGGGCTATGGGAAGAAAGATAACAATAGACTCATCAACTATGGTTAATAAAGGCCTTGAGGTAATGGAAGCACAGTGGTTATTCAATGTTCCATCATCTAAGGTCACTGTGGTTGTACAGCCACAGAGCATAATACATTCTATGGTTGAATTCATTGACGGAGGAATAATGGCACAGCTTGGAAGTCCTGATATGCGCCTTCCTATACAGTATGCCCTCTATTATCCTCATAGAAGAGAGCTTAATACTAAGAGAGTGGATTTCTTTGAACTTGGCAATATTACATTTGAAAAGCCTGATATGGATACATTTAAAGGACTTAAGCTTGCTTATACAGCTTCTGATAAGGGCGGTAACATTCCAACAGCATTTAATGCGGCAAATGAGCTTGCAGTTGCAAAGTTCCTTGACAGAAAGATAAAGTATCTTGATATACCTGATATTATAGAGTATGCAATGAATGAAGTACGTTATATTGATAATCCGTCTGTAGACGAAATATTAGAAACAGAACAGACAGTCTATGAAATGATAGAAAACCGTTTGAAGAATGGAGGAGCAGAGTGGTTATAAATATAATATTAGCGATACTTGTATTAAGCATAATCATAATTATACACGAGTTTGGACATTTTATTGTAGCTAAGGCAAATGGAATTACAGTTGTGGAATTCTCACTTGGATTTGGACCTAAGCTTATACATTTTAAGAAAGGTGAAACAGAATATAGTCTTAAGCTGCTTCCTTTTGGTGGAGCCTGTATAATGCTTGGTGAGGATTTCTTAGAGGCAGATGATGATGAGCAGGAAGATGCAACAGAAGGCAATAATACTGGCAAATCTGGAAGCGAGTTGGATAATGACTTTTGCAATGGTGGAACAGCAGAAGATAATGGCTTTGGAAATGCTTCAAGGTATTCATCTGATAATACATCGGCTGGAAGCTATATGTCTGAGAAGAAAAAGCAGGAAGCACTGGAAGCTGGCTATGATATGTCCAAATCATTTGCTAATAAATCAGTGTGGGCAAGGATTGCAGTTATAGCAGCTGGACCAATATTTAACTTTATACTGGCATTTGTCTGCTCGGTTGTAATTATTGGAAGTATAGGCTATGACCCTTGTATGGTTGATGTTGTATATGATAATTCACCAGCGGTAAGTGCAGGGCTTCAGGAAGGTGACAAGATTATAAAGGTTAATAACCAGAAGATAACATTTTACAGGGATTATTCTTTCTATAGGGTGTACCACGCTGATGATACTATGAATATAACATATGAAAGAGATGGACAGAAATATACAACAACTCTTACTCCTGAATATGTTAAACAGCAGAAGTACCAGATGGGTGTTACTTTAGAGCAGAATGGGACAATAGCAGGCGTATCTGACGGAACACCAGCACAGAAGGCTGGGATTAAGAAGGGTGATATAATAACAGCGGTTAATGGCGTTGCAGTTGACGGAAGTACCAAGATTATTGAGCTTGTAGGACAGTGTAATGGCGAGAGTGTTGATATTACAATAAACAGAGATGGTAGTACAATGCAGTTAAATGTGACACCGGATTCTGTAGAGAATGAATATTACTATACAGGCTTTGCAAGTTATGGGGCAAGACAGAAGGTTTCGCCTATATCAGTAATCGGCTATGCATTTAAGGAAGTTGGATATAGTGTTAATACTGTAGTTAAGAGCCTTGGAATGATGTTTACAGGACAGGTGGGGATTAATGATCTTTCTGGTCCTGTCGGAACAGTAAGTGCTATGAGTAATATTGTAGAAGAAAGCAAGGCAGATGGAACATTTTATGTAATCCTTAATCTTTTAAATCTTGCAGGACTTATAAGTGCCAACCTTGGCGTTATGAACCTTCTTCCAATACCGGCACTTGATGGCGGAAGACTTGTATTTCTTATACTTGAAGTATTAAGAGGCAAGCCGGTCAAGAAAGAACACGAGGGTATGGTGCATTTTGTTGGTATGATATTCTTATTTGTTCTTATGATATATGTTATGTTTAAAGATATAAGAGGACTTTTTTAATTAAGAAATGAGGCTTAATATGTATAGAGATAATACAAAGGTTGTAAAAATAGGCAATAAGTTAATCGGTGGCGGCAATCCTATAATGATTCAGTCTATGACTAACACAAGAACTGATGATGTTGAGGCAACTGTCAGCCAGATACTGGCTTTAGAGAAAGCAGGCTGTGATATTATAAGATGTACAGTTCCAGATATTAATGCCGCTAAAGCAATCAAGGAGATTAAGAAGCATATTCATATTCCATTGGTTGCAGATATACATTTTGATTACAGAATGGCAATAGAGGCAATTAATAATGGTGCTGACAAGATAAGAATTAATCCAGGCAATATCGGTGGAACAGATAAGATTAAGGCTGTTGTAGATGCTGCCAGGGCTAAGAATATCCCTATAAGAGTAGGGGTTAACAGTGGTTCACTTGAGAAAGACCTTATAGAGAAATATGGCGGTGTTACAGCCGAAGGACTTGTTGAGAGTGCACTTGATAAAGTAAAGATTATAGAAGATCTTGGTTATGATAATCTTGTTATAAGCATTAAATCGTCAGATGTAATGATGTGTGTTAAGGCACACGAACTTATAGCAAGGAAGACTAATTATCCGCTTCACGTTGGAATTACCGAGTCGGGTACGTTATTCAGCGGAAGCATTAAGTCATCAATAGGTCTTGGGCTTATATTAGGACAGGGCATAGGTGATACAATAAGAGTTTCACTTACAGATGACCCTGTAAAGGAGATAGAGGCAGCTAAGCTTATTCTTAGGACACTTGGTTTAAGAAAAGGTGGTATTGAGGTTGTATCTTGTCCTACCTGTGGAAGAACTAAGATTGACCTTATCGGTCTTGCCTCAAAGGTTGAGGAGCTTGTTAGAAACTATGACCTTGATATTAAGATAGCTGTTATGGGCTGTGTTGTAAATGGCCCTGGAGAAGCTAAGGAGGCTGATATAGGAATAGCAGGTGGTGACGGCTGTGGTGTTCTTATAAAGCATGGCGAAATAATTAAGAAGTTTGAAGAAGATAAACTGTTAGCAGTGCTGAAGGACGAATTAGATAATTGGAAAGACTGATTATTATTATCCTTTGGCAGAAGGTGTTGGTTAAAGATGCGTAGATTTTTTGAAGTATTTAAGACATTAAAACTGCCAGAGGATATTGGTATGTATATGGAAAATGTTGAGGTTACGAGAGTATCCAAGACATCAACGAACTCATTGGCGAGAGTATACATAAAGAATGACAGGGTTATAAGCAAGAAGATAATATACAGGGTAGAAGATGCCCTTAAAAAGCAGATATTCCGTATACAGAATATGGATGTAAGAATTATAGACAGATATAATCTGTCAAAGCAGTATACGCCACAGACAATAATGGATGTGTATTATGACAGCATATTATTTGAATTGGAGAAATACTGGACACTTGAGTATAATCTTTTAAAGAATTCAACGTGGGAGTTTGAAAAGGATGACCTGCTTGTGCTTACATTAGAGGACGGATTTCTTGCAAGAACTTATGCAGATGACCTTAAGGAATATTTTCAGCTTATATTTCTTAACCGTTTTGGCTTTGAAATAGATGTTGAATATAAGTATGTTGCCAAGCTTGAGAAGCGTTATGAGAAAGAAAATGAACATAAGCTTAATCTTAGAATTAAGCAGATTGAAGATAACTTTATGGCAGCAGGCGAAGAAGCCAAGAGCGATAATGGGGCAGAGAAGAACAAAAAGTATGCCGAACAGAAAGCTAAAGCCGCTGCATTTTTTAATGAAAGAGGAGCTTCTGGAAAAGATCTTACACGTTATAGAAAGCCAGCTAATACAGATATATTATATGGAAGGGACTTTGACGATGAAGTTACTGCCATAGAACAGATAGAATCGCCAATAGGTGAAGTTGTCATAAATGGTATGATAAGAAGCATAGAAACAAGAGAGATAAGAAACGAAAGAACTATATTATCTATCGTTGTTACAGATTTTACAGACAGCATTGTAGTGAAAATGTTTGCAAGAAATGAACAGCTTCCAGATCTTTATGAATTCATTAAAAAGGGTAATTTTCTTAAGATAAAAGGCATAGCTTCAATGGATAAGTATGATCAGGAGATTACTATAGCCAATGTGTCAGGAATACGAAAGGGAAGTGATAACAGGTCAGTAAGAAATGACTTATCACTTCATAAGAGGGTAGAGCTTCACTGCCATACCAAGATGAGTGATATGGATGGTGTATCTTATGCCAAGGATATAATAAAGCAGGCGATAAGCTGGGGACACAAGGCAATTGCGATTACTGACCACGGAGTTGTGCAGGCATTCACGGAAGCTTATCACACTATGCAGGATCTGGAGTTTAAGTATAATAAAAAGGGTGAGAAGTTAGATTTTAAGGTTATATATGGTGTTGAGGCATATCTTGTCGATGATACCAGGAAGATAGTAATTAATCCGGCTGGACAGGACTTTAAAGGGGAATTCGTTGTATTTGATCTGGAAACAACGGGATTTTCGGCTTTGGTAGACAGGGTAATAGAGATAGGTGCGGTAAAGATTAAGAATAATGAGATTGTAGACAGATTTTCAACATTTGTTAATCCACAGATACCTATATCTTTTAGAATTGAGAATTTAACAGGTATTAATGACCAGATGGTTATGAATTCAGGAACTATCGAGCAGATACTGCCTGATTTTATAGAATTCTGTAAGGGTTGTGTTATGGTAGCCCACAATGCGGAATTTGATATGAGTTTTATAATTAATAATGCTGAGAAAATGGGGATAGAATTTGCACCTACTTATATAGATACAGTGCTTTTGTCACAGTTCCTTATACCGGCATTACATAATTATAAGCTTGATACATTAACCAAGCATCTTAATGTTGTGCTTGATAACCACCACAGGGCGGTTGATGATGCAGAGGCAACAGCACATATATTCTTAAAGCTTGTGCAGATGCTTTATGAGAGGGATATATATACACTTGATAAGCTTAATGAAGAAGGAACGCTTGATGATGAGTCAATTAAGAAGCTTCACCAGTACCACTGTATAATACTTGCCTCTAATGAGATGGGAAGAATTAATCTGTACAGGCTTGTGTCGGCTTCACATCTGCAGTATTTTAACAGATTTCCAAAGATACCAAAGAGCCTTGTCAATAAGTACAGGGAAGGTCTTATAATAGGAAGTGCGTGTGAGGCAGGAGAGCTGTTCCGTGCTATGGTAAATGGACGTTCAGATGCGGAGATTGCAAGAATAGTTAATTTCTATGATTATCTTGAGGTGCAGCCAATCGGTAATAACCATTTTATGATTGAGAAGGAAGATTATTACGTTAAAGACGAGGAGGACTTAAGAGATCTTAACAGAAGAGTCATATCTTTAGGTGAAAAGTTCGACAAGCCTGTAGTTGCAACGTGTGATGTGCATTTTCTTAATCCAGAAGATGAAATATACCGTAGAATAATTATGGCAGGAAAAGGCTTTGACGATGCGGATAACCAGCCACCACTGTATCTGCATACTACAGAGGAAATGCTTTCTGAGTTCGATTATCTTGGAAATGATAAGGCATATGAGATAGTTGTAACTAACACGAATAAGATAATGGATATGTGTGAGAAGATTAGTCCGGTACGTCCTGATAAACGTCCTCCTGTAATTGAGAATTCAGATCAGATGTTAAGGAATATATGCCATAACAGGGCACACGAAATATATGGACCAGAACTTCCACAGATTGTTACAGAAAGACTTGAGCGTGAGCTTAATTCAATTATATCTAATGGTTACTCTGTTATGTATATTATTGCACAGAAGCTTGTATGGAAGTCAAATGATGATGGATACCTTGTAGGTTCAAGAGGTTCTGTTGGTTCTTCCTTAGCGGCAACTATGGCTGGTATTACAGAGGTTAATCCGCTTAGTCCGCATTATCTTTGTCCAGAGTGCTTTTATGTTGACTTTGATTCAGAGGAAGTTAAGAAGTTCGCTGGTGGTGCAGGCTGTGATATGCCAGATAAGGTGTGTCCTAATTGTGGTCATAAGTTAAATAAATTAGGTTTTGATATACCATTTGAAACATTCTTAGGATTTAAGGGTAACAAAGAGCCTGATATCGATCTTAACTTTTCTAATGAATACCAGAGTAAGGCACACGCTTATACAGAGGTTATATTTGGAAAGGGACAGACATTCAAGGCTGGTACAATCGGTACTGTCGCCGAAAAGACAGCGTATGGATATGTTCTTAAATATCTTGAGGAGAGAGGCAGGGTTAAACGCCGTTGTGAAATAGAACGTATTGCTGAGGGTTGTATAGATATAAGAAGAACAACAGGACAGCATCCAGGAGGAATTGTAGTTCTTCCTATTGGTGATGAGATACATTCATTTACACCGGTACAGCACCCTGCCAACGATGTAAAGAGTGGAATTGTAACAACGCATTTCGATTACCATAGTATTGACCATAACTTGTTAAAGCTTGATATTCTTGGGCATCTTGACCCTACTATGATTAGAATGCTGCAGGATTTAACAGGTATTGACCCTTTGGAAATACCACTGGATTCAAGAGAAGTAATGTCTTTATTCAAGGATACTTCGGCACTTGGAATTACGCCTGAGGATATTGGCGGTTGTAAGCTTGGTGCACTTGGAATACCAGAGTTTGGTACAGATTTTGCTATGCAGATGCTTATTGATACTAAGCCACAGTATTTTTCTGACCTTGTAAGAATTGCAGGGCTTTCACACGGAACTGATGTATGGCTTGGTAACGCACAGACACTTCTTAAAGAGGGCAAGGCAACCATATCTACGGCGATATGTACACGAGATGACATTATGATATACCTTATCCAGAAAGGACTTGAAAGTGAGCTTGCATTTACAATAATGGAGAAGGTAAGAAAAGGTAAGGGACTTACACCTGAATGGGAGCAGATTATGAGGGAACACGGTGTTCCAGACTGGTATATATGGTCTTGTAATAAAATCCAGTATATGTTCCCAAAGGCACATGCCGCAGCTTACGTTATGATGGCATGGCGAGTAGCTTACTGCAAGGTGTTTTATCCGCTGGCTTACTACTGTGCATATTACAGTATAAGAGCCAATGCCTTTGATTATGAAAAAATGGCAATGGGAAGGGAACGATTAGAGTATTATATTAATGACTACAAAGCTAAGAAAGCAGACGGCACGATATCCAATGTTGAAGATGATGAGCTTAAGGATATGCGTATTGTTCAGGAAATGTATGCAAGAGGCTTTGAGTTCGTACCTATTGACATATACAAGGCAAAGGCAAGGTCATTTCAGATAATAGATGGAAAGATTATGCCATCATTTAAGGTAATATCCAAGGTTGGTGAGTCTGCTGGAGAATCAATAGAGATAGCCGCAAGGGATGGTGAGTTCTTATCAAAGGACGACCTGCGCCAGAGAGCCAGGATTGGACAGACGGTTATAGAGAAGCTTGGCGAGCTTGGACTTCTTGATGGAATGGCAGAGAGCAACCAGTTATCATTATTTGATGTTATATAGTATTGCATATACATATATAAGTGTGTTATCATCATATAATATATGCGGTTAGAATACGATTATAAAGATGCAGTATATATGTTTAATTAATTAGATGAGGTGAAAAATGTTAAAAAAATATCTTATATGTTTTCTTGTATCAATGGTACCTATTGTTGAACTTAGAGGAGCAATTCCTATATCACAGGGAATGCAGCTTCCATTATTACAGTCATATATAATATGTGTAATAGGTAATATGCTTCCGGTTCCGGTTATATATCTTTTTGCAAGACGTGTTCTTGAATGGGGTGCAGACAAGAAATATATCGGAAAGTTCTTTACATTTTGTATTGAAAAGGGTCACAAAGGTGGAGAAAAGTTAAAGCAGAAGGCTGGGAATGGTCTTTTTATAGCACTTTTATTATTCGTTGGTATTCCAATACCTGGTACAGGTGCGTGGACAGGAACACTTGCAGCAAGCTTCCTTGATATGGGCTTTAAGAAGAGTGTAATTGCTGTTCTTGGAGGAGTATTGCTTGCAGGTATAATAATGGGTATTGCTTCAGCAGGAGTATTTACAGCAATATTTAGTTTTGCATAAGCATAGTGTATAATAATATTAAAGAATATAATTAATAAATACCGCATATATTCTACAGATTAATGCGTATCCGGTTATGGGACATAAAAGTTGTAGAATATATGCGGTATTATATTTTGTGTAATAGTAAATTCTTTTTATTGCGGTTTGAGATTACTTATTAATATGTTGCAGATTTTCTTGGTGTCTTTGGTAGAGCGGGTCTTGTTATAGGCTATTCCGTATTGTATTTCACGCTGGTCTGTAATGGGCAGGATGCGGCAGTTATCAAGCGGGGTATCAATGCAGAATTCAGGCAGTATTGCAATGCCATAGCCACATTGTGCAAGAAGCTCACTTGTCTGGCTGTTCTCACATATAAAGTGATAATTATCCTGTGAATGAAGCACGAGCTTTTCCTGTAAAAGATTTTCCTGTGTGAAAGGAATTAAACGCTGGTTAAGCAGTAAAAGGCAGTGTCCTTTTAAGTCATCAAAGGAAATAGCTGACATTGAATGTAAGTCTTTATTATCCTCAGTAGTCTTATTATAGTCGTCAGATATCAAGGCATAGCTTTTCATATTCTTTATAGGCTTGAAAGTGCAATCGGTATTTTCAATCATATCTTTAGTAACGAGCATTATATCTATATGTCCGCTTTCAAACATAGTCTTAAGGCGTGAGTAGTCACGCAGAAACAGCATAGGATATATATCGGGCATACATTTTCTTAGTTCTTTTAATGCTGGTTTAAGTGCCTTTAATTCTGCATTGCTTGTACAGCCAATTCTTATATAGGACAATGACTGGGATACCACATTGGCAATCTTCTTGCTTGAAAGATTAATTTTATTAAGGATATCCTTTGCATCTCCATAGAATTCAGCACCGGCATCGGTAAGCTGTACCATTTTCGGTGTTCTTATAAAAAGTGCCGCACCCAGTTCTTCCTCAAGGCTTTTAATATGGTGTGTGACAGTTGGGGTTGTAAGAAACATTTCCTGTGCAGCTTTTGTAAAATTAAGCTTGTCGGCAACTCTTATAAAACATTCTAACTGCTGTGTAGTCATAAAAATCTCCTTAATTATATTAAATAATCTGCATAATTGATTATAGTTCATAATATATTAATATTTCAAGAGTGCATTAGAAAAAATCTAATGGTGTTGTATTTTTACAAATTCCATTTTTTTAATAATAGTGTTAAAATCGTTCACGCTGATAGGATTAATTTGTCTGTGTACACCAGATGATAATAATTAAGAATAGCAATGTTAATTGGGGAAGATATTCAGCCAGTAACATATGTATAGTAGCAATTGTGTACAGAAAAGAGGAATGATATGGACATTATTAAAAAGCTTTCCCGTTCAATAAGGGAATATAAAATGGTATCAATTATGACACCAGTGTGTATCGTATTTGAGGTAATATTTGAAATACTTATCCCATTTATGATGGCAAAGATGATTGATTCAGGAATAAGTTCAGGTAATGAAAGTGCACTTGTTAAATATGGGACTTTGCTTATACTCTGCGTAATGGCAGGTCTTGTATTTGGTATCCTTTCAGGAGGTCTATGTGCCACAGCTTCGGCAGGCTTTGCAAAGAATTTAAGAAAGGATATGTATTACAAAATTCAGGAGTATTCATTTGCAAATATTGACAAGTTCTCATCATCAAGTATTGTGACACGTCTTACAACAGATGTAACTAATGTGCAGAATGCTTATATGATGATTATCAGAATTGCGGTAAGAGCACCATTTATGCTTATATTCGCACTTATTGCGGCATTTATGACAAGTACTAAGCTTTCATTAATATTTCTTATTGCAATTCCAGTGCTTGGTATTGGACTTTATATAATAGTAAGCAGATCACATATATATTTCGAGAGAGTATTTAAGATATACGATAATCTTAATGAAGTAGTAGAAGAAAATCTTACAGGTATGAGAGTAGTTAAGTCCTTTGTCCGTGAAGATTTTGAAGAAAAGAAGTTCACTAGGGTATCAGAAGCGATATATAAAATGTTCTTAAAGGCTGAAGGTATTGTTGCATACAATATGCCGCTTATGCAGTTCTGCATATATTCGTGTATGCTTTTCTTATGCTGGTTCGGTGCAAGAATGATAATTACATCAGGAGCTACAGCACTTACAACTGGTGAGCTTACAAGTCTTATAGCTTATGCTATGACAATTCTTAACTGCCTTATGATGTTATCAATGGTTATGGTTATGATTAATATGGCGAGAGCTTCGGCTGAGCGTATTGTTGAAATTCTTGACGAGGAAAGTACACTTCACAACTGTGACAATCCAGAGGATAAGGTAAATGACGGCTCAATCCAGTTTGATAATGTAAGCTTTAGTTATATAGATGATAAAGAAAAAGAATGTCTTAAAAATATTAACCTCAATATTCCAAGCGGTTCAACACTAGGAATTATAGGTGGAACAGGAAGCGGTAAGAGCTCATTAGTGCAGCTTATACCAAGACTTTACGATGTAACAGAGGGAAGCGTTAAGATTGGCGGTGTTGATGTAAGGGATATAGATATCTATACATTAAGAAATGAAGTTGCAATGGTGCTTCAGAAAAATGTATTATTCTCCGGAACTATTAAAGAAAATTTACGCTGGGGTAATAAAGAGGCAACAGATGAAGAGATAATACACGCCTGTGAACTTGCACAGGCAGATCCATTTGTCCAGACATTCCCTAAGAAATATAATACATATATCGAACAGGGTGGTACTAACGTATCAGGCGGACAGAAGCAGAGATTATGTATAGCAAGAGCACTTCTTAAAAAGCCTAAAATCCTTATTCTTGACGATTCTACAAGTGCCGTTGATACTAAGACAGATGCTTTAATAAGAAAAGCATTTAAAGATGAAATACCAGATACAACTAAGATAATAATAGCACAGAGAATATCATCAGTTCAGGATGCAGACTGCATTATTGTAATGGAGGGCGGAAAGATTGATGGCTGTGGAACACACGAGCAGTTATTAAAAGAAAATGCTATATATAAAGAAATATATGAATCACAGACGAAAGGAGATGAGCAGTAATGGCAGGTAATGAGAAAAAGGCTGATATCAGTATGACTGGTAATAAATCAGGGAAGCCATCAATAGATGGAAAGACATTAAAAAGACTTATGTCATATATTGTAGGCAGACATAAACTGACATTTTTTATGGTTGTTGTATGTATACTTATTAGTTCCTGTACAGTAGTAGTAAGTTCATTATTCTTACAGATACTTATAGATAACTATATAACACCTATGTTATCAGAAGTTAATCCATCATTTGCACCATTATTAAAGACAATAATTATGCTTGGATGTCTGTATCTTGTTGGTGTATTATCAACATTTGCATACAACAAAATGATGATTAAAATATCACAGGGAACTTTAAAAGCAATCCGTGATGATATGTTTACACATATGCAGACACTTCCAATAAGATATTTCGATACTCATACACATGGTGATGTAATGAGTCATTATACTAATGATACTGATACATTAAGACAGTTCATATCGCAGGCTCTTCCACAGTTCATCTCAGCAGTTGTGACAATAGTAGTTGTTATTGTGTCTATGATTGTCAACAGTATACCGCTTACAATACTTGTATTAGCAGTAACCTGTATTATGCAGATTGTATCCAAAAAGATAGGTGGGGCAAGTGCAAGGTATTTTATAAGACAGCAGATAACAATAGGTAAGGTTACAGGTTTCATAGAAGAGATGATTAATGGACAGAAGGTTATTAAAGTATTCTGTCACGAGGATGAGGCAAAGTACGATTTTGATAAGAATAACGAAATGCTTTGCAGTGATGCAACTAATGCCAATAAATACGGTAACATACTTATGCCGGCAATCTCACAGTTAGGTAACTTACAGTATGTTCTCATTGCTCTTATCGGAGGATTTCTTGCATTAAGAGGAATTGGTGGGATTACTGTCGGAATGATAGTAGCATTTCTTAACCTTTCTAAGACATTCTGTATGCCAGTATCGCAGATAGCACAGCAGATTAGTATGATAGCTATGGCGTTGGCAGGAGCAGAAAGAATATTCGGACTTATTGATGAAAAGCCGGAAGAAGATGAAGGCGATGTTACTTTAGTACGCGTAAAGTGTGATGATAAAGAACTTAATAACAAAGAAGCCGACAATAAAGATGCCAGAATGGTATTTATAGCAGGTGAAGTTACAGAAACAACTGACAAAGACGGCAGATGGGCCTGGAAGTGTAGGAAAGCTGATAATACAACAGGTTATATACTTCTTAGGGGAAAGGTCGTATTTGATGATGTAATATTTGGATATAATGAGAATAAGATTATACTTAATAATATTAATCTATGGGCTAAATCAGGACAGAAGATAGCATTTGTTGGTGCAACAGGTGCAGGAAAGACGACTATAACTAACCTGATTAACAGATTTTATGATATTAATTCAGGAAATATATTCTATGACGGAATAAGCATTGATAGAATTAAGAAAGACGATTTAAGGCATTCACTTGGCATTGTATTACAGGACGTTAACCTGTTCACAGGAACTATTATGGATAATATAAGATATGGTAACCTTTTGGCGACCGATGAGGAATGTATTAAAGCCGCTAAGCTTGCCAATGCAGATGACTTTATAACAAGACTTCCAGACGGCTATCAGACAGTACTTACACAGAACGGTGCAAGTCTTTCACAGGGACAAAGACAGCTTATATCAATTGCAAGGGCAGCAGTTGCCAACCCACCAGTAATGATTCTTGATGAGGCGACATCTTCAATTGATACAAGAACAGAAGCACTTGTCCAGAGAGGTATGGATAACTTAATGAAGGGCAGAACAGTATTTGTAATAGCACACAGACTTTCAACTGTCCGCAATTCAGATGCCATAATGGTACTTGACCACGGCAATATAATTGAGCGAGGCTCACACGATGAACTTATTGCCAGAAAGGGAACATATTACAGCTTGTATACAGGGGCATTTGAGTTGTCATAATATTAAGTTTGCTGTGAGAAATGTATTACCAAGGCTGGCGGTTGTAATTAAGTGAATATTTTATATTTAAGAGGCGTTAAGCCTCTTTTTTAGTGTATTGCGGCTACAGGGATACTGTAGCTGTTAGGTTGTTTATTTGAGAAGATACAGCCTTGAGGAACTTGAAGAGATGTGTCCGAAGGGTATAAGGTTGTTTGTAAGATTAAAGAAGTTGAAAACAATATAAGAGTAATCTTATGTGATTTGTTAAATAAAAGAAAACTATGAAAAATGCTGGTGTTGAAAATAATAAATTGTTGTATTATGATGTTGATAATAAAATATGGAGGTGTATTATGAAAGCACATAAATATTGGTCAACTGGAGCAATAGTTACAATGGTTGGAACTTTTTATACAGGATATAAAGGGTTAAAAGCAGCACACAAATACTTTGCGTTTGGCTCTCTGATATGCTTGATTATGGCAGTCTATTCTGGTCAAAAAATGATTTCTGGCAATAAGACGACAAGAAAACAGATGGAATTGAAAGAAGTGGAGGAATAAAATATGTTAGAAGTAGGAAAAAAAGCACCGGACTTTGAATTGCCGGATCAGAATGGAGAAATGCATAAATTAAGCGATTATGCAGGAAAAAAAGTGATCTTATATTTTTATCCAAAGGATAATACACCAGGATGTACGAAGCAGGCATGTGGCTTTTCTGAGCGTTATCCACAGTTTACTGAGAAGGGAGCTGTTATTCTCGGAGTAAGCAAGGACTCTGTAGCGTCTCACAAGAGATTTGAAGAAAAATACGGACTGGCATTTACGCTATTAGCAGATCCGGAGCGTAAAGTTATTGAAGCATATGATGTCTGGAAAGAAAAGAAAAATTATGGAAAAGTATCTATGG
>ENA-ORTZ01000777-ORTZ01000777.1-human-gut-metagenome-genome-assembly--contig:-NODE-777-length-22872-cov-4.490424_pt1 | contig 22872 bp, 23 predicted proteins | sample MGYA00242075_ERZ509199 | MGnify/ENA primary metagenome ERZ509199 (study PRJEB26280, sample SAMEA2338824) | human gut metagenome | biome: human gut; feature: human-associated habitat; material: faeces...
GCGGATCGACCCCGCGAACGTGATTCTCTCGGAAAAGGACAGCCGTCATCCGAGACTGGACGAAGCACCCGAACTGTTCGACTATAATACGGACTATTACGCCTGACGATAAAACGGTCGCGCGGCACAGCTGCGGGCGCCTCGCCGGACAAGGCGACGACGGCAACGAAAGCAGCCCCGGCGACAATACTTCGCGGCTACGACGGACGGTAGGCGCGATACTCCCCGGAGCAGGGAATCGCTTCGCTGCGCAGCCATGCCCGGCGCAGGGACCGACTGGTAGTCGGGCAATGAAATGCACGGGCCTCGGCGGATGCAGCGATCCCGGCGAGGACTCCGGCGCTTCTTACGGACAGTCGGGACAGCGGACCCGGGACAGCGACCGATCGCAGGCCGGACGGGCCAAAACGCAGGGAGGAAAAACCGAGAGACAAGGCGTACGGCTTCCGGCCACGGCAGAGCAATAAGTTTTCTGCTTTCGGCAGGAGATTACGGGCACGGGCAGCGACGGCGAGACGCAGAGAAGAGAAAAGCCGCGGCGACGGCTCCGGACCGTTCCCTCCGGCGCGCGAGCGGCACAAACGCACACAGACAAAACCATGCAGAAACCAAGCGAGAGAATCACGGTGCTGGTCACCGGAGCCAACGGGCAGCTCGGGCGCGAGATGCGTCGTGCGGCGGAGGGCAGCAAGGACCGGTACGTCTTCACCGACGTGGCCGAGCTGGACATCGCCGATGCCGATGCGGTCGGACGCACGGTGCGGGAAGAGAAGGCGGACGTGATCGTCAACTGCGCGGCCTATACGAACGTAGACCGGGCCGAGGAGGACGAGGCCGCGGCGGACCTGCTCAACCATCGCGCCGTGGCAAACCTGGCCGCCGCAGCCCGCGAACGAGGGGCCGTGCTGATCCACATATCGACGGACTACGTCTTCCGGGGGGACAAGAGTACGCCCTACGCCGAGGACGACCCGACCGATCCGACGGGAGCCTACGGACGCACGAAGCTGGCCGGCGAACGGACGATAGCCGAAAGCGGCTGCCGCTATCTGATCTTCCGCACCGCATGGCTCTACTCCGAGTTCGGGAACAACTTCCTTCGAACGATGCTCCGCCTGACCGCCGAGCGCGACAGCCTGAGCGTCGTGTTCGATCAGGTCGGCACGCCGACCTATGCAGGAGATTTGGCCCGCGCGATCTTCGAGATCGTGCAGGGGCGGAAGTACGACGGCCGGGAGGGCGTATATCACTTCTCCGACGAAGGAGTCTGCTCGTGGTACGACTTCGCGCGGGCGATCGCCGGGTACGCGGGCCATACGGGATGCGACATCGAGCCGTGCCACAGCTCGGAGTTCTCCAGCAAGGTCCGCCGGCCGAGCTTCTCCGTGCTGGACAAAACCAAGGTAAAGCAGACCTTCGGCATCCGGATACCGCACTGGACCGAATCGCTGAAGGCATGTGTCGAGAATCTGAAAAACAGCGAGCCATGACAACGTACAAGCGCAGTATACTGATCACGGGCGGCGCCGGCTTCATCGGAAGCCATGTGGTGCGCCTGTTCGTAAACAAGTACCCCGGATACCGCATCGTCAACCTCGACAAGCTGACCTACGCCGGCAATCTGGCCAACCTCGCGGACGTCGAGAATGCCCCGAACTACACTTTCATAAAGGCCGATATCTGCGACTACGAGAGGATGCGGGAGCTATTCCGGGAGTATGCCGTCGACGGGGTGATACACCTCGCAGCCGAAAGCCATGTCGACCGATCGATCCGGGACCCGTTCACCTTCGCCCGGACGAACGTCATGGGAACGCTGTCGCTGCTTCAGGCGGCCAAGGAGCAATGGAACGGAGACTACGAGGGGAAACGGTTCTACCACATATCCACCGACGAGGTCTACGGAGCGCTGCCGATGACGCGGCCCCAAGGCGATCCGAACGGAAACGAGTGCGGAGGAGGACCTTACGGAGACGAGTTCTTCACCGAACGGACCAAGTACGATCCGCACAGCCCCTATTCGGCCAGCAAGGCTTCGTCGGATCACTTCGTCAGGGCCTATCACGACACATACGGCCTGCCGACCGTCATCTCGAACTGCTCGAACAACTACGGACCCTATCAGTTCCCCGAAAAGCTGATCCCGCTGTTCATAAACAACATCCGGGACGACAGGCCGCTGCCCGTCTACGGCAAGGGGCAGAACGTCCGCGACTGGCTATACGTGGAAGACCACGCACGGGCCATCGACCTGATTTTCCACAAGGGGAAAATCGCCGAAACGTACAACATCGGGGGATTCAACGAGTGGAAGAACATCGATCTGATCGAGGTCATCATCAAAACCGTCGACCGACTCTTGGGAAGGCCGGAAGGCGCAAGCGAAAAACTGATTACCTATGTCGCTGACCGCGCCGGGCACGACCTGCGCTATGCGATCGACTCCACGAAGCTCAAGGAGGAATTGGGCTGGGAACCGACCCTCCAGTTCGAAGAAGGCATCGAAAAAACCGTCCGCTGGCATCTCGATAACCAAAAATGGATCGATAACGTGACCTCGGGGGAGTATGCAAAATACTACGAGGAGATGTATCAGAATAGGGAATCTTAAGAGATAACCAAATCGGAGTAGGATTGTATCATCCTCGGAATACTTTACACCCACTAGCCATATCCATAACCGCAATCCGGTAAAACTGAAGAATACTGAAAATACCCCATCAGTGTGCCATATCAGTTTTCATCAGATTATTTCACGTCTACTGTAAGGTAAGACGTGCCCCTAAATAGGACGTGTCAAACCGATTCGTCAGTTAACCACTTTCCATCTTATATAATTCTCCCGCATGGAACACTTTTCCGTATTGATGTCCGTGTATATCAGGGAACAAGCGGCTTTGCTGGATCGTGCCCTGCAAAGCATACTTGTCAATCAGTCGGTCAAGCCATCCGAACTCGTATTGGTCGAAGACGGACCATTGACAGATGGATTATACCATGTTATTGACAAATACAAACAAATATTTCCCGAACTTATATCCGTTAAACTGCCGCAAAACGGAGGGTTGGGCAATGCTCTGAACGCAGGAATGAAACAATGTAGTTATGAGTGGATTGCACGTATGGACAGCGATGATATATCCTTGCCGACCCGATTCGAGAAACAACTCGAATACTTGGAAACGCACCCGGACACCGACGTTTTGGGATGCGCTCTCGGTGAATTCGAAGACAACGAACACGAGGTAATATCGATTAAAACATGCCCTGTCTCAGTCGATTCTTATATTAAATTTCGTTCGCCGGTAAACCACCCTACAGTATTTTTCCGCAAATCGTCCGTGCAGAGTGCCGGAGGATACCAGCACTGTCATTTCATGGAAGACTACCATCTTTGGATACGAATGTATGCAATGGGAATGCAGATTACCTCTCTACAAGATGTATTATACCTGTTCAAAATGGATTCTTCCACACAAAAACGCAGAGGGGGATGGAAATATGCAATTTCAGAATTGAAAATTCAACAACTGTTACGTCAAAAACATATTATTTCTCCAGTCCGATATATCGCAAATATTCTTATCCGTTGTGGAGGAAAACTGATTCCGAGCCTTGCAAGATCTTACTTTTACAGGACATTTTTCAGAACTCGGCTATCCAAACAACAGACGACATCGTTCTTGTATACTGTGAAAACTTCACATAAAGAAGGAGATCGGTCGTAAAATAAATAACAACGACATTCTTATGGTTGTCAGACAAACAGAATCAAGAACACGGAAAAGTATCCGGAATGCACAAGTAGCTTTATTCTACTACTGCATTAACCTGATTCTGCAATTCTTTTCCCGAAAGATATTCTTAGATCGTTTGGGGGCAGAAATCCTTGGATTGAACACGACAGCTATGAATCTGTTACAATTTCTCAATTTGGCAGAACTAGGGATCGGTTCGGCTGTCAGTTTTACATTATATAAACCGTTGGTAGAGAACGATCATCTTAAAATCAATGAAATAGTTTCCGTTCAGGGTTATTTATACCGGAAAATCGGATTTTTTGTACTTGGCTCTGCGCTAATTCTGATGTGTTTCTTTCCATGGCTTTTCGCCAAAGCCAATCTGCCTTTGTGGTATGCTTATGCGACTTTCATTGTGTTGCTTGCCTCTTCACTGGCGGGCTATTTTTTCAACTATCGGCAGATCGTACTTACCGCGGATCAGAAAGACTATAAGTTGAATTTCGTAGTGCAAAACATCAAAGCACTCAAAATCGTCACGCAGATTATTGCCATTTACTTGTTAGTCAATGGATATGTCTGGTGGTTACTTTTGGAATTCATCGCTACTGTCGTGACGGTTATAGCCATCAATTGGATCGTACGTAAAGAATATGCATGGTTGGTTTCGAACCCTCAGCAAGGACGCTTGCTGAAAAACAAGTACGGAATCATTATTACGAAAATTAAACAGCTATTCTTTCACAAAATTGGCAGTTTTGCCTTGACCCAAATCAGTCCATTAATAATCTATGCGTTCACATCACTTACGGTTGTGGCTATCTACGGAAATTACATGCTGATTGTTATGGGAATCATGGCCTTACTGGGCGCTGTATTCAACAGTATCGGTGCCGGCATAGGCAATCTGGTTGCTGAAGGAAACAGGAAACATATTCTACGCGTATTCAATGAGTTATTCAGTTTTCGTTTTCTATTGGTTTGTACCGCTTGCTATGGTGTTTACATGTTGGCACAACCTTTTATCACTTTATGGGTCGGTAGTTCTTATTTGATCGATTCTCTCTCTCTCTCATTAATCGTCGTTATCTTGTATTTCAATACGATGAGATCGGTAGTCGATTCCTATATTTCCGCTTACGGTCTGTTTCATGATATCTGGGCTCCGATTACGGAAGCGTGTCTGAATATTGGTCTTTCCATTCTGTTCGGCTACTTCTGGGGACTGCCGGGCATTTTAAGCGGTGTTTTGGTAGGCCTATTCTTGATCGTATTCATATGGAAGCCCATTTTCATGTTCCGTGAAGGATTAAAGGAATCTTTGTGGATATATGTCCGGATGTATATCAAACATATCGCCGCCTTGGGCATTGTGCTACCAACCGTTACGTACATCATCCGACATATTGATTCGACACCTGCTTCGATTCTCGATTTGCTCATCTATTCGCTAATCGTTACAGGGTTGTTTTTCGTCGCCCTGGGAGTCGTTTTATATGCAATCTCTCAAGGAATGAGGGATGCAGTCAGCCGATTTTTGAAAGTTGGAAAAATATAGCCCTGATCATGACTCCAATAGCTAAAGTTTCCGTAATCGTTCCCGTGTACAACGTCGAACAATATTTTGAAAAGTGCCTCCGATCTTTGTTCGGACAGACTTTGCAACAAATTGAATATCTGTTTATCGACGACCGAACACCCGACAAAAGTATCGCACTATTGAATAAAGTCCTGTCCGATTATCCTTTGCGTGAACCGTACGTAAAAATCATCGTACAGCCTCAAAATCTAGGACAGGGTGCGGCCCGCAAACGAGGAATGGAAGAAGCCACAGGTGAGTATGTCATTCACTGCGACAGTGACGACTGGATAGAACCGGACATGTACGAATCCATGTACAATACGGCTATACAAGAAAATGCCGATATAGTTTGTTGCGACCGTTGGGTCGAATTAACAGGGAAAAGTATTCATGTCAGTTATCCTTATGAAAAAGAAACACTGGATATGCTGTCCCAATGTGAAGTATTCATGCTTTTTCCCGCTCTATGGAACAAGTTGGTTCGAAGACAATTGTATATAACCCATGCATGTTATCCGTTTGAAGGGATCAACATGTGGGAAGACAGAGGGGTATCTGTCCGGCTACGCTATTATTCATCTAAGACTGTAGTGCTTCGCAAACCGTTTTATCACTACAATCAAACCAACTCACACTCCATCGGTAAAAACGTCACGAAAGAGCACATTCGACAAGAAATGGCTTGTGCCCATTATGTCGAAAGGTTTTTCAAACAACAAGGTGAGAATGTATACAACCGTTTCACATTGCCGATCGCTAGCCTGAAATTCGAATCGAAATCAAGTTTACTGACGAATCCTAACACTCGCAATCTGGAAAAATGGAAAGCAATTTATCCTGAAACACACCAGTTTGTTATGCGCTATACAAACTTGTCACTTATTTCAAGGCTGCTGTTCCGAATCGCTATCTTCAATCCCGCAGTAGGCTGTTTTCTGTTTGACTGGAAGCGACGCATAGGGAACAAAATTAGACATTTAAGAGAGGTCATAAATATTATGCAATGAATTGGAAAAAGATTACGAGAATATGGCAATACTGTCAAAGATTCGCGACGGGATATTTTAGCGACATTAGGCGTCATGTCTGCTATTCGCTCGCTTATCAGAACAAGAAAAAACTGGGCAAAGATTCCCTGAGATGTTCGATCATGTTATTGAACCACCAACTTGAAAAAGCTCAGACATATCCTCGACAAAAACAGAATTATGGACGGGAAAAAATTTTGCAGTTGCTTTCCTTGTTAGAAAATTACGATACAAAGTTGGGGGCCGATGATTTGTTTGACACATCTTTGGGCGTTTTACAAAGTCATTTTGCCAATCCGTATGCCTATAAAGACAACGAGCTGCGACAGAGATTCGACCGATTACGCTCGAATCGGCAGTCTGTTCCAATTGCTTGTCGTGGGGGAATACTCGAGTTTGACAGTTCGCGCCTACAAACATGGAATGAATTGGGCGCTTTTCTCAATTCGCGACGAAGCTGTCGGCATTTCTCCTCGAAAATCATTCCAGACGAAGAGATAGTCTCAGCCGTTCGGCTCGCTATGACCGCCCCTTCGGCATGTAATAGGCAGCCTATACGCATTCATTGTTATAAAAATAAGGAACAGATACGAAAAATCATTGAGGCCCAACAATCGGATATTGAATGGTGCCTCGAAGCAGATCGTTTGATTATCGTGACAGCGAATGATTATTATTATCGTGACTATCTCGAGCGTAATCAAAAAATGTTCGATGCCGGCCTGTTTGCAATGCTTTTGAACCTTGCATTGCATAATCGGCATATCGGTTCTTGTTTCAAAATGGCACAAAAAGACACCAAAATCGATTTAGAAACCAAGCATTTGGCAAATATCAATCCGCAAGAAGATATTTGTGTACTGATGCTACTTGGTTATTACCCTGAACACCCTTTTGTAGTAGCCCGGTCGTTCCGGATTGACATAGAACACGTCCTAACTATACATTCCTGAAATGAAAATATTAATTATCAATCAACACAGTCACAATCATGGAGACGAGGCTGCCGGAAAAGCGCTGATCCGATCTTTATATGAAGAAGGATTTCGCGACATAGCGGTTTCATACAATTTGGCCAAGACTGATCCCGAAAGTATGTTTCATTATAAAACAGTTCGACAGATATCTTCTGTTATACGGGATCGAGGGTCATGGCGTCTGGCCAAATGGGCGATGAAATATCCGCATTCGATATACCGCTTTCTGCCCCGTTACCGAAAAGACTATTGGGAAATTCGCAAAGCCGATTACGTTATTAGCGCCCCCGGAGGTATCAATATGGGTTTATATCGCGATTACGGCTATGTATGGCGATTGAGTGAAGCTGTTAGACTAGGCAAAAAAGTGGCGATCTATTCACCTTCGATAGGACCGTTCGATACACAAGATTTTTTCTACAATACATCACAAAACATATTGCGACAAGTAGATTTCTTATCTCTTCGTGACAAAAAAAGTTGCGATTATGCTGATAATTTAAATGTTAGCTATATAGCTTCGATCGATACGGCATTTTTGGAGAGTCCGGATAGTCCATTGTCAGAGGAACTTCAAGCACTCTTGCCCGAACATTATGCGGTGCTTGTACCAAATCAGCTTTACACATGGCATGTTCGTTACAAAGGAACAACCGACGCTACGCAGATCGATCGCTTTTACGAGCAATTGATCGACCGTTTTGTTCAAAACGGGATTCGAGTGGTTTTGCTGCCTCAGCTGTTCGGGAACACGAATGGCAGTGATGAAGTCTATTTCAATACATTGAAAAAAGATAACGAATCGGTAATCGTTGTCCCTGCAAAATACGATTCCGATGTCCAACAGAAGATCATACAGAATTCCTCTTTCGTAGTGGGTGCCCGTTATCATACAATCGTATTCGCCATAAACAATGCGGTACCGTTTGCCTGCCTTTCCTATGAACATAAAATGGAAAATATGTTGGAGACACTGGATTTACAAATATTAAATAACCGCATCGACGATGCTTTCGCAAATCCGGCATCCAGTATCGAACATATATGGGATTTGTACGTCGAAAGGGAACGATACACCAAATCCGTAGACAATGCCAGATCTGTGGCTAAAAGGATGGCAGTTCAGACGTTCGACCGACTGCTCGAGTGTCTTCATCAAGCAGAAAATTAAGATTAAACGAAGGACAATAATATGTTGCCAATCATAGTCATCGTCGGTTTCTTCACACTATTTATCTGTTCGTATACGATGACTAAAAGTTTTGTTCATCCTGCCGTAATTGTCAGTTTGTTATGGGGGATTATTCTGCTCATATATCAAACGGTCAATCATGATTTATTCCCATTGTCAGAACGGTTCTTTCGAATGATTTTTTTGTGGGTATCGTTATTTTGTATCGCGTCGTTATCATTGTACAAAATCAAAATAAACTTTCCCCGGTGGATTTGGGCCTCAGTGCCCAATCCGCATTTGTTGAGATTTCTTTTCCCCTTTCTGACACTCGCCACGATTTATAACATATACAGGCTATATACCATCAGCGAAGGAAGTAGTTTCTACAATATAATGCAGGAGATAGAGCTTCCCCTCGATCTACAAATTCTCGCGTATGTAGATAAGGTCTCTCTCCTGCTTTGCCTATGCATGCTCCTGTTCAAGACCCCATTCAAAAAATACGAGATAATCCTTTTTACGCTACTGTTATTTACCGGATACGCACTGGTCAGTGTTAAAACCGTATTCTGCCAGTTACTGTTCGCTTTTTTCTTCACGCTCTACTACCTCAGAAAGTTAACATTGCGCAGGGTGCTTACGGTTGTCGGCGGATTTACCGTTTTGATCGTAGGTATACAGATGTTCCGAGGCAACTACATCGAACAAGGCAAAGAATTCAAGGCTTCCGATTTCTTGCTGCTGTACGCTTTGTCTCCGCTGCCTGCCTGCGATATGGTATTGAATCATGAAGTGAATTACCAGAAAGGGAAAACCCTGCGCTTTTTCGATGCTATTGCAGCCAAAGCCGGTATTGCGGAACCGCCTCAAGGCGACGGTGAGGATTTATGGGTTAAGGTTCCGATTCCCACGAATGCCTACACTGTCATGTTTAAATTTTATAATGATTACGGTCAATGGGGAGTCGGTTTTTTTTCCGTGATTCTCGGTCTTTTTTGGGGCATATTATATAAAGGTGTTCAATATGGCTGTGCCTATTTCATTTTATTATACGCTGTATTGTTCTACACTCTACCCTTCCAGTTTTTCGCCGATTTCATCTTTACGTTTTTTTCCGTCACACTACAGATCGTCATTATTGCGAGTCTGTTTTTCGTAAGGTTCAGGTTTAAAATCACTCAATTACAATGAAAATAGACATTATTCTGGCGACTTATAACGGGGCACGATTTATCAGGACACAGATATGTTCCGTGTTAAGTCAAACATATCCGCATTGGCGCCTTCTTATACACGACGATGGTTCGACAGACGACACCGTCCGTATCGTTAAAGAAATGGCAGCCTCGGATACACGCATCCAACTAATCGAAGACGGTGTAAAAGGACTGGGACCTGGCGGCAACTTCATGCATCTGCTCCGCTGTTCTGAGGCTCCCTATGTTTGTTTGTGTGATCAGGACGACCTTTGGTTAGAAAACAAACTATCTGTCATGTTAGAAGCAATCGAACAGAAAGACAACACCCGGCCGCAAGTGATCGTAACCAATGCATACCTATGGACATCCGGCCAAGACAATCGTATTAAAGGCAAATCCAACTCGTGTGTCTATACAAAACTTAAGGACGTACTATTTGTCAACGGAGGAATGCAAGGCGCCACAATGATATTAAACGCTACCATGCGGAAATATATCAACAAACCATACAGGCATATAGCAATGCACGATCAAGTAATCACTTTAGCCGGGATCGTAACGCAAGGCATTGATGTGCTAAATGCGACCCTTTTTCTGTACAGGCAACATGAACAGAATTACACAGCCCATATTCCCATTTCTTTCAAAGAAAGAGTCATCAAAACCATCCGAAATACAGGACTGCCTGTTGTTGAGCAAAATTATTATGAGGGAGCAAAATCCTTTTACGAAATGCACCGCGATACAATATCACAAAAAGAATGTCGGTGTTTTGAACTATATCTTTCCTACCCTTCCATGGGAAAAATCAAGCGTTTCTTTTCCATATGGACAAACGGATTCACATTAAGAAATTCATCTCCAATATTATTACTCAAACTTATTTTAAGACGATACATATGAATCTACGATCCAAACTGTCTCTCGGGGAATGGAATATTGGATTGGTTCCTGTTCATGCAGGTTCCATCGATTTTTCTTCTGTACGCTGGATCAAACATAGGTATCGTAACAGTTGTTTCGCCGATCCTTTTATATATCGTGTCGGGGAAAACACGATCGAATTGTTCGCTGAGCAGATCTTTTTCTGGCGCAGAAATGCAAGGCTAGTCAAACTGACGGTTGACCGTCGGTCCGGCATGCTGATGCAATGCACACCAATACTTCAACTGGAAACCCATTTATCATATCCATTCATCATACAATGGAACGATCGAACATACGTTATACCAGAAAACGTCGCCTCTGGGCGATTGGACCTATACGAATACGATGAACAAACCGAAAAACTTCGATATCTGCACCCTATCATAGATGCACCGTTAGCTGATGCCACGATAGTTGAGTGGAATAATTTGTATTACCTATTTGCAACAAAAAAAGGAGCGGATAATTCTGATTTACATATATGGGTTTCAGATAACATTTTTACAAACTACAGCCCATTATTTGACAAACCTTTCAAATCTGATCTGCAAGGAAGTCGGATGGCTGGCGCATTTTGGCGGCAAGGGGACCGTTTGTTCCGGCCTGCACAGGACTGTAGCAAGGGATACGGGGTAGGAATACTCTTGTACGAAGTAATTGATCTCTCTCCGAATGGTTATCAAGAACAGCTTGTCAATAGTTTTTATCCTGTTGATCGCTATTATGATGCAGGTATGCATACACTAAACATGCACCAAGATATAGGGATTGTCGATGGATACCGTTTGAAGATCAATCCGTTAATGAAGATCGCAAAAAAAATCAAGAGATAAAGACATGATGGAAATTATAAATAGACGAGTTTTTTTCGACATCCAGCAAACAATGACCACGATTCCCCATACGCAACATAAAGGATGGCTCGAATATGTCGAAACGAAACGCCAAAAAGGAATCCTGTATTTTGTAGACGACGCTCAACATCCTACGATTTGTTGCTGGGGAGAAATCTATACTCAACCTTTTGTCGGCCGCGTTCTGCGAATTGAAGGCGAGAGTATCAGTGGAGAGATTTCCGTAAGAGCGATTAAAGAGTTCTATGACGGAATAGTGCAATACGTGAAAGAACATAAATTTGCTTTCGTCCGGGTTTCGAGCAATCTATTTTATGATACGAATTACGAAATAGGTATCAGACAGGCGGGATTCATCCGTCCGATGTCATTGACGCTTTGCCCGCTTACGGTTGTATTGAAACCGGACCGGAACCGAAAACCCAAAAAGAGCTGGCATTATCAATATGCACAGGCCAAACGCTCGAATCTGCGATTCGAATCGGTCGAGCATCCATCGGAAGAAAACATTCGACTGTTTGTCAAAATGTATGCAGAAATGGCGACTACAAAGGGGCTCTCGCACGTTCCGAACGAACGCTCACTGAGCAAGTGATTGCAATACGACGAGTACAGATTGTTTTTCGTGTATTCTCCAGAAAACGTCCCGTTAGCGGTACATCTGGACTATATGTGTCACCATCAAGGGTTCCACATTATGGCAGCCAATACAAATGAAGCTCGTAATCATAAAGGCGCGACTCATTATTTAATAGAAAGCGTATTCGAGTGGATGAAAGAACGCGGAATTGATTGTTACGATTTAGGACGAATCGGTCCGGGTATACGCAGTTCGAACAGCGTATGTGAATTCAAACGTTATTCGGGAGGAGAAGAGCGGGTATACAACGGTGAATGGATTTACACGAACAAAAAATGGACCGAATACTTATATGCCTTTTATTTAAGCAAAAAAGGGATCGATCGTTTTTAAAATGAATATCGTTTACATTATCAATCAGTTGCGAAGGTCTGGCCCGGTAATCGTTTTGTACGACATCATCCGGAACCTAGATCGTGCTTGCTTCACACCGATCATTGTCAGGCTGATGGAAGACGACCCGGACCGCACAATGACACAGGCCTTCATCGCCATGGGAGTCGAAGTGATCCCTTTACAATATTCTTTCTACGATCTGGAGCTTAAAACAGCAAAGGTAGCACACTCGTTGGATCAACTCCTTGCATCCAGACGGGTCGGTATCATCCATACGCATGGTTACCATCCGGTACTAGTCGCCTCGCACATGGCGCTGAAGTGTCCAAAAATAGAAACGCTCCATTGCGTTTGCAATGAAAATTTCGTCGATTCGAAAGGGATACTGTTGGGCACATACATGTCTCAACGATATTTAAACCGATTAGGCAAACTGCACGGATGCGTCGCCATCTCAGATACGGTCAAGCGATTCTATGCTCGAAAAATCAAGAACATTCCCATCCGCAGAATCTATAATGGGATCGATTCGAAAAGATTCCACCCTATATCGGCAGTCGAAAAACGAGCGTTACGAGCAAAACTCGGTTATTCCGACCAAGAAACGATATTCGTGGCGATCGGTTCCATCGGCCGGGGAAAAGATCCTCTGTCTGTCATCAAAGCGTTCCGGAGCGTTTTCTCTGATTCGGATTCCTGTTGCAATACTCGGCTGGTATTTCTTGGGAAAGGCCCTCTGCTTTCACGATGCCGTACCCTCACCGAGAGCAATCCTTCGATTGAACTGAAGGGATACGTAACCAATGCGGATGAATATTTAAAAATCGCCGACTGTTCGATCTGTGCATCCCGGTCGGAAGGATTCGGGTTGAATTTCATTGAATCGGTCATGGCCGATGTGCCCGTCATCGGTTCGGATATAGGGCCGTTCAGAGAATTCATTGAGCTCTATCCCGACCTGAAAGCCTTACAGTTCCATGCGGGAAACAGCAAAGAATTGACTGAAGGAATACGTCAATACAAGAAAACAAATATCGACATATCTTCGTTCGGAATCGATGCCAGATGCCGGTTTTCATCGGAACGTATGGCGCAAGAATACATGGATCTTTACACGGAAATAGGAATACGACTCAAATAATACAACGACATGCTTGAAACACGCAGTGAGATGAACCGCCTGGCCGGCCAGGCGGAGATACTCCACCGAATGGATGAGGCTACCCGAAAAAAGCTGCAACACGAACTGGTCGGAATATATATGGACATCCAGAGTGTATGCAGACAGCACCAATTGACGGTCATGCTGGCCGGAGGATCTGCGTTGGGGGCTGCTCGTCACAGCGGTTTTATCCCTTGGGACGACGACTTGGATTTGATGATGCCGAGAAAAGATTACGACCTTTTTTTGAAGATATTCGAACCGTCTCTTTCCCAAAAATACATTCTAACGTCACCTAACACGCTGGCCCATTCCAAAAACCTATTCGCTAAAATATACAAAAAAGGAACTGAATTTCTCGAATTACAAGATATTGGCACGCCATTTCCTCACGGGATATTCGTAGACATTTTTCCCATAGAGAATGTCCCCGAGAATAAGGTTGTCAGAATAATCAAAGGGCTATTGGCCGACATAATCTCCTACGTCACAGTTTCCGTATTTTATTTTCGATATGGAAACCGCTTTTTCAAAGAATACATGTCAGCGAATAGACGGGCAAAATGGAATTATCGATTGAGAATTACTATTGGTTTTATGTTTTCGTTCGTATCTCATCGACAGTGGTGTAATTTTTTTGACAGTTTCGTCCGCTCGAGCCATCCCGGACGCTATGTTACGATTCCAACGGGCCGGAAACATTATCGAGGAGAGATCATTGAACGTGCAAAGCTTTTCCCGCCCGTTCACGCTGATTTCGAATGTCATCAGGTGAAAGTTCCAAGAGACAACGATGCTTACCTAAAAAACCTTTACGGCGATTATATGAAAATTCCGCCTGTCGAGCATAGAGAGCAACACTATATTGTCCGAATTGATTTAGGAACCATTTAATCCGAACAAATGAATATTGTTGTTATACTCTCCGGAGGCGTAGGCAGCCGGATGAAAATGTCGCGACCGAAACAATACATCCTTGTTAATGATAAACCTGTTTTTTTGTATTCATTTCTCCAATTCTGCCACAGAACGGACATTGATGCATTTGTAATTGTTGTCGCCCCTGAATGGGAAGAGTTCATACAGAAAACCTTACGAACAATAACAGTTCAACAACCTGTTTTTTATGCCATACCGGGAAGCTGTCGACAGAGTTCTATTTTCAATGCAATGTCTGTTGCAAAAGAAAATCTGTATATAAAAGACAAAGACTTGATAGTAATTCATGATGCAGTTCGTCCGTTAGTTTCTGATTCCATCATTTCAAAATGCTTGAAATACTACGAAGGTTTTGATGGCGTTTTACCGGTTATTCCTTTAAAAGATACTGTATATCGAAGTAATGATAGTGTAAATATTGTAGAATTATTACCGCGTCATGAATTATTTGCAGGACAATCTCCTGAAAGTTTTTATTTTTTGAAGTACTGGACTGCCCATAAGAATCTCTCCGAATCAGAAATGGGGCACATCACAGGAGGAGCCGAATTGGCTCATCGTGGAGGTTTAAAAATTAGATTGATAGAAGGATCTGAATTAAATTTCAAAATTACGACTACGAAAGACCTTGATGACTTTCAAACATTTTTGAATATATATCGACCTCCCCAATAAATTGCGAAATGCAAACTCTATTAAAAGTAAAAATAGCAGTAAAAAATTGCATTTTTGTAAGATGATCTTCTGAAAGATAGTACGGAGAACTGTACTGTTGAATCCTGATAAATGTAGTTATATAATCGAATACAAAGATTTATAAAATCTCTTAACATAAGAAATATCCTTTATATAACATCATTTAGAACATAAAAAAACGGAAACGCATAGGGGTATCCTTGACACTGTCTACAATATTATGTAAATGGTAATACGGGTCATTCCGACCCGTATTATTTTTTGTATAATATTAAGAGTTTGATTTTATGGACAGTGTTATGTCAAGAAAGAAGGAGGCGGTTCCGTCGGGACTGCTGAGCAAAGAGTTTTTAAGCCAGTTCAAGACCGAAGCCGATGGAAGCAAGTTTTTCAAGGAGTTGCATTCACAGGTCTTGGAGCAAAGGCTTCAGGATTCCCATTTGGGTTACGAAAAGCATTCGGCCGATGGCAACAATACGGGCAACTCACGCAACGGTTCATTTCCCAAGAAGATTCAGACCGAGTACGGCGAGGGCGTGAATCCAGATCCCCCGCGACCGACGTTCGGAGTTCGAGCTCGTGGTGGTGTCCAAGCACCAAAGCCGCGGATTGTCTATCGAGAAGTTGTTCATCTCGCTTTACGCCCAAGGACTGAGCGTATCGGATATAGAAGACGTGCTTCGTGAGATCTACGAGATCAACTTCTCTACGCCGGCCATACCCACGTCGAACCTTAGGTCGAACGACTGGTGGTTGTACTCGTCCAACTTACCATGGCAATGCTCGTGCAGCATAACCGAGCTCGAGACCATATATGAAGCGGTGATGGAAAAAACGAAAGGAGAACCTTTCGCCCAATATGCCCGGTAGAATTATCTGCCCGAATACAGGTAAAGTTAGGTTACTCTGTTTAAAGTAATCCCCGGCTTACGATAAGCAGGTCGGGGATTTGATGTTATACTTAGTCTGTTGTATCGGGCTAACCGGGAACCTCGGTTTGAACTATCCGGAATTTCCGGATAGTTGCCATAGAAGAACGACTCCTTTCGTCAATCTTCTGCGTCAGCCGCTCCTTTTCGCGTTAGAACGGTTTTTTGACATGGCGCATATTGTTGAGAAGTGTTTCGCGGATGCCGGATTCGGGATAGATAATGTTTCGTCCGCCGATAACGGTGAAAGGGATCTGCCGACTGTCTCGTAAGTTCTGCAACGTGCGGGGCGATATATGCAGGTAGGCGCATACTTCTTCTCCCGTAAAGTATCGTTCTTTCATGACCGAGGGGCGGTAATTGTCGAGGACTTTCCGCAAAGCCTTCTCCGTTTCATTGATCTGCGAAAAGGCTCTCTTCACCTCTTCGCTTTCGCTGTTCAGATAATCCCAAGACATGACCTATTCACTTTTAACGGTTTTATTTTTCAGATATTCGGCCACGTTGCTCTCCCGGTAGAAGAATTTACCGCCCACCGAAGTATAAGGCAGTAGCCTCTTGTCCCGGTAGGTTTGAAGGGTACGTTTGGAGACGTTCAGCAACAGGCACACGTCCTGGCTGTCCAATCATCCCTCCGATACCTGCGGATCGAATTTCTGCCGGACCTCTCCGGCGAGGGTCGATAACTCTTCCTGTCGGGCGAGGAGCCTTATCCATGTCCGCTCCCCGACGCAAACGATTTTATCCATAATATTTCTTCGATTTTAAATTTTACATGGTAACAGGTTCCCATTGGGGTTATCTTACATGCGGAAGCCAGTTACGGTTGATTGCTCGTGTTTTCTTGATTGTATCATACGCCAATACTTCCTCATCGGTCTCGGATACGGTGCGCTCGGTTTTTCATCGGTTCTTTGCATTTTATGACTGCTAGATAAAAGCAGCCTGATGATGATCTTGCCCGCAATATATAACCGTTTCAGGCTGGTTGTAGCGTTTCCCCGCCCGGTGTCGTGAATAGTCTTGAATAGTCCGGGGAAGTCCGGGGCGGCGGATGAACATACAGCTATCGCCGGGCTAAATTCATGGCCATCCGCATGTAGGTCTGATTGTCTACAAGTCCCCAAGCTTACCCTTCTGTCTGTTCGAGGTTTTACCTGTTCTGAAAAATGCGACACCGGAGCAAAAGGAGTTTCGGGTTAACCCATTAAACCGAAATGTTTTGGTTTAACCAAAACCCAACTTGCTGTTATCTTGTGATAATCCAACATCGTGATTTGTAGATTTATATATTTGCAGTACAGAGGAAATGTTGTCTGCCGAAAAGCACACCGTACTGGCGAAATAGCCCGATTGGGGGCGGTTTGCGTTCGGGCGTAGTAGGGAGAGTACCGTCGGTGTGCTGTAGGGCTGTAATCCTCCTTTGTTGCAGGGCTGCAATTGTAGTATCGACTACGGTTGTAGCCCTGTAAAATGATAAAATTATCAGGCTACAATCCTGAATAAATCCAAAATTTGTTGATTTGCAATCTCCGGCAGGAGTAGGTATTGCAGGGGCAATTTATGATTATGACGGCAATGTGTATGTTTCGGATGAAGCACGCATGATGGCTCGTTTCAAGAATTACTATTTCAGATTGGGTAATGTAAACGAAAACACTTATCAGGAAATGTTTAATGGAGAGTTGCTTCATCATATCATTGCTTCTGCTTGTAATGAATGCCTACCTGTCTGTGCAGAATGTGTTTTCCAACCTTATTGCGGAGCTGACCCGGTTCGTAATATGTCAGAACAAGGCGATATGATAGGTTTTAGACCCACAAATGAAATGTGTAAGAAAACAAAAGCCATTATACACTACTTGTTTGATTTATTGCAAAAGCATGACCCTGAAATAAATAGAATTTTTTGGTCTTGGTTAAATTGATTGTATTATGAAACAGATTCAAGGTACTTCATACAATATTGAAGATGATATAGTTGGACGCATAACCTTTGGAAAAAGGAATTTGTTTGGTCGTTCCAATGATATACTGGTTTGTAAAGATAGCGACAAGCCTGCTTTCGGTTATTTGGCTACAATCACGGAGGAAGAAACTTTCTCTGCCAAAGACAAGCCTTATTGCATTGTTAATAGTATTGAAAATTTCAACGAGGGAGACGTGGTTGTTGTCAACAAACAGGGTGAAATCATTTTTGTGTATGAGATAAACTCCAACCATAATGCGCTGATGGCGACAGAACGCTGTAACCATCGTTGTATCATGTGCCCACAACCACCTATCTTACAAGAGAAGGATAAAACTCCTTTCAACTTACAACTCATATCACTGTTTGACAAAAACACACAAGAGATTGGCATAACAGGGGGAGAGCCAACTCTTATTGGGGACAATCTTTTTACATTGATAAACCATATCAAAAAGGAATTACCTCAAACAGCTATCAGCATTTTGTCTAACGGAGTAAAGTTTGCGGATAAAGAATATGCAATGAAATTAGCCAAGTGCAGACATCATGATTTGCAAATAGACATTCCGTTATTCTCAGACATAGCCGAAGAACATAACCGCATTGTAGGAGCAAAGACTTTTTATAAAACAGTACAAGGCTTATACAACCTTGCATTATTCCATCAACGGATAGGGATTAGAATTGTAGTTCATAAACAGACCTATAAGCGATTGCCACAATTTGCAGATTATATTTACCACAATTTTCCTTTTGTTGCACAGGTCGCATTTATGCAAATGGAAACGACAGGATTAGCAAAGGAAAATATCGACCAACTTTGGATAGATCCCTATGACTATAATATAGAATTACGGGAGGCAGTCTTATTGCTTGCGGACAGAGGAATGAAACCTTATATCTACAATGCGCAATTATGTGTACTTCCCGAAGATATTCGTTGTTATGCACAACAGTCTATTTCAGATTGGAAAGACATATACATAGAGGAATGTGACGGATGTGTGCTAAAAGGGCAATGTGCAGGATTTTTTGAATCCAACAGGCAGACTCATAGTTCGCATATCAAGAAAGTAGAACATATATCATCTGATATATCGTGCTAAGTAACCGATTGTTTAATTTAAAAAAGGAGGTATCAATGAAGAAACTCTTGTTCTTTGCGGTCTCTGCAATCCTTGCAGGTGCAAGCTATTGTTCCTCTGTTAGCGAAAAGATTGTTGCTAAGGTAACTAACAGCGACACTCAAATCGAGCAACAGCAGGAACAAACGTTAGTGTTAGAACAGTCCTCTGCCGAGTTTAAATTACTCGCAAGCCACAGTTCTCACAGCAGTCATAGCTCGCATAGCTCACACAGTTCTCATCGCTCTCATAGTTCACACTATTCGAGTAGATAAGAACTGAATTTCTAAAGGACGAGCTAATATAAAAATAGTTCGTCCTTTTTTAGTCTCATTATTTTATATTACTTTTATACTCAAATTAATACGGGTATGTCAAGTAAAGGATACAGACGTTTTAAAAGCCGTTTAGAGTATTTCCGAACGGATAATGAAGTCGCTGAGATTATAGTTCAGAACAAAGAATTACTGAAAGGTTCTGATGTCATTTTCAATAAAGTGACAATGGAAAAACACCCACTGCTATACAATAGGACTAATAATGCCAATAGTAGAAAGTTAGTTGTAAACCATCTAAGAAAAACCATATATGTATCTTTTATAAAAGATATGTATGAGGAGGTTACTGAGTACATTAGATACATATTACAAGAAGGGGCAATGAATGGCGTTGACCCTCGCAGACTTGTCGGTGAGCATAATGTAAACATGAAAGCCAACGAGATTTTGTCAATGAGCACCAAGAGAGAGATAATCCAATCTATTATGGATCAAATTTTCCAGCAATTAGAAAATGAGCGAAGTACTATTACCCTTATCTCTAAAATCAAGAACAAATTGGGACTAACAATAGAACAACAACTCGTAGATGATGCTTTACCTTTTCTTGAAATTAGACACATTTTTGTTCATTCAGATGGCAAGCCTAATAGTGCATTCTTAGAAAAATATCCAACTATTCAATTAGACGAACATCATAGAATTTTATTAAATTCAACATTTGCAAAGAAAGCATACGATGCTGTCAATAATTTATTGATAGCTATTGATAACGATATGATTTCAAAAAATTATATCTCTGCTTCTGAATTATAAAAACGAAGTGATGAAACACCAAAAGAATACTTTTCCATTCTTTTGGTGTTTACATACAGATTTGTTATTTTTGTACTCAAGAAGAGTTATTTGAACGCAAATCATAGCAGAACGCAGCAAATGGCACAGTTGCCAAATCATTACCTCAAAATAGGGTAATTCTCCCAAAGCCTTTATTATAAGGAGCTAAGAAAGCTATTCCAAAATTACAGTATATATTTGTAGCGGACCGATAACCGGCTGCCTACTACTGATCGACTTTTACGACGATGAAACGACGAATCCTCTCCCTGATTTGCGCGGTCGTCCTGTTCGGCTGTGCGAAAGAAGAACTAACCGTACCCGACAGCTCCGACAAGAGCATGTTGTTGAATAGCAAACCTGTCGGTTATGTGATGTCCTCTGATGAGATACGGGCGCTGGCATTATCTGCTCCGGCCAATTACTCGTCCGCTCCGATGACACGGGCCGGAGCTAAATCGATCAGGGAAATTACGCCTCTTACTTCGTTGGAAGGTATCGATGCTGCCGTCCGCACTCGTGCTGCGGCAAATGTATCGGAACCCGACGAGCTTGTGAGTAATATCTATGTCGTCAATTACGAAAACGACGAAGGGTTCGCCGTTATTTCGGCCGACAACCGTTTGCCGGATGTGCTCGCTTATTCGGATCAGGGCAATATTCCTCATAACATAGCGGAGATCGAAGTTCCGGGAGTGATCGCTTTTCTGAAAGCGCTGCCCGACTATGCGGAACAGGAAACGGAACGGGTCGCTGCATTATTGAACGATTATAATCCTTATCCCGATTCGCTTCCCGACTCGGACGGCTATTACCGAATGAATTATCGAACACAATACGGCCCGTGGACGGATAGACAGAGCGGCCCCGTACTGACAACCCAATGGGATCAAGGGAGACCTTACAATAGGTTAATACCTTTTTGTTATACACATCAGTCTCAGCACTTTACCGGTTGTGTGGCTACCGCAATAGCTCAGATCATGGCCTACCATCGTTATCCTACTACCGTTCATTCGGATAAACTCAACCGCGACGTTACGCTGAACTGGAACTCGATATTGTCTGCTTCGAAGTTATCGACCAATAATAGTAGCTCCGCAGATATAGAAGCTGTCTCTGCACTTATGGAGGTTGTCGGTAATGAGGTAAAAACGATTTACACATGCACCGGTAGTCCGGCTTACTCTTCCGACGTGCCGCAGGCATTGTACGATATGGGGTACACCTGCGATAATCTCAATTATCTGTTTCCCTCGAACACTCTGCAAGACTACGATACGAGAAAAGTTTGCGAGAAAGCCATCTCGTTTCCGGTATATATCAGCGGGTCGGATCCGAGTCAGGCTGAAGGTCATGCTTGGGTAATCGACGGAGACAGATATAAATCCCGTCCATATTTGGAAGTTTGGGATGTATACGATACCGATATAAATTTCGTACGGACAGAGTCCCGAACGGTATACAGCGAGACGGAGTATTCGGACGTCCATTGCAACTGGGGATGGGGCGGTTGGCTGGATGGATTTTTCGCGTCCGGGGTGTTCGATGTAGGGGTATCTTCCTTTACGAACCATCTCAAAGTAATTACAGGAATCAGACCCCGATAAATATTAACCGATTTCTAAAACTGTAAACCTATGCGGACAATGACTTTGGGCGCTCTTATGCGGAGCGTCGTGATGGTGGGAATGGTCATGTTACTTACAGCGTGTGACAAAGACAAAGAGATGAGCGATGACGACAACGCCAATGGAGCATTACCGTTTTGTGAATCTTTAATCGGTAGTTATACGGACACGCCGACCTCGGAGGATATGGTTCGGATCGCAGCCCGATGTCCTTCGCAGACCGATTGGCCGGATGTTTCTTTTTTCATGATACAAAGAGATTCCTATCAAGCTGCGACTATTCATTCTTTATGGGGGACCTCTTTCGATGACGAAGCATTAGCACGGCAGAATGCAGCCAAGTACGATTCGCTCTCAAAGGCCCACAATGACCTCGGTTACAACCGCAGAACGCTGACAATGGTATTGGAATGTTTGTACCGTCGAACGACAGGTATTCATGTGGTGTCGGACACCGACTACGACGATGAACATCCTGCAGGGACCTATTTAGACGACATCATACGGATTCATTTTAAATCGGCCGAGGATTACCTTGCGACCGGTTACACATCTTTGAAGCACTATCTGGGCAAAACGACGAGACCGAGTTCTTATTACGGCGCCTCCGACTTGGATTTGAGCGAGTATTTGGATGAATTCAATCGGATACAACGTAAATTGATTCGGTTCAGCTTCAGCTTCCGCCTGACCAAAGCTCCTGAGCAGACGAGCACGCACCGCTTTACGATCACTTACACGAACGAGGACGGTGTGGAGCTCAGCGGTACGACCCAACCGATTACGATTCGGGGAGGTGGACAGTAAAAACTATGGCTCTATACGATACAGAACCGGGGAGACGGCA
>ENA-ORTZ01000795-ORTZ01000795.1-human-gut-metagenome-genome-assembly--contig:-NODE-795-length-22454-cov-38.046029_pt1 | contig 22454 bp, 28 predicted proteins | sample MGYA00242075_ERZ509199 | MGnify/ENA primary metagenome ERZ509199 (study PRJEB26280, sample SAMEA2338824) | human gut metagenome | biome: human gut; feature: human-associated habitat; material: faeces...
TTTAATATTTAAATTATTAATAATTTATTTATTATTTCTCATTTCTTCATCTTTACACCTAATTGTAGTATAAAGAAATTCTTCACCATCATTTAAGTCATCAGTGAAATTAGTACCACTATAATTTTCAATATGAAAATGTTTAAGTTTATCAATCTCTGAAGTCATATCCAAGTTCCATTAAATTATTTCTAATCATACCAGCTATAATTCGGGCATTAGGATGAGGAGTACCAGTAGTACCATAATAACGTAAATCAATAATATGGCGATACTCATCAATAGAATATGTGTAGATACATTTAGTAGCAGTATCAAGAGGAAGTTTACCACGAGCATCTTGACGATGTATTTTATATTTATCTACAAGAATTTTATATTCTTCAAAATCTCTTTTACATCCATTAAGATAAATATTCATAGCTTCATTTAAAGTAGTATTATTATCATTATTAAATAATTCAGCTTCTTCTTTGCTTATCCAATGAGGTCTACAAATACTTCCATCTTCATAAACATATCTAGTTGATTTTTCAGCAATACTATTGGGACTAACGCGATTTAATTCACGAGAAGTACTAATTTGTGTATCAACACAAAAAGTATATCTCATCATATGAAATCCTATTTCAGTATTACAAAAATCTTCAATAGGAACAATATATTTAGATAGATAACCAAATTGTGTTTTATGGTCTAAAACCCAATTACCATTGACAGTTATATAATAAACATGTTTTTCATAATGATAACTAAAACCAATAGTATTAGCATAATTAATAATAATAGTTTCTAAAGTTTTATCACTATCATTAGCTATTATATAATAAGTTCCATGACGAAACATACTCCAATGTTCATCATTAATAAGTCGTTTAATAGTAGCTTCATCATTACCTGTTTTTCTACCATAACAAACTCTTGCGCATCTAGCAACATGAGCTTTAGAATCATCTCCTTGTTGCCAAAGTTCAACTTTAGGTTCAATTATTTTCATCTTCTTGATTATTATAAAAATCTTTAACTACATTTCCAAATATACTATAAAAATGTTCTTTAGGTATAATATTAATAGGTTGTATAGAATCAAGCTCTTTAAAAAACTCTTTAAGACCTTTATTTCTAATCCATAAAGTATCATAAGTAGCAGTTATATAATTATCTTTATCCATGTCACAAGCTATAAAGCAAGTTTCACTATCAAGCTTATCTATACATTCTTTACATACAATAGCTTCAGCTATTTGTTTACTCTTACTAGCATCTTCTTCAACAGAATTTCCAAGTGGAGTATAACCAATAACTTTGCCACAACATATACAAACTCTAGCAAGAGCATTTATACCAAAAATAGGATGTAATTTCATACCATATAATCAGTTACAAATTTAAGAACTTTATAGAAAAGACCAACAAGAGTACCAGTATTATCAATAACATAATCATCTTTATTAATTGTTATTTGTTCACTTTCGTGACTTTCATGATTATCATTACTAGATTTTCTATCTACTCTAATTATCATTCCTCCACAATCTTTAATAGCTTTACATTCATCATTATCAAATCTAGCATCAGCTATGATACATTGTCCTTTACTATTTCTTATATCAAATGCTTTATTAATAGTATAACGAATAAAAGCTTCTCTCCAAAAATGATTTCTAATAATGTTAGTACCATAATATTGAAGAAGAACTCTAATTTTAATACTAACATTATTATTATATAAAACAAGATATGAAGATAAGTCATTATATTTTAATATAGCATCATTCCATTTATCTACAACATAAGTAGCTTCTTTAATATTAGTAGAAACAATACCAGTTTTAAAATTATAATAATTTTCTTCTTTAATATCTTGTCTATCAAGAAGTTTACGGTCAATATTACAAAATGCAGCAATATCATCTTTAAGTTTATCAGCAAAATGAATAATTATTTCATCATTTTCAACAAACCCATTTTTATGATAAAGAAGCCAAGTATCATAATTAGCTTTCATAATACCATCATGAAGGATATAACTAATCATAGAAGCAACTGTATCTTTACCACTTCCTTTAAATCCTTTAATACCAACAATAGTAACTTTATTAATACTCATAATAATTTGTTTTTGTTTATCAAGACAAATATAAAAATATAATAGGAATTTACTAGTAATAATGATGCTGAATTTAATGTTAAATATCATAGTGAGAATGACGCATTTTAAGGCTCATTATGACACGCAAATCTTATCGTGATAGATTAATCATTTAGATATATAAAATTGAATACAGGCAAAAAGAATCATGTCTACGAGCGTGTCATATACAATTTTACACCCATGTAAAACAGAAAAGCCTAGCACATCATATTGTGTACTAGGCTTCACCTTATTCAATATCTATATGATAAATAATACAAAAATCATTACGTTCTTCTACAAACTTAACATTAATATTAAAATCATCTTTAGACATAACAAAAGTATTACGTAGTCTTGTATCAAGAAGTCTAATAACTTTATTAGGAATATATAATTTAAATCCAGTATTAGCATCTCGAACAATAGGAACACTATTATTAATTCTATTATCATTATACAAAATCACATAAAGTTCATTACTTTTAGTTATATCATTATATCTAATAGCAAAATTATAACTTTTAGCATCATAATCAGTAAATAGAATAATAGATTTATAATAACAACTAAAATAAGATTTAGTTCTATCAAAATTATTATTCTTAATTACATTATAATCTAGTATCTCCATTTATAACAACAGTTTTAATATGAAACGGAACTCTAGAAACACCACTCCGTTCACCATATTCTATATGAACAGTTCTACCAATATAAGATTGAGAATCAAATAAAACTTCCTGTTGAACAATATGACTAGTACTTAAACGAGTTTCAAACTTTTCATTATTAATATCATTTTTACAAAGAAGAATAGGCAAATCACGTTTCTTTTCTTTATAAATATCAAGAATTATAAAATCTCCCTCAGCAGCATCTTTAAACTTCTCCATATAATTAGCTCTACGTCTACCATATTGATAATCAGTTTCGGTATTACGAAGTATAAGACCTTCAAAACCTAAATTAATAAAATGATTTCTAGCGTCAATAGCTTCATTATCATTAGTAATATATCCACTAGGAAGAATAATCAATCGTTCTTTATTATTATAATGTTCTTTAATATTATTAAAGCGAGTAGGCATTTTAATATGATAACGATATGTATTTCTATGAGTTTGATTACCTTCCATCATAATATCATAACACCAAAATTGAAGAAGTTTATTTTCAACACAATTAGCATCTTTAACAAAATGATTAATTTGATTAATAGTATAACCCGGAAGATAAACTTCACCATCAAGTGCTGCAAATCCATTAATCATATCGTCGATAATATTTGTATTAATAGTAGCAAGCAGATAATCTTCAAGATAGCCAAGAGTATGCCAAATAAGACCTTCACGACTTTGGAAACGAAGCCTAATAGGTTTAAACATATCATTTTGAGTATAAGCAGTAACAATACAACGAAGACCATTAATCTTATACTGACCATACATACAACTGACTTTTTTCCAAACATTACCACTATACGTTTTAGCAAGCATTGGAAGTAAAAGATTACTGTTTCCATTACTAAGGTCTTTAGGTAGATAAGTATTTAGAAAATTAAATAGAGTATCATTATCTCCATCCTCCACGGGGGGTAAACCCTGCATATCACAAAGTTCATTAAGATATGTATATCCTTGTTTAATCTTATCATTATATCTACTTTCAAGTTCTTTTTTACCATCTTTTTGAGTAACAGCATAAACTTCTTTACGAATATTACCTCGAACAAGACCATAAAAAACAGTGATACTATTAGTACCACTGTCAAGTTCAGCCCACCAAACAGTAGGCACACCATTATTATTTCTACGATAAAGTTTATTCATTATGTTCACTTATTTTTAAACCATTAAATGCAAAACTAACAGCTTTACCACCTAGAAGTTTAGCTTTACGCTGAGCAATCGTTTCCTTTTTAGGCTTAATAGCCTTTGTAATACCGGTGCTAACATCAATGGGTTGACCTGTAAAGACATCTTTTGATTGATTAACTCTGCTAGCACTTCTAGTGCGTTTCCTTGGTTCTTTACTATAATATCGTACTGGGTTTCTTCTCTCGAAATCAAGATTTTTTTCATGTATATCAATAATTCTTTTAATAATACTATTACGATAATCAATATAACTTTGAGCTTTTTCTGGATGATGTTCTAGAACAAGATAAAGTTTATCAAGAATATATTCAATACTAGAAAGAGTAATACGATAACCATAATTAATAGTTTGTCTAGGACGAGAACCATCAGGATAAATAATAGTACAATCTAAATCTTTAATATAAGATTCAATTACATCAACCATTGTAGATTTATCAATAACATAATTAATATATCTAATATCTCTATCATCTAGCTTTTCTTCATATCCTTTTATTATCATAGATTTTCTTTCTTACATTTATAAATAATAATACGAGTTGGTTTACCTATAAGACAATGATTATATTTAAACCATTCAATAATATCAAATGTAGGATAAGTTTTAGCTATTCCTTCAATAAGAGCATAACCTTCTTGATAATTAAAATTACTATGAATAGTTCCACCATTATCAGTATCAAGTAAGCTAAACTTTTTGATATATTCAACGTCATCATTAGAAGATAGATTAATTTCTCCATAACAATAAATATCTTTTTTATCAATACGTTTATTATCTATATCAAGATATTCAAATTTATCAAGATTTTGTTCATCCTCTTCAGTAATTGGACGCATAACAATATAGGTAACACCAGCTAGACTTTTAGTATGGCAAAGTATTACTTTCTTCCGTATCCCAAGTAAATTCAGTTTCTTCTCCATAATTATCTTCTATATATTTAACAACTTGTTGAGTTAATTCATTAATAACATTTGTAGAATAACTACTTCTCAATTCTGCAAAATCTTTAACGCCAAGTTCTTTAGGAATAATAATAGGTATAATATCATAATCATTCTTAAGAATCACAGCTTCCATAAGACCAGTTCTATCATTATCCATAAGGCTAATAAGAAAACCATTTCGATTAAGTTTACTACGAAGCCAATCATATTCAATTTGACGAAGTTTATAAGTTTCATGTGGAATATTAACAACACCAATAGTCTTAGATTCAAGGGTAGACCCCCCGTAGAGGATGGAATGATTAATACTCTTTAGATAACATTCAAGACTTAATCTATCTTTAGTAGATTTAGTTATAATAATAACGTCATAATTATCTAATTCAAGATTAATAACTCCTTCAATAGTATTACTATTAGTTATAAACTTAACTTCAGTTTTCTTATTCCTATTTGGAAAATACAATTTAACATTAACTATTCCTCTTTTATCTTGTCCAAGAACATATCCATAACATAAATCCGTTTTATCTTTATCGTAAAAATATTTAGGAATAGGATTAGTTGAACGATTAATATAAAATTGGTCAACAGGATAAACAAAATGAGTATTAAGAAAATTAAGATTAACACCAAACTGTCCCCAATACTTAGCATCTAAATTATTCCACGGACGAGTAACAAGTTCAATAATAGGTTTATGATTACGTACATTACTAATAGCCCTAGCAATATTATAATCGTTGTTTTCATCTTTATCTTGTCCATAAATAATATTTCTAAAAGTATAAGCAATATGTTTAAGAACAAATAGAAATTGACTTTTAATAGAAATATCAATTTGCTTATGAACAATTTCAGAGAGTACAGTTGCAGCAGCATCTATACAATCTCCCCACCAATATCCAGCAAAATCTCTTCCTTTAAGTTTATTCCTATTATCATATCTAAAACCAAAACTAGGATGAGTATCTTCACGAAAAGGACTAGATATAAATTCTCCTGTATCTATACAATGTTGTATATCTTCAACACTAATTCCAGTATAAGTACTAAAAATAGTAATTTGACTAACTTTAGAGAAAATATAATCTTTAGTTAAAATAGTATTACTAATATTTCTTTTCATAATATTTCTAATTTGACCTTTATCGTGAACATATAAAAAAAGAGGACTAGGTACTAAAATAGTACCCAATCCTCTTACATACAACTATTTAACTAACTTTAATTTTTTAAAATGGCAAATCTTCTGTTGGATTAACAAAAGCACCAGCAGCATCATTACCACCACCAAATGGACTAAAATCTCCACCGCCATTAAATCCACTAACAGGATTTATAGGAGTAGCAGTTTGAACACCAGGCATTACACCAACACCAGGCATAGCAACATTTGGCTGTTTAGCTTGTTCGGCAGATTTTTGATAAACAATACTTTCTTTATAAGGGTCAATATGCAAACTAGGAGCAGATTGTTCTTTATAAAGTTCAATAACTCCATCATTGATAAATGTAGGAAATCCTAAATCACCAAATGAAGATTTACTTCCAACAACAGCACGCCATTTACCATCATTCTTAACGAAACGAAGAAGCTTCATCCAAATAGTAATAGGTTTACCTTTAGCATCATTATAAACAGGTTTACCATTATTGTTAAGTAACTTAACATAATTTTCAAACACAGTCTTATAACCAGCTATAACTTCTTCAGCCTCAACAGGTACATACTGCATATTTTCATCAAAATCTTCAAAAGGTAAAGTAAGAGCATCAATTTCTTCTTCTGTTAAATCACGACCTTTAAGAACAAATACATTATATATATGTTTCATAAAGCGGAAAATGTTATCAACTTTCCAAGCACCTTTACCGCCAGGAATAGTTTCAACATTACTTTCAGCAGGAAGAAGACGTTGAGTTACATAACGACGTTCATTGATATTTTCATGATTACTAGCAAAAGTAAATGTAAGATAAGGAATACTCATACCAGCAAATGAAGGCATACCTTGAACATCATCTTTCAGTGTAGCCCAATCAACTTTAACATCTTCAAGATGACCAATAAACAAGCCATTAGCTTTATTACAATCAGTACGTTCATCAAACTTTTTACGAGTTACATCACGTAAATCATTATTAATACCTCTACCTCTACGTTTTTTAGGAGTTTGTACTTCTGCATTAGCAGTTTGTTCAGCACTTGCTACAACAGTAGCTTCATTCTTAATTTCTTTTTCTGTCGACATAATTAAAGTAATTAAAAGAATTATTAGATAAAATAAGAGCTGCACCATTAGCAATACTAACAATGCAGCTCTATGTTCAAGATACTATATTTCTAGGACGAAGATTTGATTATTCAGCAGTTTCTTCTTTTTCAGCTTTCTTACCAATACGAATAGGTTCTTCATCTTTATATTCGGTAAGCATTGCAATCTTAACAACAATATCTTTATGACCGTTATTAACAACAGCTTCTTGCAAGTTATCAATATCTACTGTATAAACACGATTCTTAGAAGTAGCTTCTTCATCAGTCATATCAGCTTTCAACTGTTTCCAAACATTAGAATCAGTAAAGTTAAGAGTTACACCAATACCAGACAAAGCAGCAGTATTAGCACACTTAGAACCTTTAATCTTAGCAACTTCATCACCTTGAATACAGCTAACCAAAAGTTCTTTCTGTTCATCTTCGGTAATACCTTCACGACCAAGAGCAGCTTTAAGTTCTTCATTAGAAGAAGATAAAGCACCTTCAAGAGTTTCTTGGAAATAAGTATTAACATACTTAATCTTATCATTCTTAGTCATACGAACACGAGTAGTACAAGGATTACCATTCTTATCTAATTCAGCAATACCTTTAGCCAAAGCCCAAATATCAAATTCAGCATGAACAGCCATAGCAGCTTCGGGAGATTCAATATCCAAACCTTGTTCTTCACAGAAAGCAACAACTTCGGGTACTTTATTGATAATAGCATTATCAATATTTGCACAGTTATTAATGAACATTACATATTCACCATGAGCAATGCCGAGAGCTTTAGAAACTTGGGCAGTCATACGGAAACTACCAGGAGTAGAAACAACTACCAATTCAGGTTCTTCACTAACTGCTCTTTGACCAGCATTAACAATACCCATACCAAAACTCAAACCTTTCTTAAAATCTTTCATTTTTCTTTCAATTTAAATGTTAATAATATCAGTCATACGACTGTTTTGTTTAATAATAATTTCTCTAGTTTGTTTATGTTATTGAATTTCAGTAATATCAATAATATCTTCATTACTCAAATCAATACCTTGCATAGTCTTTAATTCTTCTGTGCTTAAACAGCCCATAATTAAATCATTAGCAATTTCACGAGCACCATAAACAAATGCTCTATGACTTATCATTATTTTAGGATATTTCTTATAAGTATCTTTTTCAAAACATCCAGCAACAATAGCATCTTTATAAGTAAACTCACCAGTAGCAACCATATTACGTTCTCCAATTTTACGATAAAAACGATAACTAGTAATATAATCAATAGGAACAGCAGGTATTCTATAAACAGGAACTTTACCAGTAGAAGCAATTTGTTTAGCTTCAGCAGTATTAGTAGCTATTTCAAACTTACCATTAAGTTGATATTCTTTATATACATTACCATTATAATCTTTATAGTATTTAACAGGATAAACATATATATGTTCATGGTCTTTATCTTCTGCATTTTTAGTTTGTGCCTCTTTGGGAGTAAGACACTTAATACAGTCAGATGGAAGTTTATCTTCATCATAAGCATTAAAGCCATCTGTATATTCGTACAGAGCGCGATAATCATCTACTTTTTCCCAACTCACGCTGCCTTTGACAAGTAATGCCTTAATAATGTGAACATCAACACCTGTTTTACCTTGAACTACATGAATATGTTCAATGCAAGTAGAAAATGGAAGTCTAAGGTCTTTAGCTCTCATTGCAATAGCAAGACCATCTTCAACAGACTTAATACCACATTTATCACTACGCATAACACGTTTGATAAATACTTCAAGATTTGCAATTTCAGCTTCACTCATATAATTAAGCTGATATGGAGCAACAGAATGTTGAACACCATGTTGTTTTTCAACACCACTATTACTAACAGCAACAGTAGTATCATTAACTTTAACTTCTTTATCTTCGTCCATTCTATCAAAGAGCGATTTTGATTACACAACAAATGTAACTATTATATTTATACTAGCAAACAATATCATCAAAATTTTGAGCACTAATATCAGAATTAACATTCTGTATAACTTCATGGTTAACTGATAACTTTTCCTTTTTTAAACTTGCTTCTTCGATAGTACCAGCTATATAAAGTTTATGTACTTTAAGTTTTGATTGACTACAATTAACATTATTATAACGATAAATAAGTTCATCTATGGTATCACATAAAGGTGAGGTTAAAATCCATTCGTCTACGCTTGTTTCTAGGCTGTCAGTTGAATTATTTTTTATAGATAATACTCTTAATAAGCCGTCATTAAAAGACTTCAAATTCAGCGTGGAAATAGCCTTAGATTTGATTATTCTCGGTGTATTCTTTTTAGCATAACAACATAAATACTTTCATATTTAACTTGACTATATCTTATAATAAAACTTTTATATTCTCTTCCAATATATAATACCACGAAAAGGTTTATTATTTTTAATACATTTACTAATAATACTAACAGAAGTAAAATATTCATAAGCAGCTTGCTTTATATTTTCAAAAGTTTTAATATGTTTACCATCTAAACTAAAACAAGCAATTTCTTTTTTATTAATATTATTAGTTATTCGTAATTGACTATTAACAGTATTACAAGTATTATAATTAACTAAATTATTAGTTGAATTATATTTAGCTATTAATTCTTGTTCATATTTAAGACTTTCTGATTTAGAAATATCTATTTTATAAATAACAACATTAACTAAATTAGTATCAATTACTTTATTATTCCAAGCATTAGTTCTTTCATATCTATTCATATTGAAAGCTCTATTTAAAGTTCCTTGACCAATATAAAAAGGAACAGTTTCATTATCATAATAATGAATATAAGTACAAATTCTATATTTATCTTTATTAGAATTATACTTATGTTCTTCCCAATGATTTCTTTTTCTTTCTACAATTTTAAAAATATTTTCCATATATAAAAGTTTTATTATTCTCCCATTTCCTACTATTTAAAGTAGTACGTCTTTTGACTAGTCGATGAACCTTATACATATTATGATTAACATCATTATTTAGTATCTTGGCTGCTGATTGTCATATAATAATAGTTTTTCGAGCATTCACACTTGTCTTTTCAAACTATGTTGTAGCACTATTATCTTCACGAATTTCCAGCAATTAAAGAGATTTATAGTGAACCTAAATTAATCCACTTTTATACAAAACAGGAATACCATTACTATCAACTAGAACTTTATCCTCAATTTTATCATGATAATCACCACAAATTTCACCTAATTTATCATTAATATATTTAGTTACAGTAGCAGCATATTCACCTCTCTTACTAATAATAAGAAATCGTTTATCAGGATTATCTTTAATAATTTCAACTATTCTTTCTAGTTTACAAACATTATCAGAACATATAAGCGTACGTTCACGAACAATATTATAAAAAGTCTTAACGCGTTCAGCAAGAACAAGAGGATTATAACATTCATCAATTTGTTTACTAAAAGGATTAGTCATATCCATATCAGCACTCCATCCATTATATTCAGCTATTTCTGTAATATATTGAATAGCACTACGTCCATCTTGAGTACCATTTCGAGCACATTTAATATTATCAAGATTACCAAATACTTGAATAGTCTGAGTAATAAATTCAGTATATTTATCGTAATTAGTAATATCATCTTGATTAACAAACAAAATTGGCTCTCTGTGTTCCTCTACGGGGAGTAAAGCCCGCATAGCATTAATACCACTAGAACTTATATTATCATTAATAGGAGGAATATTAGTATAAATTTCTTTTAGTTTGGCAGTATCAATAGTATCTTTAGTTATAATCATAAGTTTAAATCTAGCATGATTAAAAACTGTATTACAAGAAAGATTCCATTCATTAACTCCAACAACAATAGAAATATCATAACTATAATTATATCTACTATTAACATAAGTATGAGTAAGAATATTAATAGTATCTATATTTATATTATGATTTTTAAGACCATCAACAATTTCAGTTCTTCTTTTCCAATTATCTGTAACAATAAGTATTTTAAGATTAGGATTTTTATTCCTCATCAGAGTAATAACTCTACTTATAATTTCAGAATAATCAAGAGGTTGAACACAATGGATAGTTCCAACACCTTTATAATCTTTAGAACCCCATTTATTAATAAGTTTACTATATGATTCTTCAACTATATTTTTCATCCAAAATCATCTTCATTAAAAATAGGATTATACATACCGCTATATTTTTTAATTTTACTTTTACCTTTACCTTTAGGAGAAATCTTAAGTTTAATAGGATTAATAATCTTCATAGCTTCTTGATAATAAAATTTAAAATTAATATCTCTAAGAGAAATATCTTTATCATCAAGACTATTAATAACTGTTACAACAGAACCAGCTGCCATTCTACTACGAGAACCATTTTCATTATGAACTTTTTCAATAATATAGCCTCTATTAGAAACATAAAATCGAACATATCTTTGACAAATAACATGAGTAACTTGTCCATTTTCAATCTTAGTTTCTTCTACATGAAATTGTCTACCTACATTTTGAGTAAGACAAAAGTCAAGAATATTAGTAGCTTCTTGAAGAGTATCCATTACAGGTTTATTCTTAAGAAAATAGTTTTCAATAGCTTGAGCAACAATAGGCATAGAATAACCTTTAGTTAAATCTAAAGAATACATCATAGGATTAAGAGCACCTTTAGATTCAAGTTTAAGTTTATGAACACCATTTTTAATAACTCTAAATTGGCTAAGATAATTATTTACATCTCTGCTAATTAGACAATTATAATAATCTGTATCAAACTTAAGTTTAGTAATATTTTCCCAAGTATCTTTAATACGATTATAAATGTCAATATCTCGTTTATAAAGTTTAATAACAATACCATCAGTATTAGCACTTAATACATGAATATTATTTATTTCTAACTCTTCTACTAACATTAACATCATTAATTGTCCATTAATAGTAGTTTTAAGTACAGCAAGTCTATCATAAAGATTACCAGCTTCAAACCCAAGTTTGCCATAAACAGAATTAATAACAATCTTAAGAACTAAAGCTAAAGTATCTCTATCAATTCCATCTACAATATCTTCATTACTATGCTTAACTTCAACTCGCTTATTTTTAAGCCATTCAATAAGATTACAGAAAGCATTAGTATCAAGATGAGCTGGAGCTACTTTATGAGCAGCAATAATACTAGGATACATACTATTAATATCAGCATGAATATAAACATAATCATCGTCATTAAGAACATCGTGTTGACCCCCCGTAGAGGATGGAAATAATTCTCTTCCACTACTCCAAAGTTCAACAGGATTATCTTGACTATGTAAACCTCCAGTTGCAACAGTATAAGTTACATTTCCAATTTTAACTTCTTTACTAAACGCATCTTTATTAACTCTATAAATAGTAGTTTTAAGACATTCATCAAGAAAGTCTTGCATAGGTTTAGTTTTAAACTTAATAAAAGGAAAAATAATTTTTTTAAAACTCATAGCAGTTCTTTCAGTTTTCTTACCTTTCCATTGTTCAGGAGCAAGACCACTAAACTTACTATAAAATTTCTCAAAAAGAATATCAGCAGTTTTACTACGACTAGAATTAAGAACATCAACATCATATGCTTTACTAATAGCATAACGAGATTTAATTTCTTCTGGATAAAGACGAACTATTTCAGCTACAATGAAAACATCATTAAGATTATAATACATCATAGGTTCAATATATTCATCAAGAATAAATCTATCCCATTTATCTACTAGTTTATTAAGCTGTTTAACATTCATTCCTTTAAGATTAGGAATTTCATTATATAGTTCAGCTTCTTCTTCATTAATATCAGGAAGTTCATATTCTAGAAGTTCATACCATTGAAGATTAATTGAAGTTTGTTTTAAACCTTTAGGAACAGGTTTACGTTCACCAGTTTTACTATCTACAACTACACTTGCTTTATTAAGAGCAAATATACGCATTACATCAATACCTGTAAATGGTAGTTTATATTTTCTAAGACTATTAAGATAAAAATCAGTTCTAAATTTATCTTTATCATCTTGACTAGAAATAATAGTTTTACTAGTTTCATATAACTTATTAATAAGTTCTTTCGTACTATTCGTACGCATATAAAAACTAAGTAAAGCAGCAATCATAAGATTATCATAATTGAAATTATTAAATCCATACAAGTCAGTACGAATAATATTTCCATTAGAATCCTTATAACATCTAGTTTTATTAATATAACCTATCATAGAAAGTAATTGACTATCATCTTTATCTGTTATATAAAAACTATGTTTTTCAACAGTTTCAAGACGAGATTTAATTTCTTTAACAGATAGTTTTTGAACTAAAGGAATAGCTTTTCCATCAGCATTAACACAATCTTTAAAAACTTTAAGATAACTATTAATACTAACAAAAGTAACAGAAAAGAAATTTCTTAAAACTTCAACATCATAAGCTATACAATTAATCATTTATATAATTTAATCCATAGTTATTTCTATTTTGATTAACCCAATTAACATCATCAGCAAAACGCTGTTTAAATATATGATAAAGATTATCATCTTTAAATTTAATAAGAGGAGAATAATTATTAAATATATACTTACCACCAGTAGCCATAAATCTAGGAATATGATTATTACTAATACTAAGATAAGCATCACCAAATATAAATAGATACTTATAATTAATTCTAGCTAATTCTTTCCATAGAATATTACGACATTTATCAATAGCAGTAAGATATGTATTATAATTATTAGAACAAGCACATTTAATACTATAAGTCATATATACATCTTCAGTGTTATTACGTCCAGAATATTCATCATAAAGATTACCAATATCAGTAAATAATTGATAACCTTCACAATAATTTCTATCACCCCTAGGAAATAGGAAAACAACATCTCCATGAATACTTCCTCTACCACCTTGTATATATTTACCTGTATTAAATATACGATTTGGACATCTAGCACAATCAGGATATTCGTCAACAGTTTTACTTGCCATAAGATAATACTAATTGATTACTAGCGCGAGAACAAGCAACATACAATCTACGAAGCATTTCATCTCTATTAGTATAAGGATGACCATATTTATCATAAATCATATCGTTAATATCTACAAATACATTTTTATAAGTAGAACCTTGTGCTCTATGAGAAGTAATTGCAAAACCATAATCTAAATCTCTACTAAATAAAATCTTACCATTACTATTTGTAATATTAGAAGCGATAAGATATTTACGTTTAAAATCAAAATACTGTTTCCATTTACTTCCACGTTCAGAACTACTAGCTTTTTTAGCATCATCAATAAGACTAGTCAACTTCTTATAATACATCTGAAATGTATAGTTATCATAATGGTCAATAACAAATAAAGGTTGAGTTATAGCACCACCATGAATAGCTTGAAACTTAATAAGAAATCCTTTAAACTCATAATCATTATCAACTGTATCAACAATATCTTTAACAATATATTCTTCACTATTATTAATAATAATATCATTAAAAACATTAACAACAGTAGTATAACTCATTATTAAATCATTACGAGTAATAAGACTTTTATCAGCATCTTGAATAATCATATGTCTTACATGGTTATTCCATTGTGCAACACGACTATTAGTATAAGCTATAATACGATACAAATCAATATTTTTAGTATATTCTTCATCATTAAAACAAGTATCAATTAAATCAGAAAATTCAGTTTGACCACAAACATAAAATCCTTTAGTTTCTTCATTATAATCTTGTCTATTTTTAGATATATAATCAAGAAATCTCCATCCATTCTTACTATCTATATCTTCTCGAAGAAGTTTAAGAAGTTTACTAATAGGATTATTATCTCCTTGTCGTACAACTTCTTTAAGATAATAAGTATTACTAGCAATAAGAAAAGCTTGACTAGTTTTCTCATTAACAGGTGGAAGCTGACTAGAGTCACCAAGCATTATAACTTTAATTTGAAGCTTCTTACATTTATTACTAATATACTTAACAAGTTTAGCATTAAGCATAGAAGCTTCATCAATAATTAAAACTTTAAGACCATCTAATTTATCTTTTCCAACAGGATTAAAGGCAGGATTTTCAGGGTCAAAATTTTCAATATTAACATCAAGTCTAAAACCAAACAATGATTGAATTGTATTAACTTCTTTTCCACCAATAGAATTACTAAGAACTCTACAAGCTTTATGTGTAGGAGCAGCACAACCTATAACACCACCAGACCATTTGCAATTATTAATAACATATTTAATAACAAATGTCTTACCTGTACCTCCAGCACCACAAAGAGCATTAATATATTTCTTCTCATCCCAAGGCTGTGCAAGAAACTCAATAAGTTCATGCACAGCTATTTCTTGGTCTTTAGTAAACTTAATGTTAGTATCTTTTCTATTACTATTAGCAATATTAAGATTACCAATCATTATAATTCGTTGTTTACATCAATAAGATTATTTTTAACTTTATCTTCATATTCTTTCCATTCTTGAAAAGCTAAAATAGTAGATTCACTATCACCACGATTATAACATGTAGTAATATGAAACAATTCCTTAGCAAAAGGCATTTTAATAATTTTACCTTTAGCTATAAGTCCAGCAGCAAAAGGAATATAAAATCTAGTGTCAACAGTTTTTCTATTTTCACTATCTCTTATAATTTTAATTCTATGATTATATTCATCTAATCGACGAGCATAAACAACTTTCTTTCCTTTAGTTCTGTAACTTTCACCAGTAATGCTATATAGTTTGCCATTGTATTCTACTTTATAAGTACCATCAATATATCTAATAATACCTTCACATTTAGCAACTATAATAACATATTTATTGACTATTCCTTTCTCTTTGGATTTACCTACAACTCCAAATGAGAATTTAAAGCTAACCATAACATACTACTTTCTTTTAATAGTACGCATACGTTTATCAACAGCACGAGTAATACCTTTAAAAGTATTATCCTCTGCAAACTTAGCTTTACGAGCAGCCTTTTTAGCAGCAATTTCTTCATCACGTTCTTTTTGTTGTTGAATAACATCAACAATATCAACATGATAACCACAATAATGAGAAAGAAAATCAATCTTACCACTAGTTCCATTACCAATAGCGCTATTTTTAGCTACTTTAATAACTTTACTAGCAGGATTGATTCCAATAACAGCGCCAACATTATTAAGTTGACGAACAACAGAAACTTCATCATACTTTTTCATAAGTACTTTACATTTTTAAAGATTAATAAAACAATTATATTTAATAGTTAAAACTATAATAAGTTCAATAATAGTAAGATTAGCAGAGCCACTACGCTACGCTCCGTGGCGACCCCCCGTAGAGGATGGAAGCAAGCTAGTCATCAACTTTCGCTTTAATACTATTATTAAGTTTATTAAGTTTATCAATAACATTTTCAATCATAAAAATAATGATAAAGTTTACGAATAAGTTCAAATCTAGTATCAGTAATATTATAGATTTTAAATGCTTTAGCAACAAAATCAAAATCACCATATTTAAGTAAAGCATCTATATAATCTTTAATATCACTAAGCCACATAATAGCACTAACAGAATATCTATCACTATCAGTATTAGTAATATATTGACCAATACCTTTAGCAATAGTATCAGCAGTTATATCATTAATAATAAACTTATCAGTAAACCAATTATCTTTTATATAATGTTTATCAGTATATTTATCACGAAAGGTTTTAGATAGTTTATTACATAAATCAATATAAGAACGAGCAGCAGTTCTATTATTATGATTAACAAATTGAACATCTTTAACTTTAAGAGTTAAATCCATACCACATTCGATAATACGAACTTTAATTTGTTTTTTAGCTTCATTAATATATAGAACAATAGCAAGTTTATCTTTCCAATAACCAGTATTCAAAGTAACTATATCATAAAGTTTAACTTTAAATCCAGATGTAATAGTACCATCAATTTGTTTATAAGCAACATAATTCATAACAAAACTGTATTAAATTTTTAGTTTAACATTTATTAGCTAGTTCTTTTGCCCTGTATTGAACTCAATATTAATCGTGATAGATTAATCAGATTATATATGAAAATTCAACAGAGAGCAAAAGAATCATATCTATGAATATGTTATGAACGTAAATAGCTAGTCATTTGTAGTAGGCTCATTATTCTGTTCATTATTATTACCAGCACGTTTAAGACGTTCTTTAAGAATATGTTCAGCAACAGAACCAAGTTTACATTCACTAACATTATAACTTACACCTTTGGCATGAGTAACAGTATATACAATAGGATAATCAATATATTTATTATTACCTATTGTACGTTCAACTTTAGTAACTCCAACTCCAGTTATAATACCAACACAAACACCAAGTTTAGTTTGATTATGATATTGATAAGTATATTCCATATATACAACTTGTCCTTTTTCAAACTTAGCTTGTTCTTCAATGTATCTATCTAATAGACCATCAAAAATAAGAGAATCAAAATTATCCATTTTAATAATATATTTAAAGTTAATAATATACATACTAAAAAGCCTAGCACTATCTTCACAGACAATGCTAGGCAAAACTACAAATACGAAATCATATAAAACGAAATGTTTGACACAGACATTGTTATTACTAATTTCACAATCAATAATAACATCATTAACACCAAATCAAATATGACATATAACACTTGGACTATGATAAATATTAATAGCACTATCTTCACAGACCGTACTATTACAAAAGTTACAATTAGAAATTAAAACGGATAATAACAATATCATAGTTTCGGAGTTCAATTCCTCCATCATCAGCAAGTGAAATAATACTACTATCTTCACAGACAGTAGTATTAGAAATATAATCAAAAATTTATGTGGGATTATTTAGCAGATTTATTTGCTTTTCTACGTTTAAGTTCAGCATAAATTTCATCATCGCTAAAATTCTTAAACTTATTCTCTTGTTTATTATTATCAACAGATTGATTAACCATTTTAATAATTTCCTTATATTCTGCATTAGAAGTATCAATAATATGTTGAGCAATCAAATTATTAATTTTAGTATTAGCTTCAACAATATTAATAATCATATCTTTAGCATATTTAGGAAAAACAGCAATAATAGGTTTAAGAATATCTTTATCTTCAATTATACTATCCCAACGATTAATAAGCCAATCAAGTTCAAATCCATTTTCAGTAGCAAGTTTAATAATATCTTCTTGAGTTTTACCAAAATCATTAATATATTTTTGTTCTTTAAGAACATATACAAATAAAGCTAAACCTCTAACATATTGGTCTGGAGATAAACCTTTATCTTTAATATCATTAATGAATTTATTAAGAAGATTACAATCTTCTTTATATTTACAGGTATCACAAGCAATACTATCACAAGATTTACCAAAAACTTCATCAAGAATAACTTTAATATTAATATTTTCCATAATTTTATTTATTTAATCATAATAACCAAAAACATCATTTTCAGGGTCAACAATAGGACTATCATCAACTATTGGTTCCCAAGCAATATCGTCAAAATCTTGACTTAGACATTCTGCATGAATTTCAACACCTTCAACATTATTATTGAAATATGTATCATCTTCAACAAAATAAATATCAGTTCTTTCCATATCTTTATATATAAAATAAACTCCGAGTAGAGGATGATTATCATCAACGTGTTAACTATAACAAACCCTGGCAAGAAAATGTAGAAAATGGCAAGAACATGAGAATTAGCTTTAACAAGCTCAACAGCACTATCCATCCTCTACGGGGAGTCTATACTACAAACTTAACTAGCTTCAGAATCTTTATTCTTTTTATGAAGTTCAGTTTCAGTATCAATCATAATACCAATAATTCGCTGACTATCACTAGCAACATCAGCATGAGCTTTAACTAAAGCATCAATGAATAAATCATCTGTATATCTATATTCTCTACGAAGTCCACCATCAGCAGTAACTTTAAACTTATTCCATAAGAAGTCAACATAAGCACCTTTAGAGTTATTAATCCTACCATCGTCTTCTAAAGTATGAAGAATATTAAGAGAAGTATGACGTCTAAAAGCAGCATTAAACTTAACAATACAAACTACATCAAGAATATGCTGAGGAACATTAATTCCAACAGGAACACCACGCTTATCAGTCTTAGCATCTTTAAAATCATTATCTTCTTGACTGACAGTAACAGTTTGTTCACCATCTTTTCTAACTTTAACTTTCTTCTTTTTCTTAGGCTTATCAGACTTAGATTGAACAGTTTCAATACTAACAACAGCATTTTCTTGTTTATCCTCTTCAGGAACAACAAGTTTACCTTCTTGTTTAGCTTCTTCTAAACTTTCAGCCATAGTTTTCTTTCTAGGCTTAGATTGAACATTACTAGTAACATTATCAAAATTTACCATAACACTTATAAGTTTAAGATTAATATTATTATCAGTAGCAATATTACTCTACTGAACAACACGACAAATATAATAATTAAATATAATACTCCAAATATATTATAATTTATTTATACTATAATTCTAGCTAATAATCAATAGCTATATTAAAATAACTAAAATAGTTATAGCAATAGGAATTAACTTACCACGAGTATAATAAATATCAATAGTATCAAGAGTATCATTAATATAAAGAGAATCAGTAATATCAAGAATATTAAGAATATCATTAGTAATACCACCAGTAATATTAGCATGACTAGTATTAATAGTCATTATAATATTGATAGTATTAATAGTGCTATTGTTAGCTAGAACTAATGCTATTGGTCATTATGACTAAAAGTCTTATTAGACTTGATAATACTGTTAGAGCTAGTCTTAATAACGATTGTATGACTAATCGTCATGACGATAGACGTGGTAGAGCTAGAACTGAAACTGATAGAGATAGTCATGACGAATATGACTGAAACTGATAGTGATATAACTAGAGATGATAGAGATGAAATAGTTATAACTAAAAGTTATGAGAGTATAACTAGAAGTTATAAGAGTATAACGAAAAGTTATAAGAGAGAAAGAGAGGGAGTTGTAACAATAGGTTTAGATTGATTATTAGGAGTGTTATTAGGAGGATGAAGAGGATTAGGAAGAATACCAGCAAGTCTAGTTCCTTCAGCATGACCATCTCCACACCCATCTCCACATTCACCACTACCACAATCACATCCAACTCCACTATCAACCTCAATTTAACCCTATTTGAACCACATTCAACTCCACCATCTCATTCTCCACGAAATCCACATTCACCACTTTCATCTCCATATCCTCTTTCTCCACATTCAATACCTCTCGTCACCTCTAATTTCACCTCTATAACTTTTTGTTATGAGAGTAAATCTCCATGAGCAATACCACTAGCAATATCACTAGCAATATCAGTCATCACTAGTTCTATTTCCATGAGTTTCGTCATGACGAATATCATTAAGATTATCATCATGACGAGCTAGATTAGTAATGCTAATCCGAAGAACTTGTGGAGCAAGTTCTGAAGCCTCACTAATTCCTATACTACTAGTATCACTAGTAGTATAAGCATGACTAACTCTAATTGTTAATAACTGTAATTATAACTAAATTAATATATAGCTAAATTCATGGGTAGACCCCCCGTGGAGGATGGATGATGAAATAACTAGCTAATATTCAGTAAGTTAAACATTACTACACCTGTATTTTAAACTAGCGTCTATGCTATTGCAAGCTAGCTTGCTAGCATAGCTAGTTTAAAATATAGTAGGATGTTTGACATTACCAAATTTAGCTTGATTATTTTATCATTCATTAACATGGAGGTTTATCCATGACTATTAGCATTATTAATATTAGTATAGCTAAGCTCAACATCATGGGTTATTCAGTGGCTACTGTTGCAAGCAACAGCAGCCATAAGCTTACTAGCTTAACTAGTCTTACTAGTACCATCAGGCTCAATAGGAGATTCTCCACGAACTCCACTTTGAGTTAGAATAGTATTAATACCACGAGCGATACTTTTTAGTTCACCACTAATACTAACGCTAAGTTTATCCATAACAGTATATACTTGTTTGATATCATCCGCACTACCATTAGTGGTTATATTAGTAATAGCAAGAAGAATATCAGCATTAGCAGGATAAAGTTTAGTAAGTTCAACAGAAGTTATAGAATTATCATTCTCAACTTCAATAGTAGTAATAATACGATGTACTTTCATGATGTTTAATATTAGGACAAGACTTATCAGAACTTGCAGCTAGTTCATGACTGATAAGACTTATCAGATTGTTAAGTTCGTTTGCTGCAATCTATTTAATGTTGATAATGAGCATTTCGAGGTTGAACACTAGCAACAGCATCAACAAAACTATTGTTGATAACACAAACGCTACCAACCCGAAGGTTAGTAGCGTCATGTTCATTAGAACGGTACGTCGTCATCGTTCATTGCAGTAGCAACAAAACTAGCTGCTTTAGCTTTAGCCTCACGCTTTGCAGCAATGGCAGCACGAGCGTCCTCCATAATCTGCTTGATAAGTACATTATATGCACCAACAAGAACAGGGTCAGTAGGCTGTTCGATACCTACAATATGATATACATATCTATCATAATCCACAACATTGTAAAGATTGTCTTTACGAGTAAACGGATTACGGTCTTGTACACCAGCAGGTACAAACTGGCAAAGAACTTTAACAGCAACACCAGTCAGATACATACTAGCAAAACCGGCTTCAGCAGCTTCGCCAACATAGTTGACAAATCTACCGTAAAACTTGTCTTTGCGCATTACAAGCAGTATTTGATTGAATGGCATCTGAACAGCACCAAGCATACCCATTCGATGTGTACCATCAGGCATACTTTGAGCACCTTTGACAGGACTAGCAATAGTAACAAACGCATTGAGATAAGAATTGCCATTACGACCTGTACGTTCTTGACAATCAATATTAGTAATGACAGTAGTCATTACATAACTATGACCATCAGTACAGATGCGTCTAACAACATCATCAATGGTTTCCACTTGCGCAGAACTTTGGTTATCTGTATCAACAGTAGGTTGAACAGGTT
>ENA-ORTZ01000808-ORTZ01000808.1-human-gut-metagenome-genome-assembly--contig:-NODE-808-length-22188-cov-10.448651_pt1 | contig 22188 bp, 16 predicted proteins | sample MGYA00242075_ERZ509199 | MGnify/ENA primary metagenome ERZ509199 (study PRJEB26280, sample SAMEA2338824) | human gut metagenome | biome: human gut; feature: human-associated habitat; material: faeces...
TCCGACATTTGTATCCGGAGCTTTAAGCGAAAATATTATTGTTACAAGGTACTAGTCATCCCAAATTTCGGCTACTCAATTCTTCGTGGACCTTAAACCTTTGGCCCCCGAAATTCTTCGTGACTTATTCGAAAATAATAAGGCAATTAGAACAATCTCTTAAAGAATCTTAAGCGTCTGATAAGTCAAAAGTAAATTGGGGTAAATCATTACTTTTATTTTTTTTATCTTGCAAAACGATACTTACAACTTATTGAATCAAAACGTTTTTTATAATTTAAAAATTGGTTTTTTCGAAAAAATCAATTTTAAGAAGTTTGATAATTATCAAATTCTTTAGGATGGCGGCTTTATATAATTGACCCAACTTCAAGCCCCAAAGAAGCCCCAATATGACAATTAACCAGTTAACGTACCAGCTCTGCAAAATCTTTCTTGCAGTCTTCAAGTTAAGAAATGCAAGTCAGGCTGCAACTGAGCTCGGAATCAGCAATTCTGCGATTAGTCGTGCACTCGCTTCCTTGCGGGAAATGTACGACGATCCGCTGTTTGTTCGCACGCAGAGCGGCTTCTGCCCAACGCAGAAGGCCGTTGAGGTCTCGCAAACGATGGTCGAGATCGTTCAGCTCTTCCGTAAAATGGATAAGCAGCACTCCAAGTTTGATCCGTTTACCTCGGAAGGTGCGTTTGAACTTCGTGTCTATGACGAGTTCTGCTTTCCGACGCTGAAAGTGATCAATGAGAAGCTGCTCCCTAGAGCCCCGAAGATGCGCTTCAATATCCGCATTCTCTCTCACAACTGCATCCCTGAGCTAATCAATGGTGAAGTGGACTTCGCGGTAGTCTATGAAGGTTTCGGTGATCCGCGTCTCAATTACGAATGCTTCGCCGAAACCAGCGACATCTATCTTTTCGGAAGAACCGGCCATCCGCTGTTTACACAGAAGAAATTCTCGATCGATGATATTTCTAATTATCCGCTGTTGGAAATCGACAATTACAGCGATGTGGCCTGTCCTCTGTTGGTGGGCGTATGCGAAGAGAAGGGACTTCAGATGCAGGTCTCGAACTACACCGAAAGTTTGGCAGCCGCATTCCGGCTTCTGATGTCTACAGATTCGGTGGCGGTCGTCTGCAATCAATTTACCCGCCAGTATTCCAAACTGGTTCCGGGCGTCTCCTATATGACGCTGCCGCGGCAGGTCATCAACCGCATTAAGAAAATGCGCAGCGCAGAGCGCCCGATCGGAAATTACATCGTTTACGGCAATACGAATCAGTCTCCTGCCTTCGATTGGGTAAAGCAGGAACTCAAAAAAGGTTTAACTGAAGAGTGGCAGAAAGCCCTCAATGAATAAAGAGCAGTCAACTAGGGCAGGATCCGGAGCTGTCTTGGGAAAAGACGCTATTTAAAACCCGAAATCTAAAGGAGTCATAAACATGATGAAGCTTACGCGAAGATATTTTCTTCAGGGTATCGGCGCATCGGCTGTCCTTGGAACGCTGACAGGACTTGTTCCGACCAAAGCGCTCGCGATGAACAGCTACGGCGCAAATACTTCGCTTCTCGCAAAAAGAGCAGGAACCATTAAATACAGCAGCTGTCTGAGAAACTGCGCAGACAGATGCCTGATGAAGTTCAGCGTTCAGAACGGCCGCATGACTTATGTCAGAGGTGCCGATGAACAGTACAAAACGGGCTCGTGCCCGTGTGTTAAGGGCCTGACATACGTTGAATACACTTATGCGCCCGACCGAATCCTTCATCCGATGGTCAGAGTCGGAGAAAAGGGTTCTCATAAGTGGAGAAGAATTACCTGGGAAGAAGCCTGGGATATATTGATCAAGAAAACCAATGAAGTGATCGAGCAATACGGCTCCGAGGCCATCCTTCCGTATTCCTATTCAGGCAACTACGGTGCTATCGGTATGCGCGGCGCCGACCGTTTCTTCAACCGCATCGGTTCTTCCATTCTGGATCGCCTGGTTTGTACGGAAGCAGGTGTGTGGGGCTACGGCAGCGTGCAGGGCACTACAGACGGTCCTGACCCCGAAACCATCCCCAACTGCGACTGCTATGTTTCCTGGGGTTTCAATGAAACAGTCTCTAATGTTCACGGAATTAAGCTGATTAATGAAGCCAGAGACAAAGGCGCCAAAGTTTTAGCCGTCAATCCGAACCGTACACCGATCTGCTCACAGGCCGATATCTATCTGCAGCCGAAACCTTCTACCGACGCATGGGTCGCAACCGGTGTCATGAAGTATTTGATCGCCCATGACATGATCGATCACGACTTCCTCAAGAACTGTTGCATTGGTGCTGATCAGGCGATCGCTAAAGTCAACTCCGTCGATTGGAAGGACATCGAACGAGTAACCGGTCTCACGCAAAAGCAAATTGAAGAATTTGCCGATGTGTACGGCCGTGCCGAGCGAATCATTATCCGCGCCGGCTACGGTATGCAACGTAATTACAACGGTGCTCGTATGACGCGTGCCATTGCCATCATGCAGGCAATGAGAGGCATGTTCGACAAACCGTCCTGCGGCATTATTTACGATAACGTTCGTCCGATTACCGGCATGAACCTGAATCTCGGCCGCGGCAACTATCTGCGTAAAGGCAAACAGCAGCATGTCAATATGACGGACTTGGATATGGCCCTGAAGGCAGAAAATCCGACCACAGAAAATCGTCCGATCAAGCCGATCCACCTCTTAGTGATCTATAACGGCAACCCGGTGGCAGTCTCTCCGAACGTCAATGCCGTGATCGAAAACCTCAAGCGCAAAGACTTGTTCGTTGTGGGCTTCGACATGGTCATGACCGACTCTCTTGAGTACTGCGACTTGATCCTCCCGGCTTCTACCCAGTTCGAAACCGATGACATTATCGGCGATTACCACTCCTGGTACGTCCAGATCTGCGAGAAAGTGATTGAACCGGTAGGCGAATCCAAACCAAATTGGGATTTCTTCGCAGAGTGGGGCAGAAGAATGGGCTTCAAGGATCAGGCTTTCCGCGACACACCGAAGGACATTATCCGTCAGTTCCTGCAGACAGAAACACCGTGGTATCAGGGCATTACGCTTGAACGTCTAGAAAAAGAAAAGTTCATCCATCTCGATATGCCCGAAAGCGTCCCGGTTCGCTCTGGCGGTAAGGCAGAAACGGAATCCGGCAAGATCGAGCTTTATTCCAACATTATGAAGAAAGCGGGATTTGATCCGGTGATCGATCTGACGCTGTGCGAAGAAGAAATGCCCGAAGAAGAAAAGAACCTGCCGTTCCGTCTTCTTTCTCCCGGAATCCCTCAGCGCGTCAATTCCTCTTTCTATAACGTTAAATACATTCGCGCCTACAACGCCTATGAATGTGAAGTCAATCCGGAAGATGCAAAACGCTTGGGTATTAAGTCCGGTGACAAAGTTCGTCTGAACAATCAAAGAGGCGAAGCATTCTTTGTGGCTCGCGTGACGACGCGTGTCGCTCCGGGTGTGGTCCGCACGGCTAAGTGTAACTGGAGAAGCACCAACCCTTACGGTCAAAACACCAATACCAATTCTTTGACAACCGGCAAGCTGACGGACATGGGTGGCTGTTCTGCTTACCACTCAACCAGAGTGAACCTTAGCAAGGCATAGGAGTACGAAATGAGCAACAAATTTCAAAAAGGTTTCATTTTCAGACAGGAAAACTGTGTCGGTTGCGGCGGCTGCTCTGTTGCCTGTCAGATTCATAACGAACTGCCCGAGGATGTCCGCTTCCGCAAAGTGGACCTCTATGAAGTGAGGTCCGCAGACGGCCGCGTCAGAGACGTTTGGTTCTCTCACGCCTGTATGCACTGCTCAAACCCGACTTGTTTGGCGGTCTGCCCGGCAGCAGCCTTTACCAAGCGTCCCGACGGCATCGTCGTTTTGGATAGAAATAAGTGCACGTCCTGCGGTTTGTGCAAGGAAGCCTGCCCGTACGACGCTATTACGATCAGCAAGATCGACGGCAAAGCTGCTAAGTGCAACCTTTGCGTCGAGCTCTTGGATGCCGGTTTGAATCCCGCCTGTGTGGACGGCTGCCCGGTGAAATGCCTGCAGGTCGGCAACGTTACGCAGGTTCTGGCCCAGAAAGCCTCTGCCTCGAAAGAAGGCATCGGCTACACCGACGGTCCGAACAAACCCAACATGATCATCATCCGAGAAAGAAAATGAAATCGAATGGGCAGAGAAAGACGCTTGAGGTGTTCAAAGACCTGTTCTTGAAACCCGGGCTGGCTTCAACCTACCGGAACCTTTCTGATTGGGCTGAACGTTCGGGTTATCCGGCGCTCGCAAAGGAGGCTGCAGATGCTTCTGCCGCTCCGGAAGAAACCGAAGCCGAGTTCAATAGGCTCTGTATCGGACCCTACCGTCTGGTTGTGATCCCCTATGAATCGGCTTGGGTGACAAGTTCCAGGAAGCTCAACGGACCAGTGGCTGCCGATGTGGCGAATTTCTATGCCTCCGCGGGCCTTACCAGCGCCTCGATGTTCAATGAACTGCCGGACTTCTTCGGCAACGAACTGGAATTTCTTTATTTCTTGGAAGCTGTTGCAGAAGAAACCCGCCAAAAGGAACATTCCGAACAGCTTCTGAAAGAAATTGAAGGTTTGTCGAAATCATTTAGGTCCGAGCATTTTGACAAATGGTACGAAGCTTTCTTAAACGCGATCGCAGAAAACACCGACCAAAGTTTTTGGAAAGAGGCCTCTGAAGCGCTTAAAGCAGAGCTCCGCCGTACTCAAGCTGTCTAACTTTTGCCCCCGTTCCAAGGGAAATTATCATGAATAAATTTTTACTCTCACTTGTCTCCGTTATCTCCTCAACGGCGTTTGCCCAAGAGACAGCAGTCAAGCAGCCTGAATTTTGGTCTCCGGTCGTGGAACACCAGATTCAAAGAGATATTCCTCAGTATTTGGGTTATACCGACAACGCAGGTTTGCTCATGTCGACGTATGATCCGAACTCAGTCTCTTCCGGCTATCTCGGCTTCCTGCAGTCTGCGGAGATGATCTCAAACTTAATCTTCGCTTCTATCATCGCCGTCGCTGTTCTTTTTGCGGTGTTCGTCTTGATCAACGGCCGCGCAAAACTTTCCGACGGATTTTCCGGCAAGCTGATTCAGCGCTGGTCCGTGGGCGACGTGGTTCTTCACTGGTGTGCAGCCGTCCCGTGCATCATCCTGATTTTGTCCGGTTTTGTGATCGGCGCCGGTAAAGTTTGGCTGGCTCCCATGATGACGCCGGCCCATTTCCACAGCTTGGTTTACGCCAGCGTTTTGTTCCATAACATCTTTGCTATTCCATTCATCATTGCAGCGGTTATCCTCATGGTGAAGTGGAGCAGAAATCAGCTTCCCGAAAGCGGTGACGGCAAATGGTTCCTTGCGCTCGGCGGATACATCAATCTCGGCGGCAAACCCAAGCACCCGGATGCCGGTTTTGCTAACGCCGGTGAGAAAGCCTTCTTCTGGACCTTCACGATCTTCGGTTTGGCTTTGGTGGTGACTGGCTTGCTCCTGCTGTTCCCGGGTCTTTTCGGAACTCTGTCTAAGAACGGTGCACTCCTGGCTCTCATCATTCACATCTGCAGCGCCATCATTCTCGGAGCCTTCTCTGTAGTTCATATCTACATGGGCGCCGTCATGAGCGAAGGCGGCATGGAAAACATGCTTAGCGGCAAGTGTGACGAAAACTGGGCGAAACAAAACCATAACCTCTGGTACGCCAAGATTCAGGGTCAGAACAAGTAGAAAGCCTCTTCGGCTCCGCTCTCCTAAGCGGAGCCGAACTAAAGAATCTCTAGGATTAAAACAATGTTAGACAGAAGAACATTACTAAAACTCATTGCCTCAGGCACGGCTTTCACGGCAGTCTCCCCGCAAGTTGTGCTCGCCAAAACCCCGGGTAAGCATTACGCCATGGTTTTTGACGTCAGAAAGTGTACGGGCTGCTTGTCTTGTACGGTCAACTGCAGCATTGAAAACCAAACAGAACCGGGTCGCGAACGCACGGTCGTGAACCAGCTCTCTTTAAAGAATGACGACGGCGTAGCCATGATCGCGCTGCCGAATCAGTGCAACCACTGTGAGAATCCGACCTGCGTTAAGGCCTGTCCGGTCAAGGCGACCTACAAGCGTCCGGAAGACGGCATCGTGGTAATTGACTACGACAAATGTATTCACTGCATGAACTGCACCAAGGCCTGCGCATATGGGGCCAGAAAGCCGGATCCGGCACACAAGAATCCGCCTGAAAAATGCAACTTCTGCATCCATCGACTGGACGAAGGCCTGCTGCCGGTTTGTGTAGAAAGCTGTATCGGCGGCGCCCGTACTTTCGGCGATTTGAATGACGAAAACAGCGAAGTCTATCAACTGATTAAAAACAATAAGCCTTATGTGCTGCTTGAGTCCGCAGGCACAAAACCGAACATTTTCTACATCGGTTTGCCGGAGAACTTTGAAGATAAGAAGTGGCTGCAGGCTGATTTCAAAAACTGGCAGCGCTAAGGGGAGAGAACGATGACAAAAAATGCAAACCATTTTGGCAACCACGCTGCACCCGAACTGAAAGTCAACCGAGCCGGTGTTGCCCTGCAGCCGAGCGTCAGAGTGGGCTTCACACGCTGCTTTACCTGCAACAATATGTGCGGATTACGTTATCGCGTGGATGAAGCCACCGACAAAATTACCCGACTCGCCGGCAATCCTTATTGCGAAGTTGTGACCGGAGGCGCGCCGCTCCCTCTGAAGACAACGGTTGCGGAAGCCTATCAAGCGCTTTATCTCGGGAAGGACGGCAAAATCTTTAGAGCGACCTCCTGCGGTAAAGGTGCCAGCGGTCTTGATTCCGTCGATGATCCTTACCGTGTTCTAAAAGTCTTAAAACGCGCCGGCAAACGAGGTGAAGATCGCTGGATCACCATTCCTTATGAACAGGCTCTGCAGGAAATCGTTGAAGGCGGAAACCTGTTCGGTGAAGGGCAGGTTCAAGGTCTGCGTGCGATTCGTGACATAAAAACGCCGGTGGTACCCGGAGTTTCTGAGTTCGGAGTTAAAAGCAATCAACTGTTTGCGACCTTTAACGAAGAAGATACGATGCGCGGCAGCCTTTACGGCAGATTTATGCGTCAAGGCTTCGGAACGGTGAATGTGACAACCAAGCACGGATACTGCGGTGCTCCTGTCGGCGTCGGTTACGCCATGGGTCTTGCTCCAGAGATCGGAGCAGGGATGTGCGACGTGGACTGGGATAATTTCGAGTATGCGATTTTTATCGGAACAGCGCCAGGCTGCTCCGGCGCCAGTATCAACAGAACAGGTTCGGGCTTAAGCAAAGCGCGAGTAAACCGTAATGCTAAGTACGTCTGCGTAGATCCCATCCTAAGAAGCAACGTGACGAACGGAACCGGTGCTCAGTGGGTACCTATTCGTCCCGGTGAGGATACGGCGTTCCTGCTTGCTTTGATTCAGGTCATTCTGAATTCCGGCAAAGAAAATCAAAAATTCCTGAGCGCGCCGAACGAAACTGCAGCTAAAAAGATCGGCGAAATCAACTGGTCCAATGCTGCCTATCTCATCAATACAGAGACGAATACATTGGCGGATGCTTCTGAATTCGGACTCGGTGAGAAGGGTGACGGCGTGGTTTACTCCGAGGGCGTTCTTCAGGCTGCCTCCAAGAGCGGTCCGGCAGAACTCTATGTGGACAGAGTATTCACAAATGCTGCGCCTAAAAATATTCGCTACAAATCTGCCTTGCAGGTTTTGAAAGAAAACGCGAACGAACATTCTCTGAAATATCTTTCTAATGTTTGCGGCGTTCCGGTCGAAACCATTGAAGCGGTGGCTAAAGAATTTACGTCTCACGGAACAAAAGTGGTTGCAGTATCCAATACCGGCAATAACGGCTGGGATTCCGTGATGAGTTCTTGGCTGATTTGTATTTTGAATACTTTGGCCGGCTCTCATGACAGAAAGGGCGGTGCCGCTTACGGCAACGGAGCCTTCATGGGGTTCAGCGGCAACTATGACCTGGAAAATGTCGAAGGCGGAGTATCTCAAGACGGGGTAGTGAGTGTTTGCAGGAACTATCCTTATGAAAGCTCCACCGAGTATGCCGAGCACGTGAAGAACAAGGAAAATCCGTATCCGGCCAAACATGTCTACCATCCTTTGGCATCCGACTATACCGGTCTCAATGCCGCTGAAGTTCTGCTTACGATTGCTAACGAGGAACCTTATCAGGCCAAGGCTCTGATTAACTGGCGCAGCAATCCCGTTTACAGCGCCAGTTCTCTGCCCTGTGAGGCTGAACAGGCCCTTCGTGACGTCAAGAAACTTCCGCTGTTTGTGGCGATTGATGCTTATGTCAACGAAACCAACAGGAATGCTGACTACATTATTCCGGATCGCGTCATGTTTGAAGAATACGGCTGCGACAGAACATGGGGCAATTTTGACCAGTGTGTCGTAGCCGGAGTCCCAGTTGTCACGCCGAGAACCGCTTTAACTGCAGACGGCCGCCATATCTGCATGGAAGAATTTATTTTTGATGTGGCAAAAAAATTAAATCTTCCGGGATTCGGAGAACAAGCCGTCGCAAGAAAAGACGGGTCAAAGGCTCCGCTGAAACGATTCGACGACTGGTATGCCTATTATTTGAGCAATGTTGCCACCCAGTGCGAACATTTGCCCGAAGTAACGGATTCCGACCGCGAATTAGCGGCTCTGCCGCGGGCAATGAAGCCCTTGGAACCCGTGCTTACAGCGGAACAATGCGCACAAGTTGAAGCGCTGCTTTCCCGCGGCGGCTACTATGAAAAATCGGATAAATACAACGGCGACTTCTTAGCCAACGGCGGCGGAAAATTCCTTCAGATCTTTAATCCTGCTATCGCAGCTCAGAAGCATTGCTTCAGCGGGGAAGCCTATCCCGGTATTCCGGTCTATGAGAAGCCGAAGTTCTTCAACGGCGATCAGTGGGAAAAGCATTGGGACAAAGATCAATATCCGTTGGTCTTATCTACTTATAAACCGATCCTCAGATCTAATTATTCCGGGTTCTTTGACCACTGCAATCAAGTCTCTCCGCAGAACTTCATTTACATGAACAAGAATACGGCCCAGCAGTTTGGCCTCAAAGACAAGGAACGCGTGGTGTTAACAAGTCCGGACGGCGTCACTGCTGAAGGCGTACTGGCTTGCGACGACGGTGTTGCCGAAATGACGGTTTGTGTGCCTCATGCCTACGGTCACTGGGCCGGCGGTGCCGAGGTCAGAGAAGTTGACGGCAAATCACTGCCTGTGGCGAGAAGGAGAGGAGGCGGAACCGCCATTAACCGACTGATTCCTGTGGATCCGACTCGGCCGGGCGCAGTTAAAGCGCTGAATGACTACTATGCCGGCGCATTTTGTCGGTCCGGTATTCCGGTTAAGGTTGAACAGTATCGAGAAATGAAGCCGATCGGATGTCCCGTTATGTAGTTCCTTAGTTATTCAGATCATCTCTTGGCAGAAGAAAAAGACTTTTTGCAGAAGCTGGAAAAAGAAAAGGCCAAGAGAAGATCAAAGTTTCTTCTTGTCTTATTGAAATAGCATTGGGGTGAATTTCATAAAACTAGAGAAGTTTTTGGAGCCTTCGGGCTCCTTTTTTTTCGAAGATCTTCCTAGCCGCCATGGAGATAGGTCAATAGTCGTTGAAACCAAGACACCAAGTTTAAGCTGCGGTTCTTCCATGTTGAGAATGCATCAAAGTTGATTGCGAAATGGCTTTTGTCTAATTTGTTCGTTGGAAATATAAGGAATTGGAGCATTCAATCATGCTCATAATACAGGTCTGACCGATATTTTCGCGCCATAAAACACTACTTGCACAACGTCCTTGCATGATCTGCAAAATACAACTATCTCTTTGAATTAAAGAATAATTAATAAAATACATTTTCTAATATTTGTTTGTTTCTGCTTATACAGACTGGATTACACCTCAGCCGGTATAACGACTTTGCATAAAAAGCAAAATAGTCTTTTGAATTTTGCCTGTCGTTTAGAAATGGCCGTCATCAGAATGATCTGAAATCTCAGATGACTAACCAAGGAGAATTCAGATGAAACTTTCTAAAACAACGGCTCTTGTTCTTTGTGCCTTCAGCGGCAGCCTTGCGTTTGCAGCAGAACCAGCTTCAAACGTAACACTCTACGGTGTATTGGACACAGGTGTCTACGCTCATCATGCTTCTAATGGCAAAACCATTGTTGAAATGGCTTCCGGTATCACTAAGGGTTCTCGCTTCGGCCTTGAAGGTCAGGAAAACCTCGGCAACGGATACAAAGTCTATTTCCGGCTGGAACAAGGTTTTGAAAGTGATAACGGCGACGCAAAAGACGCAGACTCCGCTTTTTATCGTGACAGTTACATGGGTGTAGCCACTCCGTTCGGTGCTTTTGAACTCGGCCGCACAGGTGCTCTGACCGCAGGTACCCACGGCGGTATCGTTGGAGGAATGAGTCCGTTTGGAATCACCTGGAAAGAAGGTGCATTGACCAAAGTCTTTGCCGGTAACGTCGCAGCTCGTGTAAATAACATGGTCAAATACGAGTCGCCTGAACTCAGTGGTTTTAAGCTTTACGCCCAATACTCAAACGGTATCGACGATGACGATGTCGTTTCCTCACAGAAGAATCGTTACATCGCTTTAGGCGCAACTTATCGATACAAGAACTTAAGATTGATCGCCGCATTCGATAACCTGTTCTATAACGACTCTGCCGTCAAAACAGATGCCGGAGTTGCTGCCGGTAAAAATCTGAAGGACCAAAGAACCTACAACATCGGTGGTACCTACGACTTCGGCGATGTACGCATGTATTTAGGATATCAGTTTGGTCAGAACATTAAGACACCTCGTCAGGGTGACGCAGATGCAATTGCTGCTGCGAAATACGACGCCAAAGACAGCAAAGCAGCTGAAGGTTACGACACCAATGCTGTCACACTCGGAACGAAAATCAAATTATTCAGCGGCGAATTGAACGGTACTCTCGGCTATGCACATGCCAAGCGGGATTACCAAGATTCCAAGGCGGATGTCTATCAGGCAATGTTAGGCTACAAATATCCGCTCTCTAAGAGAACCTATGCCTATGGCGCGGTTGGATATATCCACGGCAAATCCCAGAACAAGAGTTTGAATAAGAAGAAGGTCCTGACACACAACGTTGAACGAGTGAACACAAGATCGTTCTTCATGGGTCTGTGCCACGAATTCTAAACACTTACGAATTTAGTAATCGATTTACCTCCTGTATCGGCTCCTGAAAAATTGATAGATTTTTAGGGGCCGTTTTTTTGACTTTCTTCTTTTCGTTAACGAACATTGATCCGATGAGTATTTTCACGGCAGAAAAACGATGAATCCAAAGAAAAATTTGCCAACGAATAGGTGAGAAAATTTCAATAGGAAAAACAACAAGCAAACGAACCAAGAGAGAAAAAATATGTCATTCCATTGCACAGTTGGTTCCGAAAAGTGTGTTGGCTGCGGAACCTGTATTCCTGTCTGTCCTAAACGCCTATTAATTCTTGAAGACGGCCGTCCTAGGATGATTGAAGGCCGCGAGCATCTTTGCAACGACTGCGGTCAATGCACGGCTTATTGTCCTGAAGGCGCGATCATTCATAACGGCATTCGAGCAGATGAATTGGAGCGGACGACAATTCCGACTTCTTCCGCATCAAAAACGGTTCTTCAGGCTTTGAAACAAAGGCGATCTTATCGGAATTTTTCAACTCAGCCGGTGAAACAATCCGATCTTGAAAAGATCCTTGAAGTCGTAGGTTATGCGCCTTCCGGCGGAAACAATCGTTTTTTGCGTTTGATTATCACCAAACCGGAAACGACAAAGAAGTTCTTGGATTTGATTGCACAATGGTTTGACGGAGACTGCCGAACCGATCCGGTATACGGTAAACGCTACGCCAACAAAATTGATTCGATCTTAGAGCGTTATCGTGCCGGACAAGATCCGATTCTCCGCAATGCGCCTTCCGTTGTCTTTAGTGTTGGACCCAAGACTGCTGTGTGGGGCGGCGTCGAGAGCGGGATTAATCTGACTTACTTCAATCTTGCAGCAGAAACGATGAATATCGGTTGCTGTTTTGCCGGTTATGCAACCGCTGCCGCAAAAAGAAGCAGGGAAGTTCGAGAGCTTTTGGGGATTAAAGAAGACGAGGAATGTTTTAGTGCGATGTGTTTCGGATACAAGACGATCCGGGCTCAGCGAATTCCGACTCGTCGATTAGTGGAATTCAAGACAGTCTGAAGCAGTTAAATATTGTCTGACCTGATTCTTCATTCTCTTATTTTCAGTGAGATTCAATTTTTAACCCCTTGAGAGATAAGTTGTGTTTAGGTCAATTTCTACACTCTTATTCTTGATTGCCCTTGGCGCAGCTTGTGCGACTTCTGTGTGGTCTAAGACGATCACTATTGGCATCTTAGATACGATTGACCCTTGGTTTTATGTTCAAACCTTCGGGCCAACGATGGAACATTTGAGAAAGGTGATTCCTCAATATGAAATCAAGTCCGTCGAGTTGTCGTTCGAGAACCTGCAAAAGGCGATTAAAGCAGGAGAACTCGATTTCTTTATTGCTCCGAGTGGATTCTTTGCCTATGTGGCAGAATCTGCCGGCGCGCGCCATATTGCAACACGCCATCCGCAAGGAGCCAAAGATCCTTCTAAATCTGTAGGCTCTGTATTTGTGGTTCGTGCGAACGATTCTCGGTTTAATACTCTTTCCGATTTGGTTAGGGTTTCCGTTGCTGCGACGGACTCAAATTCCTTCGATGGCTGGATTATTGCGCTAGGAGAACTGCTTCTTCAAAACTTAGATCCTAAAAGATTGTTTTCAGTTATTACCTATACGGGTTATGGGATACCGGACGTCGCCTCTATGGTGCTCAATAAGCAGGTTGACGTTGGGATACTCAAGACTTGTGATCTGGAGCAATTCGAGAGGGAAGGGACAATAGCAAAAGGAGCCCTAAGAGTACTAAACCCTAAGAATGACTCTTTAATTTCATGCAAAGTGTCCACAGACCTATATCCGGATGTTGTCTTTGCTTCCTTACCTAAGGCAGACTCGAATTTAGTTAAGACAGTGTCAGTGGGACTGCTTACCATGGATCGGACGAGAGGTGGAGACAGTTGGGGCTTTGCCAGCGACTTTACGCCGGTTTCCTCTTTATACCGTTCTCTGGAAATCGGACCCTATGAGTACTTAAAAGAAACCGGATTCATAGGATTTGCAAAACGATACCGTCATTATTTATATGGCTTTGCTGCTCTATTGATCTTAATTCTTCTTTATACGGCTTCCGTGAGAAGAATCGTCAGCATCAGAACCCGAGATCTGACTATTGCACTGAAGGAAAAAGACAAAGCCGAAAAAGAGGCTCGCGAGAGCAGAGAAAATCTCTTCCAGTTAGAAAAAGCCGGCGTTGTGAGTGAACTGTCTGCGATGTTTGCTCACGAAGCCCATCAGCCGATCGCGTCTCTAATTAATTATGCCGACGGCCTAAAGCTTTATTTGAAAGGAAAACGCGAAGATCCATTAGTGCAGGAAGCGCTGTCAGAAATTTCAACGCAGGCAGATCGACTTTCAAAAATCATTCAAAGAGTCAGAACCTACGCAAAACGGCAGCACCACGAAGTTAAGCAAGAAAACTTATCCGAGATAGTAGATCGGGCGTTGGTTTCATTTAGAAGATCGTCTCTATCTTCGGGAGTAGATGTCGAGGTAAAAGCTCCCGGTAAAGCTGATGCTCTTGCCGACGCTCTTGAACTTGAATTGCTGATTGTGAACCTGCTCAAAAATGCCGCTGCAGCCAGCAAGGACAGCCGAGAAAAGTTAATAAGCGTCCAATTGTCGGAAGAAGCAAACGAATGGCTGTTAAGTGTATCTGATCATGGTCAAGTGATTTCAGATAAATTATTAAGTCGGCTTTCGCATCCCGCCAAGAGCTTTTCAGACGGCTTAGGTTTGGGACTTTCAATCTGCCGTCTTATCGCAGAAAACCATGGAGGCAAATTAACCTTTAAGCCGAATAATTCCAAAGGCTTGATCGTGACGCTCCATTTGCCTAAAGCTAATAAGGAGATTTAGAGTGGAAACCCTAGTAAGAATCGTGGATGACGAAGAAACGGTTAGAAACTCAGAGATTTTTATTTTCAAGCTTGCAGGAATTCCGGCTGCTGCCTATTCCTCAGCAGAAGAATTTTTAGCTAAAGATGATTTGACCGTTCCGGGCTGTATCATTCTGGATCTCCGAATGCTGGAAATGAGCGGTCTTCAGCTCCAACGTTGTTTGCAGGAGAAAGGCAGCGATCTGCCGATCATATTTTTAACGGGTCACGGGACGGTGGATGCAGCTGTAATGGCACTAAAAAACGGCGCAGTAGATTTTCTTCAAAAACCAGCTAAGCCTGAAAAGCTTCTTGAAGTGGTTAAAGTTCATCTGCAACAGAACAAGGAATTACGGTTGTCGAAAGCACTTATTCAAGAAAAAATCAATAAATTTGAACGCCTGACGGATAGAGAAAAAGAGGTGCTTCGGGAAGTCGCTACAGGCAAACTTAATAAACAGATCGCTAATGAGCTAAATATTGCTGAGCAAACCGTCAAAATCCATCGAGGTAATGCGATGCATAAGCTCGGACTTCGCTCAGCCTTGGATGCGAGTGCATTTTTACTCGACATCGGGAGGGTTACTGGAGATGAATAGAAGGAGCTTGTTTTCCGCTTTTCTCTTAACGATCCTTCCCGGACCTTCCTACGCCGGTTTTATTGAAAACATCTTCAATAAAGGTAAATCTTGGGATGTAATCGTTGTCGGAGCAGGTGCAGCCGGATTATCCGCGGCCGTGGAAGCCGCTGATAACGGCGCTTCTGTGCTTCTATTGGAAAGTCAGCCGGAAATCGGAGGAAATACCTTAATCTCTGGCGGCTTTTATGCCTCGGTAGATAAAAAACGCCAAGAAAAACAGGGAATTACAGACTCTGTAGAGTTGCATGTTCAGCAAACTTATGAACTCGGCGGCCGTTTAGGAGATCCTAAGTTGGTGAGAACAATGGTGACAGAGGCGCAGGAGTCGCTCGAATGGCTGGAAAAATTAGGTATGCATTTTCAGCCTCGAGTTTTTGAACTTTATGGCGCCCATTGGCCCAGAGCCCACATTCCAGTCTTGCCCCTCGGACAAGGATACATTCGAACCTTGGCGGATGCTTGTGTAAAGCGGAGAGTCGAACTAAAGGTTAAATGCGAAGTTCGAGAAGTATTGACTAAAGACAATAAAGTCATTGGTGTCGGGGCTTATTGCGGAAATGAATATAAGCAGTTTTATGCGCGCAGAGGAGTGGTGCTTGCGGCCGGAAGCTTTGCAGCTAATCCGGATTTAATACAGAAGATCTCGCCGAAACTCAAAGGGCTGACGACTAACAATGCGCCCGGTTCTAATGGGCTTGCCATGCTGGCAGCAGAAAAAGTCGGAGCAAAACTCGTCAATCTAGAATTTATTCAGTGTTTGCCGGGTTGCCCGCCGGGTAAAAAATATCGTGTCCGTTTTCATAATGACGTCTCTCATTTCATTTTTGTGAATAAAAACGGAGAACGGTTTATCCGTGAAGATAGTCCCAGAGATGAATTCAGAGACGCCGTTCTCTCGCTGCCTGAAAAGTACGGATTCATCATTATCGACGACGAAGGGTTTAGAAGGGCGGGAATCTTAGTGCAGAAAGAAGCGGTAAAGGCAATTGAAGGAGGGGAGGCTTGGAAAGGCGAAACGCTTAGAGAGCTTGCCGACAAAATGAGTGTTCCCGCCGATAATCTGATTCGCACGGTTGAAGACTACAACGAAGGGGTTAGGCTGGGTAAGGATCGTTTAGGCAAGAAAATTCATTCCTTAACGCTTCCGATTGCTCATCCCCCTTTCTGGGCTTGCTATGCAGGGATGACGATCCATTACACTGAAGGCGGTATCGCCATCGATGAAAAAACTCGGGTTTTAAACAAGAACAATCAGCCGGTCGCGGGTTTATATGCAGCCGGAACAATTACAGGAAATGTTCACGGTAAAAATCGTCTTGGAGCAAACGGACTGGCGGATGCCATTGTGTTCGGACGTATTGCCGGACGCCAAGCCGCTAAAAATTAAAGGCGAAGTACCGTGAAGGCACTCCGCCTAGCCTAGCGATCTTTATTCAGCCGTTTATTTACCTGCAGCGGTAAGACCCGCGATTCTGCCGAATGTCAGAGCATCAGGAACCGCATTGCAGCCGACGCGGTTGGTTCCGTGGATACCGCCGGTGATTTCACCTGCAGCAAACAGACCGGGGATGACTTTGCCGCTGTTATTAATAACCTGGGCTTTTTCATTGATTTGAACGCCGCCCATGGTGTGGTGAACAGAGGGAGTCATAAGCGTTGCGTAGTAGGGGCCGCCCTCGTCAAGACGATGGTCATCCATACAGGTCGGACGTCCCATTTCGTCACCGATACCTTTCTTGCAGAATTCATTCCACTTCTTAACAGTCTCGACTAAGTTCTTACCATTGATCCCGGCTTTTTGAGCTAGTTCTTCAAGGGTATCGGCTTTGAAGGATTTCCCCGAAGAAAGAATGTCTTCGACTTTCACACCGTAAGCGTTGCGGCCGTCTTTATCAACGAGAGCACGCTTGGCGGAAGAAATCACGAAGAAGAGCTGATCTTTCTGAGCTAGATTGGCTTTTGCAAGAACGTCGCGGCGTTCGGACTCATTCACGTAGCGTTTGCCGTCACGGTTTACATAAATGCAGGAGTTCTCGCCGAGTTTGAAGCTTGTTGCGCCTGTCTTCGGATCACCGGCAGGGAACAACTGGATCCAGCCCATCTGAGTTAAGTGAGCGCCGGCCTTCTTGGCTAAATTAATGCCGTCGCCGGTAGCAGAGGGAAGGTTGGTTGTCGGAGTATTCTTACCGAGTTTTTTGCCCCAAAGTTCGTCATACTCGTTACGCATCTTAACGTTAGCGCTGAAACCGCCGGTTGTCAGAATGACGCCGTCATTTGCGTTGATGACGTATTTTCTGCCGTTTTTGTTTTGAGCCAGAACACCTATGACTTTGCCGCCTTTAACAATGAGGTCATCAGCCGCTGTGTTGAGCATCAAAGTGACCGGGAGTCCTTTTTCCTTGATGTAGGCTAAGTAGGTGTCAACATAACCGACGCCGGACTTGAAGTTTTCGGCTCGGTTTGATCTCGGCCAAAGAGCGCCGACGAACTGGTTGGCCTTTCCCCGCCAGACAAAGCCCATCTTGGAGAGCTGGTCCATTGTGCCGGAGACGTTCTTGGTTAAGGTGTAGACGAGGTTGAGGTTTGCCTGGTTGTCCCCTGACTTCCATGTCTGCAGAGCGTGCAGTTCTGGAGAATCGAAGAGTTTGTTTGAACTGCTTTCTTTGTATTTAGTCCATTGGTCCTTAACTTTATTAATTAATTCGGCGTGAAGCGGATTCAGTGGTTTTTGGTTGATGATGCCTTCGACAATCTTCTTCTGTCCTTCAGACATCGTCAGATGGTCTTGGTTGCGATTGGCAACGTTGAAGCAGCCGCCGGATACGGAAGTATTTCCGCCGGCAAATCCGTTCTTCTCAAGAAGAATAACTTTCTTGCCGGATTCAGCCGCTGCAACAGCAGCGGAAAGACCAGCACCTCCGGCACCTACAATCACGATATTGGTGTCTTCAGTAACGGTGTCATTGTAATGAGCGGGTTTAGGAGCGGGCTTCTGGAACTGTTTAACATCTAAGCCGGCTTCCTTCAGGCACTTGTTAACTGCTGCCTTAATGGCAAAGCTAGTGAGCGTTGCACCGGAGATGTTGTTGACGTTTGTTGTCTGATATTTGACGATTTCAGGAATCAATTGAGTCTGAGTTAAATCGGCAACGGGATGCGTTTCGGACCAATCCAAAACCTTAACGGATTCGATCTTATTACCCTTTACGATGACCTGTACTTTGACGGCTCCGTTTCTACCTACTTCCTGAGCGGTGTAGGTTCCGTCTTTAGCAAAGGCAGAAGTTGATAAAGCTGCCGCCGCGACTAAAAGTGTAACCGTAGCTAATTTAAAGCTTTTCATATTATCTCCTTGGAAAATAACAGCTACAGTCTATGAAGGCAGTTAAAAAAAGAAAATAATACCTTGGTTCTAGTTTTGGATAATAAGGGGTATTTTTTTTTATTGAGATAATAAGTTATTAGATAAGGACTTCTTAATTGGGAGCTCTATTCTCATTAAGTCCTACTCTCACATTAGATTTCCACGCCGACATTTTGCGTAATTAGCAAAATTGTTTTGCCTAGAATGCATTGGATATGTCGATAGTCGGTGAAAAAATGAAATTCTCAAATCCCTCAATCGAGAATGACTATGAAAAAATTCCTTGCTCTCACCGGTTTGATCGTTGCTTGCTCTCTGCCTTTTGCTGCTCAATCTCTGGAGTGCTCTGTAAAGCCTAAGGTTACTTCCATTGAAGCCCCGCACAGCTATATGTTCGTGGGCAATTCCTATACATATTATTCGAGCGGTCTTGCCGGCGCTGTTAACGGTCTGGCAAAAGCTGCCGGAATCAAAGTCAGACGCAACCGTATGGTGACCATCGGTGCGGCTGACCTCGGTTGGTTCAATGTCTGGGAACTGGTGCGTCCTTCCGGAATGGCTTCTACTTATGTCGACCACAGCGACGGCGGCAAAATCAAGAAGTTTGACTTCAGGAAAGAAAAGGTTTTTGACGCTGTCATTCTTCAGGACAACAGCACCGGTCCGATCCATCCGCAGCGCAAAGAAATCTTTGAGAAGTATGCAAAACAGCATGCATACGATCTGCAGTGTTTTGGCATCCAACCTTTGATCATGATGACTTGGGCAAGAAAGAACAAGCCTGAAATGACCCAGCAATTGGCAGATGCCACAACAAAAGTCGGCAACGAAGCCGATGCAATGGTAATTCCGGTTGGTTTGGCTTTTGCCGAAGCGATTAAGCAAGATCCGAAGTTAGAGCTCTACCGTGCGGATAAAACACACCCTTCGCCTGAAGGCACTTACTTAGAGGCCTGCGTTGTCTTTGCGAGCATGTACCATCGTTCGCCTGTCGGACTGAAATACTACGGAATTGAGCAAGTTGAAGAAAAGACGGCACATTTCCTCCAGGAAGTTGCTTGGAATACCGTTTGTGAATACTTCGGCTGGAAGAAATAGTTTCGCTCTGAATCTCTCAACTTAATCATTAGAGCCGGTGAATTGATCTAAAACCAAAGTTTTTGAGATCCACCGGTTCTGTCTTAATGCTCTCGTGCGTCCTCTTGGGACGCACATTTGTCTTTGCTTAATTAGCCTTATTCTTAGCGATAAGTTCCAAGACTTTACGGCCGAGTTCAATTCTAGGTTTGACAGTAGATAGATCTGACCATTCCTTTTCAGGATTGTGCAAATCTCCGCCGATGACACCCATCGCACAAGCAACTGCCGCGCCACCTCCGGAGAAACGGTTGCCGTCGGAAGCACCGCCGACATCCATCCATTTCGGAGCAGGCTGGCCAAGATCTTTGGATGCCTGATCAACCAATTCAATCAGTTTTTGTGATTTTTCTGTATGAGACAGAGCAGAGCTCTTGGCAACATACTTCAGTTCAGAGGTCACATCCGGAGCAAATCCGCGCTTGCAGAGGGCTTCGATTTTGTCTAAGACCGCGTCTCTTGTTTGATCGTTAAAGAAACGGAAATCAAATACAACGGTTGCATCTTCTGCAATAGTGTTCGGTGTCGTTCCGCCTTTGACGACGTCCGCGTTCAAAGTGACATCTTTATATTCAGAAGCAATAGCCTTGATCTCAGGAATGGCTTTTGCCATGGCTTCAATGGCATTTCTTCCATCCTGCGGATTGTTTCCTGCATGGGCAGGTCTGCCATGGAAATTGATGGTTAGGAACATGGAACCTTTGCGAGAACGCACAAAGCCGTTGCCAGGTCTGCCCGGTTCGTAAACCAAGGCTATATCGGTTTTCTTGGCTTGCTCATCCATGAAGGCTCGGGAAGCCGGAGAGCCGGACTCTTCGCCCGGATTGACGATGACAGCGATATTCAGTTTTTTCATTGCTTCCGGAGGAACCTTCTTGCAAATCCACCATACGGCGTTCAAAGAGCTTTTATCGTCGGCGACACCGGCGCCATGTGCAATATTGTCCTTAATCGTCAGAGGATACTTTTGAGCATTACCTACGGGTTGAACGGTATCGGAGTGAACAGAAAGCACGACATCATAATGATTTTGATTCGGTGTATTAGTTGCGATTAATGCCTTTCCTCTTCCGGCACAGTCTCTGGTCGTCACCGTCCAGCCAATCGATTTGAAGCGTTTTTCTAAGATGTCGGCGATTTTGTTAGCGCCTTCTACATGTCCGGATTTTGAGTCAATGGATACAAGCTCGTTAAGTTCTTTGACATATTGCTTCATATCAAAATCAGAAGCATTGTCATTTGCGGCAGCAAAAGCAAATGATGGTGTCAGACTTGCAGCCAAGCAGCCTGATACAAATTTGCGGCGTGTTGTCATTTGTAATTCTCCTTTTGTGATTGAGGAAGTGGCTTTAGATGAAAATTTTCGCTTCAGTTTTGTGAGAGGGGCGTTGCGAATCAATTCATGTCCCTTAATTATTAACATGCTATTGAATGTTAATCCTCTCCTTCGAGCTTTGGGTGGATTTGATGTTCAAGAATAAATTTCATTAAGTATGAGCTGCATTAAAGGCCAATCTAAATCCCATTGGCTCAGTTCGTTAGAATCAAATTTCCCAAAGGATATTTAAACAAGACAGTCATATCATGGACAAAGATTTCGATACTCTCATCAAGAATCTTCCTCAAGATAAGATGGAAAAACTTCTTAAGAAGTATGCAGGCAAGGACGAAAAGCTCCGAGAGGAAATTTTGTCTAATCCTTCCTTCAAAGAGCCTTCTTTTAAACGATCTGGCCTTAAAGGAATAGCAGAGAAGAATTGATGACGCCATTGAAGAAGAGCTTGCTGGCGACATTGACGAATTTACGCAAGCAAGACTGTTAACTGGGATACAACAATCTCGATCTTGACAGATGCTGTTAAGGATCTTATGAAGCGGGGGCAGGCTAAAGATGCCGCCATACTGATTGATGAGACTGAAGATAAAACAATAGACGTTTCCTCTGTGGAATATGAGGAGGGGGAATGTTATGAAATTTACGTCGAGTACAACTGCTCACCGGAAGGTTTCGACAAATTGAGGTATCTCGCTCGCTCAGGAGGTAAGGAAGCAAGGAAGGAGTTTTTCGAAGATTGCAGAAAGGAAGCGGCAGAAGGCGATCTCAAAGATGTTTGGTTGAAAAACTATACTTCTCCGGAAGAACGATCCATTCAGCTGCAAAAGGTACTGAGCTGCATAAAAAAGTCAAAATCAAAAAGAAAGCCAATTCCTTATGGGTATTTGAAAACGGCATTTGAGTTGCTGCTCAGTCTTGATAACCGTAAAGGATTAAAGGAATTTTTTGAGAAGAATTCAACGGATCGAGATTTACGAGAACGTATGGTCAAATGGTGTCTTGAGCATAAGGAAGAAGATTACGCTCAAAAAATCTTTCTCGAAGACGTAAGAAATGGCGGCCCAATTCGATCCAGTGACGAACTAAACAAAATCCTTAGAAGAAAAAATGAGACAGATCTTCTTAAAGAGGAACTTCTCAGACGTGTTCAAGATAACTTGAAACCGGAATTCACTTTCTTTTCTGAACTTAGAGAGTTATTGCCAGAGGCTCAATGGAAGTCCGTCGTTGAAGAATACATATCCCAAACGGGTTCTTACCGTAGCCTTCGAATGAAGTTATGTGGAGAAATCGGCGAAGAAAATAAGATAAAAGAAATTATCGAGAAGCAGGTGGAAAATTTTGCCGGCAGCTTTTGCGATAAATATTCAAGTATAAATATAGCCTCCGAACTGTTATTGGCAGAGGAATTATTAAAGGAACCTCTGTACAAAAGGTGGGTGATATGCTATAATTAGCACACTACCGAAAAGTGTGACTATGA
>ENA-ORTZ01000822-ORTZ01000822.1-human-gut-metagenome-genome-assembly--contig:-NODE-822-length-21957-cov-3.060908_pt1 | contig 21957 bp, 15 predicted proteins | sample MGYA00242075_ERZ509199 | MGnify/ENA primary metagenome ERZ509199 (study PRJEB26280, sample SAMEA2338824) | human gut metagenome | biome: human gut; feature: human-associated habitat; material: faeces...
GCCGCGACGGCGGCCGGTTCCGGGGCGCGGTGGGCAGCACGCTGTGGATCGACGACGTGGAGGTCGTTTGTCGGGAGCCTCTGGCCGGGGAGCAGTAAAATCCAGTGAATATGAAAAAAAAACTATATATTCTGTTGGCGCTGGCCTGCCTGTGCGGCACGCTTTCCGCGCAACGCAAGTTCGAATATCGGGTCAAGGCCGGATTCAACGTGGGCGGCGCGCTGCCGATCCCGTTCCCTGCCGAGATACGGAAAATCAAGTCTTATAATCCGACGATGGCCTTTTCGATCGAGGGCAACATCATGCGGCGGTTTACCGACAAGTGGGCCCTGCTGAGCGGTATTCGTCTCGAAACGAAGGGGATGTCCACCAAAGCGCGCGTCAAGAATTACGCGATGACGATGAATGTCAGCGTCGGCGACGAGCCGGGGGAGATCAGCGGCGTGTTCACCGGCATGGTCAATACGAAAGTCCGCAACGAGTATATCACGCTGCCCGTGCTGGTGCTCCGCGAGCTGTCTCCGCGCTGGGACCTGAGAGCCGGTCTCTTTTTCTCCTGCCTGATCGAGGGCGGCTTCGACGGGACCGCCTACGACGGATATATGCGCGAGGGCAATCCGGTCGGCACGAAGGTGGGCGTCGAGGCGGCCTCTTACGATTTCAGCAGCGACGTGCGCACGTTCAACTGGGGCGGCGAGATCGGAGCCGAGTTCGCCGCTTACAGGCATCTGACGGTGTACGCCGATCTGACATACAAACTTGGAGAATATCTGTTTGTGAAACTTCTTACGGATGCTCTTTTCAATCTCCTGTGTTCTTGTCAGTTCTTTTTTCTTGCCTTTTCCTTCGGCTTCTTTGTTATTTTGTTCTGTTTTCTGATCGTTTTCCTGTTCTTCTTTCATCAAGGATAACAACCATCCTGTGTATCCGCCTTCCAAACTAAGGACATTGATTCCTTCTTCCGCTAATTTTTCTGCTGCCTCCTTGCTGAAAATTCCCTTGGTACAATATAAAATAACTTTCTTACCCTGATCAATATATTCCTTTGCCTGTGTTCCAAGCTCATCTTCACCTGCTGCCACAACAGCTCCAGGGATCATTCCATAAGATGTGTTTGATTCATCTCTCATATCAAGAAGCTGATAACTCCCTTTTTCTAACTGTTTTAATTCTTTATATGAAATATTAATATTGCTCATGCTTTCAACCTTTCTTTCGTATCCTACTATATTTGTAGGGTTCCGTTTATTTATTATAGAGAGAAAGCTTTCAAAATACAAGAGCAAATCTTTATTTTGCATCAGTTGTTGTATACATTGTTGATCATAAATCCATAACCACTCCATTCGATTGGAATGTATGTCTGTTTTTTATTTTGTATCGCATAAATACCTATTCTGCCCGAAATCTGAGAATAAGATCCCTTTGCTGACTTTGCTTTTTGGTATTGTTCTGTTACATTGACATTGCCCATCAAACGCTTCTTCAAATTATACTCTGACTGTTTCAGATTCAGATAAGACAAAAATCCAGCCGGAATATCTTCCAAATGATCTGCGATATCTTTCCAATCTTTTGTGTAATCATAAGAGTACACATCAATCGCTAAAATCTGATCCGTATACGCATCCATAATAAGATTCACTATTTCATCCTCCGACGATTCTGGTGATAATGTAATATACCATACCAGAAGATTTTTGACATTTGAAATATTAGATACGGAACCTTCATCGATCATATCATCCTTTTTCTTGATATAAGTGTATAATTTTTTATATGTAATCTTCCAGTCTTCATCTACCCGATAAGCAATTTTCATTTTTTTTAATAATAGATTCGTCTGTTTTTTTGCAGTTTTTTCTACATCTCTTCCATCCACAGTTCTTGATGAAGGTCTTACTGCAACACTCAAAATATGATTATTGATGATCTTTAATTTTTCCAGAGTTGTCTGAGTAGCCTCTACCGAAATCTCTACTGGATTTAAGGATAGATCCTCACTCTGCCCAAACGTTTTTTTGTCCACCAGAGCTGCCTGAATATTTGGTAAAAAGTAAAACAAGACCACAAGTAATAAAGCCGCCACAACAAGAAGAGCATTCCTAATTTGTTTTTTCATAAGCTCCTCCTCCAATTGTTATGATCACAGTTGTTCCTTTCCCTTGCTGACTGATAAATCGCATCTCTCCTTGATGGATCCTCACGATTTCTTTACATATAGCAAGCCCTAAACCTACTCCACCTTGTTTTCTTGACCTTGACTTATCTATCCGGTAAAACGCTTCCGTGATCTTACTTATCTCATCCTTTGGCATTCCGCATCCAGTATCCGAAATATAAATCTTGGCTCCTTCTTGTGTTGCTCGATCCTCAACCGTTAATATTCCACCCGAATTCATTGATTTTAATGCATTATCGATCAAATTTAATATTAATGATTTCAATAAATCCGGCTCTATCTTACAAATTGCTTTTTTTAAATTTAAATTCACAAGAATATCTTGTTCTTTTAAACGATACTGCATGGATGTAACTGCTTCTTGAATCATTGGCTCTAAATCTTGTTTTTTCATCTGAAACTGTTGATTTTTCAAAACAAGAAGTTTCATTAATTTTAATGATAAATTCTGTAATCGTTTTCCTTCTGAATAAATATACCCACAGGCTTCTTTTTGCTCTTCTTTCGAAAGAGCTTCCATCCGCATCAGATCTGCATACCCTATGATCGATGTAAGTGGTGTCTTCATTTCATGAGCAAAACTTCCCATAAATTCTTCCTGGTTTTTTAACAATTGATCCAATTTCATTAACTTTTCTATCAATTGTTCTGTCATATAATTAAAACTGGCTGAAAGTTCTCCAATTTCATCTTCTGTATGCACTGGAACCCTGACAGAATAATCACCATCTGCAATCTGCTTCGAAACCTGCGACAATTTCTGTAATGGTCTTGTAAGGATCATTGCCAGAAAATAGGATACTACAATCTCAATTCCTATTACTAATACAAAAATCTTACGAAAACTTACCAACTGCTGATGCCTTGTCGCATATACTTCTGAAATATCATATGCTCCCTGAAAAACCATAGTTTCCTTTCCATAAGAAATCTTACTAGTAATCTGATAATATACTTTATTTTTATTTTGGAATACTACCGCTTTTCCCTGTTTCGTTGAAAAACCATTGCTTCTCCTAAAATTATCATTTTTACGATTGTAATAAAGTGGCTGCTTCCATTGAACCTCTCCATGTTGTTCCTTTAATAATCGAACTGAGCTGTCTCTTAACAAGCCCTGCCAGTTTAATCGCTTCAATACACTCGCAAATGTTTGATTCTGATACGTATCATCCATCTCATTAATTTCTTTTAACATTCTTAAGATCATTTCGTAAGAATTCCTTGCTGCTCTTTTTTCTTGTTTGATAGATACTTGATATGAATATTGAATCAGCAACATTCCTCCAAATCCAAATGAAAATGAAACGATCAACATTGTTATGATCATTAATTTCCAACGAAATTTCATCTTGGTACCTCCAGACGGTATCCCATCTTGGGCACAGTGATCAAAAAATCTTCCCAGCCAACTTTCTTTCGAACTCTCTGCACATGAAGATCTACCGTCCTGCTCCCCGCAATGTAATCTCCACCCCAAACACGTTCATAAATTATTTCCCTGAATAATACATTTCCAGGATTCCTTGCAAACAGCAATAATGTATCATATTCCTTCTTTGTCAAGTTAATTTCTTTTCCTTCTTTTTTTACGCACATTGCATCTGTGTCGATTTCTAAACCTAATATATTGATGATACGATCTAATTTGTGATATCGTCTTAATACAACCTCAATCCTTGCCAATAATTCCATAATCTCAAATGGTTTTACAATATAGTCTTCTGCTCCATATCGCAGACCATTTACTCTGTCATTAAGATCTCCTTTTGCTGTCAGGAAAATGACTGGTATCTCTAATGGTTTTACGTATTCTAAAATTTCAAACCCATCAGCCCCGGGCAGCATGATATCTAGTAAGATCAAATCTGGATAATTCTTTTCCAGCATATCAATTGCTTCTAACCCATCATAAGCACATTCACTATGATAGCCGGCTTTCTTTAAACTTAGTGCGATCAGATTTGAAATCGGCTTTTCATCTTCTACGACCATGATGTTCACCATAATTGTTCTCCTTATTGTTTTATTGATTTTCCTTATTGTTTTTGTATGCTGCCCAAAACCTTTTTTATTTTACGAATTCTTTGCATCATACTTGCATCATATTTTTATCATTTTTTACAAACTGATTTCAATAAAAAGAGCAAAAACAAATCATCTCTGTCTGTCTTTGCCCTTTTTCTTTATTATTTTATCTTCAATTCCTTGTCCTATACATACTGAATATTCATCACACTTGTACCAACTGCATAACTTACCATATTCAGTACACTCTTCACAACGGTTGTACACGCATGTACGATATATCTGATATCTTCTTCTACTGTATGTGCAAGCTTCATATAAGAATTATGAATACTTCTAATATATGATGTCAATTCTTCCACAGAATCATATGCCGCAACATGCTCCTTGATCTGTGCTGCTTCTTCTGTCTGAAGAAATGCTCTCATTCCAAACTTCAGATCACGTTCATAATAGCAATGATCCTTTACATTGCCTGGATAATGATCATTATGTGGGAATGTAAAATAATCTGCAATGTAATGAATGATCACACCAAGACCTGCACAACGTCGCATATTCATTCCCTTATCTTTATCGTAATTGGCAATAAATTTTGAAATCTTACGTTCAATATCATCAAATGTAATATCAAACTTATGAGGTGTCGTCACAAATGATGGTCTGCAGTCTGGCCAGATACTTCCTACATAAAACGGTAATCTATAATCGAATACATTGTCAAGTTCCATAGAATTCATAATCTGCCCTGCTAATGAAATATGTGATTTCTTTCTCATATAAATGATACTCCTTATAATTAGAACCATATCCGGATCATATATTCCTTCCAGATATCGTCGTCATCTGCTTTGTTACACCCTTTGACTCAAATTATATAATTTTATCTGTCAATATGCAACCAAATGATGAATTCTTTATATTTTTTTAATATTTAGCCTGTAATTTATTTAATCTTCCATGTATTTCCGTAATAAATCTAATATTTTGCCGCTATTAAATCCTTTTCTCGCAAAATATCCGTAATATTTCTGAAAATTCTCCTTAGTGACGGAACCCTTTTGCCGGATCCTCTTCTTAACCTGTTCTTCCAAGATATCATCTTCTTCGTATTCATATTCCTCAAAGACCCTCTCTAATGTCTCCGCAGTGATTCCTTTCTTCCGAAGGTCCATCTTAATCTGAATCTTACTCTTACTTCCTGACTTGTATTCCATGTAGCGGCGTACATATTCTTCATCATTGATATATCCAAATGACTCCACATACGCAACTGCCCCTTCCGTAATAAATTCTGGAAATTCTGCTCTCATAAGACGTTCTTTTAATTCCTTTTTTGTACGATCCTGATATTTTAACAATGACATAGCTTTTAACTTCGCCCGATGCAACAGTAATTTGTTTAATTCTTCAAATTCTTCCTGTCCGATCTCGTCTTGTTCATGGAATCCCAATCGTCTTATCTCATTATAGTAAAGCAGGCAGTACTTTTCTTCATCGAAGAAAAGCCTGACCTGCTTTGTTCCTACTTTATCTAGTTTCGTAATGATCATTATTCTTCAGAAACCTGAGTCTCTGCCTTAGGATCGTTGTTGGCATTCTCAGCATCTTCCTCTAACAGTCCATAGTGGACACGGATTGCATGTTCCACTGTCTCTGCGATATCCGGGTGATCTTCTAAGTACTTCTTGCTGTTCTCTCTGCCCTGTCCGATCTTCTCTCCGTTGTATGCATACCATGCACCACTCTTATGAATGATATCTGCATCTGCTGCAAGATCTAAAATATCTCCATACTTGGAAATTCCTTTTCCAAACATAATATCAAATTCTGCTTGTTTAAACGGAGGAGCCACCTTATTCTTCACTACTTTGATCCTTGTTCTGTTACCGATCATCTCTCCTGCCTGTTTTAATGTCTCTGTTCTTCTGACATCTAAACGGATAGATGAATAGAACTTAAGTGCACGTCCACCAGTTGTTGTCTCTGGGTTTCCAAACATGACTCCAACTTTCTCACGCAACTGATTGATAAAGATAACTGTGCAGTTAAACTTACTTACAACACCTGTTAACTTACGAAGTGCCTGTGACATCAATCTTGCCTGAAGACCTACGTGAGAATCTCCCATATCTCCATCAATCTCTGCCTTCGGTACTAATGCAGCTACAGAATCGACGATAATGATGTCGATCGCTCCAGATCTTACCATTGTCTCTGTGATTTCAAGTCCCTGCTCTCCTGTATCTGGCTGAGAGATATAAAGGTTATCAATGTCAACCCCGATATTCTTTGCATAGACCGGATCAAGGGCATGCTCTGCATCAATAAATCCTGCAATCCCGCCTCTCTTCTGGACTTCAGCTACCATATGAAGTGCTACTGTTGTCTTACCACTAGATTCAGGTCCATAAATCTCGATGATACGTCCCTTAGGTACTCCACCTACTCCTAATGCGATATCAAGACTGATAGAACCTGTTGGTGTTACTTCGATCGTACAGTCTGCCTGGTACTCTCCAAGTTTCATGACAGATCCCTTACCATAATCTTTCTCGATCTTAACCAATGCGGCATCCAATGCCTTTAATTTCTCTTCCTGTTTCATATATGTTTACTCCTTTTAATTTCAAATATTTATCTTATATTCTTCTATCTTTTAATTTCCTGTTTAGAGTATAGCATATCCTTACACTAAAAAACAAGTGTTCGAGCGAATATTTGTTCGATTTTTATTCGTGATCCTTTTTCTTATGATGATTCTCATAGAAACTCTTCAACCAATGCATGTCTTACCATAGTTAACGCTCTGCATACAGCTGTTTCTCTGACTTTCTGTCTGTTACCGTTTAACTGGTATTTGTTTACTTTCGTCTTTCCATTAACACTGACACCGATGTAAACAAGTCCTGCCTTCTTCTCAGGTGTTTCACCGCCCGGTCCAGCAAGACCTGTGATTCCAACACCGACATTTGAACCAGCCTGTCGTGCAACACCTTCCGCCATCTGTCTGGCCGTATCTTCTGAAACTGCTCCAACGGTATTTAGAGTTTCTTCTTTTACTCCAAGATATTTCATCTTAGCTTCATTTGCATATGTAATGAAACTTTCATTTAAGACATCAGATGCTCCTGCAACATTAACTAACCTTGCTGTAAACATTCCTGCTGTACAGGATTCTGCTGCTGCGATCGTATAATGATGTTTACTTAGCATATCAACCACAACATCTTCTAATGTTTCATCTTCTTTTGTCGTAAATATCTTATGACCAAATCTTCTGTATAATTCTTCTGTTATTGGTGTAACAAGCTTCTTTGCTTCATCTTCACTTACCGCTTTTGCTGTCACTCGAAGATGAACTTCTCCTAATTTGGCATATGGGGCAACTGTAGGATTCGTCTGCTTTTCGATCAAATCTTCAATCTCTGCTGCAACGCGGCTTTCTCCCATACAATCAATCTTCACAACATCGGAGTATAATACCTCTGAACTTAATTCTTTTATGATCGGTTCTACCTGATCATGGAACATTGGAAGCAGTTCATTTGGAGGCCCTGGGAGTAAAACTACTTTCTTCCCTTCTTTTGCATGAATGACCATTCCCGGTGCTGTTCCATTTTCGTTATATAAAACAGTACAATCTTCTGGCACTAATGCCTGTTTTAAATTATTCTCTGTCATGTTACGATGACTTCTCGCAAAATATTCTTTCAAGCGTCTTAGTGCTTCTTCATCTTCTACAAGCTCCTGTCCACATGCTTTCGTTGCAATTTCCTTTGTAAGATCGTCTTTCGTTGGTCCAAGTCCACCAGATAAGATCAAAATATCAGATCTTTCAAGTCCCTGTCTGATCACATTTTCTAATCTTTCTGGATTGTCGCCTACTGTCGTCTCAAAAAAAACGCTTATCCCCAATGAGGCTAAGCGTTCTGATAAGTAGGCAGCATTGGTATTCACGATGTTTCCTAATAAAATCTCTGTTCCTACGCAAATAATTTCTGCTGTCATAATTGTTGTTCCTTTCTGGATCTAATTTCCTTCAGATAATACCTGTTTATTCTTCACCAAATAATCAACTAAAGAAATAATTGTCAGGGCTGTTGCAATGACGATCAAAATATTCTCGATCATCACAGCTGTGCTTGTTCCAAGATCAATGATCAGCATAATGATCATAAACATCTGAAAGTTTGTCTTAAATTTTCCCCAGTAGCTGGCTGCGATAACGATTCCATTATCAGAGGCGATCAGGCGGAATCCACTAATGATAAATTCTCTTGCAATAATAATGATCGCTACGATAGATGATAAACGGTGCATTCCAACTAATGCGATCATTGCAGAACAAACTAATAATTTGTCTGCCAATGGATCCATAAATTTTCCGAAGTTTGTTACCAGATTGTATTTTCTTGCAATATGTCCATCTAAAAAGTCTGTAAGACTCGCTAGAATAAATACAACAACTGCGATCCACTTGCTATAATCCCCTGCACAATCTGTCAGCAAGAAAAATAAGAATACCGGGATCATAAGTGTTCTTAAAATTGTTAACTTATTTGGTAAATTCATAATCTACTTCTCCTATCACATCATATTCTCTACCTTGGGTAATTTTAACATAAACAAAGTCTCCTGTCATCAATTCTTCTGGAGAATTTATAAAAACACATCCATCTACCTTTGGTGCATCCATATAAGAACGTCCAACGTAGATATCATCTTCAAATAAATATCCTTCTACCATGACTTTGATCGTTTTACCGACTAACTGCTGGGTATGTTCATAGGAAATCTCCTGCTGAAGACTCATCAGTTCATCTCTTCGTTCTTCTTTGACTTCTTCATCGATCTGATCCTCAAATGTTGCTGCCAGTGTATCTTCTTCCGGTGAATAAGTAAAGACTCCTAAACGATCAAATTGACATTCTTCTACAAAGTTCATTAATCCTTCATGATCTTCTTGGCTTTCTCCTGGAAATCCAGTGATCAGTGTTGTACGGATCGTGATATCAGGAATCTCTTTACGAAGTTTCTTGATCACTGCTACAAGATCTTCTCTTGATGTTCTTCTTCCCATTCTCTGTAAGATACGATTCTCACTATGCTGAATCGGCATGTCAATGTAATTGCAGACTTTCTCTTCTGTCTTGATCACTTTGATCAGCTCATCTGTGATCTCTTCTGGGTAGCAGTATAACAGGCGAATCCATTCAATCCCTTCGATCTTGCAAAGTTCATGAAGTAATAACGGAAGCTGTTTTTCTCCTGTCAGGTCTTTGCCATACAGTGTTGTTTCCTGAGCTACCAGTACTAATTCTTTCACTCCTTCAGATGCTAAACGCTTTGCCTCATTCAACAGTTCTTGCATTGGAACACTTCTGAAACGTCCGCGGATCTTTGGAATGATACAATAGCTGCATCGCTTGTCACAACCTTCAGCAATTTTTAAATATGCCATGTGATTTCCTGTTGTTACAACACGTTCTACTTCAGAATTATCTGGAAGATAATCAATACTTTCGTAATGTTCAAAATGTTCCCCTGTATTTTCTTCTAATGCGGTATTCACTGCTTCTACAATAGAATCATAACTTGTTGTTCCAAGAACCGCATCAATCTCTGGAATCTCTTTTAAGATCTCGTCTTTATAACGTTCTGCGAGGCATCCAGCAACAACCAATGCCTTCAGATTCTGTTCTTTGTACTGTGCCATCTCTAAGATCGTATTGATACTTTCTTCTTTGGCATCATGGATGAAACAGCATGTATTAATTACAATAACATCTGCCTGTGTCTCATCATCGGTCAAAGTGTAGCCATGCTTGGTCAAAAGGCCAAGCATAACTTCACTGTCTACTAAGTTTTTATCACATCCAAGCGAAATAAATAATATCTTCATTTCTCTTACTCTCCAAACAATTTCTTAGATTCTACACAGTTTTTCATTAACATTGCGATCGTCATTGGTCCAACTCCACCTGGAACTGGTGTGATCGCAGATGTCTTTGGTGCAACTTTGTCATAATCTACGTCACCACAAAGTTTGTTATTTTCATTTCTGTGGATTCCAACATCAATGACAACTGCTCCATCTTTTACATAAGAATCATCAATAAATTTTGGTTTACCAATTGCTACAACCAAGATATCTGCACGTTTGCAGACTTCTTTTAAGTCTTTTGTATGAGAATGGCAGACAGTCACTGTTCCGTTCTCACGTAATAATAACATTGCCATAGGTTTTCCTACAATGTTACTTCTTCCGACTACCACACATTCTTTCCCATCAATTTCGACACCAGAACGTTTTAATAACTGGATCACTCCGGCTGGTGTGCATGGTAAGAATCCTTTTTCTCCGATCACCATATTTCCAACACTGACTGGATGGAATCCGTCAACATCTTTCTTAGGATCGATCGCTAATAATACTTCATCTTCATCCAAATGTTTTGGAAGTGGAAGCTGTACTAGGATTCCGTTGATCTTAGGATCCTTATTGCATTTATCAACGATCGCCATTAATTCTTCCTGTGTTGTCTCTTCTGGAAGCTCATAGCTTACAGACTCGATTCCTACATACTCGCAGGCACGTTTTTTATTGCGTACGTAAACACTTGATGCAGGATCTGCTCCTACCTGAATAACAGCAAGCGCAATATCTTTTCCCTCTGCTTTCAGCTGCGCTACTTCTTCTTTTACTTCATCTTTGATTTCCTGAGAAATCTTCTTTCCATCAATAATCTGCATTGTATTTCCTCGTCATTTCTTTTAAGTATATATTGGCTTTATTTTTGTTGATTAGAATAATCCTGTGATAACTCCATCGTCATTTACATCGATTCCTTCTGCTGCTGGTTTCTTTGGAAGTCCAGGCATTGTCATGACATCACCTGTCAAGGCTACTAAGAATCCTGCACCTGCATTGACATAGATCTCACGGATCGTAATATCAAATCCTTCTGGGCGTCCAAGTTTCTTAGGATCATCAGATAAAGAATACTGGTTCTTCGCCATACAGATTGGAAGATTTCCATACCCAAGTTCAGTCAGTCTCTTCTTCTGACGTGCTGCAGCTGCTGTGTATACAACTTTATCTGCTCCATAAATCTTAGTTGCGATCGTTTCGATCTTTTCTTCTATCGTTGTATCATCATATGTATATAATGGTTTGTAATTGCTTTCTTTATTATCTAATGTACGAAGGATTGCTTTGGCAAGTTCGATTCCACCTTCTCCACCTTTTTCCCATACCTGAGATAATGCAAAATCACAATCTCTTTCTTCGCAGAAATTCTTGATAAATGTAAGTTCTGCCTCTGTATCTGTTGCAAACTGGTTTAATGTTACAACAACAGGAACTCCAAACAATTTTAAGTTCTCGATATGTTTTTCAAGATTTACGATACCTTTGCTTAACGCATCGATATTTTCTTCTGCCAGATTGTCTTTTGGAACTCCACCATTGTATTTTAAAGCACGTACAGTTGCTACTAATACAACTGCATCTGGATGAAGATCAGCCATCTGACACTTAATATCCATAAATTTCTCTGCACCAAGGTCAGCACCGAATCCTGCTTCTGTAATTGCGATATCTGCTAATTTTAACGCTAATTTTGTAGCCTGTACGCTATTACATCCATGTGCGATATTGGCAAATGGTCCACCATGTACGAATGCTGGTGTATGCTCTAATGTCTGGATCATATTTGGTTTAATAGCATCTTTTAATAATGCCGCCATAGCTCCAACTGCATTCAAGTCTTTGGCTGTGACTGGTTCACGGTCCATGTTGTATGCAACGATGATCTTTCCTAAACGTTCTTTTAAATCTGCCATATCATTTGCAAGGCAAAGAATTGCCATGATCTCAGATGCTACTGTGATGACAAAATGATCCTCACGGACAACACCATCCACACGACGTCCAAGTCCGATGACTGTATTTCTTAATGCACGGTCATTCATATCAATACATCTCTTCCATACAACATCTCTTGTATCGATATTTAATTTGTTTCCCTGCTGAATGTGATTATCAAGCATTGCTGCTAATAAGTTGTTTGCAGATGTGATCGCATGAAAATCCCCTGTAAAATGAAGGTTTAAATCTTCCATTGGTACAACCTGTGCATATCCGCCACCGGCTGCTCCACCTTTGATACCAAAACATGGTCCAAGAGATGGCTCACGAAGAGCACAGATTGTTTTCTTTCCAAGTTTGTTTAACGCCTGGGATACTCCGACACTTGTTGTTGTCTTTCCTTCACCTGCTGGAGTTGGGTTGATCGCTGTCACAAGAACAAGTTTCCCATCTTCGTTATTCTTAACTTCATCCATGAAATGAGAATCAAATTTGGCCTTGTATTTTCCATATAATTCAAGGTCGTCTTCTTTGATTCCGATATTCGCTGCAACTTCTTTGATCGGTAATAATGTGGCTTCCTGTGCAATTTCAATATCTGTTTTCATAATAGTTTCCTTTCTATAGATAATCTTCTTTGTATTGTTCAAATTGTTCTTCACTCATAAGAACTTTCCTTGGCTTGGTTCCTTCTTCTTCTCCGACGATTCCCGCTTCGCATAACTGATCCATTAGTCTTGCTGCACGGTTAAATCCAATCTTAAAGACTCTTTGAAGACTTGCGATCGAAGCCTTGTCTTTGTCAATAATAAACTCAGCTGCTTTTTCAAAATATTCATCCCTTTCCTGCGATGTTGCTGCTTTGACCGCAGCTGTCTGAATCTTTTCCTGAATGTCTGCACCATAGCTGTCTTCGGCATTATTTTCTTCCTTTAAGAATTCTACAACCTTGCTGACTTCTTCATCACTGACAAATGCACCTTGTACACGGATTGGTTTCTGATATCCAGATGGATAGAACAGCATATCACCTTTTCCTAATAACTTTTCTGCACCATTCATATCGATAATTGTTCTTGAATCGACTCCTGATGATACTGAAAATGCAATTCTTGAAGGTACATTCGCTTTGATCAGGCCTGTAATGACGTTAACAGATGGTCTCTGTGTTGCGATCACCAGATGAATTCCTGCTGCCCTGGCAAGCTGTGACAGGCGCACGATCGCATCTTCTACTTCACCCGGTGCAACCATCATAAGGTCTGCAAGCTCATCTACAATGATAACGATCTGCGGAAGTTTCTTAAAATCTTCCCCTTCCATACCATTCTTGATCGATTCCTCGACCTTCTCATTATATCCAGTTAAGTTTCTTACATTCACTTCTGCAAACTTCTTATATCGCTCTCCCATCTCCATCACAGCCCAGTTTAACGCACTGGATGCCTGCTTCGGATCTGTAACGACCGGAATCAGCAAGTGTGGAATTCCCTGATATGCACTTAATTCTACGACCTTTGGATCGATCATGATCAGTTTCACTTCATCTGGCGTTGCCTTGTATAAAATACTCATGATCAATGTATTAATACAAACTGACTTACCAGAACCTGTTGCTCCTGCGATCAAAAGATGCGGCATCTTGGCAATATCTGACACGATCACCTGTCCAGCAAGGTTCTTTCCTACTGCAAATGCAATCTTTGATCTTGCCTGTGCAAATTCCTGATTCTCGATCAGTTCCCTGAACATTACCATCTGGTTTGTCTTATTCGGAACTTCGATTCCAATTGCTGATTTACCTGGAATCGGTGCTTCAATTCGAATATCTGCTGCTGCTAGGTTTAACTTAATATCATCAGCAAGATTTACGATCTTGCTGACTTTCACACCCTGTTCTGGATGTAATTCAAACTGTGTAACGGATGGTCCACAGCTAATATTGGTAATTGTAACATGAACTCCGAAATCTTCCAATGTTTTTTGCAGTTTTTGTGCAGTCTGACGAAGTTCTTCTTTGTTATTTCCCGCTGTTTTCTTTCCTTTCTCCAATAAAGATACTGGTGGAAACTTATAATCTCCTTCTTTAGTCCGAACCTGCGGAAGAATCTCCACTGGTTTCGATGGTGTATTCTTATCCTTATTCACAAGAGATCTCTTCGATGCATTCGGCTGTACTGGTTCAAATATTTCTTTTGGTTCTTTGTCTGTTTCTTCTTGGACGATCAGATCATCAAAATCCTTCTGTATCGGTGTTTGTTTTGTTTTCTCTTCTGGTTCCATAGGAGGCATTGGAGATGCCTGTGATGGTTTCGGTCTTCCAGATCGTAAATCTGGAATATGCATCGATCGTTTCTTTCTCGGTGCTGTTTCTTTATCCTCTTTGGACACCTCTTTTGCTTTTCGTTTCTTCTTCGCTAGTCGTTCTTCTATATCTTCTTCATATCCTTCTACTGTAAAGAAATCAACTGCTTTCTTAAGGAAAGAAAGTAAAGATCTCTCTGTTACAAGGATCAATGAGATTACAGAAATCAATAAAACAACCAAAACACTTCCTGCCCCTCCCAGTTCCTTATAAAGGATTGAACAGATCAATGCACCCAGATACCCGCCTCCTCTGTGGGTTCTTCCACTAAATACAAAGGCTGAATAAGCATCTCTTACTTCTATATTATATATCATCTGAAAAATTGTGGATACCATACATAACAGCAGGATTGCAAAACATGTCTTCTTCACTGCAAGACTGCTGTAATCATTGGAGATCAATAAAATTGCCAGAATAAAGCTTACCGCCGGAATGATGTAATGAGTCGTTCCAAACGCTCCAAAGAAAAATGTACTGATGCTGTTTCCTATGTATCCGCATATTCCAAAATTACTTAAAAATAAAAAAATGAAAAGAGCAAAAACAACTAATACTGCAATCTCTTTATAAAACGGTGCAAAATCTTTTTGTCTTGTGCGTGTCCGTTTCTTTGCAGAAGATGTCTTCCTCTTTCTTGTCTTCTTTGTTGCCATAGAAATTGTTACCTCTCTTTGTATACATTTTGTATACATAATCTGCGTATTTTCTTATTTTACAATTAATTATCAAAATACGCAAGTCCCACCGTGAAAAAGGGAAATGTATTTATCTCCCATACATTTCCCTTTTCTTTTAACATCTTAATATTGTGCAGTTTCTGGAGGTACAAAATCTTCCGCTTCTTTTACAAATTTCTTAACCTGAATTTGTGCTTTCACAACAGGTATATTAGTTCCGGCTCCTGCAACACATCCACCTGGACATCCCATTCCTTCGATCAGATAGCCCTTTTTCTTCCCTGCTTTCGCCTGTAGAAGCATCTTCTTACACTCTGCGAGTCCTTCCACATGATCGATCTTTACTTCTGTTCCAGGATAGTATTCATCAATACATGCCTTGATCGCTCCAGCTACTCCGCTCGCAACCGCATACCCACGTCCTGCTCCAAAGGCATCATTTAACTCTTCTTCTTTTTCATATGTGCTAAAATCAATTTCTTTCGCATCAAACATTCCAGCCAGTTCTTCAAATGTGATCACAAAATCGACCTCACTTCGCACTGTCCGTCTGGATGCTTCTAACTTTTTGGCAACACATGGCCCTACAAAAACAATTTTTGCATTTGGAGATGTAATCCTTGCCGCTCTTGCCGTTGCTACCATTGGTGTTAGTGCATTAGAAATTTCATCGATCACCTCTGGAAAATATTTCTTTCCAAGCATAGACCATGATGGGCAGCATGATGTCAGCAAGAATGGTAGTTTCCCTGTAGCTACACTTTGAACATAATGCTTTGCCTCTTCTAGTGCCCCTGCGTCTGCTCCAACTGCAACTTCCCACACATCTGCAAACCCAATATCAAGAAGTGCAGCTTTAATCTTATTTGGCGTTGCTTTTGGTCCAAATTGTCCGACAAATGCAGGTGCTAAGATTGCGATCACTTCCGCACCTTCATTCATTGCCTTGATCAACTGGTAAATCTGGGATTTATCTGCAATTGCTCCAAACGGACAATTTACCATACACATACCACAAGAAACACATTTATCTGGATTGATCTTAGCTCTTCCTGCATAATCTGTTTCAATCGCTCCAACCCCACAGGCATTTGCACAAGGACGTTTTCTTTCATAAATCGCACCATATGGACAAACCTTTTTACATTGTCCACATTTGATACATTTTTCCTGATCGATATAAGAATATCCATCCTTAAAACTAATTGCCTTCTTCGGACAAACTTCCATACACGGATGTGCCATGCATCCCTGGCACTGCTCTCCTACAATAAATGCCTTCTCCTTACATTCATTGCATGCAGATGGAATTACCTGAAGAAGTGGTGGCTCATAATATTTCCCTGAAATATTGCTCTCATCAATTCCTTTCGTAATTCTTGTTGGTTTATCCGCTGGATTTAATGACATTCCCATGGCAAGCCTCAATCTCTCACCTACGATCGCTCGTTCTCTGTAAATGCTATCTCGATATTTTGCAACTTCTCCAGGTATGATCTCATATGGAAGATCTTCAAGATCCTGTAGGTTCCTTTGTTCGTAACCAAACTTTGCGATCTCTTTGAAAATTCTTCTTCTCACATTCCGAACTGGTGTCTGTATTCCTCTCATGATATTCCCTCCTCTAATGATGCCTTAAGATAGTTTGTGTTTTTTTTAACATACTTGTTATTCTTATCATATACCAAAACAGGAATTTTATAAAGGTATTATCTGTTTTTTATTCAAATTTTCTATTTATTTTCAGACTGATTAATTATTTCAATCAATCTGTCTGTTGCTTCTTTTATTCCACCCATCTCATCGATCAATCCTTCTTTTACTGCCTCCTCCCCTGAAAGGATCATACCAACATCTTTTACCTGCTGTCCAATATGAAGCATCAATTCTTCAACTCTTTCCTTTTTCATTTTACAATGATCACTAATAAATGTCGTAATCCGATCTTGAATCTTTTCAATATTACGATAACTTTGAATAACTCCGATAAATGTTCCAGAACTTCTCACTGGATGAATCATCATTGTTGCGCTTTTCACAATAAAAGAATGATCTGCTGCCACAGCAAGCGGTACTCCGATCGAATGACTTCCTCCAAGAACAAGCGATACGGTTGGTTTGCTTAGAGATGCGATAAGCTCTGCGATCGCAAGTCCACATTCTACATCTCCACCGATCGTATTGATCAAAATTAAGATTCCTTTTATACTTTCATCCTGCTCAACCTTTGCTAAAGCCGGTATCATATGTTCATATTTTGTTGTCTTTGCATTTTGTGCAGATAACTGATGCCCTTCGATCTCACCAATGATAGTCATTGTAAAAATCCCATTTTCCTGCAACTGTCCAAATTTTTCTATTTCTTGTCTCTCATTATCTTTCATACCAAAATCTTACCTTCCTGTATCATATTTTTTATCTTTATTATTTAGAACGATGCTCTGCAATTTGCACTAAAAAAAGAAGGAAGCATCTTCTTACTTCCTTCTTTAGTATGAAATCTAATTCAATTTCTATTCATCAATTTCAAAAGAGATTAACAGATCTTCCTGATTTACCTGTTCTCCTTCTTTGACATAGATCTTATCAACCTTACCATTAACCGTAGAAACAACAGTTGTCTCCATCTTCATAGCTTCAACTGTCATCAGCGGCATATTCACTGTGACCTCATCACCTTCATTGACAAGAACTTTACCAACTGTTCCTGGAATTGTGGATCCAAGATGTGCAGGATTAGATTTATCTGCTTTAACTCTTCGGTCTGTCTTAACCTCTAAATTCTTATCAAGAACTTTGATCTCACGGATAGATCCATTTACTTCAAAGTCTAACAGTCGGTATCCATCTTCATCAGGCTCTGTCATATCGATAAATTTGATGATCAGATATTTACCTTCATCTAATTTCAGTGTTGTCTCTTCACCTTTTCTTAATCCATAGAAATATACGTGACTTTCAAGTCCTGTTACATCATTGTAAGCCTCAAAATGTCTACAGTAATCTTCATATACTTTTGGATATAACGCATAGCTTAATGTCTTCTGACTTAAGACATCTGGATCTTCCATATTCTCTGTATAGAAGTTTTCTTTTAATCCCTTTGCGATATAATCAAAATCTTCATCTGGTAATAAACTTCCTGGACGCACATCGATCGGTTTCTTATCTTTTAATACGATCTTCTGTAATTCTTCTGGGAATCCACCTTCTGGCTGTCCGATCATACCTTCAAAATATTCTACAACAGAATCTGGATAAGATAAATCTTTACCAACTTCTAAGATATTCTCTTTTGTTAATCCATTCTTGAACATAAAGATCGCAAAGTCTCCAACAACTTTAGATGATGGTGTTACTTTAACGATATTTCCAAGCAGCTGGTTCGCATCTTTATATAAACCTTTGATCTCTTCAAAGTCTTCCGCTGCACCCATTTCTTTTACCTGTGCTAACAGATTAGAGTACTGTCCACCTGGAATCTCATATTTGTAAATCTCTGTATTTGGCGCATCCATTCCGCTCTCAAACTGTTTGTAGATTGGACGGATTCTTGCATAGTACTGACTTAATTCTGTTAATTCATCTGGATTAAGTCCTGTATCTCGCTCTGTTCCTTTTAATGCTTCTACTAATGAATTCATACATGGGTTACTTGTCATAGAACTCATAGAACCAATCGCACAGTCAGCGATATCTAGTCCTGCTTCAGATGCCATTAATAATGTGCTGACACCATTTCCAGTAGAATCATGTGTATGAAGATTAACTGGAATATTTAATTCTTCTTTTAATGCACTAATAAGTTTCTTCGCTGCATATGGTTTTACAAGACCTGCCATATCTTTGATCGTAAAGATATGAACACCTAAGCTTTCTAATTCTTTGGCTTTCTTTACATAGTAATCTAATGTATATTTTGTCTCGTTTGGATCTGTGATATCTCCTGTGTAGCAGATCGTTCCTTCTACGATCTTACCTGTCTTTAATGCTGTCTCGATTGGCATCTTCATATTCTCAACCCAGTTTAAGCTGTCGAAAATACGGAACACATCTACACCTTTTTGTGATGCTTCTTCGATGAATTTCTTAACAACATTATCTGGATAGTTGCTGTATCCTACAGCATTAGATGCTCGAAGTAACATCTGGATCAATGTATTTGGCATATGTTGTCTTAATAATTTTAATCTCTTCCATGGAGACTCTTTTAAGAAACGATAAGCTGTATCATAAGTAGCCCCACCCCATGCCTCTACAGAGAATGCATTCTCCATAAATGCGTTTGTCGCATCAGATGCTCCGATCAGATCTTTTGTTCTCATACGTGTTGCCATTAAAGACTGCTGTGCATCACGCATTGTTGTATCTGTGATCAGTAATCTCTTCTCATTTAACAGGCTCTGTGTGAAGTCTTTAGCTCCCATCTCTAAGAACTTGTCTCTGGAACCATAAATCTTCTTCTCTGTATCATACTTTGGAAGAGTTCTTGCTTCAAAATCTGGTTTGTCAAGAACGGCTTTCTGCACATTCACCATCTTATTTCCTAAAAATTCAAGGATCTTTGTTGCTCTGTCCTGACTTTCTGGAAGTAAGAATAATTCTGGCGTTTCTTCAATAAATGTTGTATAGCATCTTCCCTCACGGAATGTCTCATTATTTAATACATTGATCAAGAATGGGATATTTGTCTTAACTCCACGAATACGAATCTCTTTTAATACACGGATAGATTTGTCAACCGCTCTTCCAAATGTACGATCATGAGAGATCGCTTTTACCAATAAGCTGTCATAGTATGGTGTAATCTCTGCTCCTGCATATGCGTTACCACCATCTAATCGAATACCGTTACCAGCTCCAGAACGATATACCGTGATCTTACCTGTGTCTGGCAGGAAGTTATTCATTGGATCTTCTGTTGTGATACGTGTCTGAATAGAGTATCCATTACATGTCACTTCCTCCTGAGATCCAATACCGATCTCTTCAGAATCTAAAGAATATCCTTCTGCTACAAGAACCTGTGTCTGTACGATATCGATTCCTGTTACCATCTCTGTGATCGTATGTTCTACCTGTACACGAGGGTTCATCTCAATAAAGTATGCATTATTATCTGCATCTACCAGGAACTCTAATGTTCCAGCATTCTTATATCCTACATGTTTTGCAAGACGGATAGATGCTTCAAAAATCTGCTGTCTTACTTCTTCTGGCACGCTGAATGCTGGTGCATATTCTACAACCTTCTGATGTCTTCTCTGTACAGAGCAGTCACGGTCATATAAATGAACAACATGTCCATACTGATCACCAATGATCTGAACCTCGATATGTTTTGGACTCTTTAAGTATTTTTCAACGAAAATCTGATCGTCTCCAAATGCTTTCTTGGATTCATCTCTTGCTTCTGCATATTCTTTTGGCATCTCTTCGGCTGAATGAACGATACGCATTCCACGTCCTCCACCACCATTGGAAGCCTTTAACATTACAGGATATCCAACTTGGTTCGCAATCTTAGTCACTTCTTCCAGTCCGTGAACCGCATGGTCTACACCAGGAATGATTGGAACATCAGCTTCAATTGCCATCTGTTTGGAAGAAATCTTATCTCCCATCTTACGCATTAAGCTTGAGGATGGTCCGATAAATGTGATTCCATTCTTCTCACAGGCATCTACAAAGTCAGGATTCTCTGATAAAAATCCATAACCGGGATGAATTGCATCTACGTTCTTCTCTTTTGCAATACGAATGATCGTATTGATGTCAAGATAGGCATCGATTGGTCCTTTGTCCGGATTCAACTGATAAGATTCATCAGCTTTAGAACGGAATAAGGCATAACGGTCTTCTTTTGAAAAGACACCAACCGTTGTAATTCCAAGTTCATTTAAAGCTCGGAAAACTCGGATCGCAATCTCACCACGGTTTGCAACCAATACTTTTTTAAACTTCTTTAATTCCATGGTCATAACTCCTTTTCGAGGTTTATCATTTTAAAAAAATGTATTTTTAAAACTGATTATATCGCAAAACTTGTTTTTTTACAATACTTGTACGAAAAAAGAACCCTGATTTATAAAAATCAGGATTCTTTGATAAAGATCTTATTCTTCTGTTTTTTCTTCTTCGTTAGCTAATGCTTTCATACTTAAGCTGATCTTCTTGTCGTCTTTCTTGAAGTCAACTACTTTAGCTTCGATTTCCTGTCCAACGCTTAATACGTCAGATGGTTTGTCGATATGTTCTTTTGCGATCTGAGAAACGTGAAGAAGTGCATCGATTCCTGATTCTAACTCAACGAATGCTCCGAAATCTGTCATACGTGCAACTTTACCTGTTACAACACTTCCTACTTTGTATTTCTCTTCTGCTTTTAACCATGGATTCTCTTCTGGGAATTTTAAGCTTAATGCAATCTTTTCTCCCTGAATATCCTTGATCAGAACTGTTACTTTATCTCCAATATTGAAGACCTTCTTAGGGTTTTCAACACGTCCCCAAGACATTTCAGAAATGTGAAGAAGTCCGTCTGCTCCACCTAAATCGATGAATGCACCAAAATCTGTTACGTTCTTTACAGTTCCTTCTACAGTCATACCAGCTTCGATTTTTGCAAACAGTGCTTCCTGTTTTGCTTTCTTCTCTGCTACTAAAAGCTGCTTACGGTCACCGATGATTCTTCTCTTGCGAGGGTTGAACTCTGTAATAACGAACTCGATTTCCTGTCCGTCATATTTCTTTAAGTTCTTCTCGTAAGTATCGGATACAAGGCTTGCAGGGATGAATACTCTTGTCTCATCAACACTGACACATACAC
>ENA-ORTZ01000879-ORTZ01000879.1-human-gut-metagenome-genome-assembly--contig:-NODE-879-length-20876-cov-4.646847_pt1 | contig 20876 bp, 17 predicted proteins | sample MGYA00242075_ERZ509199 | MGnify/ENA primary metagenome ERZ509199 (study PRJEB26280, sample SAMEA2338824) | human gut metagenome | biome: human gut; feature: human-associated habitat; material: faeces...
TTCTCTGCCAGTCTCACTACTAACGGCTGCAAATCATCATCCCGCTTCCAACCATCTTCCATTTCTTCAAATGTTTTCCTCAAAGCAGCCTCATATAGCACAGCCAACGCATCTTCTGTATCATACCCCGGTACGGCACGACTCAAAGGTGACTTCTCTGCAATCGTCTTCTCCCGATAACTGTTCTCGGCAGGCATTCCGAAAGGTTGGGAAAGATAGAAAGGTACTGCGTCTTCCCGATAAAACAATTCTGGATCATAGCTCAACCGTGAATACTGATCCAAAAGTGGTTCTTTCATCTGAATGTCAAAAGGAAGTTGGGGTTGATAACATTTCACCGCCAACCGGTACGCATGGGCATGAAATATTTCTGCCTCCTCTTGTGTTTGTGGTAATGTCCCATCCGGTCGGGTAAAATAAGTCCATATCTTGACGGTCTTTCCGCTCGATCCCATAAAAGCAAGTTTAGTTTGCGGAAGTTCCGCCGCTTTCTTCTTGACGATCTCTACTTCTGCTTTTCCAGCAAGGGGACCGACACTCAACTCGACAATGCCATTATAAGCCTTCATACGCTTCACTCCATTGACACGTCCGAATGCAACAGCTGGAATTATTTTAGGCAGTTTACCCGAAAGATGGCAAGATTCACCGGGTAAAACATAATGCAAAGCCTCACGAAATCCGGATACCGGACGCGCTTTAATCTCTACTTTTATTTTTTCTACAAACGATTCTAAATTCAATACACTAATTGCTTCTGCGCTTTCTGTTTCTCTTATCTGTGTTATCTTCATTTCTACCTTATTCTATTTTTATATTTATAAACGGTTATGAGTCTCAAAGATAGTCATTAAATATCAGGTAGAAAAGGATTTCAGTAGTATTATTCCAAAATAAAAATTCTACTATTAACTTTACATAATCTCTTTGACTTAATAGTAAGACATAGCTCCATTAAGTAGTTTTCAATACTAGATTTATGTATCTTTCTAGTAACAAAAATTCGTTCCACGTACGTGGTCCCATCGGTTCGTGTATGTGATCCCATGGGTTCACATACGTGGTCCGAATGCTTCACGTACATGGAACGAGAACATATACCATACAAAACATATTGGCCAAGCCTTGTCTGCATATTAAGATTACTAGCATTTGCTCTAATACGCGCAGTATAGTCTAGATATAAGCATTCAGTAAACTCTCTTAGTGGTAAGCATCCAACTATCAATAGGATATCTAAACTCTAGATAAAAAGAAAAGTGACGGCAAAATTTTGATTTATTCTGCCGTCACTTTGCCGTCACTGGTTGCCGTAACTCTTAGCTCATTGATTGATAACTGATTAATAGTTGAAGTGACGGATGATGACGAAAATTTAGTTTTAAAACTACAAGTATTAAATATTACCCTTTTACTACTTCTTTAATAAGTCTATTTACTATCCTTTTACACCCTTGTCCATCTCCATAAGGATTAACGGCTTTACTCATCTTTTCATATGCGATACTATCTACAAGAAGAGAAGATACCTCATTTACTATTTTATTATAATCAGTTCCAACAAGTTTCACAGTCCCCGCTTCCAATGCTTCAGGACGTTCTGTCGTCTCTCGCATAACTAAAACTGGTTTTCCTAACCCCGGAGCTTCTTCTTGTATGCCACCACTATCAGTAAGAACAATAGTAGACTTCTCCATTAAATAGACAAAACTCAAATATTCCAACGGTTCAATAAAGAACATATTTCCAAGACATGATAAATCTTCTCCAAAAACTTCATGAATCGGCTTACGTACATTAGGATTCAAATGCATAGGATAAATAAAGTCCACATTAGGATATTTATCTATCAAGGTTTTAATAGCCTTACATATGTTAATAAAACCATCACCAAAGTTCTCACGTCGATGCCCTGTTATCAACACCATTTTCCTACCATCTTCCAAGCGAGTCACATCATATCCTACCTCCTTTAACTTTTCTCTCAATGTCTCATCTAACGCCACTTCTCTTTTAATTTTCTCAACGACCACATATAAAGCATCTATCACCGTATTACCGGTCACAGTAATTCTATTATCTGCGATACCTTCGTCAATCAAGTTTTGTCGACTTAAAACTGTCGGAGAAAAATGAAAACCAGCAATACGTCCCGTCAATTGTCTATTCATTTCTTCTGGCCATGGACTATAGATATTACGTGTACGAAGCCCCGCTTCCACATGCGCTACCGGTATTTGCTGATAAAATGCAGCCAAAGCCGCCGCCGTTGAAGTAGTAGTATCGCCATGTACGAAAATAACATCAGGCTGTGCTTCCTTCAACACATCTCTCATTCCAGTTAACACACGGGCTGTAACATCATACAAATCTTGTCCCTGCTTCATTATATTAAGATCATAGTCCGGTATGATTTCAAATAAGCTTAGTACTTGATCTAACATTTCCCGATGTTGTCCGGTCACACATACGACTGTTTTAAAATACTCAGGATACTTTTGAAACTCTTTCACCAATGGCGCCATCTTTATTGCTTCTGGACGAGTCCCAAATACCAACATTACTTTTTTCATTTTCATATTTTATTCATCATTAACCAATAGGCAAATTTCACAAGGTAAATTTGTCGTTTTATTCTCTTAGGCTCTTTTATTAGCCTGTATGCAAATTCCAAATTGTGCTTTACCCACCATTTAGGTGCTCTTTCAACGCGACCGGTATATACATCAAAACTTCCTCCCAATCCCTGAAATATGGCATCGTGATGTTTCTGAATATCCTCCATCAGCAATTCCTGCTTAGGAGATCCCATAGCAACAAATATCACGTCAGGCTTTACTCTCACAATATCTTCAATCAACGCTTGTTTTTCCTCATCCGTTTTTAGGTAACCATCACGATATCCTAGTATATTTATTCCCTTATATTCTTCTTTTAATTTAGCAACAACATCTTCAATTACCTGCTTCTTAGCACCTATCAAGTAAAAACTCTTTTCTTCGCAATATTTACTAATAATCTTAATCCATAATTCACAACCTGGTATTTTACAAACATCTTTATATCCTTTCCGTTTCAAAGCCATCACTGCACCAGCACCGTCACAATAACCAATATTCCGATTAATAATATAACGAGTTTCCTTTGTAGCATTCAATATTTTCTCAGCATTAATAGCAATAAGAATACCTTTCCTCTCATTTACGTAATTTAATAACTGCGCTTCCGAACTAAAAGGGAAAATTTCCACCCCGTTTACAACAATCTTATGCATCTTAATTTATAACCTTTTAATAATAAATTTATATGTATTATTATCTACTATTCCTTTATCCCAAAAGTTTTAAGCCTTCAATCTTTGTAGGATCGTCAGCTACAGCGTAATTGAGATGTTTTTCGTTGTAACTCTCCCTGCACCTATCCCACACCATTGTCTATTCTTTCTAACTTTGATGGAATAATTACACAAGAACCGATCCAAACACCATCACCACTTTATATTTTAATTTTACTAGACGAGTCTTGCAATTTCATAGGAATATCAATTTTATCAAAATGAGACCCAAGGTATCAACATTTTTCTTCTTATTATAACATAATTAGCTAACCCAGAACTACAATTTGCATTTTAAAATTACATTCTAATCCCGAATTATTTCCGTCCTTTAATTCTCATTTTTAATGTTTAAATCTATAGTTACCTCTCGTATCTAGTAAATTATAATAATTAAAAAAGGATCTTATTTTACAGGATATTTTTCCAAAGAGTATTGTTGAAAAAGACAAATAGTGAACCATTACATAATATATGAGTAAACAAATTATACAAATAATATTTTTGATAAATAAAATCTTAATCAATCAACCTCAATAATTGAGCATACAACTCCCTTCCAACTATTTCTGAGGCATACCGTTGCGCTTTCCTTTTAGCAGCTTCAGTCATTTTTTGCTTTTCAGAACTAGATAAAGATAGATATAATTCAATTTTATTAGAAAGTTCTTCCGCATTTCCCGGAGTAAAAAAGAATCCATTTTCTTTATCTTTGATATAGTCTTTTAATCCACCGATATAACTACCGATCACAGGAACTTCACAAGCCATTGCTTCTAATCCAACTAATCCTAGACTTTCTTCCAAACATGTTGGAAAGATAAATAAATCTAAAGTACAATATATTTCAGGAAGAGAATGATAAGGTATTGGACCTATATATTTAATCAAATTATCAAGATATAAATCTCTTATTTTTTTCATCATTTCTTTTTCTAATGTACCACGACCAGCAATGATAGCAGTATACGAAACTCCCCTTTCTCGCAATATAGATAAAGCATCTATCAATGTATCCCACCCTTTTCCTTTATCTATCCGCGAAATATATCCTATTATAGGAATCTCATTTTTCACTTTCGGCCTCTCTTTATAAAATTCAACACCCACCCCGCCAGAAGAAGATACAAATATCTTATCCCCCTCTAGCTCAGGGAATTCGCATAACAATATCTCCTTAAAAAAAAAGGAAGGTGAAACAATCATCCTTGCATTCCGTAATACAGGACGTGCATATTGCTTCATCTTTCCTGCTATTTTCCCATGAGTCAATACGTCCCCTCCATGCACATTAAAGACTAAGGGAAGTTTTCGAAATAGTAATGCTAAACGGATAGGGATAATAGGATAGGTAATTGTATGTACATAGACAATATCATGTTTCCGAAACAGTAAAGAAAAAAGTATACTAATATAAAATTTTACGTATTTAAACAGCTTCCTTCCATACTCCCCATCACGCCCTTTAATAACGATTATATTAGTTTTGCCCTCAGTGTTTAACACCTTCATTTGTTCCACAAAAGTTTGTACAAAAGTCCCATACACAGGATCCTTAACAGAAGGATACATATTAGAAATAACCAAAATTTTCATGCAAACTAATACAAACGCAGATTAAACAATAAAATAATAAAAGCCGAGAAAAACAAATATACAGTAGTAAGATATTTGTTTCTATATTCCATTCCAGCTATCATCAATATAAAAAAACATGGCATTATAACATATGAATACCTATATTCAATCATATGACCAGACACAATTAACAGTAAAACATTAAACAGAACGATACTTATTAAAGGATAAAATTGCGTTTTCTTATGCTTAATAAAAAAATATGAACCTAATAATACAAAGATTGAAAAAGAGAATTTCACTATGGAATAAACAAGCATAATCAAATCTTGAGGTGTTGCTACTTGAAAATATTTTGGTATTGGACTTAAAAATGCAAGCAAATACGAAACATACTTAAACAATATGCCATTAGACGAAAATGTTTCTTCGGTATTCAACAAAGCATAATATATCGCTGGGAAATAGTACACCAACAAACTCGTAAAATAAAGGCATAGAACAATTGAAACTATACAAATTACCCCAAAATAACGATTATAGAGATATGGAAACCAATAGTATCCAATGTATATAATTATAAAAAACAAAGATAAATAATAACGAAAAAACCAAGTGGAAGTTATTAACATCCATACTAGTATATGCCATCCAATATTCTTTCTCTCCTTACATTTATATATACTCCAAATAGTAGCCACAGATAAGAACAAAAATAAAGGTTCTTTAAGTCCAGATGCGTTCAAATAGACAGATGCCGTATTTAATCCCCATAACAAAGTTATCCATTGAGATTTATATCTATCATACAATAGCATATTAGAAAGATCATACGTCATAATACAAACAATTGTTTGCATCACGCAATTAATAAATATCAACAATATTATCGAATTTTCCAAACTTCCTCCCAAAGTATATACACATTTCAAAAACAACGGATAACCATAATCAGACAAATCATAAAAATAACGTTCTATTACCCTAATAGATTCTATCCAATTCATATCCTTTATTTGAAACGCAATCTGGGAATATAAAACAGAATCGACCGCATTGAATCCAAAAGCGCTACTAGTTTTAAATAAAAAGTACCAATGTAAAATATAAGAGAAGATGATTTGATAACTAAAGATAAGCAAAAACAGTTCTTTTACTTTCAACTTTAGCCCTAAATATAAAGAAGAAAAAAAAGAAAATATTGTAAATATCTGCCAACATACAAACTCCCCATTTATTGTATCAGTAACCAAAATTAACCCTATGTATAAAAGAAAGCTAATCAAGAAAGATAACAGAAGGTATTTACTATAATAACTATGTATTATCATTAGTTGGTGCTTATTTCGCAAGTTGAGTATATAATTCACTATAACTATTTATCATTTTATCTACTGTAAAACGTTTAGCGTTTATCCTGCCCTTTTCAATCAATGAATTTCGATAACTTACATTTTTAATTAGAAGTAAAAAACCTTTCCGAATATCATTTATATTATGAGGATCTACATAATATACGGCATCTCCTGCTATCTCAGGAATAGCCCCCATACGACTAGTCAATACTACCCTCCCAGTAACGTTAGCTTCTATTATAGGCATTCCAAATCCTTCATAAAAAGAAGGAAAACTAACAATGTCACATAGTTTATATAATTCAATTATTCTTTTGAAATCAACATCATATTCTGATACATAATTTATTTCATTTTCTTCCAGAAGTCTCTTTTGCTCCTTACTTAGCTTGCCTACAATATATAACACACACTCAATTCCTTGTAATGCTTCAATAACATGAGCTAAGTTTTTACGCATACCAGTACCTATCTGCAAAATTATCGGTTTTTGAGTATTAAAAGTATGTTGCGTATATTCTAATTTGGGATTATAACAATTATAAATTACCAAAGATCTGTTTTCTGAACCTGAATATAATTCTTTCAGTTCTTGCTTAGTATGTTCTGAAATGCAAGTTAATCTATCAGCAAAATACAAAGGGAATGCCATTAACAATTTCTTTCGTATCCATCTTTTTATTACTGATTGAGACATCAATCCTGTCCCAACATCATGCCAAGTTACAACTTTTTTATTTTTCAAAAATGGAATTACATAACAATCAGAAGGAGAGAAAAAGTGATTTATATCTCCTTGATGTTTCCGTGCATAACATATATTTTTAACTATTTTACTAAAAGAGTTACCCGTCTCTGGAAATATGACTAACTCTAAATCAGGGATTTTAGAAATCAAAATATAAGCAAGTTCCTCTATGCTATTCTCCCCAGATATTTTTTTTCGTAGAAATAACACCTTTTTAACTGTCTTTTCCCTCATATTTATTAATTATTATTGACAATAGTAAATCCTGAAAAGAAACTGGAACGTACAATAGAATAGCTTTCCAAATCCATTCCTTACACGAAGTGGGAAAGTATCTTTTTTTCATATTTTCTTTCTCCGCTTTACAAGATTCTAGAAACTTCACCCTTTCAAGTTTAATCGGTTTTGACAGATAACAAAAACGAATTGCTTTAACATGAATTCTTGCTACATCATGCCTGATCTGCTTCAAATAAGATGAATCCTCAATTTGGAATTTGCCTATAACCAGTTCGAGTTTATTTGAAAATAAGTGATAAGCTAACTCAATCTGCTCATAAGGATGTATTCGATGAGTCAAAGATCCCTCCACTTGCCTATATTTATATTTAGCACCAGACAACAAGCGAATGCTTTTTACATTATATAAATATTGAAGATAAAATATATGATCTTCATGAAAGCGAAACGCTGTATTAAAAGTTATACAATTTTCCCGAATTACGTTTATATTATATAATTTAAGACATGGCCCCCCCGAATGCAACAATCTATGCTCAACAATTCCATTCTTAACATTTTCTCCCAATAAATATATTTCCGGATATATAATATGATTCAATCCTTTGTTTCCAGTACAATCTACATATTCCATTCCTTGCATCTCCAAACAATATTTATCAGGAACACCGTACTTAAAAAAGACTTTCAAATAATCCTTTTCAAGAATATCATCTGAATCAACAAAACACACCCACTCAGTAGAAACCTTCTCCAAAGCAAAATTTCGAGCAGTACTTGGTCCATTATTAGGAAGATGCCATACTGTTACACGTGAGTCTAGCAATGCAAATTTTTCACAAATATCTCTAGAGTTATCTGTACTTCCATCATTAACTAAAAACAAATAGAAATCAGAAAAAGATTGATCCAATATACTGGAAATGCATTGATCCAAATATTGTTCTGCATTATATACAGGAACAATCACAGATAATATTCTCTTTTCAATATCATTTCTCATAACCTCCAAAATAATTAACACATTTTATTTACCAATATCCATTTCGTCTTATAAAATATTTCTCGTTCCCTTCTTTTTAATATTTTCCAACCTATTACATTTATTTCCACACCTAGCCATAATAAAATATCAGCTACTTTCAAATCAAAACATCCCCTCGTTTTGATATAATATTTCATAAAACTTTCCAACATCATTCGTATTCTTGTTTCAGGCACTTTAAAACTTTGTCCCTCCAAATGAGCAATTCTTGATTGAAGCACGCTCTTTATTATATATCCATTTTTTTATTCTCCAAGATAATTCAGTTTATTCAGAATACATAAAAAAATCTGGATCAAATATTCCAACTTCATCTAATACTTTACGAGAAACCATCATACTAGCTCCCGAAACATTTCCTACAGCAATAGGATGAGAGGTATAGGTAAAAGAGGCTGATAAATAAATCTATTACTTATTCCCATCACAAGTACTGCTAACTCTTCTGAGAAAATTCCAGATCTAAAACGATGATAAAAATACACTAGCTTTTAGTTAATATTATACAGGTTCCTTCCGCAAGCCCCAACTTTAGGATGAGTATATAAATAATCAGATAATATTTTTACTGAATTGAGAAGTAAAAGTATATCAGAATTGAGAAGTAGAATATTTCTTCCCTTAATCTTCTTTATACCTTCGTTATTTACTCTACCCAAACCGACCCTTCCTTTTAACCCAACAATAAAAAATTACCATTTTTTTTCTAACAATTGCTTTTTGGGGAGGGGGGAGATATCATTAGAAACATTACTAATAACAATTATTTCAATAGTAAGATCTTTTATTTTATGAAATAAAGAATCTATTGCATTTACTACCAAAGATGTGATGTCATAATTTACAATAATAATCGAAACATCAATATTTGTCATTCTCATCTATTTATACAATTCGTTACTATATTGCTTATTGTGATTTTTTACACTCGTAAAAAATTCAAAATACAGCCAATATTTGTTTTAACAAAATTACACATTATTCTACGTTCCGAACTTGTTAATCCTAATAGATAAATACAAATCAAAACATATAATACAGCTAAAGACAAATATAAAGCCAAGCAGCCCAAAGAAAGTTCTTTAGGCAGAGAAAGCCAAGATAAGACTGGAAGTATGCATAGCAAAGGAGGTAATATCGGACAAATTATTTTCTTTAAATAACTAGTAAAAGGCATCTGAATACGAGGACAAACAATCCACACACGAATACATTGAGTAACTAATTCCACAAAAAAATATACTAACATCACATCATTTGGAGAAATATGATATACTTTCAACAAGACATAAGCAATAGGCACAACTGTTAACAAAAAAGTTCCTTCATAAATTTGAAATTTTCGAATATCGCCAGTAGCATGTATAGCACTAATTAATGCTACTTTTAAGGACTCCAACAAACCTATCATTAACATGATTCGCACAAATCCTACCGTATATCCAGGAACTACCCCAAGCCAAATTTTCAATATAGGATCTACAAACAACATAATCGGGAAAGTTAGCACCAACATTAAAAAAAAACCATATTTTGATGATGCCACCACCAATGTATGCATATATGACAAATCAAAAGTAGCATAGGACTTTATAATTTGTGGTCTAACTGCCATCTGCATATTCTGCATAAATGTCATTACCGCCGCCTGCACTTGTACTGCAATACCACGAGCAGCATTGGCTACTGGACCAAAAAACAAATTCAAAAGAATATTGATTCCTTGCGTATATCCTACAACTGCTAGGTTTCCATTTACTGTCCAACCAGCATAAATTGAAATTTCTTTAACTAACTGTGGGCTCCAACCAAACAGAATCTTACTCTCTGAAAAATGGCTAGAACAATAACATCCATATAAAAATCGGATAAATATTTGCACGATCAGATATAACACAGCATAAGTGATCAATTTATCTTGTGGAATATATACCAAAAAATAAACAATGCCTAATTTTAAAGCTACCTCAATTACAGAAATATAAGCAAATGCACTCATTCGCTCGTGGGCTACAACTAATGAATTATAAGGTACACTTATTATAGACACAACTGCAGTCAGAATGGAACAATGATATACCCACAAGGCTGCTGTCAGACGTTCAGGAGGTATAACTAGTTTATGATAAACAAACCATAATCCTAGCGTCTCTCCCAATAGAATGATAACAACAGCAAGAATAAGATGTATAAAAACAACCGTAGAGAAGACTTTCCTTAATTCCTTCTTATCGTTTTTTCCTAACGAAAAAGTAATAAAGCGTGAACTGGCTCCCCCTAATGAAGAATTTAAAAATCCTAACATAGAAATCACACCACCCACAACATTATAAATACCAAAGTCCTCTACACCAAGAGTATTCAGAATGATGCGCGAAGTATATAACGTAACTGCCATAATAAGCAGCATACGCATATATAACATTAGGGTATTTTTTGCTATGCGCTTGTTTTTACCAACGGATGTATGCAATATCTATCTATTATTTGTATATCCCACAAAAATCAAGAATAACTTTATCCTTTCGATAAGGAAGACTCGTGAAAAGATCATGTGCAACCATAAACACAACAATATCAGCTTTATCATAAGCCTCCTCATAATCAGTCAACTTAAATACATTATGTTCTTTCACATTAGGCTCAACTACAAATATAGTGGCATTATTACAATTTTGCATTACTTTTGTTGTGACATACTTTGCTGGCGACTCACGCAAATCATCAATATTAGGCTTAAATGCTAGTCCCATCATGGCAACAATAGGCTTACGATGGTTCTTCAGTTCATATTCAAGCATTGCGTTTTTTACTTTCTCAGCACACCAAAAGGATTTATAATTATTGATTTCTCTTGCTTTTCCTATCAACTGAGATTCAGCAGGAAACTCGGCTGTTATAAAGTAAGGATCAACTGCAATACAGTGACCACCGACTCCACATCCTGGCTGCAATATATTAACACGAGGATGTTTATTTGCCAAATTAATCAACTCCCACACATTTATATTCGCTTTATCACAAATCATTGATAATTCATTTGCAAAGGCAATTTGAACATCACGAGAAGAGTTTTCTGTAAGTTTACACATTTCCGCAGTTCGAGCATTAGTTTTATGTAACACACCTCTAACAAACTGAGAATAAAAATTAATAGCCTTCTCTGTTGACTCAGGATTTAATCCACCAATAACACGGTCATTATGTATCAATTCATATATTACATTTCCAGGTAATACACGCTCGGGACAATATGCTATATAAATTTGTCCTTCAAGTTCTGGGCGCTCTGCATAAATAATACTCGCCATTAACTCTGTGGTTCCAACTGGTGAAGTTGATTCTATCACATAAAGATCCCCTTCCTTTAAATACGGAATTACGGAACGCGTAGCTGCTTCAACATAAGAAATATCCGGTTCATGATTACCTTTAAAAGGTGTCGGCACTACCATAAAATAAGCATCACAAACTTCAGGTATAGTTGAAGCTCGAAACATACCAGACATAACTACTTCTTTCAATATTTCTTCCATACCTGGTTCAATTATATGAAGTTCTCCTGCATTAGTTTTTTCAACTACTTTTGGATTTATATCAACTCCTAGAATTTGAATACCATTTTTTGCGGCAATAATCGAAGTAGGAAGACCAATATAGCCTAACCCCATAAAACATGCTTTCATTACTAAATATGATTTTTAAAAGTTTTCCTCTAATCCTATATATGTCAATATTTAAATCAGCTTATTCATCTTTATTTTATCCCACCATAAATTCAAGCTAATCCATATCAAGATATCTGCTATCAACATGAGTGTATTATTCACATAGGGCATTAACAATATATTTAGTCCACTAAAAGTACAAGAAATCAATAATATAATTACCATCGATTTCCGTGGAGTGAATCCCATTGCCAAAAACTTATGATGAATATGATTTTTATCTGGCTCAAATGGATTTTTACCATTACGAAAACGAACTAATATAACACGGACTACATCAAATACAGGTACGATCAAAGTACTAAAAGCTATCACAAATGCACCTTCAGTATACGAAATAACATCTACATTATTCTGACTATATTTGATTGCTAAAAAACTCAAGATATACCCCAAAGTCAAACTCCCTGTATCACCCATGAATATTTTACGATCGCGCTCTGCGCTTCCAAAAACATTATAATAGAAAAATGGAACTAGGACCCCAAACGTACTAAAGGCAAACATACTATACAACCATAAGCCCTTACTAATATATAGGAAACCAAAAACCAATAATGCAACACTGCTCAATCCCGAAGCAAGACCATCAATACCGTCAATTAAATTAATTGCATTAGTAATAAATACTACCGTAAATATTGTAAAAGGTATACCAACATACGATGGAAGAGCATAAATACCGAATAATCCATAAAGATCATTTATCCAAAGACCAGCAATAGGGAACAAACTAGCACATAAAATCTGAATAATAAATTTCTGGTGATAACGAACTCCGACTAAATCGTCAGATATACCAGTCAGATATAAAAGAACCATCCCACAAACTAGAAGTGTACATTCAGGCAATGCATATATAGCCTGCAATATTGATATATTATACCCCATCAAAGCACGAAGTGCTAAAACGATACAACAAGAAAGCAATATTGTAGGAAAAAAAGCGACACCACCTAGTCGAGGAATGGCATGCTTATGTATTTTTCGTTCATTTGGTACATCAAATAATTTTTTATGTAATGAAATCATCAAAATACGAGGTATAATAAGTCGGGAAACACCTACAGAAATAACAAAAGATATAATAATAAATATTAAATTCATAATTGGTTAAGGTGAATATAACAAAGCATTATACAAAACTATTTTTATCTTATTCCTTTTAAACGATTCCATAAATCGTCACCTATAAATATCCAACTAATCGTGCCTACGATAGCCAAAAACATAAATAGTAATACATATATCTTTAATCCCATCCCTGAAGGATACTGTGGCACAACAGCAGGCTCTAACACTGCAAAAACAGGTTTTTCCTCTTGTACTTTTGCCCTAGCAACTTGCAGTTGACTAGCAACTTGACTATATACTTGATAAGCCAAATTCATATCATTTTGTAAACGTTCCTGTTCTGCTCTTACACTTTGAAGAATTATATCATCATGAGTGTCTATATATAGTGCATATTTTTTTTGTGCTACATAATACTCCTGTTGGCGCTCTTTACAAAGTTTTTCTAAATAGCTACAATCTTCCTTAGCTTTAGAAGTACGATAATTGATAATATATTCTTGCAATTTACACACTACAGAATCTGCAACAACAGCAGTTATTTTAGGATCTTGTAAAGTAACAGAGATATTGGTTATTGCAGTTTTTTGATCAACCAAAGCAGTTATACTCCTTTTAAGTGTAGCAATCCTTTCACTTTCTTCCTTTGTTAGTTCAATAGCACCTCTCTTTACTTTATTATCAATATCTATATTGTTGTCATCTTCAAACAATGACTTAATACTATTGATGATAATACCAGGTAACCCTATCACATAACTCCACCAAGGGGAAGTCTGTTCATCCAAATATGATGCTAAAGTTATATCTTTACTTTTATTCGAAGAAGAGACAGTTATATCTAATAACTCTAAAAGAAAAGGAGTAGAAGAGACTATATCAGAAGAAAGTGACGCATTTAGAGCATCAGAGCCATCTCCTGTTGTAGCTCCACTACCTAAAAAAGAAGCTGCAAGTCCAGCTAATCCATTAGTTCCCTTAGAACTCCCCATCTCTGGAGAAAGAGTCACTTTTACCGTATACTGTTTGGGGATACTCAATGCTACAATAACGCCAATAATCAGTCCTATCCCAGCAACTTTATATATTTTTTTACGAATTACTATAATTTTACACAAGATTTCCACTAAATCAATTTCATCTTTCGAAGAAGTATCTAAATCTGTAGATTGGTTCTTACTCACATGTTGTTCAGACATAATCTTATTTCTTTATCAAATTAGCAATAGAAGCAATCATCATTCCCAAAGAACTGAAGGAAGTAGCATAACCTAAAATATTAGCTATGTTCCCTTTCTTCTTAGCCTTACTAGGCACAATAATCTCACACCCCGGCTCAATCTGTTTCTTACCACTACCCTTAACCTTCGTCACCTGACCATTCATGTAAACAATGAACTTCTTACTCTTCCTTGCATTATCAGAACAGCCACCGGCCTGATTCAGGTAATAATCCACATTCTTTCCCTTCATATAAGAAACCGTATTCGGAACCATGACAGCACCATTGATAGTTACAGTATTAGTATTCTTAGGTATAAAGACCACATCACCTTCACGTAGGACAAGGTCGGCACTACCCTTAGGATTAGTCAAAGCCTTCTCCAGATCAATACCTACCGTAAAGGTATCCTCAACACCAATACCCAAAGAGTCAATCATGGCTTCACCCAATTGCCTGCTCATCAGGCGAATCACATCACCCATACGTTTCTTCTCACCGGCACTTGCCACACGGGTCAGCTTTGCACCACGAAGATAGGCAAGGTTAGTAGGACCACCCGCTTTATTCACCAGATCGGAAAGACGTTCCTCACGGCTGGTCATGGCATAATTTCCTCCAAACAATATTTCACCATCAATGACTACATTCTGTTGCGCCTGATAACCCGGACTGCGACGGACATAAACTTCGTCATAAGGCTGAAGGATAAAACCGGGCTGACCGTCAATGACAAAACCATCCTTTAAAGAGAAGGTATACATCTGACCGATAGTATCATTATCCGCGGTACTACGGGGATTCTTGATTCGTCTCGACACATCAATGCGGACAGTGGAGGCGGCTTCTTTCAAGCCACCGGCCTGGATGATCAGATCCTCAAGTGTCATGTTATCAGCATAGGGATAGGAATCAGGGTGCGCGACTTCACCGTGAACTGTGACATTGCCACGATCTTCCAGATCGTGAATGCTCGGAATGTAAAGGATGTCATTCTTCATCAGGGCAAGGTTCGGGGAAGTACCGTCCATGATAGACTTGATGTCTATCTGAACAACTTCACTGGTCAAATCCTCACGCTGGCGATAAAGGACGGCACGATTCAGGAAAGCGTCACCGGTCAGACCCTGAGCTTCATTGACAAGTTCGCGGATCGTATTCAGTTTACCGCTGAGCTGGTAGATGCCGGGACGATAGACAGCGCCACGGATTTCCAGTTTGTTTGTGAAGCGGTTAAGGATGGCTTCGGCTGTTACAACGTCACCGTTACGCATTGTGTAGATGCTGTAGTCCATATCCTTGACCGTGTTGACCTCATATTCCTCACCATTCTGACGGACAACACGTAATGAACGGGTGTAGGCATCGGCTTCAAAGCCGCCGGCATATTTGATTAAAGTGGCAAGGTTCTCGTCTTTCTTCATTTCGAAACGCATAGGACGTTTTACCTTGCCGCTGATCTTTACCAAGACATCGTAGGCGGGGACGATAACCACGTCACCTTCCTGAAGGCGGATGTCATCCTGTGTGTTGCCTTTCATGATGAATTCGTAGACGTCGATGGTGGCGATATTCTTTCCGTTGCGTACCAACTGAACGTTTCGGAGGCTGCCGATATCACTCACACCGCCTGCACGGTAAAGCGCATGGAAGACGGTAGAGAAGGAAGAAAGGGCGTAGGTACCCGGCTGCACGACTTCTCCCATCACGTTGATCTGGATAGTACGGATATTACCCAAAGTCAGACGGATGTCGGAAGTAGGGTCGGTAGTATTGTTCAGACCGTTATAGATCTTATTCAGGGCGCCCTTCAGATAGTCGTTGGCGGCGGAGACTGTCATACCGCTAAGGTTGACAGGACCGATCTTCTGAATATTGATGGTGCCTTCAGGAGAGATCTGCTGGCGGATCGTGTTCTGGCTAGCACCCCAGATATCGATGATGACTTCATCACCGGGACCCAGACGGTAATTGGCAGGAGTGGCAAGGTTGACACTAGGCTCGAACGTCAGGTTGCGGGTATTGAAGATATTGCGCCCGAAAACCTGGTCCTCACGGGCCAAATCTTCCGTAGTCGGATGATCTTCCAGCATGTCGGAAGTATTCTCCTTAGTCTCTTCACGAAGGCGGGACTCGTTGATATCCGTACCCGTGGATTGGGAGGTGTTTACATTGTTCTGCTGCTCATAGAGCTGCTTCACACGCATAGCCTGTTCCTTGGTCACACCTTTACGCGCAAGCTCGGAAGCAAGCTGTTTCTGTTCCTTGCCTTGCCGGATGCCGTCCTTTACATATTCCAGTACCTGTGAGTCACTCATGGACTGGGCCATAAGCGAGCCACTTCCCAGCATAGAACAAAAAAGTAGAATGCTAAAAAGTCGTTGTATTTTCATTGACAAATAAAAAAGTTAGTTGGTTTCACACAGTTCCTGCATACCGTGACAGACCGCAGACAACTGTTGTTTAAGAAGAGAAGGGGGAAGAACATCAAGGAGGGTCAGAGAACGCTGCAAGACAGACCGTTTTCTATCCTCGTCTTCCGGATTGGCGTACATCGACACATTATATCCCTGAAGGATGGCCAAACACAGGGTAGCATCCTGTTCCGGTGTCTCCCCCCGTTGTGAATATAAATCGTTTATCTTTTCGTGGATTGATTGTTGTAATGCAGAAAGGTTATCGGCGTATACATACCCATTTTTATCACCGATGTGAAGTAAATGATCTGCCAGATGTTGCAGTTCATCAATATTTTCTTGTAGTAAAAAACTCACCATACCCCTTTTATTCACTTAATGCTTGTTTCACTTATATTTAAACCCTTATTTCTCCAGAGGCTCTACACACCCTACTGGTATATCTACAAAAGCACATCCCAACATAGTTAGCCGGACTGCCACTTTCGATTTTCCATTTACTGTAACCAATTCTCCCTGAAGTCCGGATAATGGCCCTTTGATAACCTTAATCTTGGTTCCAGGTGACAAGGGAGTCGTACTCATATTAATCGCCTCGTCCGAATAGTCTAGCATAAATTTAAAGCGGTGCATCTGTTCATCCGGAATGACAGCAGGAGTACTTTCTCCACGCAACACCATATATCGGCTGATAGAGCCCAATGTCAAAACTTCTTTCTGTTCATACATATCGACATGCACAAATATCATCATCGGAAGAAGAACACGCTCGACTACCTTTCGACGATCACTCCATTGATGCACTTCTTGCTGAACAGGAAGGAAGTTTTCAATACCCATTTTAGATAGTCGCTCACTCGTTTTCTTCTCATGAGAAATACGTACTAAAGCCACCAACCAACGTTTAGGGTGCGCTACGCTCCTGCCAGTCACATCTGCCGGCAGAACTTCTTGAATGTCTTTTTTACTAAAAATCATCTATTTACCCCACACTTATTCGTTATTCTTTAACAAACAGAAACGAATAACGGTGCAAAGATGACCATATTTACCAATATACGCAAATAAAAAACAATAATATTTTCGTTAAACGACCATAATTAGAGGTAAGTATCTATTTATTTCATTTTCCACACCTATTTATTATACCATTTACGAACAATGAAATATTCAATATTTTCATTGCCCAGCCCTTAAAAAAGAATTAAAAGCTCCACCTCAATCAGAAGATTTTACCATAAAAAGAAAAAAAATAACTATTCTGAGAAAAAAAATAAAGAAAGGATGCAGTATTCTATAAACTGCTGCATTTAACTTATAAACGGGAGAAAAAAAGAATCAAACCTATATATCATATTAAGACCTGAAACCTGAACTTGACAAGTGGGGAGAAATTAGAGAGAGAGAGTATTTTACAAACGTCCCCAAAAACGAGAACCCCTGCCGACTGTAGAAGCCGGCAGGGGTTTATTTTTACTACTAAGGAGTCCGAAAAGAAAGTCAGACGTTATTCTTTCCAAGCACCTCCGCTTATTTACAATATTTTTTTATAAGTTCATCCACATTCGGATCACCCAGTTCCTTCGCTTTATTGAAGTTTCCGCAAGCTTCGTCCGTCTTCTTCAACTGTATCTGACAAAGGCCCAACAACCGGTATGCTTCCCCATATTTCGGCTCGTCTTTCAGAATTTCATTCAGTATCTTCATGGATTCTTCGTAACGTCCTACACGCAGATTAACCACTGCATGTTCTGCCCGATAAGTCAGATCTTTGGGGCTCAATTCAACCGCTTTCACGATATCATCCAATGCACGCTGATATTGACGGGCTTTCAGCGCAGCCTGCTCACGATAATAATAGAAAAGGTCATTGACCTGTCCGTTCACAGCCTTATAATAAGCATCATAATCGAGCATTGCATTTCTTGCCTGATCGTTGTTCATATATATCTGTGCACGTTCCAGCAGATAAGGAGCAAAATTTGCCGTGACAGGTTGCGGACAACGAGCAATGCAACTGTCCATCAATGCCAACACTTCTTTGGCATCTGCCTTCAGTAATTCTTTCGTCTTGGCGGCACTAAAGAATGAGGCTGCTGAAGCCAGATTGCTGGCATTCACCTTCTCATAAGCGGCCAAAGCACCTGCATAGTCCTGCTGTGCAAAAAGTATATCTCCTTCCAACTGCGTATAAACGGGCAAAGGATCGATAGCCATCGCCTGACGGAGATTCTTCAAAGCCGTATCATACGTCCAGTCTTTATAAGTCGTTTCCGGTTTTGAAAGCTGATAACCGTATATCAGCTTGGCGATATTATAATACACATCATCCTTTTTAGCCGCCACCTTCAAGGCTTGATTAAAGTCGGCTACAGCCTTGTCAAAATAAGACTGGTCATCCTTACCTTTTGCTACGTAATAGTTGGCACGACGGATATATCCATCGGTACTGCTGGGGAACTGGCGAATGAAATCGTCCAGCAATTTCTCATATTCATCAGCCGACATCTGCGTGGAAGCCATAAACAGATACACCAATGCCTGATCCTCCGCTTCGGGCAATCCTTTCCGGATACCGATATTCTTCAGAGCAACGTCTCCCAAAGACAGAGCACTAATCTTCTGCGACATTGCAAAAGCTGCCCCTGCCGCATAACAAGTCGTTACCGTATCCGCACCGGAGGACTTCTGTGAAATACCGAACACCTGGCCTTCCGCATTCATCACCGGGCAACTCACCATCTTGTCTTTCATCTGCATACTCAAGGTATAGTAATGGTATTCTCCGGCAATCTTCGATACATCCTTCACTTTACCCGAAACGCAGGCAATGCTCTTCTGCGTAGAATAAGGAAGCATCCATGCGTCAGCGCCTGCAGCCGGAGCAGTAGTCGCCACTACCAGTGACGGCACTTTCTTCTCGGTGATGGCCACACGAAACTTGATCACATCGTACATATCATCTGCTCCCAAAATCAGGCTGACCGGCATTTGCTTGCCTTCGGCTGTGACAATCACCGCACGCTCAGCCCCTTTGAAAAGACTGTAGTCAGAAAGAGCCAGTCCGTCTTCGGATACGAAAAATCCGTTTCCGGTATTCAGCATCTTGTCATTCTTATCATAAGTTATTACTGAGAAAACAGCACGTTTCGCCTTCTCCACCCATTTCGGGGTTTGCGCCAGACCGCTCTGCACCAAGAGGAAAAGCGCTAAAGGTAAGATTAAAAGTTTCTTCATATCAGTCGTTGTTTCTTTGTTTCACAGCTTCATAAATCAAAATACCGGCAGCTACGGAAACATTCAGAGATTCGATGGTTCCCAGCATCGGTATCTTCACCCATTCGTCACAGAGAGCCAGATGATCATATGATACACCGGTGTCCTCCGCTCCCATGATGATACACATCGGTCCCGTATAATCGGCTTTCGTATAGTCATAATCTCCTTTCTCGGTAGCAGCAACGATACGGAAACCGCTGTCCTTAAGATACTGCAAAGTCGCACGCAGATTCTGTTCGCGGCAGACAGGCAATGTATGCAACGCACCTGCGGAAGTCTTCATGGCATCGGCATTCACCGATACGCTGCCACGCGCAGGAATAATCACCGCATCCACCGCAGCACATTCACAGGTACGGGCTATCGCACCGAAGTTACGCACATCCGTTATGCCATCCAGCATCACAAAAAACGGATTCTTGCCCTGCTCGAATAAGAAAGGAACGAGGTCTTCCGTCTTCTGATAGGTCACAGAGGAAATGAAGGCAACCACACCCTGATGATTCTTCCGTGTGATGCGGTTGATACGTTCCACCGGCACACGCTGAACAGGAATCAGCAATCCTTTCAATACTGCGAAAAGCTCTTTGGAAAGATCACTTTGAATGTCTTTCTTAACGAGGATCTTATCAATTTCTTTTCCAGCCTGAATGGCCTCTATGACGGCACGGACGCCGAAAATCATTTCACTTTTATCGGTCATTGTAATTTTGAATTATAAATTTTGAATTATGGATTATGAAGTACGGGCCAACAGGGCCTTCGCATTGCTGAGGGCAGCCTCGGTCAATGTGGCTCCGCTCAGCATGTGAGCGATCTCCTCTACCCGTTCTTCATCGGTGAGACGGCGGATATG
>ENA-ORTZ01000886-ORTZ01000886.1-human-gut-metagenome-genome-assembly--contig:-NODE-886-length-20801-cov-42.023185_pt1 | contig 20801 bp, 17 predicted proteins | sample MGYA00242075_ERZ509199 | MGnify/ENA primary metagenome ERZ509199 (study PRJEB26280, sample SAMEA2338824) | human gut metagenome | biome: human gut; feature: human-associated habitat; material: faeces...
GGCTAGAAACATTGCTCGTTCATGGCGAATCAGTGCGGATATCCGTCCGGAGTGGGGATCAGTAAAGTATATTATCAATAAAAATCTTTATCTGTCTGCCTATGCGGGAGAAGGTCATTATAATGATATGGATATGTTGGAAATAGGCCGGGGGCTAAAGCCTGAAGAGGAAGAGGTGCATTTTGGAATGTGGTGCATCATGAGTTCACCTTTGTTGATAGGATGTGATCTGACAACCATTCCGGAGGCGTCATTAAAACTGTTGAAAAATAAAGAATTGATAGCTTTGAACCAAGACCCTTTAGGATTACAGGCATACGTAGTTCAGCATGAAAATGAAGGGTATGTGTTGGTGAAAGATATAGAACGGAAGCGTGGTAATGTACGTGCGGTTGCTTTATACAATCCTTCGGACACGATTTGTAACTTTACAGTTCCGATGAATATTTTGGAATTAGGAGGAAAAGTTAAGGTACGAGACCTGATGAAACAGCAGGATTTACCGGAGATAAAAGGGGGTGTTCTGAATCGGGAATTGCCTCCCCATAGTGTGCTGATTTTACGTATGGAGTCCGAAAAGAGGTTGGAACCGACTGTTTATGAAGCGGAATGGGCTTATCTGCCTTGTTTCAATGATTTGGGAAAGACTCCGAAAAGCATCGTATATGTTCCGTTACATGAAGCATCCGGAGGCATGAAGGTAAGCTATCTGGGAGGGCGAAAAGAGAATTTTGCAGAATGGAAAGAGGTGTACAGTGAGCAAGGCGGTAAATACGAAATGACTATCCGCTATGTGCCTAAAGCAGACCGTAAGCTGGAAGTCTGTGTGAATAATGAAAAAAGGATTCTTCTTGATTCGCTGTCGGCGGATGAAACTCAAAAAATAGCTTCGATTACTGTTCCGGTGCATTTGAAAGCAGGGTATAATAAGGTACGTATGGGAAGTTCATTTTGCTGGGCTCCGGATATTGACTGTTTTACTTTGAAAAAAGTAAGTGAGTAAGCTGAGAAGATCTATCCTCTTGAAGTACTACTTTGATAAAGAGTAAGAATATGAGTGTAACAGATGTCACCCGTGAGGAATTGTGGGCAAAGCAACATTTGTCTTGCAAAAACATAGATTATGCAGTATGGGAACGGGATAAATCCATGCTCCGGAAGTTATCTAGAATCAATGGCGGCTGTTCTTTCGTGGTGGATGTATATAAAGGATGTTATGCGTATGCTTCTACGGGTTTTGTCGATTGGTTGGGATATGACAGGCACAAGATAGAAACATTGGAAAAACAGGGTGATTATCTGGAGTCGCGTATTCATCCGCATGATCGTTCTCTATTGGAAGACTTGCAAGTCAGGTTGGGGAAGTTCATTTATAACCAGCCTTTGGAACATCGGAATGACTATTGTAATGTATATAGTTTTCGTATACTCAATGCTCGTGGTAACTATGTGCGTGTAACAAGCAGGCATCAAGTTTTGGAACAGAGCCATGACGGAAAAGCATGGCTCATTATAGGGAATATGAGTATGGCCCCCGGTCAGAAAGAATCAGAACAGGTGGAATGTACTGTTCTGAATCTGAGAAATGGAGAAATGTTTTCACCCGGTGTGGTGATAATGAATCCGGTTGTCAGTCTTACCGGACGTGAAATGGAGATATTACGCCTCATCCAACGAGGATTCTTAAGCAAAGAAATTGCCGATAAATTATGTATCAGTATTTATACCGTCCATATTTACCGGCAAAATCTGTTGCGTAAGCTGGGAGTACACAACTCTTTGGAGGCGATACGCCTGGGACAGGAGTCGGGGCTGTTAAGCTGATTGCCCGATTTCATCGGGTTAAGGCATCCATTCCACTACTCCCGTAATAGGATGCTGCTTTCTCCATTCCTTAAATCCGCTATAATCCCGTACCCCATCTCGGAGGACTGCCTGATAATATTCCACTCCGATAATCTTCTCGGTTTCCGGTGTCTCATATTTTAACCTTAGAATAGTTTCCCGTATTTCATCGGTCATAATTTCCGAAATGCGTTGGGCTACCTTTTCAAAATAACCGTCATAACGTGAACCTTCCCGGATGTGAATCATATCCATCTGCCAAAGTTCGTTTTCTTCATTCTGATACCATGCATGCCATTCAATACAGGCTTCAGAGGTATGCAGTAGATTGGCACATTCTATTCTTTTGATAGACGGATTCTCTGCTAGTCTGGCCATTGCCAGAAAACTGTCCGCTAGGTTCAAGGGTGATGAATAAATATGGAAATCAATGTCCCTATGTTTCATCAGTAACCCTGTTCTGAGTGAACCTACCAGATTAATTTTTGCACCGGCATCTTCCCATATCTGGATGATGTTCGTGTTTTTGATAACTTGCCAGGCTTTCTCCTGATTCTGTTTGGCAATGTCGAAAATATTCATACGCTATCTTTTATGGTGAGTTTGCAAAAGTAGAGAAAAGCTTTCAAACTGAAGATAGTTATAAATAACTATTTATTGCCGGAATGAATCGGGAGAAAGGGTGTGGCAAGGAACTTAGTAATGCTTCCTTTTCAAGTAAATGACAGATTGTATTCCTAACATGATGACAAACAGATATTCTGTTGTCATATATACCGCTAGAGGTGCATATATACAGTGGCTCAGCCAGTAAAGATAAAGAAGATATACCATAATGGTAACCATTTGAAAGATAAAGGCAATTTTTGTCTTTCCGGTTCCAGTGACAGCACTGATGTAAACATATCCGGGCACTGCGAATACATAATTAAACAGCATAACGATGAAAGGGGGGACAGTGTGTTGCACCAGTGTTTCATTGTTGGTGTAAAATCTGATAATCCAATAATTACAAAGCAATGCGATTCCTACCAGTGGAAGACCGATGGCATATCCCATTTTGATGATTTTGTGGCAGATAGGAAAAACACCTTTTCGTTGTCCAGCTCCTACAAGATTGCTTACCAAGGAACTGTTGGTGGTTCCTAAAGAACTGACAATCACAAAAAAGAGGGTGGAAACGCTGCGGGTAATGTTGGATACGGCCAGTTCCATCTTTCCTAAATGTTCGATGGCGACGAAGAACAGGAACCATGGCGCCATGCTGATAAAAGAATGCAGCATGCTCCATACGGACAGGTAAAACAGTCTTTTCAATAGTTTTCCATCAACTACCGGTTGTAGTCCATATTTGTTTTTATCAATCTTTCTCCACATATAGATAAGGAGAATGATTAAAGATACCATTTCTGCCAGCGTTGAGGCTATTGCCGATCCTGCTATCCCAAACTTTAAGGTAAATATCAATAGATAATTGAAAGGAATGTTGATAAGTACGGCTGCTATTGCAGACCAAGATAAGGTCCTGGTCTTTGTTATTCCCACAAAAAAAGCTCGGAGTGCCAGAAAGGGAAATGAAAATAAAAGTCCGAAACTGCGCCAGTCCAGATAGTCCGTTATGGCCTGATAGATTTCCGGTGAGGTAATTAATTGTTTCAAAAGGAAGGGAGAAAGGCCCTGTATCAACAAATATAAAGAGAGCGCTAGTCCGGAAAGGAAAAAGAGTCCTTGAAAGAAGGTACGTCCTGTCTCGGCATAGTTCTGTTCTCCATTCCTGCAGGCAATCATGACTTGCAGCCCTATGCTGAAACCGAAGCCTAGCATATAAGTTACCAGATAATATATTCCTGCTAAAGCAGATGCGCCAAGTTCCACTTCACCGACATGGCCCAGAAAGACGGCATCGGTAATATTGATTAATTGCTCCATTAAAACGCTCATCATTATGGGAAAGTTGATGAGCCATATTTGTCTATATGTATAATTCATTGTTTAACTTAATGTATACACCATGCTTATGCACTTATCGGTTTGGGGATGGTGCATAATCTGTATGAATTGATAATAGGGGTATAAAACTCTGTAACGAATCTTGTTTAAGATCCGTCAGAATAGCTGAATAGCTTGGGGAGGTAGTGCTATTTGTTGAATGTAGCTATATACAGAGTTGATGTTTCATTAGTTAAACAATTGTGTTTTGCAGGTTAAATCAAATCTCCTGGTTCGGCATAAATTTTGTATTCGCTCTCTAGTCCCTTGAAATCTTTTCTGAGGAGTACAATTTTAGCTTTGGGGGTAAGCCAAATGTTTAGTGGAATGGCATTCTCTTCTTGAAATGAAAATATAGTGCTGAATTCTTTTCTCAAAGATTCGTCTGAGGTTGCGGTATAATTAGGTAATGAGAAAAATGAATTTATGTAGTCATACAGTATCTGTTTACTTTTTATAGATCCCCCTTTTTCATATTTCTCACTTCTAGCATACAGCACAACAGATGGAATACCTTGATGGATATGAGTCTGTGTACTCAGATGATATTCGTCTAGATTATTTGCATAGCCTGTGATAAAACTGGAGTCGGTTACGTCTTTCCAATTGAAAGCTAGGAAATCTTTTTTATTTGTGATATCAATGGATATTGTATCACTACTATAGATTATTTCATTGTTTTTGTAACCTAGCAGATAAGTCTTGTATGTGCCGGGTGAGTAATAAACATGTGCCCATTTGAAGAATGTTGTTTCCACATATCTGGCGTAATTTGAATGACTGAATACTTTAAAACTATTTGGGGAATGAGATGATTTCCACACTATGGAATCATACACTTCGCTTAAACAAGGTGCATCTTTACCAAAATCAAAAGATTGGTAGAACACAATAGGAGCAAATATGTTTTGAGAACTTTTTTCTGCTTCTAATATAATTTTTATGTCTTTATTTTCTGTTTCTTTATTTTTGTCACCATCCATATCGGCCTCTTCTTTGGAGCAAGACAAAGCAAAGAAGGTAAGTAGCAAACAGTAGAATCTCTTTTTCATATTGTTTCTGAGGCTTGGTAAATAGTTCTGTTTGTAATGTCGAAAACAAAGTTAGCAAATATATTTGATAATCTTAGCTCTATATCCTATATTTTATTTCAGACTGATGATTTGATAATCAAAATTGGTAAAAAAGAGACATTTACAGAGACTCGAAAGGTTCCTGCACATACCTCATATACTCCTCATAGTCTATATACCTTCCACCCATTGACTTTAAGTGTGGTGTCTCAAATTGACAATCTATCAAGGTCCCTCCCAATTCTTGAAATGTTTGTGCCAGATAGATAAGCGCCAGTTTCGACGCATTAGGAACCAAAGAAAACATACTTTCACCAAAAAAACACTTTCCCAAAGTGACTCCATAGAGCCCGCCGACCAGGCAAGATTCTTCCCATACTTCCACACTGGCTGCAAAACCTTGTTCATGCAGGCGGGTGTAGGCTTTCATGATATCCTCTCCCAACCATGCTCCCGCTTCTTCCATCCGCAGATTACCGCAAGTTTGAATCACTTCATGAAATGCCTGGTTAAAACTAACTCCGTATCGTCCTTTGTTCATAAGGGTACGCATGGAGTGGGAAATGTGAATTTCGTTAGGGAAAATCACAAACCGTTTCAGGGGACACCACCATTGTATCTGTTTCTCACGGAAAGCATACCAAGGAAATATGCCATTGGAATAGGCAAGGATGAGGCGGTCTACAGAGAGGTCACCACCCACAGCCAATAGTCCGTCCGGCTCGCCATAGTAAGGGTCGGGGAAAACAAGTTTTTGAGTTAGTTGAGAGACCATAATGTTTTTTATTTGTGTGATTCACATACAGTCTCCTGTAGGGACTGACTCGTATGTATGCCCCTACGGAGGAGTTACTGGTTTCATTTAGGCTTGTTGCTTTTTGAGTACTTGCAAGCTCAATTGTCCGTTCTCTGCTGTCACTTCCACTTTGCCTCCCGTTTTTAATGTTCCGAATAGAATTTCACGCATAAGCAGTGGTTTCAGATGCGAGGCAATTGCCCTGTCCATTTCTCTGGCCCCATATTCTTTGGTAAAACCTAGCTTCAGCAGATGTTTATAGGCTTCCAGGCTGAGTTCCATTTCTACATGACGCGCCGACAGCTTGTTTCTCAGTTCGCCGAGCTTTTTGTTTAGGATGAGAGAAGCCATTCCGTAATCCATATCATGGAAAACAACTGTTGCAGATAACCGGTTGATGAATTCAGGCTTGAAAGTTTTCTTAACTTGTTTCAACATTGCCTCTCCAGCAGCAACCTGTCCGCCGAAACCTATAGAGGCTTGGTGTGCGAATTGCGCTCCGGCATTGGAGGTCATGATAAGTATCACATGACGGCAGTCCGCTTTTCGTCCTTTGTTATCCGTCAGTACGGCATAGTCCATAACTTGCAGCAGAATATTGAACACATCGGGATGTGCTTTCTCGATTTCGTCAAGCAGTAACACACAATTGGGAGTTTTGCGGATAGCATCTGTCAGCAGTCCACCGTCTTCATAACCTACATATCCGGCAGGTGAGCCGATGAGTTTGGCCACTGTATGCTTTTCCGTATATTCGCTCATGTCAAAGCGTTGCAGGGCGATACCTAGTTCGGAAGCCAATACTTTGGCTACCTCTGTCTTTCCCACACCGGTGGGGCCGACGAAGAGAAGGCTTGCCAGTGGTTTGTTTTCGTCCAGTAGCCCGGCTTTGGCCATTTGTACGGCTTCCACCACTTGGCAGACAGCTTCTTCCTGACCGTATATCTTTGCACTGATGCGTTCATGCAAGGTTTCTAATGTGGCATTGTCTTCTTCCTTCATGGCAAGTACATCCACTTTACAGATACGTGCCAGTATATCGGTTATCAATGCTTTGTCCACCGTTTGTTTTTCTGTATCTGTGGGGTGGATCTCACGATAAGCACCGGCTTCGTCTACCAGGTCTATGGCCTTGTCGGGCAAGAAACGGTCGCTGATGTACCGTGCGGCGGCTGTAACGGCATACGCTATCACTCCTTCTTCATAAATCACTCCGTGGAACGTTTCGTATTTTTCTTTTAACCCTTCCACTATGTGGATGGTTTCCTCGATTCCCGGTTCTTGTATGTCAATCTGTTGGAAACGCCGTACTAATCCTCTGCTACGCGAAAAATAGCGGTTGAATTCTTCGTAAGTAGTGGAGCCGATAAATCGGATCTCTCCTCCTTCCAGATAAGGCTTGAGCATATTAGAGGCATCCATCGAACCGTCTCCCGTCCGTCCGGCGCCTATCAGGTTATGTATTTCATCTATATATACAATGGCGTGTCCTTCTTTCCGTATTCCTTCCATAATGGCTTTCAGCCTTTTCTCGAACTCACCCCGATATTGTGTACCGGCCAATAAGTTACCTAAATCCAGCTCGTAGATACGACAACCTGTGAGACGTTCGGGAACATTGCCTGCTTCTATACGTGCGGCCAGTCCGTAGGCCAGTGCGGTTTTTCCCACTCCCGGTTCGCCCACGTGCAGAGGATTGTTCTTTTCTTTGCGGCAGAGAACCTGAATGGTGCGTTCCAATTCCACATCCCTGCCTATAAGCGGATTCCGGTCTTGCAGGCCCTCGTTGAGGCAGGTAACATAGTTACGCCAAGGCTCGCTTTTCTCTTGCTCAGAGGAAGTTTCCTCTTGAAACTGATTCATGTGCTCGTAATTTGAAATGAGGGTGCTGAGGAATTCCGGCATATCTTCGCCCACTGTTTTTTTTAACAGATAGCCAGCCCATGAATCTTCCAGTTGAAGCATTCCTTGTACCAGATGAGGAACATCCATTTCTTCTGCGCTTGAATGGCTGATTGTCATATAGGCATATTGCAGCAGCTCGGAGAGTTGACCTGAAATTTCCAATTCATATTCTATTTCTTGAGGAACTCGTTCCACTTCTTTTGACAGATATTCGGAAATGGACTGGGACAGTTCTTCCGGGGTACAAAAACACTCTGCCAATGCTTTTTGAAAAGGAACTTGTTTCAGCAATGCGCTCAATAAGTGTTCGGGCGTGATAAATTCATGCCGATATTGCATCGCTTGGCTCTGCGCAGAAGCGAAAGCGTAGTTCACCGAATCGGTATTTGGTATATCCATATCTTATTCTTGATTTTTTATTCTTCTTCCGGTGTAACCGTGAGTCGGAGAGGGAATCCCTCTTCACGAGCCATACGGGTGGCTTTTTGTACTTTTGACCGGGCGATATCATACGTATAGATGCCTACTACGGCCGATTCACTTTTATGTACCTGCATCATCAAAGCTTCTGCTTCCATCGTTGATTTGAAAAAAACGGTAGTTAATATCTTTACAACAAATTCCATTGTAGTAAAGTCGTCATTGAAAATGATAACTTTGAAGCGTCGCGGCTCGTGAAGGTCTATACGTTCTTTTTCTTTATAAGATGATTGTTGTTGTTCCATATTGGTATTTGTCATACGTACTTATGGCACAAAGGTAGGGAAAGTATTGGAAAGGTAGGGTAGGGAAGAGATGAATTTTGTCTCTCAAAGTAGCTAGAATGGCGAACTTCACAAAACTCATAACCATACCATGGATTGCATTGAAAGATTTGTATCATTCATAAATGGTATCACTAATAAAAAAGGGCAGAAACAATGCTATTATAAATAAAAAGAACAGAATATCACTCTTTTTCATAGATAGAAATGTGTTTTTCATTAATATTTGCGACAAAGTTACTACAAAAAAGTGGAATACGGAAGAATGAAGTAATAGAATTGATTTACAGCGGTTTCATTTAAGCTGCCGATTATCTCCAACGCCACCACAATCCTTGCCGAAGCCAAGTCAAGACGCCGCTACGTTACTTGTTCGTAACCACGCCAAATAGATGATGAAATGGGTACGAATGACAAAACAAGGCATTGTGATATAGTGAGTTACTGACAACTCACGCGACAAATCCGGTTACGGAAAAAGATTGCGCCGTTCCTCCGTGTTTTGCGTACCGACGAAGGATTCTTCACCGACTAATTTTGAACCTAAAAAAATTAAGGACGATGAAGAGTACATTTTCAGTAATCTACTACCTCAAGCGTCAGGTAGTGAAAAAGGACGGGACAGTTCCCGTCATGGGACGCATCACGGTGGACGGCAGCCAGACACAGTTCAGCTGCAAACTGACTGTCGATCCGAAACTGTGGGACACCAAAGGGGGACGTGTCACGGGCAGAAGCACGGCGGCACTCGAAACGAACCGTATGCTCGACAAGATGCGCGTGCGCATCAACAGGCATTATCAGGAAATCATGGAGCGTGACAACTTCGTCACTGCGGAAAAGGTGAAAAACGCCTTTCTCGGACTGGAACACCGCTACCACACGCTGTTGCAGGTGTTCCGGCAGCACAACGAGGACTATGCCAAGCAGGTGGAGGCAGGCATGAAAGCCAAAGGCACGCTCTTGAAGTACAAGACCGTTTACAAGCACCTGCAAGAGTTCATCGCCATCCGTTATCACGTGAAGGACATCGCCCTGAAAGAGCTTACACCCGCTTTCATTTCCGATTTTGAAATGTTCCTGCGCACGGACAAACACTGCTGCACCAACACCGTGTGGCTGTATGTCTGCCCACTTCGGACAATGGTGTTCATCGCCATCAACAACGAATGGCTCACGCGCGACCCGTTCCGCGAGTATGAAATCAAGAAGGAGGAAACGACCCGCAGCTTCCTGACGAAAGATGAAATCCGCCTGCTGATAGAAGGCAAGCTGAAGAATGCGAAGCAAGAACTGTATCGTGATTTATACCTGTTCTGTGCCTTCACCGGCTTGTCGTTCGCCGATATGCGCAACCTGACGGAAGAGAATATCCGTACCTACTTTGACGAACACGAATGGATAAACATCAACCGCCAGAAGACGGGTGTGGTGTCCAACATCCGTATGCTTGACATAGCGAAGCGCATCATCTACAAATACCGTGGGCTGTGCGAAAACGGCAGGATTTTCCCTGTACCCCACTACAACACGTGTCTTGCCGGAATCCGTGCCGTCGCCAAGCGTTGCGGTATCACCAAGCATATTACATGGCATCAGAGCCGCCACACGGCAGCCACGACGGTGTTCCTCTCCAACGGCGTACCCATCGAAACGGTCAGTTCCATGCTGGGACACAAAAGCATAAAGACAACGCAGATATACGCGAAAATAACCAAAGAGAAGCTCAATCAAGACATGGAGAACCTTGCCGCAAGATTGAACCAAATCGAAGAATTTGCAGGTTGTACCATCTAAAAAGGAAAGCCATGAAACGTGACATAATCATCATAGAGGACAAGGCGGTCAGCGTAACCGGTAACGAGGTATGGATGACCGCCGGAGAAATCGCCGGACTGTTCCACACGGGTGTCCCGGCAGTGAACGCTGCCATCAAAGCTGTCCGCAAGACGGACGTACTGAGCGATTACGAGGTATGCCGCTACATTCAGCTTGAAAACGGTCTGTATGCGGATGTTTACTCGCTTGAGATAATCATCCCCGTCACCTTCCGGCTGAGCACATACCATGCCCATCTTTTCCGCCGCTGGCTGATGGACAAGGCACTCGCAAAAGACAAGCATACCGCCTATATGGTATTCGTACATAGCGGAAAAGGCGGTTATTGCTGAAAAGACGATGACAATCAATTAAAAACGGACAACCATCAAGCTGTCCGTTTTAACTTTAAGATAGTCAATTTGGAATATACAAATTATGTGCTAAAGAGTATGAGGTATCAAAATTGAGATGGCTTATATAACATCTCATACTTTAACGAGCCACAATCAATGTACATATCATATTCCGCAATTCCTTTTTCTTGTGCTATATAATGCAAAATTTTCTTGTGGATGTTTGAAATTCTCTCTCCATAATAGATTGCTTTAGGAACAATTTTCAGGCTTGTTGCACGAGAATGTGCGGCAGGTTGTTTCTCTGAATGAATAATACGCCATTCATTTTCATATTCCCACTGTGTGGATTTGTGAATAGCCATTTTCAAATGTGATAGTGAATCTATATTTTTAACATCCAGCCCCAAACTCTTTGCTATATACCATTGAATAAAGTTATTTGCATCAAAACGGTCATTATCATATATAACAGGCAAAATACAACAATTCATTTCTCCTTGTTCCAATAAGAACCTTAAATCATATTCCAATGCAAACCCTTCATGATTTTGGGCATAGTGGCTCCACATTATAACAGAATCAATGCTTTCACTTAAACATGCTATTGTAGATACGACCTTTAATGTATCCCCCATTTTCAATAGGATTTCTTTCAATATGTTTTCCATTGCAACACTAAAAAGAGCTAATGTCAATGGATTTATACCATTACACGATATTACCTGTTCTTTTAAACCTGCCAAATTGTTTCTTCCAAAAAATTGGATTACACTTGGAGGAAAATCGAAATCTTTAGCTTCAAGTATCTGTTTGAATTGTTCAAGAAATTCTTCTGTACAACAAGCTCTCATTTGCTCTTGAATATTATCCAAACTATAATAAACAAGAGTGTCATAGGGATCATTAAACTTATCAGCAGTAACAGCATAAACCAGATCCTTGTCAAAAGCATCAAAGTTTAATGTTGAACAACTCCTATATCTATACAGTTTTTGTGGCAACATTGACATCAATGCTGTACTTATAGGATATATTCGGGATTTTATATCCTCTTGCTCAATTCCTTCAGGAATTATTGTGGATTCTAACAATTTTGCAAATTCACTCCGAAGCATAATGGTATTTCGTTTTAACTACAAAGGTACGCTTTTATTCCGAAATGCCGGAACATTATTCCATCGGCTTGCGGTAATTCGTCTCCAGCAGTTCACGTAATCCCGATTCGGGGTAAAGCACTTTTCCTCCTAAAAGGATAAAGGGCAACACCCTGTTGTTGCGGTATTCCTGCAAGGTACGGCGGCTCACACGGAGCAAGTCCGCCACCTCCCTGTCCGTCAGGTAACGTTCCCCGTCCAGCGGCGGACGGTAGTTTTCCAAAAATGCGGAGAGCCATTTAGAGCCTTTGCGCATATTCTGCACCACGGTGGCAACCGGTTCGTCCTCCAGTGTAAAAACATCGTTGTTCTCGTTCATCATAACTTCGGATTCAGTGGGTGAATAATAAGATTACCTGCCGCCGGGATAGAGCGTACCGATAAGCGGAATCAGCCTTCTGACCTCTTCCGGCTTGTAATAGAACCTGCGGTTTATCTGCGAGTAGCCGATAAGCCGCCTGTCGCGCAAGGTCTGCAACGTGCGCGGACTGATTCTCAACTGCCCACAGACTTCCTCGCCCGTGAGCCACCTTTCCAACCGCCCTCCGTCGCTCTTGCGCCTCAGGGCGGCAACCTTCTCCGAGAGGGCGTTGAAGGACGCCACCATCATCTCGAAGGTCTTTTTCTCGATAGATACAATTTCCATATTCAAAACATTTTTAGAGTTTACCGCAAAGGTAACGCCGTCCGCATGAATCCATATCGTTTCCCGCTGAAAGGCTGTATGTTGCGCCGTCTGTCCGGGTTACGGAGCCATTCCCAATAAAAATCTTACGTGAGACACGTAGTGAGCTGTTAAAGCCCCTTTTGTTTATTGCCGAATTTTGCCGCAGAAACATAGCGCAAGCCGAGCGCAGAACGTCAAGCTCGCTTGAACGGTATGCCGAGGCGCAGCCTATGTTCATGCAAATAAACCAAAAGAAAGGACTGAATATGAAAGTAATAACGATGGAAAGTTCCGCTTTCACCGCATTGACGGAACAGATAGCCGAGATAGCGGCACACGTGCGTGCCGTTTCCGGCGAAAGGAAGGAAAAATCCGCAGACAGGTTGCTCACCACCCGTGAGGCGGCGCACCTGTTGAATGTGAGTTGCCGCACCCTCCAGCGTATGCGTAGCGAACATCGTATCGGCTATGTAGTGCTGCGCGGCAAGTGCCGCTACCGCCAGTCTGAAATCGACCGCCTGCTTGCGGACTGCACCGTCATGGAAGACGCGGCGACACCGACGGAACTGAAACGGAACCACACGCTACGCATGGGCGGCGGCAAATCCAAAGGAAGGAGGACGTGACGTATGGAACTGCTTACCCGAAACAATTTCGAGAGCTGGATGCAGAAACTGATGGAACGGATCGACCGTCAGGACGAACTGCTGCTTTCCTTACAGCCGTCCGGCAAAGCTCCGAATCCGATGGAACGTATCAGGATGTTCGACAACCAAGACCTCTGTATGCTGCTCCAGATCAGCAAGCGCACCCTGCAACGCTACCGCAGTATCGGCGCGTTGCCGTACAAGACGCTCGGCAAAAAGACCTATTACAGCGAAGAGGACGTGCTGACGTTTCTTTCCGGACACGTAAAGGACTTCAAAAAAGAAGATATAGCCTTCTACAAGGCCCGTATCCATAATTTCTTTCAAAAATAACCCATTAAAACATTTTTCAAATGGCAAAGAAAACAACTGAAAAGGACGTGCTGATAGTCCGTGACGAGAAGACGGGCGAACTCAGCGTGGTAGCCGGGCTGGATGCCGACGGTTCCCCCAAGCGCACCCCCGCGAAAGCGGAGAACGCGCAGAGTTTCCTGCAATTCGACCGCCACGGCGACGTGCTGGACAACTTCTTCAAAAACTTCTTCCGGCAGTGCAAGGAACCCAGCCGCTTCGGTTTCTACCGTGTCGCGGCAGACCAAGCCGACAAACTGATGGAGGTGATGAAAGACCTGCTGAAAGACCCCGAAGCCAACAAGGAACTGCTCGCGCCCCACAAGGTGGACACTTCCGGCTACGAGAAGCTGGTAAAGGAAGAACAGACCGCCGCGAAGACGGAGCAGACGGAACAAAAGCAGGAAGAGCAACCCAAAGAAAACCAAAAACAGGAAGAAATGGAAAAGAAACAGGAACAGAATCAGGAAAGCCCGCAACAACAGACGCAGGGCAGACGGGGCTATCAGCCCATCGACGAGAGCAAGATCAACTGGCAGGAGCTGGAAGAGAAATGGGGCGTGAAACGTGACGACCTTGAAAAGTCCGGTGACCTTCAGAAGATGCTCAACTACGGCAAGTCCGACTTGGTAAAGGTGTCACCCAAGTTCGGCGGCGAGGCTTTCGAGCTGGACGCCCGCCTCTCCTTCAAGAAAGACGGTGAAGGCAATATCAGCCTCGTGCCGCATTTCATCCGCAAGGAACAGAAACTTGACGAGTACAAGGAACACAAGTTCTCCGACGAAGACCGTAAGAACCTGCGCGAAACGGGCAACCTCGGCAGGGTCGTGGACATCGTGGACAGGGAAACGGGTGAAATCATCCCCTCGTTCATCAGCATAGACCGCAAGACGAATGAAATCACGGACATTCCTGCAAACAAGGTGCGCATATCGGAGCGCATCGGAAAGACGGAAATCACCAAGCAGGAACAGGATATGCTGCGTGCCGGACTGCCCGTGCGCGACAAGCTCATCGAACGCAACGACGGCAGGAAGTTCGTCACTACTCTTCAAGTGAACGTCGAGCAACGAGGCGTGGAGTTCGTACCGGGAACCGGCAAGTCGCCCCGTACCGCCCAGACGCAGGAAGCCAAGAACAATCCCACACAGGGACAGGCGCAGGGCATGGAAAATTCCGCAGCCCCACAGAAAGAGCAACGCCGCAACACGTGGACGAACGCTGATGGCAGCATCCGCCCCATCAGCAAATGGAGCGGTGTGAACTTCACCGACCAGCAGAAAGCCGACTACGCTGTGGGTAAGGCGATAAAGCTGGAGAACGTGACCGACAAACAGGGCTTCCACGCCACGATGTACATCAAGTTCAACCCGGAGAAGGGACGCCCGTACCGCTATGATACCAACCCCGACAACGCGCAGAAGGTCGCCCCGTCCAACGAGAGCCGTACACAGATGGCGGTGAACAGCGAGGGAAAGACTAACAAGGCGACCAAGAACCTGAAAGAGCCGTTGCAGAAAGGACAGACCGCTCCGAAAGACGACAAACAGCAAAAGCAGCAGGAGAAACCTCAGAAGAAAAACAACAAGGGCATGAAGATGTAACATCCCGTGTCCGCCACTAAATCCAAAGTAACAATCCATTAAAAAGTAAAAACGCATGAAGACAATAATTGCAGAAAAGCCATCCGTGGCACGTGAAATCGCCCGCATCGTGGGCGCGACAAAGAGAGAGGAAGGATATTTCGAAGGAGGCGGCTATGCCGTGACATGGGCATTCGGACACCTCGTCCAGCTTGCCATGCCCGACGGCTACGGCATACGCGGTTTCGTCCGCGACAACCTGCCCGTCATCCCCGAAACCTTCACGCTCATTCCCCGTCAGGAAAAAACAGAGAAGGGTTACAAGCCCGACAGCAGCGTGGTGTCGCAGATAAAAATCATCGCCCGTCTTTTTAATGAAAACGAGCAGATTATCGTGGCGACCGATGCCGGACGCGAAGGTGAGCTTATCTTCCGATACCTCTACCATTATATCGGATGTACCACGCCTTTCGTGCGCCTTTGGATAAGTTCGCTTACAGACAAGGCTATCCGTGAGGGATTACGCAATCTCGAAGCAGGCGACAAATACGACAACCTCTACCTTGCCGCCAAAGCACGGAGCGAATCCGACTGGCTTGTGGGCATCAACGGCACGCAGGCACTCTCCATCGCTACCGGACACGGCACATATTCCGTCGGACGGGTACAGACACCCACGCTGGCGATGGTATGCGCACGTTACTGGGAGAATCGCCGTTTCACGGTGGAACCTTTCTGGCAGCTCCATATTGCCGCCAATGATGGTAACGGCGAAGTGGTGAAATTCTCCTCTTCCGAGAAATGGAAAGAGAAAGAGCCGGCAACGGAACTATATAATAAGGTAAAGGAAGCAGGTACAGCCACAGTCACGAAAGCCGAACGCAAGGAGAAGACGGAGGACACTCCGCTCCTGTACGACCTGACCACGCTCCAGAAGGAAGCCAACGCCAAGCACGGCTTCACGGCGGAACAGACGCTTGAAATCGCGCAGAAGCTCTACGAGAAGAAACTGATCACCTATCCGAGAACCGGAAGCCGCTACATTCCCGAAGACGTGTTCGCGGAAATCCCCAAACTCCTTGCCTTTATCGGCAATCTGCCCGAATGGAAAGGCAAAGTCAATCCGAAAGACATGCCTACACGCCGCAGCGTGGACGGTGGCAAGGTAACGGACCACCATGCCCTGCTCGTCACGGGCGAGAAACCGCTGTTCTTATCCAAAGAGGACAATATCATCTATCAGATGATTGCCGGACGCATGATCGAAACTTTCTCCGAAAAATGCGTCAAGGATACCACCTCCGTCACGGTGGAGTGTGCCGGAGTGGAGTTCGTAGCAAAAGGCAGCATCATCAAACAAGCCGGGTGGCGTGCCGTCTATGGCGAGGAAGAGAAAGAGGAAATCACCATTCCCGGCTGGCAGGAAGGCGACACGCTGGTACTGAAAGCCGCCTCCATCACGGAGGGAAAGACCAAACCCAAGCCGCTGCATACCGAAGCCTCTCTGCTGTCCGCTATGGAAACGGCTGGCAAGGAGATAGAGGACGACACGCTGCGTCAGGCTTTGAAAGACTGTGGCATCGGAACGCCTGCCACCCGTGCCGCCATCATCGAAACGCTCTTCAAACGCGGTTACATGGAACGTTGCAAGAAGTCGCTCGTACCCACCGAAAAAGGGCTTGCCCTCTACTCGGTCGTGAAGACAATGCGCATCACCGATGTTGCCATGACGGGCGAATGGGAGAAGGAACTGGCACGCATCGAGCGCGGGGAACTGCTCGCCGACACCTTCCGCAAGGAGATAGAGGCATATACAAAGGAGATTACCTCCGAACTGCTCTCGTGCGACAAGCTGTTCGCCCGCAGGGATTCCGGCTGCAAGTGTCCCAAGTGCGGAACGGGAACGATGCAGTTCTACGGCAAGGTCGTCCGCTGCGACAACGCGGAATGCGGGTTGCCCGTGTTCCGCCTGAAGGCAAACCGTGCCCTCACCGATGACGAGATCAAAGACCTGCTCACCGACGGACACACAAAGCTGCTCAAAGGCTTCAAAAGCAAGCATGGCAAGAGCTTCGATGCCGTGGTTGCCTTTGACGGGGACTACAACACGACTTTCGTGTTCCCTGAAAGGAAAACGACCAAGAAATTTTCAGGACGGAAGAAATAGTGTTAACTTTGCCACTGATTCAGAGTAATGAACTGTTCTTCGATACCGGATTACACTCATACTTTGGATTTAGTGGTGGCACTCGGAGGGATACCGAGTGCCTTTTCTTTCTCCTTTCAGACAGTTATCCCGGTCATTATCTACCAATCCACTAAATTCCAAAGTAATGAACAACAAGAAGAAAAACGAAGGACAGACCGACTTTTCCTACTACGATCTGTACCTGCTGGACTATCTCAGAACGAACAAATTTGAACAGGCGACCGACGAAGCCTTCATCCGTAAACGCGCCGACCGTGCCGCTGGAACGTATGAACGGGCAATGCTTGAAGGCTATCCTGCTGCTGGTGCGCAGGAACTGGCGATGCGCACGCTGCTGGAGGGGCTTCGCTACTCCAAGTACGCCATCCTGCGCGAAGTCGTGGAAAACGAGTTTGCCGACGATGTGCCGGAAGCGGAGCGTGAATCCTTTACCCGGAAACTGCTTCCGCTTGTCGGAAACGTATTCTCCATTTATGACCTTGCGGACGACAATTTCGCCCTGTCGCCCGATTACGACCTGCTCTATACGGAGCTGACGGGGGCTGTCGTCCTTTATATAGAGGAATATGGCGTTTAACCGTAAACAAAGGTTGCGGGACAACATCGAGGCGATACGGACGGCATTCGTCCTTGACAAGGAACAGAGAACGGCGACAACCGAGGAACAGGCGATACTCCGGAAGTATTGCGGTTTCGGCGGGCTGAAATGTATTCTGAACCCTGCAAGGGAACTGACGGATGCCGTCCACTGGGCGAAATCCGACCTCGAACTGTTTGCTCCTACCGTGGAACTGCACAGGCTGATACGGGAGAACAGCCGGAACGACTTGGAGTACAAACGGTTTGTGGATTCGCTGAAAGCGTCCGTGCTAACAGCCTTCTACACACCGAAAGAGATAACAGACACCATAGCCGATGTGCTGGCGGATTACAGTGTCCACCCGTCGCGTGTGCTGGAGCCGTCGGCCGGTGTCGGCGTTTTCGTGGACGCCGTGCTGCGGCACAGTCCCGACGCGGATGTGATGGCGTTTGAAAAAGACCTCCTCACGGGTACTATCCTGCAACAGCTCCACCCCGACAAAAAGATGCGCATAGACGGTTTTGAGAAAATCGAAAAGCCGTTCAACAACTATTTCGACTTGGCGGTGTCCAACATCCCGTTCGGTGACATAGCCGTGTTTGACGCTGAATTTCAAAGGAGCGAATCTTTCGGCAGACGCTCGGCACAGAAAGCCATACACAACTATTTTTTCCTGAAAGGGCTGGACACGGTGCGCGACGGCGGCATCGTGGCTTTCATCACGTCGCAGGGAGTGCTGAACAGTGCCAAGACTTCCGTGCGCAACGAACTTTTCATTCAGGCGAATCTGGTATCGGCAATCCGCCTGCCCAACAACCTGTTTTCGGACAATGCGGGGACAGAGGTGGGCAGCGACCTGATAATCCTGCAAAAGAACCTGCACAAGACAGAACTGTCGCAGGATGAACGGCTGCTGACCGTGATACAGACGGATACGAAGACAAACCTGACGGACAACGCCTATTTCATCCATCATCCCGAACGCATCGTGCATACATCCGCAAAACTCGATACCGACCCTTACGGCAAGCCCGCTATGGTTTATCTGCACGAGGGGAAAACCGCAGGCATCGCGGAGGACTTGCGACGTATGCTTGACGAGGACTGCCACATGAGGCTTGTCATGCGCCTGTATTCGGGCGCAATCGGGCAAGCGAGGGAGCAAAAATCGGTTGCCGTTGAAGTAAAAACGGAACAGCCTGCCATGAAGCCGGAAGCGACAATTACAGCACGGACGGAAGAAGCCCAAGCCGAAAAACCGCAACCCATAGCCGAAAAACCGGAGATTGAGCCACGCCAAACGAATCATTCAAATGCCGTTCAGCTCACTCTACTTGACCTTTGGGGGATGCCCATAGAAGAACCTGCCAAAAAGAAAAAGGCAACCAAAAAGGAAAACAAGGCAAAGCGTTTGCCATCCAAGCCGAAGCCGCCGATTACGGCTGTCCCTCCTGTTGAATCCGTCAAGCCTGCAACCGAAAGCAAGGAGGCAAAGTCGGAAAATGCCGGAAAGCAAGGCGACCCAGAAGATATTTATGCCACTTTGGACTGGGAAACCAATCCACCCATCAACGGCTTCTATGAAACGATGATGAGCCTGACACCGGAACAGCGCAAGGCCCTACGGCTTGAAGCGGAACGGCACAGACAGGAACAACTGAAAAAGTCGGGTATCAAGGACACGATGAATCCTGCCTTTGTGCCTTCGTCGGATAACAAACCGGAGCAAAAGGAAGCAGCAAAACAACCCGAAGCACAGCCGGAAGCAACTCCCGTTCCTGTTACGGACAATAGCCCAAGTGAGAAAGCAACCGCTTCACTATTCCCGGAATTTGAAACGGAAAAGCCGAAGGAGGAAGCCCCCGACCTTACGCCGCGTTCCTATCACCGCACGCCGGAAATGCACCTGCGTGAAGGGTCGCTGGTGGCAAACAGGGCACGCGACATCGGTTATCTGAAGGACATCACTCCCTACGGTGCAACCTTCCAGCCGCTTGGACTGACCGGTTATCAGAAAGAGAAAGCGTTGCTGTATGTATCGCTCCGTGACGCATACGAGCGGTTGTACCGCTATGAATCGAACAGACATGAGGAAAATGTACCTTGGCGTGAACGCCTGAACACCTGTTACGACGAGTTTGTCATGCGTTATGGCAACCTCAACGCCAAACAGAACGTGAAACTGGTAATGATGGATGCCGGAGGGCGCGATATCCTTTCGCTGGAACGTGCAGAGGACGGCAAATTCGTCAAGGCGGACATCTTCGACCGTCCCGTTTCCTTCTCGGTGGAGAACCACGCCAACGTCGGCTCTCCCGAAGAAGCCTTATCCGCATCGCTCAACAAGTACGGTACGGTCAATCTCGACTATATGCGTGGGATAACCGACACTACGGAAGAGGAACTTCTCAATGCCCTCAAAGGACGTGTCTTTTACAATCCGCTCGTAACCGGTTACGAGATTAAAGACCGCTTCATCGCGGGGAACGTGATAGAGAAGGCAGAGCGCATAGAGGCATGGATAGACGGCAATCCCGAAAGCGAGAGATTACCGGAAGTGAAACAGGCTTTGGAGGCTTTGAAAGAAGCCGAACCGCAGCGTATCGCCTTTGAAGACCTCGACTTCAACTTTGGTGAACGCTGGATTCCCACGGGCGTGTATGCCGCCTACATGAGCCATCTTTTCGACACGGATGTGAAAATCGCCTATTCCGCCAGCATGGACGAGTTTTCCGTGGCGTGTGACTACCGCACCATGAAGATCACGGACGAGTTTCTGGTAAAGGGCTTTTACCGGAACTATGACGGTATGCACCTGTTGAAACACGCTTTGCACAACACTTGTCCCGACATGATGAAAAGTATCGGCAAAGACGAGAACGGCAATGACATCAAGGTGCGTGACAGTGAGGGCATCCAGCTTGCCAACGCCAAGATTGACGAAATACGCAACGGGTTCTCGGAATGGCTGGAAGAACAGTCGCCGCAGTTCAAGGAACGGCTCGTGACGATGTATAACCGCAAGTTCAACTGTTTCGTGCGCCCGAAGTATGACGGCTCG
>ENA-ORTZ01000891-ORTZ01000891.1-human-gut-metagenome-genome-assembly--contig:-NODE-891-length-20721-cov-13.976241_pt1 | contig 20721 bp, 20 predicted proteins | sample MGYA00242075_ERZ509199 | MGnify/ENA primary metagenome ERZ509199 (study PRJEB26280, sample SAMEA2338824) | human gut metagenome | biome: human gut; feature: human-associated habitat; material: faeces...
CTATTGCCATGTCTATGCACTAGGAATAAGAACGAAGATTTAAGGAGAATCAAGGCCGGAGCACAAACTAAAACTAATGATTGCTTGTTATTTGCTATTTTTTGCTACATTTGCACCGTGAAATGAACGCTACTCCCCAAGTAGCCTCAACCCACCTCTGGCATATAATTATATACATTCTCAAAGCAAGACTTATTTACCACCGTCATTTTCTCCAACGAGAAACTTCTTAGATAAATCTGGGTTGTCTTGATGGATTTATGCCCCAATAACTCGCTGATCATCTCAATGGGGACATTTTGCTCCTTCAATGCCATGGCAAAAGAATGACGGGCCACATGGAACAGAACCCACAAAGCAACCATCAGCAAACAAGTAACAACAAAACGCAACCCGTTTGAAATGAGTAGCTTTTCACTATTCTGCCAAATGCCGAAAACGCAAGGAAGTGCGGAATATTGAGCCATTTCAGTTACCAAGTCGTTAGCTGCCTGTTACCGAAGCAAGGATAGGTAGCGCACGGAAAATGAAATTGTTGGACAGCCGTTTCTTTTGCACTGATACGCAGTGTTCTGCAAATCAATGAACGCTTATACTCAAAGTAATTTTGTAACCAAAAAAGTGTAAGCGATGAAGATTGAAAAATTCAAGGTGCTGCTCTACCTGAAAAAGAGCGGAACGGACAAGTCGGGCAAAGCCCCGATAATGGGAAGAGTTACGGTAAACCGCACAATGGCGCAGTTCGGTTGCAAACTGTCGTGCAAGCCGGAGTTGTGGAACGCAAGGGAAAGCCGTCTGGGCGGCAAGAGCCGTGAGGCGGTGGAAACCAATGCCAAGCTGGATAAGCTGCTGCTTGCCATCAATAACGCATTTGACACGCTGGTGGAACGCGGACAAGACTTTGACGCCACGGCGGTCAAGGAACTGTTCCAAGGCAGCATGGAAACACAGATGACATTGCTTAGAATGACTGACCGTATCTGTGAGGACTTGAAGGCACGTATCGGCATCGACCGTGCCAAAGGAACATATCCCGGCTATTACTACATGAGAATGAGATTGGGTGAGTTCATCCAGTGGCAGTTCAAGACGAAGGACATCGCTTTCGGCCAGCTTACCGAGCAGTTCATCCATGACTACCAGAATTATGTAATGGACGTAAAGGGACTGGCGGTAGATACCGTGCGCCATTATCTCGCCATTCTGAAAAAGGTATGCCGTATTGCCTACAAGGAGGGATACGCAGACAGGTGTTTCTTCGCCAATTTCACCCTTCCACAAAAGACAGAACGCACACCGAGGGCATTGAGCCGTGAGGACTTCGAGAAAATCCGTGATGTGGAAATACCCGCATGGCGCACCACACACATTCTTGCCCGCGACCTTTTCCTGTTTGCCTGCTATACGGGAACCGCCTATGCCGATGCGGTGAGTGTTACCCGTGAGAATCTTTACACGGACGATGAGGGAAACCTCTGGCTGAAGTACCACAGGAAGAAAAACGAGCTTCGGGCAAGCGTCAAACTGCTTCCCGAAGCACTTGCGCTGATAGAGAAATATCGTGATGACAGCAGACCGACACTTTTCCCGATGGTTCATCACCCCAACATGAAACGACATATGAAAGCCCTTGCTGTCCTTGCCGGAGTGAATGGCGGCTTGTGCTATCATCAGGCAAGACACTCATTTGCCTCGCTGATTACGCTGGAAGCCGGAGTACCGATAGAAACCATCAGCCGGATGCTGGGACATTCCGACATAACCACCACGCAGGTGTATGCCCGTGTCACTCCGAAAAAGCTGTTTGAGGACATGGACAAGTATATCGAAGCAACCAAGGACTTGAATCTTGTCCTGTAATCATTAAAATAAGAAACTTAAAATATTACAATTATGCGCAGTACATTTTCCGTATTACCATACATCAACAGGAATAAAGTAAAGGCTGACGGCACGACCGCCGTCCTTTGCCGCATCACCATAGACGGCAAGAGTTCCACAATGGCGACAGGCATCTATTGCAGACCCGAAGACTGGAACAGCAAGACAGGCTCAATCCGTACCATCCGTGAAAACAACCGCTTGCTGGAGTTCCGCAAGTCCGTCGAATGTGCCTATGAGGATTCATTGAAGAAGCAGAACGTAGTGAGTGCCGAGCTGCTCAAAAATACGCTGGCAAAGAAAGCCGTCATTCCGGTCAAACTGTTACAGATGGGCGAGATGGAACTTGAAAGGCTGCTTGTCCGCTCAAAGGAGATAAATTCCACTTCGACGTACAGAAATTCAAAATACTATCAGAAGTATTTGACGGACTTTCTTGCCTCACAGGGAAAGAGTGATATAAATCTGGCTGAAATCACGGAAGAGTTCGGCAATTCCTATAAAGCTTTCCTGAAACGCTACAAGAACTTCGGACCGTCACAGATGAACAAGTGCCTGTGCTGGCTGAGCAAGCTGGTGTATCTTGCCGTTGATTATGAGATACTCCGTGCCAACCCGTTGGAAGACATGGAATACGAGAAGAAGCCCGCTCCGAGGCATAAGCACATCAGCCGTGCGGAACTGAAGACCATCCTCGAAACACCGATGCCCGACCCCTTGCAGGAACTTGGGCGGAGGGCGTTCCTGTTCTCGATTTTTACGGGACTGGCATACGTGGACATCATGCTGCTCCATCCGCACCATATTGGCACGACATCGGACGGCAGGCGTTATATCCGTATCAACCGCAAGAAAACCAATGTGGAGGCATTCATCCCCCTGCACCCGATAGCAGAACAGATACTTGACCTCTACAACACCAAGGACGACACCAAGCCAGTATTCCCACTCCCAAGCCGTGACGAGATGTGGTTTGAGATACATGAGATGGGTGTTGCCATCGGCAGGGAGGAAAACTTGTCCTATCATCAAGCCAGACACTCCTTCGGGACTTTTTTGATTTCGGAGGGTATCCCCATTGAGAGCATAGCCAAGATGATGGGCCACTCCGGTATAAAGACCACCCAGCGGTACGCGGAGGTCACTGACAAGAAGATATCCAAAGATATGGACAATCTGATAACAATCAGACGCACCTACGGAACAGGCATATCAAGGGAAAGGAAAACGAATGGAAATGGAACGGATAAGGAGGTATGACAATGGAACGGGGAATAATCGCTATCAGTGAAAACGGGATGGTCACCATGCCTACCGCTCCCGTCTGGATGACGATGGAAGAAATAGCGGATATGTTTATGGTATTCTGCTACGACATCCGCACAGCAGTACATGCCATTTATAAGAATCATGAGTTATTGGAAGAAGAAACGAAACGGTACATCAGACAAGTCGACGGAACACGTTACGAGGTGTATAGCCTTGAAATGGTGATTGCTCTTGCATTCAGACTACGTGGAAGGGAATGTTTGATTTTCAGAAAATTCGTCATAGACAGGCTGAACACAAGCCACAGCAGAAAATCGCTTCACCTTTTCTTTTCGCTCTCCCCATATAATGGACGGAGAGCAGACAGCTGAAAAAGGTGAAAAGAAAAACAGAAGCCGACAACGGACTGGAAACGTATTCCTCTGTTGTCGGCTTTCATTTTGTCATACCATTTAGGTGTCTTTTTTTCTGAACGCTTCACGGTAATTGGCAAGAAGCATCCGTTCTATGTCCGATTCCTTGTAGAGAATCTTACCGCCCAACTGGTAATAAGCTATTGTCCCGTTGTTGCGGTAGTCCTGCAAGGTACGGCGGCTCACTTTGAGTCGTGCCGATACCTCCCTATCCGTCAGAAAGCGTTCATTGCTGAATGAAGCCCTGCTTTTTTCGTTCATGCTTTCAATGCCGTCAAGCATGGTGTCCAATTGTTCCATGAAGCCGATAGCCCATTCATCGTTAGTCATAATCGTTTTGTTCATTTATTACAGTGGATTTAGTGGTACAATAAATTCAATTACATTCAGATGGTCTTTCCCTAACAGGCGGATCCTTTCGTCTGTCTTCTACAAACCGTACGATACGCAGCACGTCTTCCGGCTTGTAGAAAATCTTATGTCCAATTTGGGAGTAAGCCAGTGTGCCGTTGTCGCGAAGCGTCTGCAAGGTACGGGGACTGATGCGTAATTGCTGACAGACTTCCTGATTGTCCATCCAGCGACTGAACCTTCCCTCATCCCTTTTGTTTAGAATTTCATTCACCCGGTCGGAGAAGTGGCTGAACTTCCCGACCATTTCTTCAAACACGTCTTTTGAAATAATCACAAATTCATTCATTGCATATACTGTTTTTATTATTGATAATCTGGTTTACCCACAAAGTAAAGCCAATATTCGCATCGGACAATGGTTTTACGGCTGATTGGCAGCTTGTGGCAGCAAGTGGTCGGGAGTGGCATTATCCACTAACCCGTAACAGTTGTTCCAAGTGACCGTGATGCAAATAAAAGCCAAGTCTGGCAAATTCCAACCAACTCACAACATCGTGGCAGTATTTGGCACCGATGTAGTAGCCTATGGCGTTTTTGTTTTTATTGTGCTTTCACTAAGATTTCAGCATAAGTGAAGAATATTATAGTATCATTGGATATACAAATTGCCAATCATAAAACACTTATTACTCAAATATACAACCTTATAGTTGTGCTCCTCAGGTATTTATATTACCTTTGCATTCAAACAAGATAATCTTTCAATAAATACAATGACAGACAGAATATATTGTGATACCTTAGAAGCCAGATGCACAGCTAAGCCTGAGCAGGATAACAAGGATTGGGCAGAATACTCGCAGCTGATTGCTGCTACTATGTCCAAACGAATGGTGGAACTTGGTTTGACACAACAGATGCTTGCTGAAAGAATGAATTGCACCCAACAATATATTTCTAAAGTATTGAAAGGGAAAAAGAATATGTCGTTAGAAACGATATGTAAGATAGAAAACGCATTGGGTATTGAGATTATCAGAAATCTGAACGGAAATAAATAACAAATAAAAGGCGGAGCAAAATATGTCAATACAAAGTGAAGCGGCATTGGAAGCCGGACTTATCGCTACACTTCAGCAAATGGATTATGAGTATGTCCAGATTGCTGAAGAAGATAATCTTCAAGCAAATTTCAAACGGCAATTGGAGATACATAACCGTAAACGGTTGGCTGAATATGGTCGAACTGAATTTACGACAGAGGAATTTGAAAAGATTCTTATCTATCTTGAAGGCGGTACACGATTTGAAAAGGCGAAGAAACTACGCGACCTTTATCCGCTTGATACGGCAGACGGTAAACGTATTTGGGTGGAATTTCTCAATCGTCAACAATGGTGTCAGAACGAGTTTCAGGTTTCCAATCAAATAACGGTGGAAGGTCGAAAAAAATGTCGCTACGATGTGACTATTCTTATAAATGGTCTGCCATTAGTGCAGATTGAATTGAAACGCCGTGGCGTGGAACTCAAACAGGCGTACAATCAGATACAACGTTATCACAAAACATCTTTTCACGGATTATTTGACTACATTCAGTTGTTCGTTATTTCCAACGGCGTAAATACCCGTTACTTTGCAAATAACCCGAACAGCGGTTATAAATTCACGTTCAACTGGACGGATGCAGCCAATGTGCCGTTCAATGAACTGGATAAATTTGCTGCCGCTTTTTTAGAGAAATGCACTTTGGGCAAAATCATTGGCAAATATATCGTACTGCATGAAGGCGACAAATGCCTGATGGTACTCCGTCCGTATCAATTCTATGCCGTAGAGAAAATATTGGACAAGGTAAAAAACTCCAATGGCAACGGTTATATATGGCATACGACCGGAGCCGGAAAGACTTTAACTTCATTCAAGGCAGCACAACTCGTTTCCGAACTGGACGATGTAGATAAGGTTATGTTTGTGGTTGACCGCCATGACCTTGATACACAAACCCAATCGGAATATGAAGCCTTTGAGCCGGGAGCAGTGGATGGTACAGATAACACGGACGAACTTGTAAAGCGGTTACACAGCAACTCCAAGATAATCATCACTACTATTCAAAAGCTCAATGCCGCAGTCAGTAAGACGTGGTACAGCAATAAGATAGAATCCATACGCCACTCACGTATTGTAATGATATTTGACGAGTGCCACAGAAGTCACTTTGGGGAAAGCCACAAAAGAATAATGAAGTTCTTTGACAATGCCCAAGTGTTCGGATTCACGGGTACGCCCATCTTCACGGAAAATGCCGTGGACGGGCATACCACCAAAGAAATATTTGGCAATTGCCTGCACCAATATCTTATCAAGGATGCCATTGCCGATGAAAATGTACTGGGATTCCTTGTAGAATATTATCATGGGAACGAGAATGTAGAAGCGGGTAATGCCAACCGAATGGAGGAAATAGCCAAATTCATCCTTAATAATTTCAATAAGTCAACTTTTGACGGTGAGTTTGACGCCCTGTTTGCCGTGCAGTCTGTGCCGATGCTTATACGTTATTACAAGATATTCAAGTCTCTGAATCCGAAAATACGTATCGGTGCGGTGTTCACATACGCTGCCAACAGTAGCCAAGATGATGAACAGACAGGAATGAATACAGGACAGTATGTCAGTGAAAGTACAGGTGAAGCAGACGAGCTTCAAGCCATCATGGATGACTACAATGAAATGTTTGGCACAGCATATACTACCGAAAATTTCCGAGCCTATTACGATGACATCAATGAACGCATGAAAAAGAAGAAAGCGGACATGAAACCGCTTGATCTCTGCCTTGTCGTTGGTATGTTCCTTACTGGCTTCGATAGCAAGAAGCTAAACACACTCTATGTAGATAAGAATTTGGAGTATCACGGTCTGTTGCAAGCCTTTAGTCGTACAAACCGTGTTTTGAACGAGAAAAAGCGGTTTGGCAAGATTATATGCTTCCGTGATTTGAAAAGTAATGTTGATACAGCCATCAGGTTATTCAGCAATTCCAATAATCCGGAAGAAATAGTACGCCCTACGTATGAGGAGGTAAAAAAGGAATACCAGCAGTTAGCCACGGACTTCTTACAGAAATACCCGGAACCAAGCAGCATAGATTTGTTGCAAAGTGAAAAGGATAAGAAAGATTTTGTGTTGGCTTTCCGCGACATTATCCGTAAACACGCAGAAATTCAGATATATGAGGATTACAGTGATGAAGCGGACGACCTCGGTATGACCGAACAGCAGTTTATGGATTTCCGAAGCAAGTATCTTGATATTCACGATACATTTGTTCCTTCGGACATGCCTTCACCCTCTCCAAACAATGGTGATGAGACACCAAGTGATGAAAGGTTGGAAGATGTGGATTTCTGTCTTGAACTTCTTCATAGCGACATTATCAACGTGGCTTATATCCTTGAACTGATTGCCAATCTTGACCCATATAGTAAAGATTATGCAGAACGGCGCAAGAGTATCATTGATACGATGATTAAGGATGCCGAAATGCGCAATAAGGCGAAACTCATTGACGGTTTCATCCAAAAGAATGTGGATGAAGATAAAGAGAACTTCATGCTGCAACGGCAGAAGGCAGACGGTACAAGCGAACTCGAAGAACGATTGAATCGTTATATTTCCATTGAACGTGAAAAGGCGGTGAACTCATTGGCGCAAGATGAGGGACTTTCTTCTGATGTGCTTAACCATTATCTGAAAGAATATGATTACCTACAAAAAGAACAGCCTGAAATTATACAAAAGGCTTTGAAAGAGAAACATCTCGGTTTGATAAAGACCCGTAAGGCTCTGACACGAATAATGGATAGGCTACGTAGCATTATCAGAACTTTTAATTGGGATTAAGATTATGGATAAGATAAAAGAACCGGGGTATGTGTATATCTTGACTAATCCAAGTTTTCGTGAGGATTGGGTGAAGATTGGTAAAAGCTCCCGCCCCGTAGATGTACGCTCAAAGGAACTTGATAATACGGCAGTACCTTTGCCTTTTGAAATTTACGCGACAATTAGAACTGTAAAATACAATGATGTAGAGAAGCATGTCCACAAAATCATTGACCGTTTGACTGATTTACGTATTAGGCAAAATCGTGAATTTTTCAATGTCGCTCCGCAAATAGCATTGGATATCTTCTATGATATAGCAAAAATAATAGAGGATGCAGTAGTTACCGTTTATAAAGACAACAAGCCAATAGAAAAAGACGAAAAAACAAAAGAACAGACTGATAGCCATAAACGTACAGTTAAACGTGGACGCTTTAAGTTCAGTATGGTAGGCATAAAGATTGGAGAATACATTACCTTTGTACCCACAAACACAAAGGTAAAAGTAGCCAGTGACGATTCTGTTGAATATGAGGGTCGCATTTACAAACTCTCTCCTTTTGTCGGTACTTTAATGCCGGAAGATAAGAGAAACACATCCGGTGCTTATCAAGGAGCAAAATATTTTTCATATAAAGGAAAAGTATTAGACGATTTGCGTAGTGCAATAGAGAATGCAGAAACAGCATCAGAAGAAAACGATATAGATAACATAGAATAGAAAATTATATGAGCGAAGAATTACAACAAAAACTCCGTGACCAACTTTGGGAGGTTGCCAATAGGTTGCGCGGTAATATGTCAGCCAGTGATTTCATGTATTTCACATTGGGTTTTATCTTTTACAAATACCTGTCTGAAAAGATAGAAGCATACGCCAATAATGCTTTGGTGGATGACGGTGTATCGTTCAAAGATTTGTGGAATATGGAGGATGAAGATGCCGTTGAACTACAAGAGGAGCTGAAAAAGCAATGTTTGGAAGGTGTCGGTTACTTCATAGAACCGATTTATTTGTTTTCATCGGTAATAGATCGGATAAAAAGGAAAGAGAATATATTGCCAATACTTGAACGGTCGCTGAAACGTATTGAGGATAGTACATTAGGGCATGATAGTGAGGAAGATTTCGGCGGTCTGTTCTCAGATATAGACCTCGCTTCTCCAAAGTTGGGTAAGACGGCAGATGACAAGAATACGCTTGTCAGCAACGTCTTGTTGGCTTTGGACGATATAAAGTTTGGAGTGGAAGCATCTAATGAGATTGATATTCTTGGCGATGCCTACGAATATATGATTGGTCAATTTGCCGCAGGAGCCGGGAAAAAAGCCGGAGAGTTTTATACACCGCAAGAAGTCAGCCAAATATTGGCAGAGATTGTTTTTATTGGTCGCACACGGCTTCGCAATGTGTATGACCCGACTTGCGGTAGTGGTTCGTTGCTTCTTCGTGCGGCAAAGGTGGGTCATGCAGTGGACATTTATGGACAAGAGAAGAATCCGACCACTTACAACCTTGCCAGAATGAATATGCTGTTGCACGGCATCAGATTCAATAACTTCAAGATAGAAAACGGTGATACGCTGGAGTGGGACGCATTTGGCGATACGCAGTTTGATGCAGTCGTGGCTAATCCTCCGTTCTCCGCAGAATGGAGTGCTGCTGACAAATTCAACAATGATGACCGTTTCAGCAAGGCTGGACGACTTGCACCGAAAAAGACAGCCGACTATGCCTTTATCCTACACATGATTTACCACTTAAATGAGGGCGGCACAATGGCTTGTGTTGCACCTCACGGTGTACTGTTCCGTGGTAATGCTGAAGGTGTAATCCGTCGTTTTCTTATTGAAAAGAAAAACTATATTGATGCCATTATCGGTTTGCCTGCCAACATCTTCTATGGTACAAGCATACCGACCTGTATTCTTGTCTTTAAGAAATGCCGCAAGGAGGATGATAATATCCTGTTCATTGATGCAAGCAAGGAGTTTGAAAAGGTAAAGACTCAAAACAAACTTCGTCCGCAGCATATACAGAAAATTGTCGAAACCTATCGTGATCGCAAGGAAATAGAAAAGTATAGTCATCTTGCCACATTGCAGGAAGTCGCTGACAACGATTATAATCTGAATATTCCCCGATATGTTGATACCTTTGAAGAAGAAGCACCTATCGACATCAAGGCTGTAATGGCGGAAATTAAAGAACTTGAAGCTAAACGCGCCGAACTTGACAAGGAGATAGAGGGGTATTTGAAAGAGTTGGGGTTGGTTGAATAAAAGGAAGTGTAATGGCAAAGCGGTTTGAAATAAGAAACAGTACGGCAGAGTTCCTTATCTTCGCCATTGAAGATAAGGAAGATGGCATACAAGTGGTGTATCAGAATGAAACTGTCTGGTGTACGCAAAAAGCTATGGCAATCTTATTTGATTGCTCTACCGATAATATAGGTTTACATTTAAAGAACATATATGCCAGTCAGGAGTTGCAAAAAGATGCAACTACCGAGTTTTTCTCGGTAGTTCAAACGGAGGGTGAGCGTCAGGTAAATAGAAAAACGCTGTTTTACAACTTGGATGCCATTATCTCTGTGGGTTATCGTGTAAACAGTATCAGGGCTACACAATTCCGCCAATGGTGTACCTCTGTCATTCGCCAGTTCTCTATCCGTGGCTATGTGATAGACAAGAAACGTATGGAAAACGGCTCATTTATTGGCGAGGACTATTTCGAGCATTTACTGGCAGAAATCCGTGAAATCCGCCTTAGCGAACGCCGTTTCTATCAAAAACTTACGGATATTTATTCTACAGCCATTGATTACAATCGTGATGCACCTACCACACGGTTATTTTTCAAAAAAGTACAGAACAAAATGCACTATGCAGTGCACGGTCAGACAGCCGCAGAACTAATTGTGAATAGAGCCAATGCTGAAAAAGAACACATGGGACTGACTACGTGGGAAAATGCTCCTGATGGGAAAATAGTCAAGACCGATGTAAGTATTGCCAAGAACTATCTGAAAGGTATAGAGCTGGAAGATATGGGACGTTTGGTCAATGCCGTGTTGGATATGGCTGAACGTATGGCGAAGCGTCATATACCTATGACAATGGAGGACTGGGCAAAACGTATTGACATCATTCTTGAAGCCGGTGGCGATGCTGTCCTTCCAGATGCAGGTAAGGTTACGGCAGAATTCGCCAAGAAATTTGCCGAAACTGAATTTGAAAAATACCGTATCATCCAAGACCGTTTGTTTCAGTCTGACTTTGACCGATTAAATGACAATGATTTACCTTCACTTGATTTTAACGATTAAAATTGACAATTATGGCAGAAAATAAAGATAAGAAAGTCCTTAATGTTCCGGCTTTACGATTCCCGGAGTTTACGGAAGAGTGGAAACGCATTAAAGTTTCAGACTTGCTTGATTTTTATTCCACAAATTCTCTTAGCTGGGAACAATTAGAATACGAGCCAAATGAGCCATATAACTTACATTACGGCTTAATCCATGTTGGGCTTTCTACCTTGATAGATTTGACAAAGGATAAATTGCCAAGCATCAAAGATGGTAATGTACCTAAAAAATATGAATTGTGCAAGGAGGGTGATATTGCTTTTGCAGACGCATCAGAAGACACAAATGAAGTCGCTAAAGTTGTTGAATTTTACAACTTAGGCGACAAAAAAGTTGTATGTGGGCTTCACACAATTCATGGGCGTAACAACAATGGACAGACGGCTAAAGGGTTTCTTGGTTATTGCTTTTCCTCTACAATATTTCACAATCAAATACGGCGCATAGCGCAAGGAACAAAAATATACTCTATAAGTACGAAGAATTTTTCAGAAATCTTTGTTGGACTGCCAAGTAGGAGCGAGCAGCAAAAGATTGCAACTTTGCTAAGGTTAATAGATGAACGCATAGCTACCCAAAACAAAATCATTGAGAAACTGCAATCCTTAATCAAAGGAATTGCAGCACAATTTACACAGTCAGGAACTCCAAATGTACGCTTGTGTGATTGCCTTGAATGCCATTCGTCCACTTTGCAAGAAAATTGCGTGTCTGCAACTGGCTCATATCCTGTATATGGTGCCACTGGGCTTATTGGCTATACTGATAGCTATGCCCATAATGGTGAATCAATTTTAATAGTCAAAGACGGTTCTGGTGTTGGTTCTTTGTCGTATGTTAATGACCATTTTTCTGTAATTGGAACACTTAACTACTTAACACCCAAAGAAAAGTACTCATCCCTTTACCTATATTATGCACTTATGGCGTTCAATTTCACTCCATATATAACAGGGATGGCTATTCCTCACATTTACTTCAAAGATTATGGGAAGGCAAAATTATTCTGTCCATCCATTGAAAAGCAGATAAGGATTGCGTCATTGCTGCATAACATTGAGCAAAAGTTAGTTGTGGAACAAAACCTTATTATATCACTAAACGCACAGAAGTCTTACCTATTGCGTATGCTGTTTATATAAACATCGTGCGCAATAGATGTTGTTTCTGAATATTCAATAATTTCAAAAGTTCTTGTTCGACAAAAAGTTTCTTCTCAATAGAGGATGTGAGGTTTGTTATATTCTGTTGTTGTGCCATAGATGGTAATGGGCATTTGATATGATTGATGTCCTTAAGATATGCAGTTTTCATTGTTCCCTCTGTAACAATTCTGTTTACTTCTTTTGAAAAGTAAGAGGAAGACATCAACAAATACAAATATTCTACATTGATATTCGTATTCGGGACAATGCCCAATATACCTTGCTTGGTACAAATGGGGTATTCATTTATAGATATTGCTCCTATTGTCGCACCATTAGAATATATAACAGAATGCGATGGGATAAGCCACGCTGATGATTTTTGCATACCCAGTTCTGTTATAAAGTCCTTATTACTTGTCAGATATTTACAGGATAAATCTTCAATTTTAATAAATGGAATTGTACCTCCTAAATAATACTCATTTACCGATGTCGTAGGAGTACCACCTTCACCAGCTTTTATATAGAAAGAAGAAAAAGGGTATAATTTTCCTTTCAGAAGAACAGTCATCAATTCGTCAACAATTCCTTTGATTAAGGAATGTAATACGGCAATGTCCGCAATTAGTTTGAAAATGCTCCACTCTGATTCTTGGGAACAATTTAGGATTAAAGATATAGCCATAATAGGACGTGGTAGGGTTATTAGCTCTGTTGAAATTAGTCAACAAAAGAATCCTACATATCCTGTATATTCTTCTCAAACATCAAACGAGGGTATTATGGGCTACCTTGATGATTATATGTTTGAGGGTGAATATATCAGTTGGACAACTGATGGTGCAAATGCAGGAACAGTATTTTATCGTAATGGGAGATTTAATTGCACAAATGTTTGTGGCTTATTAAAACTTAAAAAAGGCTTTGACACTCATTTTGTTTCTTTGGTTTTAGCTGAAGCAACAAAGAAATATGTTTCGGTAAACTTAGCTAATCCCAAACTAATGAATAATACAATGGGAAATATTCAAATCTGTTTGCCTAAGCTTGAAGAACAAAAAAGAATATCCATTGTTTTCAGAAGATTACATGAACTATTAGCTATACATAATAATTTACTCACAGAGTATTCAAAACAGAAGCAGTACTTGCTCTCACAGATGTTTATATAAACATTTGCGAGAGCAAGTATTGTTTTTTATCCTCATATTTTGCCTTTACTTTTTCTTCAAGAACCAATTTATTATCCAATGAAGTCATTAGATTGGCAATTCTGTTTTGCTTTTCTTTTGAAGGTAGTTCAATAACAAGTGACGCTATTTCTGAAATATAATGCCTTTTGTGCTCTTCGGATTTAAGTCCTAAATATGAGAGATATTCAAACATAAACCGAAGATTTACGTTAAGTTTTGCAGTAAGTATCTTTATTGCTGAAGATTTTACTTTGAAAGGGAATGATACATATTTTGCATCCATTGTGAAGTCATCAAAGATTATACACTCGCCCTTTTGATATATACCAAAATCCTCGTCTGTATATCCCAAAACAAAACCTTTATTCGCTGTTAAAACCGGAGTTAATGTCGTGTCCGCAGAGTATTCATCATTGACAACAATGTATGTATTAGGTTGTTCATAAGCTAACAGTTGATTAATCTCGCAACTTTCTGTATGTTCATTTTTCAATAAAGTGAATACCCTTTTTCTAATTGCGGACTTTAGTTTTTTCAAATCCTCAATGATTTTGTTCTGGGTAGCGATACGTTCATCAAGCAAAGATAATAAGCGAGCAATCTTGCTTTGCTCCAAAATAGAGGGATATAGAATTTCTCTCTTTTCCATATCTCCTTTTGTAATATGAACCATAGTTCCACCCTGTACTTCATTCTTTATTTTCTCTGTGTCCCGTTCTAAAAAATAAAACAGAAATTCTTTTGAAACTTGTTGGAACGAATCAATTTTCCAAATATGATAATGATATATAACTTTCTCGCCTGTCCAAAAACGAGGACCAAAAGAAGCAGACCAAGCATATAACAAATCCCCGTTTACTGCAACTTTTTCATCATCAAGTTCCAAATCTGAATAATACCATGAATCATTAGTAAAGAAGTTACCAACACGAAGAACACGATATTTTCCATCTGATAAAAGCTCATTTTGTTTATATGCACGACCATTATGAAACGTACAGACATCGTTTAGAATTTCACGCTTCCACTCCCCACTAAACTTCGGGAATCGCAAAGCCGGAACTAATCACATTATCTTTCTCTAATTATAAGAACCAATTATTTAGAAATCATGATTCACAAAACAGTTAGAGAAATTGCAGGAGCTTGGAAAGAATACAAGCGTCCTTATGTGAAGCAGTCCACGATGGCAGCTTATGTGTTAATTTTGGAAAACCACATTCTTCCGTGTTTGGGAGATAAGGATTCCCTTTACGAACAAGAGGTACAGGCTTTTGTCTTGCAAAAGTTGGAAAAAGGTTTGAGTATTAAAACGATTAAGGACATTCTGATTGTCCTTAAAATGGTGATGAAATTCGGGGTCAAGAATGAGTGGATGAACTATTACGAATGGGACATAAAATATCCTACGTCTACCGGTAATAAAGAACTGGAAGTGTTATCTGTAGCCAATCACAGAAAGATTCTGAGCTATATCCAAAGTCATTTTACATTTACCGGGCTTGGCATTTATATTAGTCTTAGTACCGGACTACGTATCGGAGAAATATGTGCCTTAAAATGGAGCGACATCAATGTCATTGACGGTACTATAACGGTCAGCCGCACTATCGAGCGTATCTATATCATTGAAGGTGAGAAAAAGCATACAGAACTTGTTATCAACACACCCAAAACCAAAAACTCCTGCCGGGAAATACCTATGAGCAAAGAATTGCTTGCAATGATAAAACCGTTGAAAAAGGTACTCAATGACGATTTTTATGTACTTACCAACAACGAACGTCCGACAGAGCCACGCACGTATCGTAATTATTATAATAATCTGATGGTGAAGCTTAACATACCTAAATTGAAGTATCATGGTCTGCGTCATAGCTTCGCCACACGTTGCATTGAAGCTGGGTGTGACTATAAAACCGTAAGTGTATTGTTGGGGCACTCAAATATCTCAACCACGCTTGACCTTTATGTCCATCCTAATATGGAGCAGAAAAAGCGTTGCATCACCAAAATGTTCAAGTCATTGGGGAAATAGTACGTTTGTATGTATATAGTGGATAAGTGAAACATTAGGCTTTCCGACTTTGGAGAGGAAGCCCGGCGGCAAGGATTTTGAGTGTAACCCGAAAGGTTTTGAGAAACTCGATAAACAAGATGCCTAAAAGAAGAATTAGAGAAAAACAAAGTAATTGATTGACTGATAGAAATGTATGTCTTTTAGTGTCTTTGGATGCCGAGTAGCGAAATAGCAGGAAAAAGCGGATTAGAACAGACTTTCCGCTTCTAAACTGTTACCCGTTCAAATAGACGAAAAGCAGAGCAAAACAATGACATTAAACGTCCGGTTATAGCACTGTTTGTCTGTGGTTTACATTGTTCAGATAACTCATATTGAAAGTAATTTTACGAACTTAAAATGTGAGCATTATGAACAACGAACTAAAGGTGTCCTTCTACCTCAAACGAGAGGGGAACACAGAAAGAACAGAAACAAATCCCGATGCTGTTTACCCGATTGTGGGTAAAATCATTATCGGTAACACCATCGCACAATTCGGCTCAAAGCTGAAAATAGAAGAACGGCTTTGGAATGTAAAATCAGGTCGGGCAATCGGCAAAAGCCGTGTAGCCGTTGAACTCAACAGAGAGATTAATAAAATTAATCTCTCCATACATGCGCATTACAGGGACATTTTAAAGCGAACAGGAAAAGTAACCGCTATCGAAGTGAAAAATGCCTTTCAAGGAATTGCCACCGCACAGAAAACGCTACTTATCCTGTTCGGTGAAATGATGGAAGACTTCAAAGGAAGAATAGGTATTGACCGGACACAATCCACTTACAAGCAGTATGAAATCCTTTACAAACAACTAAAACAGTTTCTTCGGGGAGAATACCATATAGAGGATATTCCCCTAACCGAGTTGGATTTACCTTTCATCGAAGCGTTGAATCTCTTCTTTCGGGTAAAACGCAAGATGAATCCGAACACAGTCAAGGCACGCATTATCAAATTGAACAAGGTGATACGCTTGGCGTTGCATCGGAATATTATTACCCGTCCACCTTTTGAGGGTTTTGAACTGGAAAAAACGGAGCTTAAAAATAAGTCTCTCACCAATAACGAACTGGACTTGCTTATGCAAACTCCCCTTAAATCAGGCACACAACGGTTTATTCGTGATATGTTCCTATTCTCGACTTTTACCGGATTGGCTTATGTAGACCTGCATAAACTCTCTTGGAAAGACATTATTACCGAAGATGATGGTAGCCTGTGGATTTCAGCAAACAGACAGAAATCACATACAGAGTTTAATGTAAAACTCTTGAATATCCCTATTCAAATTATGGAGTATTACAAAGGGCTTGCTCCCGATGGAAAAGTGTTTCCCCACATGAGTTTGGGACAAGTCAATGTCGGCTTAAAGAGGATTGCGAGAAACTGTGGTATCAATCGGGCTTTATCCTTTCATCAAGCAAGATACACTTTCGCTTCTCAAATTTGCCTCTCGCAAGGCGTTCCGATTGAGAGTATCAGCCGGATGTTGGGGCACAAGCATATCCAAACAACTCAACGCTATGCACGTCTTAACAATGAGAAGATAAGTAATGATATGCAGCAACTATCTGCACGTCTTTCCACTAAATTCAACTTTTAATCATTCTAAATAGAAATAGTATGCAAAATAATAGAAGCACTTTCGCTATACTCTTTTATCTGAATACCAGCAAAAAGAAAAAATCAGGCAACTGCCCCATCATGGGGCGTATCAGTGTGGACGGTAAAAGCTCGGCTTTCAGTACGGGTTTAGAACTATCTCTCGAAAAATGGGATGCCAAACAAGGAATAGCCATAGACAAATCAAAGGAGGAGACAACTATCAATAAACAGATAGAAAACTATCGGTCTGAACTTGTCCGCCACTATAAAACCTTACTGGAAAACAAAAGCTACATTACGGCTGAAATCCTGAAAAATGCTATCAAAGGAATTGGCATCAAGCAAAACAGCCTGATACAAGAGTTTACAGCCTTAGTTGAAGAAAAACGGCAGTCTGTCGGTATTCTGATAGTAAAAACTACTTATACACATCTTTGTTGTGCTTATCAGCATTTGAAAGAGTTTTTACAATATAAATACGGAGTAGCAGATATTCCATTTACGCAAGTAGATTTCGATTTTATAGAATCGTATGTTTACTATCTGAAAGTCAATCTACAAATGGGCGCAAGTACAACCAACAATACAATAAAACCATTACGTCGGGTTGTAATGCGAGCCTTAAACAGAGGTTGGATGTATCAAGATCCGTTCTTTGGTTATCGTCCGCAGCGGATAACAATTACACGGAAATGGTTATCTATGGATGAAATAGAACAATTGATGCAAGTAGACATGAAACATGAGAGTGCCAATTTTATTCGTGATATGTTTATCTTTTCGACATTTACTGGGCTTGCCTATGTGGATTTGAAGAACTTACGACATGATAATATTGTACAGAAAGAAGATGGTAAACAATGGATTGTCCTGAACCGTCAAAAGACTGGAAGCACTTCTTATATTCCACTACTTGATATTCCGTTACGACTTATTGAAAAATACTGGGACACTGCTTTTGCTGGTTTTGGTGGAAGAGTGTTTAGGCTATGCACAATAGAAAATGCTGATATTCAGTTGAAAAAGATAGCAAAAGCAGCCAAAATTGATAAACGGCTGACCTACCATATGGCAAGACACAGCTATGCAACCCTCTGTCTTTCAATGGGTGTTCCTATAGAAACTATTAGCCAAACACTGGGACACCGAAGTATTTCCACTACTCAAATCTATGCAGATATAACCCGTAACAAAATCAATGAGGATATGACAAATTTAGCAGAACGGATTGAGGGAAAATACCAACTGCCCAAATAAGCAGAGCCAAAACCAATATTTTTTTCCTTTTTTTCTCTGATAAGCATTACTTATATGGAGAGAATAAATAAGGCAACACTTTTTGGAAATTTACTCTTTTGAGGAACGAAAAAGGAAGAAATTTTCAAAAACCGCTTGCGGTTCGATGTTGCCGTTTTATTCTCGGAATATACCTTTGTGTTCAGAGAAAGCAAGGATTATAAATTATAATGCTAATGCCATTGAAATAAAATCTCCGATGCTTTTACCAAGTATAGCCATCCCTGCATCATGTGGATTTTCAAGTTTATACCGTCTTTTTGCAGCACCATTCAGAGCATAATCATAGCCATCAATAGTAACGATACACCAATGTTTTTGCCTACATTCAATAATGATTTCATCAACATAAAAAGGCCAATCTCCATTATAGTCACATTTTCTAAGTTTTTTCGATTTAAAATCAGGATTGAATTTTCGGTTTAATTCATCTAGTAGCGTTCTCTTATGTATAGATTTCGGAGTTTCTTTGTATTTTGTAGTGTTCTTTCTATAGTCTGTTTTCCCAAAATCTTTTTCATACAAAGTCCCATAATCAAAGAATGAACTTATTGTTAGCTGTTTACCTAATTGCCCTAATGTCCCCCAAATTATTTGTCTTGAAAGACTTGCTATAAATCGTTCAAAAATCTCTATTATATAATTTGTTATTTCTTGGTATACTTCACGGTCTATGTCTTGATTCATCAGTTTTTTCATAATCTGAGCATCAACTGGTTTTATTTTATTTTCAAATTTACGCCAAGCCTCTTTAGGGTTTATGCCAATTTTTGAACTGCCAGTAATGAAGTCAAAATTGTAATAGCGAGCAAATTTTCCAAACTCAGATAATATGAATAAAAGTTCTTTCAAATTAGCGTCACTATTTATTAACAGGCAATCAGATTCAAACTGGATAGGTTTGTAATGGATATAATAATTTGACATAATTTCAATTAAAAGTCGTTCTAAATCATGACCTAATGATTTTATGTAGGAAGAATCAGGTAGAGTTTTATGCTTCTCCACATAGGCAACGCAAATATAAGCTTTCATAAAACGTTCAAACCCTTGTGATAAAAGTTGAAATGGCAGAAAATAGAAATCATTGTCAAGGTTAATATTCTGAAGTTCTCCAAGTCCTAATCTCACTAATTTGTTTGCTGTGTCAAACTCTTCATTTAATGCTACAAATTTTTGTATTTCTATTTCTCCCATGCTTTAAATGTAAATAATGATCAATCAAAAAGTTCATTGTCTGTAATTCAAAAGAATATGCAAAAATACATATTTCATTTAACATATTGTGATTAGAATGAAGATTAGTTCATTGAGAAATAAGATATTAGATTATCTATTATTATGACATAGTTTTCGCCATCTATGGAATTAAAGCCTAACTTCTTGGCAAAAGCACCGCTTTTTGTATTAGTACATTCAATTCCTATATACCTGAATCCATATTTTAAAGCTACCCCTGTCAAGAACTGGAGAAAGTCCGTACCGTGTCCTATTCGCCCTTTGCTGAATCCTAATCGGGCAATAATAAGACAATCAGGTGGAAATAGGCTTTCAACTTTCCTTATACGCAAATACAGGTCTATACGGCTGTTTCTTCGGGTAGTGATAACATTGTCTATCGTTAGGCTGACAAGCGATTTACGATACTTGAAACGCTCCATCAGGTAGCGGTCTATATCGGCTCTTAGTTCTTCATATTCAATCATCGCCTTATCCCTTTCTTCTTTTTCTTTTTGAGTTTCTTTGCCTGTAATTCCTCTGCCGATGTTGCATTATAATTATTGCTATCTTCCAATGAGAAGATAGACAGTAAAGAATCTCCGGTTTTGTTATTTACCTGATTAAAGGATTGTTCACTATTTTGCTTATTATCAAGATTGCAAGAAATCATGTTTTCTTTTTCATCAGATTGGTATATCTCTTTTTTATTTTCGCCAGTAAAATATTGTTTTGGCTCTTTCAACTCCTGCTCCTGCATTTTCAGTTTATCGTCAATGCTACCGTTTTTCATGGTATTAGCATACTCAAAGGATTCCGATAGTTGACGGTTATAACCGAATAGCTTATCAAATCCCTGTTCCGCTTGTCGAAACAAATTTACACGGTCAAAACCTCCTTTTATTATTCCGTTCTTGGTGTTCTTGTGGTTGGTGAGCGGTGATAACTTCTTTTTGTTAGTTTGGTCTTTACGGCTCACAATCAAGTGACAGTGCATATTCAGTTCATTGTCGGAA
>ENA-ORTZ01000918-ORTZ01000918.1-human-gut-metagenome-genome-assembly--contig:-NODE-918-length-20168-cov-6.647442_pt1 | contig 20168 bp, 16 predicted proteins | sample MGYA00242075_ERZ509199 | MGnify/ENA primary metagenome ERZ509199 (study PRJEB26280, sample SAMEA2338824) | human gut metagenome | biome: human gut; feature: human-associated habitat; material: faeces...
CCGCCTGAAGATCCCCCCGCAAAACCGGGCTTGACCACAGCACTGCCCACAGACACGAAAAACTTGCTTTTTCCTTCTCCGCATGGTATCATGCAGAAAAATCGAATATCCGGGATTAGCGCAGTTGGTAGCGCGGGTGGTTTGGGACCATCAGGCCGGGAGTTCGAGTCTCCCATCTCGGACCAAAATGTGTTGATAAAAAAGATGCACAGCAGAAATGCCGCACGAAAGTGCGGCATTTCTGCGTTTTCAAAAAGAAAACGAGCTAAATAACAGAAAAAAGTCAAACAACTGGAAGCAGGACTCCGTTTTCCCAAAATCACGCTACAGAGAGATGCAAATACGGTAATTTCCGCACAGAAGTGTTTCGAACTCTCCGGCTTTCCCGCACCTCCGAAGTTTTCCATTCGCAACGGTAAACTTTGGGGGCCTCTTTGCTTTTCAGAAGGGGTCGGGCGCATGGTACTTATGCTGCGCTTGTTCGCCATTCTTTGTTGGTGTTGGTAATAGCTTTCACAATGCTTTCTGGGTATACTTGCGTTACCATCAAGGAAGGAGGCCAGCACAGAATGGCAGAGACGAAAAACCTATGCGCCCAGATTGACCTGGCCCTCCATACGAAGGTATGTGAGGAGCGGGAAAAAGCAGGCCAGACCACCAGCCAGTACATCACCCAACTGCTTATGGAGTACTACGATATGAAAGAAAATGGAGGTAAAAGCGACATGGCAAACAGCGGAAACAGAACGATGGCATTCCAGATCTCAGAGGGACTCTTCCAGCGGATCAAGCGGCACCTGGAGCGGGAGAGCAAGCGCCTGGGCCGTAAATATACGCAGCGGGAATTCGTTCTGGACCTGATCACCGAGGCACTGGACGCGGCAGAAGCGGCTGGGGAAGCCTCTGGAACCCGTCAAGAGGAAGGGGAGGACCTGGAATCGACACTGGCAGAGAACACCCCCGTAGAGGCGGAATCCGAACCGGAAAAGCCAGGGTATGATGCCGACTGGTCAACCGCCATCGGATGATGAACGAACCAAGCAGGAAAAGCTGTTCAGGACATCCGCTCAGACCGGATGTCCTGAGCAGCTTTTGTGCGTTGCTGCAAACCCAGCAGGACTTGACAGGCATTTAAAATGTAGCATATAATGAATATGCCGCATGAATAGTCTCTCGCCTCACTGATTCTGACTTGGGTAAATATACCCACATTATGATATAGGCGACAAGGCAGATCATGCGGCATTTTTGCAACAAAATGGAGATGAGCTGTTATGGAGAACAATGTGGTTTCAGAATATCTGCTCGGCATTGAAATTGACGGCGTGAAACAGGGAGTGGTTAAGGTAGCAAATCCATCCCCCCAGACAATCGAACTTGATTTGGCGTCGTTTGAGGTCTTAAAAGATGGGAAAACTCATCAGATTCGGCTGACGGAAGTGTCCGCCTAAAGAGTATGCGGTATAGGCATGGATGAACACAGAATGTTCGCTTCATGCCCAATATTCAACTATCAAATAAACAGAACAGCCCGGAGAGAGCTTTTCATAAAAGCTCTCTCCGGGCTGTTTTTGCTTTTGGGAGGTGAAGTATACGGAGACAAGAACAGATCATCGTTTTTCGGACACGGAAATGCAGATCGCCAGAGAGACGGATCTGCCGGACCTGCTGGAGCACCTGGGATACCAGGTCAGACAGATCGGCAGGTATCATACCACCAAGGAGATGGACAGCCTCCGCATCAGGAATCGCCGCACATGGTTTCGCTACTCTAACAAGACCGGAGGGGATGCCATTACATTCCTCCAGCGGTTCTGCGGCAAGAGTTTCCAAGAGGCGGTGAAGTGCCTGCTGGCCTACCATGGGCGTCCAGGGATGCACCAGCCAGATCATCGCCACAAGCTCAGCCAAAGGAAGAACGCGCGCTGTTCATGCTTCCCCCCGCAAGCGCGGATCACCGCAGGGTATTTGCCTATCTTCGGAAGAGAAGCATTGCCCCACAGGTGATCCGTGCCTTTTTGAATGCTGGTCTGCTGTATGAGGACGCTCTGCACCACAACTGTGTATTTGTGGGCAGAGATGCTGAGGGAGTACCCAGATTCGCCAATCAGCGAGGAACGTATGATCAGAATGGACCCGGTTTCAAAGGAGATGTGTCTGGCAGCGACAAGAGCATTGGATTCCGCCTCCCCAGCAGACCGGACCTGGATTGGGCGCTGGTGTTTGAGGCACCCATCGACCTAATGAGCTACCTCACCCTGCACCGGCAGGTTACCAGCAACGCCATCGCCCTGTGCGGCCTGTATGAAGGAGCCCTAGACACTTATCTGCGAGATAACCCCGCCATCCAACAGATTGCCCTGTGCCTGGATGCGGATGGCCCTGGGCAGACGGCGGCGGAACAGTTCCAGACCAAGTACGAAAAGCTTGGGTACACCGTAAAAATCAAGAAGCCGCCCAGGGGGAAGGACTGGAACGAATACCTGCAGCAGCGCAGCTGGCAGAAAGAAAGGGGGGATGCCTGCCAAGGAGAGAGCAGATAAGGAAAACCAGGCCAGCTATCATCAAAACACGGAGGAATGACCATGAAACGAATCCTGACAACCTTTTTTGCCCTGGCCATCATCATGGCCGGGAGTGTCCCTGCTCTGGCTGCCGGGGAAGAAACCTCTACCGGCCAGAGCGTCATCTTCTACCCCATCTCCGTGGAGGAGTACACCTATGGCGAGGCAGAGGAACCCCGCATCAACAAGGTCTATCAGCTGTCCCTGTCAGATGACCCCTCCGGCATTCCCACAGAGGACTTCGTGCGCAATGGCCGCCAGTACTATCTACTGGACATGACTCGGAAAAATGAGGTGGGCGTGGACACCAAGCCTCACATTGAGACGGTCACCCAAGCCAGCAGCACCGACGATATGGAAACCATCCTGCAGCAGCTGAGCGCGGAGCTGGAGGTCACCACGGATGATACAGCTATACTTGGACTAAAGTCAGAACTCCAATAACGGAGTGCGAGTTTAGTCCAAGTTTTTTTATGCGCTGAAACAGCGTAAATCCACTGAAAACAGGAGGTTGAGAACCCGTGTGTAAGATTATCGTGATGGCAAACCAGAAAGGGGGCGTGGCAAAGACCAGCAGCACCCGGAATCTGGCCTACTCCCTGGCGGAGCTGGGCAAAAAGGTATTGGCGGTGGACTTCGACCCCCAAACCAACCTGACGATCAGTTTTGGCGTGGCGCCAACCGCTTTGCAGGAAACGGCGGCCAGCCTGATGATGAAATTAGTCATGGATGAAGCTCTGCCGGAAAAGGGCAGCTACATCCTAAACATAGGCAAGGTGGATCTGCTCCCATCCAAAAAGACGCTGACCGTGGCAGAGGTGAACCTGTTGATTGAGCGAAAGGACGATTGCCTTTCCAAGCTGCTGGCGCCTCTCCGGGCGGATTATGACTACATCCTGGTGGACACCGGCCCGTCCCTCGGCTCGCTCACCATCAACGCCTTTACTGCGGCGGACGAGATCATCATTCCCATTGACCCAGAGCTGTTCGCTCTGGTAGGCTTGAAGGAGTTGACGGAAACGATCTCCAAAATCAAGCAAAATTTGAATCCAAAGGTGGAGATCATTGGCATCCTGTTCACGAAATGCAGTAAACGGACAACCCTATACCGCCAGACCAGCGAACAGGTGCGTTCCGTGTTCGGCCACCTCCCCATTTTTGAGAGTCAGATTCCAGCCACCGTTCAGGTGGGGACCGCAAACAGCAAGGGACTCAGTGTGATGGAGCTGGACGCCAAAAGCCCCGCGGCCGCAGCCTATATGAATTTGGCAAAGGAGGTGCTTGCGTATGCCTAACATCAATCCCCGTATCCGTTCTCTGGACGACCTTCTGGGGGTTGCGCGGAAGGTGGAGAACACGGCGGCAGCGGAGGACAAGCCTGCCCAGCCCGCAAATAATGGTTTCCAAATACTCTCACCGGAGGCCATCCGTGGTTTTCGTGGGCACCCCTTCCGGCTGTATGAGGGCGACCGGCTCAACGATCTGGTAGAGAGTATTTCGGAGAATGGCGTTTTGGTCCCTGCCATTGTCCGAAAGATTGAACCGGATGAGAATGGATTTGAGTACGAAATGCTGGCAGGGCATAATCGGCAAAACGCCGCCGTTATCGCACACCGGGAACTCCCCTGTATCGTAAAGGAAAATCTTTCGGATCACGACGCCTGGATCTATGTTATTGAAACCAATGTCCTGCAACGATCCTTCTCCGAAATGCTGCCCTCTGAAAAGGCGGCTGTGCTGGCCCTGCGCTACTCCAAGATGATTTGTCAGGGTCGCCGGAACGATATTATTGAGGAACTGAAAAGACTGGGAAACCCTGATGAAATCAGGGAAAACAAGACTTGTGGCATTGACTGCCACAAGTCCAAAAGCCGGGATGTTGTGGGGGCTGAGTACAACCTGAAAGGCCGTGCCGTGGCGAATTATCTCCGCATCAATGAATTGTCTGTTGCCTTGAAAATCAGGATCGACGATGGAGAATTTACGATTGCGGCAGCGGTTCAGCTCTCCTATCTGGAACAAGAGGAACAGCAGATGGTGGAGGCCGTTTTGTCGGAAAGCGAGTATAAGGTCAACGAGGGCAAAGCTGTCCTGCTGCGGGAATACACCGGCAAGCTGACCCCGGAACGGGCGGAACAAATCCTCTCCGGCGAGTTTAATCGGAAGCCCAAGAAATCCACGGCTGCGGCGTTCAAAGTCAAACCGGCGATTTACAAGAAATACTTTACTGCCAGCATCAGCCAGAAGGAGTTTGACAGCATTGTAGACGAGGCCCTTGCCCTCTACTTTGCCCGGAAAGAGACCGCAGCCGTCTAAACTGGAAAACCACCACAGGAAGGAGGAGCCTATTGAGAAACGATGAACGCCTGCGGACAATTTATGAGGTCATGGCCCCCTATATCGTCCGCAGCGAGAGGAACTGGCGGGATTACCTTGCCTTTGCGTCCCGGTTCCACAAGCAGAGCTTTGACAATGTTCTGCTGGTCTACGCGCAGGACGAGGATGTAACCATCCTTGCCACCAAAAAACAGTGGGCTGGCGTGGGCCGGAATCTAATTTCCCGGCCAAAAGGGATTGCCGTCTGCGTTTACAGCAACGCCCGTCTTACGCTTGACTATCTCTTTGATATAAGTCAAACTGTGGGCAGGGAGATTCATCCCACCAACTGGCAGCTTTCCGATGAGATGCAAAAGGCTCTGGGGGAACGGCTTACCTTCTCACATGGGTTTCAGACACAGCCGTTCCCAGACCTCTTGTACGCCCTGGCGCGTGAGGCCGTCAATGACAACTACGAGCATTATTTGCAGGGGCTTCGGCAGGAAACCAAAAACCATCTGTTTGAGGAAATACCGGCTGGCGGCTTTGAAGCGCAGTATATCCAACTTTTGAGCGACAGCGTTTCCTATTTCATCGGCAAAAAGTGTCACTTGCCAGATGAGGCGATCCGCATGGGCGATGGGATGGCGACAGTCAGCCATTTTAATACGGTTCCACTGGTTGCCCATCTGGGTATGGCAGTCACCTCCATTTCAAAAGCGGTGCTTTTGGAGATGGAACGGAACATCAGGATCATCAATCGGGAAAGGAAGGTGCAACATGAGCAAGCCGAACATCAATCTGAATTACAAAGAACAGGACGGGATGTTTCTCCCCGACCTGCAAATCTCCAACAGCAGCGAGGCAGACAGGACCCTGGGCCGGTACGGGCGGATGGCGCTGGAATATCTCAAGGACAACCAGCCGGAGCGATATACGATTTTGAAAATGGATGGCAGTCTGATGGAGGTCATGCACCGGGTACAGAACGAGGCCACGGAGAAGATCGAGGCCCTGACCCAGCAGATGCTTCAGCAGGAGCCGATGCCGCAGACCGAGGATATTCTGGAGCGAACACGCCACCTGAACAATCTGAAACTGATGGCGGAGGAAACGGTACTCCAGACTATCGTGCTGATCCCCCGCTGACCGAAGAACAACCGCATACCGAGGCGCCGCAAGGCGCGGAGCATGAAGGAGAGCCGCCCGCACAGGACGGCTCTCTTTCTGCTTCCCCGAAGGTTGAACATCACTTTTCTGATGAAGAAGTCCGCCGCCACTATGAGCATATCCTGACCAGCACCGACCTCTATCCCCCTGAACTCCATCAAGCGGTGCGGGAGGTGTTGGCGGATGGCGTTACAGACTACAACTGGACGGAAAAAGGCCGGGAGGTCTGCGGCCTGTTCTCGGCCTATGGGGACCGGGAGTTTCAGGGCGAGGTGCTGTACCGCACAAAGCTCCGTGGAGAGGACGGCATTTCCTTTTATTTTGATGATGGCTACACCTACTTCCCCTGGCCCAGCCTTGCCAATCTGCTGGACGCCCTGATCGAAGCGGGCGCTTACCCAGATATAACTGCGGAGGAAGAACCTGACCCTATTGGGGACTACAATATCCCGGCTGAAGTAGAAGAAATGGGCGGCGCCCCACAAAGGGAGATCAGGCAGGCCGATTATGACTATGTTCTGGGCGCCGTCGCCTATGAAGCTGGAGAATCCGATCAAGAGCCAGTTCCGCCACAAGCACCGCCTACCGGGACAAGTGAAACTTCCCATGAAGATCATCCCCCAACCCAGCAGCTTCCTTCCGGTGAGGCACCCGATGCTGCGGCCACAGACAATACACAGCCCCCTGTTCAAATGCCACAGCCGGTTCCAACACCGCCCCAAGGCAGCACGACCGCCCACAAGAACTTCCGGCGTTTTCAAAAGCTGTTCCCGGAGATCGTATCCGGCCAGTATGAATCTCTGCGCCTGGAGGCTGGGGACGCCTATGATCCCCTGGTAATCCACCACAAATACGGCGATCACTACTGCATGGAACATTACTATATGCAGAATGGCGACCGAATGTATGACCCCTATATGGACTTCCTGATTGACACGGAGGCCGGGACCCTGCGGGCGTTCAGCTATGAAAACAGCGGCATCGGCGTGTATCAGGAGGCTGACCCCGCAGACCCAGCGCAGGAAAAGAAGATCGCCGGGTTCGGCCAGTTCTTCGCTACCTGGCTGAACAACATCGCCAGTCAGGACTATGAGCCGGTACGCGCTACTATGCTGGTCAATGATGAGGAAGTGGATGTGGAGCTGCGGCCAGCCCCCGAAGCAGCTCCGGCCGCAGAAGCCGAAGAACCGGAGCAGCTTTCCCTCCTGGCCTCGCCTCCTGAAAGAAGCTCGGAAGATCTGCTGATTGAGCGCGTCTTGCAGAAAGGTCCGCTCACCGAAGGTAAAAAAGAGCAGATTTATCACTTTGCCCTGACTCACCCCACAGGTTCGGCCTTTGTTACTTTCCTAAAACAGTTATATGGATATGAGGGCTTTTCCAGTGAGGAACTGGGTGTGAAATACTCTCTATTCAATGGTGACGGTATCACAATCGAATGGGAAGATACACAAGGCGGACCACATGAAACCAAGCTGTCCTGGCCGCAGGCTGCCGGTATTGTTCAACGCCTGGTGGATGAGGGGCGCTATCTGGAGGCCCCTGCCGTCAGCGAGCCGGAGCAGAAGGATGAGACGCAGCCGTTCAGCGCCGAATACCGTCTGTTAGACCGTCTGTGTGCTGACTGCGAGTATTTTCTGGGTGAAGGGCAGCGGGCGGAAAAGCACCTGTGGGCGGGCAGTGTGGAGGCGCAGATCGCCAAAATGCGGGAGCTGTACGCTCAACTGCCGGAAAAACCGGATTGGCTCTCCCCAGAAACCATCGACGCTTACGCCCGCCGCATGGCAGCCCCGGAGCAGCCAGAGGAAACCCGGATACTGGATGAGGCGCTGGGCGCCCACAGCGGTCAGATTGATATGCTCATGCAGGCCGTCCGTGGGGAACTGACAGTGGGCACCCTGCGGTACAGCATTTTCGAGGAACGGCCCCATATCAGCATGATCGAGGTGCTGGAGGATTACCGCCGTCAGGGGATCGCCACTCAAATGCTCCGTTATCTGCAAGGACAGTATCCCGATGAAGAAATCGAGTGGGGCTATCTGACGGAGGACGGTTCCGCCCTCTACCGGGCGGTGGTGGACGAACAACCCAACCCGGAATATCAAAAGGTCAAGACTGATCTGGAGGACATTACCCGCTTGTACGATGGCTATGTGCAGCGGATGGAGGGCGGCGGCATCCTCTCCCCAGCGGAAGCCGCTGATATGGATGATTTAGAGGACATTCAATACCGGCTGGAAAAGGAACTGGACGAGCTTCGGCCTGTGCGGGCCTTTGTCCGCATGGAGGGTGTGCCGCCCACACAACCGGAGGAAAAGGCGGACCCTGAACCGCCAGCCAATCCCCGGCCGGAACCGTTCATCCCCCGCAACTTCCGCTTTTCCACGGACTATGACCTCTATCCCGGAGGCGCCAAGACCAAATATAAAAACAACATCCTGGCGATCAAGACCTTGAAGCAGATTGAGGCGGAGCAGAGGACGGCCACCTCGGAGGAACAGATCACCCTTGCCCGATATGTGGGCTGGGGCGGTCTTGCCAACGCTTTTTCCGATAAAGCGGCCGGGTGGGAAAATGAATATCAGGAGTTAAAGGCCCTGTTGACCGAGGAAGAATATAAGGCAGCCATGCGCTCCACCATCACCGCCTACTACACCGAGCCGGAGCTGATCCGCTATATGTACCGCGCTTTGGAACGGTTCGGGTTTGAGGGCGGCCCAGACCGCAGGATTCTTGACCCCGGCATGGGAACCGGCAATTTCTATTCTGTGCTGCCGGAGCAGTATCAGGGAACCAAACTGTACGGCGTGGAACTGGACTCCATCACCGGGCGTATTGCAAAGCAGCTCTATCCAGAGGCGGATATTTCCGTTATGGGCTATGAGGCGGTCAAGTTTGAGGACAACAGCTTTGATGTGATCCTGGGCAACATCCCCTTCAACAGTGTCAAAATCTACGACCGCCGCTACAATGAGCTGAATCCCTATATCCACGACTACTTTTTCATCAAATCCCTAGACCTTGCCAAGCCGGGCGGCATCATCGCCTTTATCACCAGCAAGGGCATCCTGGACCGGAAGGACGAGAGTCTGCGGGAATATATCGCACGGCGGACAGAGTTCATCGGCGCCATCCGCCTGCCCAATACGGCGTTCAAAATGCTGGCGGGAACCGAAGTGACCGCGGATATTGTCTTTTTGAAAAAGAGGGCGGCCCCCATGCAGCTTGACCGGGCAAACACCCCATCGTGGATACAGACAGACATGGAACGGGGAAAATGGATTCCCTACAACCGCTACTTCATGGATCACCCGGAAATGCTCATGGGCAAGATGGAGAGCAGCCGGAATATGTACGGCAGCGAGGATGGCACGGCCTGTATTGCGCCGGAGGGTTTCGACCTGTATGAACATCTCTCCGGCGCGGTGGAAAGCCTGTACGCCCGTTTCAGCGCGGAACCGGATGTGGAGCCACTGGAGAAAGCGGAGGAAGAACAGCCGACCGATTATGAGGACGCTCCCGAAGGGACCCGGAATTTTACCTTTTTGGTGAAGGACGGCGAAATCTACTACTGCGAGAAGAACAAGCTGATCCCCCAGCCCTACACCGGCATGAAGGCGGCCCGTATCAAGGGCCTATGCGAAATCCGTACCGCGCTGCTGGAGGTCATCAGCATCCAGTCCCATGAGTATGACCCTCTGGACCTCCGCAAAGCGCAGGATAAACTCAATCAGGTCTATGACCGCTTTACCGCCCAATATGGAGCCATCAACAGCAAGGGCAATATCCTCGCCTTTTCCGATGACGATCAATTCCCCCTGCTGCGCTCCATTGAGGACGAGCGCAAGGACAAAAGCGGCTGGGACAAGTCGGCCATCTTCCATAAGGCGACCATCCGGCCATTCCGTGAGGTCAATCACGCCGACACCGCCGAGGACGCCCTGCATATCTGCCTGAACCGCAAGCTGCGGGTAGACCTCTCCTATATGTCCTTCCTGACCGGGAAAGAACAGGGCGAGTTGGTGGCAGAGCTGGGCGACCGCATTTATCTCAATCCGCAGAAATACTATGGGAACCCGGATGAGGGCTGGGAGCTGGCAGAGGAATATCTGAGCGGCCATGTGCGGGACAAGCTACTTTACGCAAGGCAGAAGGCGGCGGAAGAACCGGAACTGTTCGCCCGGAATGTGGAGGCGCTGGAGGCGGTTCAGCCGGAGCCTCTGACCCCTGCCGATATTGAGGTGAATCTGGGCGCCATCTGGGTGCCGGTTGAGTATTACCGCCAATTCATGTATGAAACCTTCCAGACCAGCGGCTATGCCAAAGTGATTGACGGCGGGGATAACCGGCACCGAATTGATATTGAGTATTTTCCCTATACCACCACTTGGCGAATCAGCAATAAAAACTCCGAATCCGATTCCGTGACGGTCAATCAGACGCTCGGCACAAGCCGTAAAAATGCTTATGAGATACTGGAGGACTGCCTGAATATGCAGTCCACGACCGTCCGTGACCGGCAGGAATATACCAATGACAGGGGCGATAAGGCAGTCCGTTATGTTATCAACCCAAAGGAAACCATGATCGCCCGCGCCAAACAGCAGCAGATTCAGGAAGCCTTCGCCTCCTGGATATGGAGGGAACCGGAGCGGCGGGACGCTCTGCTCAAACTGTATAACGATACCTTCAACACCGTCCGGCCCCGTGAATACGATGGGAGCCATCTGGTGATCCCCGGCATGAACTCCGAGATGAAGCTGCGGAAGCACCAGCTTGACTTTGTTGCCCGTGTCATTTACACCGGCACAGGGCTTGCGGCCCATGAGGTGGGCGCCGGGAAAACCGCCGCGCTGATTGCCGCAGGGATGTACCTGAAGAACCTGGGGGCAATCCACAAGGCGGTGTTTGTGGTCCCCAATCCTCTTGTGGGGCAGTGGGCGATGGAATTTTACCGCTTTTTCCCCAATGCCAATCTGCTGGTGTCCACGGTGGAGGACTTCACCCCCAAGAACCGGAACCGCTATGTTTCCAAAATCGCCACCGGAGAATATGACGCGGTGATTCTGGCGCACAGTCAGTTTGAAAAAATCCCTATTTCAAGAGAGCGGCAGATCATGCAGTTGGAACAGCAAATCAATGAGATTGAGGCCGCAATCAGCGAAATGAAGTATGAAAAGGGTGAAAACTGGAGCATCAAGCAGATGGCGATTTTCCGTGAGAATCTGGAAACCAAATTGGAAAAGCTGTCTGCCGAGGAAAAGAAGGACGACCTTTTAACCTTTGAACAGCTCGGCGTGGATATGATGTTTGTGGATGAGGCGCATTTTTATAAAAACTGCTTTGTGTTCACAAAGCTGCGGAATGTGGCGGGTATCACCACCTCCTCCAGCCAGCGGGCTTTTGATATGCTTCTGAAATGCCAGTATTTGCAGGAGGTCAACAACGGGCGCGGCGTGGTGTTTGCAACGGGGACGATGATAAGCAATTCCATCTCCGAACTGTTTGTCATGCAGCGGTATTTACAGCCGCAGGAGTTGGAGCGGTTCGGCTGGTCCTATTTCGATACCTGGATCGCCCACTTCGCCAAGCGGACTTCCGTGCTTGAGCTGCGACCGGAGGGTGGCGGCTACCGGATGCGGGACCGCTTTGTGCGGTTCTACAACCTGCCGGAACTGATGTCGGTTCTCAGAGAGGTTGCGGACATCAAAACGGCGGATATGCTTGATATTCCCGGTCTGCCAGCCATTCAGGGCGGAAAGGCGCAGATCATTCCCACAGAGGCCACCCCCGCGCAAAGGGCGATCATGGCGGAGTTTATCCTGCGGGCGGACGCAATCCGCGCTGGCCGTGTAAGGCCGGAAGAAGATAATATGCTGAAGCTGACCAGCGAGGCCCGCATGATGGCGATTGACCCCCGCATGATCGTCCCCACGGCGGACGGTACAGGAAGCAAGCTGAACATCTGCATTGACGAGGTGTATCAGGTTTGGGCGGACACCGCCGAGGCATCCTCCACCCAGCTCATTTTCTGTGATGTGGGTACGCCCAAGGCGGGGCGTTTCAATGTATATGATGAATTTAAGCGGGTGCTGATCGAAAAGGGCGTACCGGAATCCCAGATCGCCTTTATCCACGACGCCGCGACCGAGGTCCAGAGGCAGGCGTTGTTTGAGCGCACCTGTAAGGGTGAAGTCCGCATCTTGCTGGGCAGCACCAATAAGCTGGGAACCGGCGTGAATGTGCAGGACAAGGTAATTGCGATCAATCATCTGGATTGTCCCTGGCGGCCCTCCGATATTACCCAGCGGGATGGACGCGGGGTCCGGCAGGGCAACGAGAACCCGGAGGTCATGATAAAGCAGTTTGTGACAAAGGGCACCTTTGACGCCTACCTCTGGCAGATTCAGGAACAAAAATTGCGGTATATCAAGCAAATTCTCACCGGCAGGAGCATCGCCCGGTCCTGTGAGGATGTGGATGAAACGGTGCTTTCCGCCGCGCAGTTTAAGGCGGCCGCCACGGATAATCCCATGCTGGCACAAAAGATGGAACTGGAAAACCGGGTGACAGAGCTGAAAATCCTGCGGGGTGCGTGGAGCAACGAGCAGCTTTCTTTGGAACGGAAGGTGAACACGACCTATCCCAATCATATTAAACAGTATCAGCGCCAAATTGAGCAGATCGGTCAGGACATAGCTCTGCTGGAGCAATCCAAGGGCGGGGACTTCTCTATCATGCTGGATGGGAAGCAGTACACAGAGCGCCCAGCGGCGGGCGATGCGTTTGCCCTGCTTTACCGCACGATCAGTGAAAACCGCGCAAAGGATGACTTTGAGTTTGAAATTGGTTCTTACCGTGGATTCAAGCTCTGCCTCAACCTTCACCCGCTTTCTCAGGGGATCGTCCTGCGAGGGGCTTCCCGGTACAGTACAGATATTAGTTATTCCAGTCAGGGAACGATCACCCGCATAGAGAACCTTGCAGAGCGTATCCCCTCTTATCTGACAGAGGCACAGCAGGATTTGGAAGAAGTGCAAAAGCAGTTGGAGGCTGCCCGTCAGCAGATGGGCCAGCCTTTTATTTATGAGGAAGAACTGTCCGAAAAGGCTGCTACCCTGACGGAGATCAACACAAAGCTGGAGTTCGAGTCTTTGCAGGGACAGGAAAGCGAGGTGGTTTTAGATGAGGACAATCCGCAGACAGACGGCGGGAAAGCTGCGGCCGGTATCTCCGTTCATGCGGCTACCGGCATCGAACAGTAAAATGGCGGGAGGGCGTTTGAATGAGTGAAAAACATTCCACTGTCTGCTACATCTTCCGGGAGGGCGCCTTCTCCCCTGTGCGAGAGGCCAAGCCGTTCCACAACGATTTCGGCCTGGACCTGTTTCAGTACAAGGGCGCCGTCTATGAGGGCAGGACGGGCCTGCAATTCTGTCCCTTGAAGCAGGCAACGGATATAGCTTCTGTTATTGGAAAACATGGCGGACTGGAAAAGGTGCAAAAGCTGATTGCAGACAGTTTGGAGCGTACCGGCCTGTCTCCCCGCTACACCCGGCCAGATGAAAAGAAAAAGGACATCTTCTCGCCAAAGGAAAAGGATGAAAACCGGGTGTTTGCCAAAGACCTGATGGGCAGCAAGCATTACTATTACCGCTTCTACAATGAGAATGGTATTGAACTCTACACGATGGAAAAGAAACGGGAGTTCTTCCAGACTGTTTATGTTCCCTGCGATGGCTTCATGGTGGGTATCGACCAGCGGCACCGATTGGAAGAAATTCTGAAATGGCTGTCCACGCTGGAGCATGGCATCCGGGGTGAGATTGAACGGGTTTTCAATGAGAGTATGGGCGATCCGAAACGGTGGGCAGACCTGGGCTTTGCCAATCTGCTGGGACGGTACTATGAGGCAAAACGGCACAATATTCCATTAGAAGCAGAGCGCAGGCAGCGGGAAGAACGATGGGCGACAGAGCGTGAAGCAGAGAGGCGCCAGCGTGAACAGGAACAGCAGGCCCGCTATGATGCCGCTATCCGGGAGGCGGAGAAGGATATTCTGGCGGGAAAGGAGGTGGTGAACCGGGAGGTCAACGGCAAGGCCCTGATTATGCAGCTTTTCCGGGAGCATGAGATTCCAGTCCCCCTGAAAACACAGGGCTGGATCATCAATGCGCTGCACAGCATCCGCTATTCCCCGGAAAGCGGACAGTGGGACTACCGTTATTATAGAAAAAGCCGTGACAGTACGAAAATGTTTGAACTGCTCCCGAAGCTGTCAGCGGCAATTCAGACCAAGCAGCAGTTTGAAGAACAGGGTGAGGCCAGCCCAGAGGCCCCCGCCGCTGCGGACGAGGACGAGCAGGATATGGAACTGTAAACCTATTTTTGGAAAGGAGTTCGCATGAAAAAAGTAATTGTAGGTATTTCCGCCGCTGCCGCCGTGGTTGGCGGCTTTTTCTATTTTGCCTGGTACCGGCATTACCGAGACGCGATCCGGTGAGGCGGTTCCTGCGACCAAGGAGGTGAGGCATCATGCCGCTTGCGGCAACAAGGGCACCCTACACCCTATTTATCGTGGATGACGATATGCCCCCGAATCCCCGTGAGGACTACGACTGCCTGGGGAAAATGGTCTGCTGGCATGGGCGCTACTCTCTGGGTGAAAAGCACGATTTTGAGGAACCCCGTGATTTCTTGAAGGATTTGCTGTTTTCTGAATATTCCAGCAGCCATGACCGGGACAATCCGGTTTTTGCGTTTCTCAAATCTGGTAAGGCCAAGGATGCCAAGTTGGAGTATAACCGCTCCACAAGGGAGTGGGAGCTGCTGGAGAACCAGCACTGGACTGCCGAGAGTGACTGGTATGTATCGTCCAGCTATGTCGCCTCGCTGAAAGATGATGTGCCGGATTGGTTTCTGGATGACTGCCTCTCCGCTCTCTCCACCGGCGAACTGTTTTCGTTGGTGGAGCAGATGGAGGGCATGGTGATCCTGCCCCTCTATCTCTACGACCATTCGGGCATCACCATGAACACCACCGGCTTTTCCTGCCCGTGGGATTCCGGTCAGGTAGGATGGATTTATGCAGACAAGCGAAGGATTGAAGCGGAGTACGGCAAGGTAACGCCTGAAACTATGGAGAAGGCCCGCCAAGTGCTGGAAGGTGAAGTGAAGTCCTACGACTATTTCCTGACCGGCCAGTGCTACGGGTTCCAGCTATTCCGGGAAGATGTGGAGGTGGATAGCTGCTGGGGCTTCCTGGGCGAGATACGGGATGTGCAGGACGATGTAAAAAGCTATCTGCCGGAGGACTGCGATCCGGCTATCGTGGAACTGCTCCAGTTCCGCTATGAGGAGCTGGACATTGACGAGTATCTGGAAGAATTACGGGAAGAAACGGAGGGATTGGATTGTGAAGCCGGATGATTCCTTGACCGTGTATGTGCTGTATGGCTGCACCTTGAGTAAGGAGCGAAGCTCCATGCGAATCGTGGCCGCCACTACGGATGAAGAAATGCTGCATACCATCATCGGCGCCCAAATCCTCGGCGGTACAATGGACTACCGGGGCTTCAGCAACATGAAGGGCTTTGAACAGTTCCGGGCCGCCTGCCGTGCCGGTGATATTCGGTACAGCGATCTGGACTATGGCTTTGTGGAGCAGACGAAGAATCTGATGCTCACAGACTGTGCAAAGGAGCCGCGGCTTGAGAAAGCCTACCGGCTGCTGAACCTGTCTGAGCGTGAGTTCAATGCCATCCGCAGCGGTTCTCTGGAGAACCTGGGCGCTGACCGCACCCGTTTGATTCTGGATAAGGCGCTGTCTTGGGCAGCCCGGAACTATGCCGGATGGGATTTGTACCAGTATTTGAGAGAAGAACTCGGCATGAGCAACGAGGAGATTTCCCACGCTGGGTTTGAACTGGATGAGTTCTACGAGGACGAAACGGACTATGAGGCGGAGGATGATTATGAGGAAGATTGTGATGAAGAACTATAATACACAGTCAGGAAGGCGGTGATTTTATGCGAAGAAGCGCCGCCGCGTATCATAAATTCACCGAGGACGAGATACAGCAGGCAAACAGTGTGGACATTCTCTCTCTTGCCCGTGGATATGGCTATGAGCCGGAAAAGGCAGGCCGCAAGGCCGTCCACATGAAGCACAGCGGCGGTCTGTATATCTTCCCGGAGAACAACCGCTTTTTCCAGTGGACGGGGCCGGATGACGGTATCAAGGGCGGAGCCATTGATTTTGTCATGCGGGAGGAAAACCTGTCCTTCCCGGAGGCGGTGGGCAAGCTGATCGGCAAGGAATATGCGGCGGAAGCCCGACAGGTAACGCCCTATGAGAAGAAGGAGCGCGGGCCGCTGGTGCTGCCTGAAAAGGCGGACAATATGAAGCGGGCCTATTGGTATCTGATGTCCATCCGAGGGATCAGTCCACAAATCGTCAGCCATTTTATGAATCGGAAGATGATCTATCAGGAGAAAAAGTACGGCAACTGCGTGTTTGTGGGTTATGACGCCGAGGGAACGCCCCGGTACTGCTCCATGCGGGCGGCCAGAGAAAACAGCTCATTCAAGATGGACGCGACCGGCTCTGATAAAAGTTACCCCTTTTTCCATGAGGGAACAAGCGACCTGCTGATCGTCACCGAAGCCCCTATCGACCTGATGAGCCATGCGTCCATCGCCGCTGACTTTTATGGGCGGGACTGGACGGAGGATCACCGTATCTCCACCGGCTGCCTGTGGAACGGGGCTATTGACCGCTATCTGGAGGGTCATCCCCAGATCAGGCGGCTGGTATTTGCGGTGGACAACGACTATCTGGCCCGTGACAAGGACGGGCAGTTTCGGAATTGGGGGCAGCTTACGGCGGCCAAGTGGGTGCGGGAATATACCGGGAGGGGATTTCAGTGCGCCGTCCATCTTCCCCATCTGAATGATTTTAACACCGATCTAGTGGAGCGGCGGAAAGGCCGCTCCGTGGAGGATTTAGACCGCCTGCGTATGGCGGAGCTGGAGGCGGAGTTTAACAGGGACGCCGCTGAAGAACCTGAAAGCGAAGATGAACAGGAAATGGAGGCTTGATTATGGCAAAGATACAGACCTTTGAACTGGACCGATGGAGTGAACCGGATGAGAACCACCGGGTTAAACACATCGGTATGGCTGACGCCAAGGAAACCTTTGATAAGCTGAAAACGCATTTGGAGGCTCACGGACTTCTCCCAGATGAATACTTTTCATTTTCCGGCAAGTATGAGGGATTGACCGGCGAACTTCCTGAATTTGAGGAAGCCCTTTGCATCCCGAATTTCGGCTCCAGTGAGGGAATCTACCTGGATATTTCCCTGGCCTGTCGAGACGGCGATGGCAAACGGTATTTTCAATCATTCGCCACAGGCAAGACACTGGGCGAAACGGCGGACGATTATTTCCGAATGTTCCGCATCGCTGCCGAGTGTTCCCTAATGCTGAATGGACGAGGCTTTTCCTATGAAAGAAATAATGTGGACATCGTGCTGACCGAGAAAGAGGCCGCAGCCGTTGCAAATTCGGTGGAATTGGATCTGTGCGGCTATTTTGAGCCGGAAACCGAGGCGCTGTTGTCCTCCGCTCTGGAGAAGTTCGCTGGCGCCCCCTGCACAGCCATCCAGACCATCACCTGCCACGGACGCGATGATTACTCTGTCTGGAATGTGGAGATACCGTCCGATATGTTCCGCTCCATTGTCCGTGAAGCGGCGGAAAAGATAGGGACGCTGGAAGAACTGATGAGCGGTATGGACCCTACATCTGGCTGTGAAATGCGGCTTTTGACACGAATGAAGGATGGGCGCTTTGCGTTCTTCACCATCCCGGAGCGGATGAACGCTCTGCGGGATTATGAGACGCAGGGCAGCTCCACCCGTGGGGACAAGGAGCAGATCATGGCGGAGATCTTCACGGATTGGGAACCCGCCGAGGAACCAGAGGACGAACTGGACCGCTGACTCTCTCACTTCTCTTTTCATCCGTACTGACCGCCCCGCCGGGGCGCCCCGCAGCCGGGAAACCGCAGGCCCCGCCTGCGATTTCCCGGTTAAGGCAGGAATAGCCGTCATACCTGACGGCGGGCCGACTGCTTGAAAGCCGTGCTTTCAACGGGTTTTTGAGAATTTTACAAGGTATGATTTTTTGATTTTGGTGTGATTTTTGTCACACCGCAAAATAAAAGTCATATTCTCCCCGTTCTTTTCGGTTCTTGTCACTTCTAATCATTCGTGTTGACAAGAATGGTTAGAATCGTTAGAATATGAGTAGAATAATTTCAGGGAGATGAAGATATGACTTTTCAGGAAAGTGAAACCATTGAATTAAAAGAGATTGTTGTGGAAGATATAAAGAAGGAAATCATAGCTTTTGCGAACAGCGCGGGCGGGACGCTGTATGTAGGGGTTGCTGATGATGGCAGTATTGTGGGTGTTGATAGTCCTGATACAGTGACACAGCAGATTTCCAACATGGTGCGTGACAGTATCAAGCCGGATGTCACGATGTTCGTCCGCTATGACACAAAGGTTGTGGATAGGAAACAAATCGTCGCCGTTGAGATTCAGCGCGGCACAGAGCGGCCGTACTATCTGGCAAAAAAGGGACTGCGGCCGGAGGGTGTATATGTGCGGCAAGGGACTTCGTCTGTCCCCGCAACGACCACAGCAATCCGCAGGATGATAAAAGATACGGATGGTGACAGTTTTGAAGCCATGCGATCTCTGGAGCAGAATTTGACCTTTCAGGCAGCAGCAAAGGAGTTTGAAGCGCGGAATATTGCATTTGGGGTGCCCCAGATGCAAACGCTTGGACTTCTCAGCACAGATGGTATCTATACCAATTTAGGGTTGCTCTTATCAGAGCAATGTACCCATACCGTGAAAGCGGCTGTGTTTGAGGGAACCGACCAAAATATCTTCCGGGACCGGCAGGAGTTTACTGGCTCTCTCCTTCAGCAGATGAGCGAGGTCTACGAATATATCGACCGTCGAAATCAGGTGCGCTCCACCTTTGATAAGCTGCGGAGGATTGACACACGGGATTATCCAGAAGTTGCAATTCGTGAAGCTCTGCTCAATTCTCTGGTACACCGGGACTACTCTTTCAGTGCAAGTACACTTATCAGTGTGTATGATGATCGGATTGAGTTTACTTCGATTGGAGGTCTGCCTGCGGGCGTTTCGCTGAACGACATTATGATTGGGCTGTCCGTTTGCCGGAATCCTAAATTGGCAAATGTATTCTACCGTCTGGAATTGATTGAAGCGTATGGAACCGGCATGAAAAAAATCATGGGCGCCTATGAAAACAGCGATAAAAAGCCACTCATTGAAGCAACAGACAATGCGTTCAAAATCGTGTTGCCAAATTTGAATGAGGGTGCTGGTTCTTTTCCCCTGGTAAGTGCGGACAACGAAGCGGAACGGTTGGTGCTGGAGTTCATTAAGAAGAACGGTTCTATTACCCGCAAAGAAGCAGAGGCCACCGTGGATATGAATCAAACTGCCGCTGGTCGTCTGTTAAGCAAGATGATCCAAAAGAAACTGATCGTACAGATCGGCCAAGGAAAAAATACAAAGTATAGATTGCCTTGATTAGTGTGCAGGGGAGTGGAGCGTCAGAGTATAAGGGGTATTTACTTTGGTACAGTATATGATATAATGACTACAGCGCACCAAGCGGATATGATTATCTGCATACGGCTTAGCGAATGTGAGATCTATGCGGTATCCCGCCAAAAGTTTTCCCTTATTTTTTCCCTTAAAGGGAAAAATCGCAGAATTGATCTTTGTACCTAGTCAACACCAAATAACATCAGGTTTTTCACCGATGACGTGTTTGTACGTAGAAAATGACCGCGAAATATGGACCGAAAACATGAACGTAGTCTTCGAGTCCCTTCGGGCGTACCACGTCGGAGCAAGCTTTGTATCGCTTGCTCCGACTTATTTTATAAGTCAGAGCGCGCTCACGCCGCTGCTCCTCCTTTCTAACTGCGCCCCGCTATTGCTGGGCTCGCAGTTGGTGTGCCGCCCTGCGGGCGGAATGTTTCGTTTCTGACAGAAATATCGATTT